>OJRK01000399.1_pt1 | contig 17354 bp, 12 predicted proteins | sample 1599161 | NCBI WGS metagenome assembly OJRK01 (sample SAMN03922535, study PRJEB24848) | human gut metagenome | isolation source: stool sample | host: Homo sapiens | place: Germany | collected 2010-05
TAAGGAGTCGTCGGCAGCGTCAGATGTGTATAAGAGACAGGTCGTATGGAGTGTAGTTGTCCTGAATAAACTGACGGACGTTGATTTCCTCTTTCCAAAGACGTCCTTCAAATCCATCCCACTCTTTCATTTCTATCATTGTAATATCCTCCTTAAAATGTGTGAATGTTACTTCGTTTGATTAGTTTTGTTTAACTGTGGTTAGTATATACTTACTACAGTATTTTTGTCAATATCCATGTTGTTTCTTTTGAGATACATTCCCTAGTTATTTACACGACTATGGCTGATTTTATAATCAAAAAGAGCCGGCTGTCCGGGTTTATCGCCCAGACGGTCGGCTCTTATTTGTTATATTTCATGTGGTTATTCCACTTATCCGTCAGTCATATAACACGTTCATAGTAGACTATTTTTCTCAATAAAGCAATAGGTTTTTAGAACTATTTTTATTCTTTTCTATTCCGCACGGACCGCCCAGCGCATCTTCGTGGACCTGGCACGTCCGTTCTGAGCACATTCCTGTGCTGATGGACGAATCACATCCTTGGAATAGTCGCTGTATATTCCTGCTTTATATCCTGCCTTGAGTGCCTTTTTGACCAGCTTGTCCTCTCCTGAATGGAAGGTAAGGATGGCAGCTCTTCCTCCGGGCTTTAATGCTCCCGGAAGCTTTTCCATAAACTCATATAGCACCTCAAACTCATGGTTTACGTCTATGCGGAGCGCCTGGAATGTGCGCTGACAGGTCTTTTTGATTATGTCCTTCTTATCCTTTTCAGGCAGAAAATCGAGTGTCTGCTCTATAATGTGACGAAGCTTTGTGGTCGTATCTATGCGGTTCCCCTTCCTGATCTCGTCTGTGATAGCCTTTGCAAGCTCCTCGCAATACGGCTCATCTGAGTTCTCATAGAGCATACCTGAAAGTTCCTCACGGGATATATTATCAAGCCGCTCTGCCGCACTGATACCGGCATTTGGATTAAGACGCAGATCCAGCGGTCCATCCACCTTAAACGAAAAACCACGCTCAGGATTATCTATCTGCATTGATGAAACTCCCAGATCGGCAAGTATGAAATCAAAGCCTCCTACTTCCTTTGCAATCTCATCTATTGTGCAGAAGTTTTGAAGCTTTATGGTGAGAATATCCTCTCCAAAGCCTGCTTCAGCGAGACGCTTTTTTGTCTTTTCAGACTCGATTGGGTCAACATCTGTAGCAAACATATGTCCCTGTCCTTCAAGCTTTTCAAGCATTGCCCTTGTGTGGCCACCGTATCCGAGTGTGGCATCAAAGCCTGTCTGTCCCGGCTTTATGTCCAGAAAATCTATGATTTCTTTTACCATTATGGATATGTGCATGCCCGCAGGGGTATTTCCCTTGCTGATGACATGCTCAATTGTATCCTTGTATTTCTCCGGATTTAATTCCTTGTATTTTTCCTCAAATTTTTTGGGATATTTTCCGCTATAATGCACGCGGCGCTTGTGCTGTTTTTCTTCGCTCATTTTATGCTCCGTTTCATTCTGGGTTAGAACTGTTACGCTGACTTTTGCTACAGTATAACTTTTATTTTACTTTTCCGCAAGATAATGCCTTACATTCCTATACCATCTGCACGAGCCACACGTCGCTTTTCACCATGAAGTATCCGATGACTACCTTTATCAGCTCTGTGGCCTGCACAAGGAAGTACACTGCTACTATGCCAATTGCTGTGTATTTGGCGAGCACAAATGCCACCGGCACCACTATCACCCACGTAAATACGGAGTCAAACAGAAATGTGACCAGTGTCTTGCCGCCTGAGCGGAGTGTGAAATACGACGAATGTGTAAATGCACAAAACGGCATAATTATCGCTGATACCGCTATGAAGCTTGTTGCGAGTGACTTGATTTCATCTGTTGTGTTATATATCTGAGGGAAAAATCCGCCTACCAGAAGCATGACCGCCGCCATTACAGAACAGCAGAACACACTGAACACTATCATCTTGTTATCCGCATCCTTTGCCTTTTCAAGCTCACCGGCTCCAAGATACTGCCCTACAACTATGCTGATGCATGCGCCAAGCTGTATAAACACGATATTGAAAAGGTTTGTTATCGTTGTCGCAATGTTTAAACCTGCGATTACCGAGAGTCCTCGTACTGAATAGCACTGTGTAACCGTTGTCATGCCTGCTGCCCATAAAAGCTCATTGAGCATGAGTGGCAGTCCCTTGATGAATATAGTCTTAAACTCACCAAACGGCATTCCTATTCCTCTGTAAGCGCCCTCGAGATATCTATTCTTATCCCTGTTTTTATGCGCCCACAGCACAACTATTATTGTCTCAATATATCGCGACATCACAGTGGCAATAGCGGCTCCCGCCACACCCAGCTTTGGTATCGGTCCTATTCCGAAGATGAGCAGAAAATCAAGCACCGCATTGCTTCCAACTGCTGCAAAGCTTGCAACCATCGGTACAAAAGTCTGTCCTGTTTCCTTTATGTTTGTCGCATAGGCCTGCGTCACCGCAAACGGTATGAGACCTATCATAACAATTTCCAGATATTCCTTTCCATATGCCAGTGCTACCTCCGTGGCACCGTTTCCTGCCGTATCTGTCAGATAAAGTGATATGAAACCTGTTCCGTTCGTGATAAACAGTGTCATCGCTATTGCTGTAACAAGCAGCGCTGCATACAGCTTGAATCTGAAGGAATACATATGCCCTTTATGATTTCCCTTGCCAAAATACTGTGCTCCGAATATACTTGCCGCTGACACCGCCCCAAATACAGCCAGATTGTACACAAATATGAGCTGGTTTACGATTGCTACTCCCGACATCTGCTCTGTACCAAGCTGTCCTACCATAATGTTGTCCAGAAAGCTTACCAGATTTGTGATTGCATTCTGGATTATCATTGGTATGGCCAGCATGAGATATCGCTTATAAAATGCTTTGTCTCCTATATATTTTTGTCTGAATTTATGCATGTTTGTCCCCCTTTCGATTTCTCCATGGTTCTTTCGTGCAATGTTACTATTTTACTACGTCAGACTTTATTTTTCAAATATTTTATGTATTTTTCCTTAACTTATTTTAAATAAAAAATACATTAAAGCTCCCGGCTGACAACACTATTTGCGCTGTTAATCGGGAGCTCTTAATTTTAAATTTTAATATCTAACTGTTATTTTTAATTATAGTTTTACTTTTTATGTCAATATCCTGTTTATCTGTTTACTGCCGGTTCATATCCTGTGTTTCCTGATACTTTCTGATTACGAAAAACATGGTAGTTCCATCGCCTTCTTTGCTGGTAGCCCATATCTTGCCGCCGTGATCCTCTATAATCTTCTTTACGATGGAAAGTCCTATGCCGCTGCCTCCGGTAGCCGAATTTCTCGACGCATCCGCTCTGTAAAATCTGTCAAAAATATATGGCATATCTCTCTGGTCGATTCCTCGTCCATTGTCCTCGATTTCAACCTGTATGAAGTCACCAACATCATTTATCCTGATATCTATATAGCTTTGTGTCTTGTTCATATACTTCACCGAATTGCCAACTATATTATTAATCACACGGCGAATCTGCTCCGGATCAGCAATGATAAGCACGTTGCTATCCACGTGATTCTCATATGAAAGCCTGATATTTTTTGCCTCAAGATCAAGTCCTATTTCCTCAACACAGTCGTTAAAATAATCTGTGACATTTATCTTCGCAAAATTGTATGGAATCCTGTTCGTATCAATCTTCGAGTAAAGTGTCAGCTCATTAATGAGCTTATCCATATCGTTTGCCTTATTGTAAATGGTCCTGACGTATTTATCTACCTTTTCAGGGGTGTTTGCCACTCCGTCAAGTATGCCCTCGGCGTAGCCCTTTACCGCTGTAATAGGAGTCTTTAAATCATGTGCGATATTACTGATTAACACTCTGTTTTCAGACTCATTCGTCACCTTTTCCTCGGCATTTTTCTTGAGGCGGGCACGCATCTGCTCAAACGCAGTACACAGTTCGCCAATCTCTCCGTCGCTCGGACTCGTCTCAAGCTCAAAGTCCAGATTGCCATCCTTGATATTTTCAGCGGCAATACGCAGCCTCTCTATCGGTGTGATAATACTCCTGTATATCCACACTATAAGCATGGCAGCCGTAGTAAGAAGTATCAATACAAGTGCAAATGCTCCCTCTATCAAAACAGTCCTGACCTCAGGGATCACGCACGCGGTTGATGTCACTATGTAAAGACTCGCCTCGTCACCATCACTGTCACGAAAATTAAGCTGCTTTATGAGCACCTTGTCATCACTGTCCATATAGCTGCTCACATCAGAGCTGCTCTGCTTATTGGATATTCGCGGAAGCTTTCTCAAAATATCATCATTGTCAATTCCACCATTGAAAATGAGCTCTCCTTCACTTTTCACTATGAGATATGAATACTTCTTCTCCAGCTTCTTATTTATCTTAGTCAGATAATCACTATCAAGAAGCCTGGATGGTTCTATGAGCGATGTCTTCTCAAGCTCATCATATGTGCGCCCTGTCACCTTGTTCAGAAACTGCACCGTGTCAGTGAGCGCGAGCATGCCCGCATCCTCCATGCCATATGTCTTGTTTATGGCCTTTAGCTGAATCTTATTGAAACCCACAAGCACTATACTGGTGAGCACAACAGGCACAAAAATAATTATGCAGAATGATATAGCAAGTTTTGTTTTTATCTTCATAGTATTCTCCATTTGAATAAATTAATAAGCCACTTTATATATACAACAAGGACATATCCTTTCGCATTTGAATTTGATATGTCCTATTAATACTACAATATCTACTATATTTTTTAAAAATCACTACAGCTTAAATCTGTATCCCACGCCCCAAATAGTCTCAATATACTGTGGCTTTGCAGTGTTCATCTCGATTTTTTCACGAATCTTCTTGATATGAACAGTGACTGTCGCGATATCTCCTACTGAATCCATATTCCAGATTTCCTTAAAGAGCTCCTCCTTGGTAAACACATGGTTTGGATTCTCCGCAAGGAATGTGAGCAGATCAAATTCCTTTGTGGTAAACTGCTTTTCCTCTCCGTTTACCCACACACGGCGGGCTGTTTTGTCAATCTTGATGCCACGAATCTCAACGATGTCATTTTCAGGTGTGGCGCTTCCGATGAGGCGCTCATATCTGGCCAGATGAGCCTTTACTCTGGCAACAAGCTCTGATGGTGAAAATGGCTTTGTAACATAATCATCTGCGCCGAGTCCGAGTCCTCTTATCTTGTCTATGTCATCCTTCTTGGCTGAAACCATGAGTATCGGTGTGTTCTTTTTCTCACGAATCTGTTTGCAAATCTCAAAGCCATCAATGCCAGGCAGCATAAGGTCAAGAATAAACAGATCAAAATCCTCCGCCAAAGCCCTTGCGAGCCCGCTTGTGCCATCATTCTCCACCTCTACCTCAAAGCCACTCAGCTCCAGGTAATCCTTCTCAAGATCAGCAATTGCAACCTCGTCCTCTACTATCAAAATTCTGCTCATATCCGTTCCTCCTGAAAATAAAAAGCCATGGAAACCGACTCAATGTCAGTCCCATGACTTAATTATATCATATATCCGATAACTTCTGTCTAAATTTTCTCTAAATTCTTTCTAACTTTTTCTAAGAAATATAATGTATACTATCCGGCGCTCACAACCTAAAAAGCGCGAAGCCCCACATATTGTTTAGAGATACTTCTTGAGGTCCTCAACCTTATCAAGTGCCTCCCAAGGCAGCTTGATATCTGTACGTCCGAAGTGTCCGTATGCTGCTGTCTGGCGGTAGATAGGTCTTCTGAGGTCAAGCATCTTGATTATTCCGGCCGGACGAAGGTCGAAATTCTCCCTTACGATTTCAACGATTCTGTCATCTGCAAGCTTTCCTGTGCCGAATGTATCAACCATGATAGATGTTGGCTGTGCAACACCGATAGCATATGAAAGCTGAATCTCACACCTGTCAGCAAATCCTGCTGCTACAAGGTTCTTTGCTACGTAACGTGCTGCGTATGCTGCTGAACGGTCTACCTTTGTACAGTCCTTTCCTGAGAAAGCTCCGCCGCCGTGACGTGCATATCCACCGTAGGTGTCTACGATAATCTTACGACCGGTGAGACCTGCATCTCCGTGTGGTCCACCTATTACGAAACGTCCTGTAGGATTGATAAAGAACTTTGTCTCATCGTCAATCATATCCTTTGGAAGAATTGGATCAAATACATATTTCTTGATGTCCTCATGGATCTGCTCCTGGGTAACATCCTCGTCGTGCTGTGTTGAAAGTACAACTGCCTCAAGTCTTACCGGCTTTCCTGCCTCATCATACTCTACTGAAACCTGTGTCTTTCCGTCCGGACGAAGGTATGTAAGTGTGCCGTCTTTTCTAACCTTTGTGAGCTGGAATGCAAGCTTGTGAGCGAGTGCGATTGGGTATGGCATGTACTCCTCAGTCTCATTTGTAGCATATCCAAACATCATTCCCTGATCTCCGGCTCCGGTGTCGAGTTCGTCTGTAAGGTCGCCCTCTTTTGCCTCGAGTGCCTTGTCAACTCCCATAGCGATATCAGCAGACTGCTTGTCGATTGAAACCATTACTGCACATGAGTTTCCGTCGAGTCCCTTCTTTCCGTCATCATATCCGATCTCAAGTGCTGTTTTTCTGACGATTGCAGGAATATCAAGCTGTGCCTTTGTGGTAATCTCTCCTGTTACAAGGATGAAGCCTGTACAGCTTGCTGTCTCACATGCGACACGGCTCATCGGGTCCTGCTGTATGCATGCATCAAGGATGGCATCTGATACTGCATCGCAGAGCTTATCCGGATGTCCCTCAGTTACTGATTCTGATGTAAATAATAATTTCTCCATTAATTATCTGTTGCTCCTTTCATACTGTGTGACCAATATTTTTCCAATAAAAAACCACTTACTGCAAATAAGTGGATTAAAATTAAGATAATAAAAATCCTCTTATTGTTCGATTACTCGCTCAGGTTGGCACCTTCCTGTTTTCTAACGGGGTTGCCGTGACTTCATAGATCCTTTGTATCTCCATCACTCTGAATAAGAGAAGTTACAATATAGAATTTTTCAAATCTCTGTCAGCTATATTACTACCACATGATATATATGTCAAGTATCATTTTCGATACAGATTTATCAATAATCCATTTTCGATACCCTATTCATTATTTATAAGCTATTTTATGCAATTATTCTTTCTTCTTTATTGACTTTCATAATTTTGGCAATTATACTTAAATTTGTATTTATAGTACTAAACACACAATATCAAAATAAATTTTTGGAGTAACTCATGATTAAAATCAGCATAAAAGATGCGCAGATTGGTATGGTGGCAGCAGAACCGATAAAGACCCCTCTGGGGCAGATACTTGCACTGCCCGGCACACCACTCACCCGTCAGCTCATCAACAAAATGAAGCTATATAAGGTAGGCAGCATCTCAATTCAAAACCCATTCGATGCAACAGCACCGCAAGCCGGCGAAAATACAGCAAAGCGAGACAAGGTAAAACCTGTACCCAAAACCCGCGCACATGAGATGGTGACCAACATCCAGCGTGTTCAGGCCTCAGAAGAGTTCCTAGGCTTCCAGCTCAAATACCTCACATGCATAAATCAAATCAAGGATACCTTTGGCAAAATCTGTGCCGGCGAAAAATCCTTTGATGAGGCTGCGCTTCTTACTGCTGTCATTGACCTTTCCTCATCGTGCGGCACTACAATCGAGACCTTTGACATGCTCTACAACATGCGCACCATTGCAGACCCGTTGTACTCACACTGTCTGAATGTAGGGCTTATTACAAGGATGATCGGACGATGGCTTCATATGGAAAAGACAGATGTGAATACGCTTACTATCGCAGGAGTACTTCACGATATCGGTAAATGCAAGATTCCCGATGATGTGCTAAACAAGCCTGACAAGCTCACAGATGAAGAATTTGCGCTCATAAAAAAGCACCCACAGTTTGGTTTTGATTTGATTAGGGATCTGCAGATTGACTCCAGAATAAAGCGCACAGCCCTCATGCATCATGAGCGCTGTGATGGCTCAGGCTATCCTTCGCAGCTTGACAGCTCACTGATTGACGACTTTGCCATGATAACAGCCATCGCCGATGTATATGATGCCATGACTGCTGCCAGACGCTATCGCGCACCACTTTGTCCGTTCGCTGTCATATCAAGCTTTGAGAGTGAAGGTTTTACAAAGTACAATACAAAGTTCCTGCTTTTGTTTTTGAAAAAGCTTGCTACCACATACCAGAGCAACCGTGTAATGCTCAACGACAGCCGGTTCTGTAATATTGTGATGCTCAACCCACATGAACTGTCACGCCCTATTGTACGTTTTGATGACGGCAGTATACTTGATTTGTCCACAAACCGCGAGTTTTTCATCAAATCTGTGATGTAAGCCGATTTATAATCAAAAGGATTACGGAGTCGTTACTCAAAAAAATTATAAAATAACCAAAAATAAGAACCGTGCATCTACAGTAAGATGCTGCCGGTTCTTATTTTATATATTGCATTTATATTGTGTTTACATTTCATGCTTTACGTATATATCTATTACGATACCTTGAGTATGAACTTCTGAAGCTCCTTCTCATCCTCTACCCTGGCAATCTTTGCGCCAATCTTTGTAAGCTTCTCCTCGAGTGCCTCATAGCCTCTCTGGATATAGTAGATATCATCAACCACTGTGATGCCCTCTGCTGCAAGACCTGCTATAACCAGTGCAGCTCCTGCTCTTAGGTCAGGTGCATTCACTCTGGCACCTGTGTATCTTTTCACGCCGCTGATGATTGCTATATTGCTCTCTACCTTTATATCAGCTCCCATTCTGGTGAGCTCGTCAACATACTTGAAACGATTCTCAAATATGCTCTCTGTCACTGTACTGGTGCCCTCAGCGATACCCAAAAGCACCGCCATCTGTGGCTGCATATCTGTTGGGAAGCCCGGATATGGAAGTGTGGTGACCTGTGTATGCTTTAAATGTCCGTCTGATATTACTCTGACTGAGTCATCAAACTCCTCTACCTGGCAGCCTACCTCCAACAGCTTTGCTGTGGTGGCCTCAAGATGCTTTGGAATGACATTCTTTACCAGCACGTTGCCTCCTGCTGCCGCAACTGCAAACATGAATGTACCGGCCTCAATCTGATCCGGAATGACAGAATACTCTGTAGCATGTAATTTCTCCACACCTACAATTCTGATGACATCGGTTCCTGCGCCCCTGATATTTGCTCCCATGCTGTTTAAGAAGTTTGCCACGTCAACGACATGAGGCTCCTTAGCCGCATTCTCGATAACAGTCTTGCCATCTGCCATGGCTGCAGCCATCATAATATTGATTGTGGCACCTACAGAAACCTTATCCATATATATGTGTGTGCCCTTAAGCTCCTTTGCCCTGGCGATGACAAGGCCATGAGCTATGTCTATGTCTGCTCCCATGGAGCGGAAGCCCTTCATATGAAGGTCAATCGGCCTGCTTCCGATATCACAGCCTCCCGGAAGCGCAACCTCTGCATGCTTGTATTTTCCAAGTAATGCACCAATCAAATAATATGATGCCCTGATTCGTCTGATGAATTCATTATCGACATTTACGCCTCTGATAAATGAACCGTTTATCTTTACCTTGTGTATATCCACGCGCTCCACATGTGCGCCGATTTCTTCGATTGCCTGAAGTAAGACATTGATATCCCTTACATTTGGCAAATTATCTATTGTTACAGTCTCGTCTGTCATTATGGCAGCGGCCAAAATAGCAAGTGCAGCATTTTTGGCTCCACCAATTTCAACTTCACCGTATAAAGGATTTCCACCTTTGATTACGTACTGTTCCATATTCCACCTCTATGAATTCAGGAGTATACTTCCTCCTAATATACTATTCTCAATTTACACTATTGTTATACATCCAACTACAAATTTCATTTATGACGACGTATTTAAGCCGCCATTTGTGCCGGTGCTGCTTTTAATAAATGACGCAGCAGCTACTATTATCTAATCATATCACGATAAATAAGCACTATAATTCAAGTGCCTCCACCAGCTTCTCTACTGTCTGCTCCACATCAAGCCCCTCCTCGGAAACCTCGATGTCTGCATACTGCTCATACAATTTTGAGCGCTCTTCAAAAAGGGTCTCTAAAGTCTGCCCTTTCTTTAATACTACACCTCTACCCTTTATGTCTGCAAGTCGTTTTTCCAAAATAGCATAAGAAACCTTGAGATACACAACTCTGCCTATCTCCTTAAGATGCTCCATGGCTTCTTTTCCGTATACCACCGAACCGCCTGTAGCTATAATGGCCCTATCAGCCCTGATAGAGGCATTGACACGGTTCTCTACCTCTATAAAACCGTCCGTGCCCTTTTCCTCAATTATCTCACGCAGAAGCTTTCCCTCCTGCTCCTGTATCAGTAAATCCGCATCCAGGAAGCTGTATCCCAGCACCTTTGCAAGTATTACGCCTATGGTACTCTTTCCAACTCCAGGCATGCCTATAAGTACGATATTAGTTTTCTGTTCCATCTACTGCCTCAGTATTCTCTGTATCTGTACTATTGGTGCTTTCTGACTGCTGTGTGCTCTCTGTTGCACTTGTGTCTGCTGCCTTTTTGTCCTTCTTGGTAGTAGTAAAATAATTGTGAATCTTGATCTTGTCAAGCTGCTTCTGCTTTACAGACCATTTTTCATCGTCCTGCCATCCTGAAAGGATGCCATTGTAATATTTGTCCTCTTTATTGCCCTTTACAGTCTTCCTGTTTGACTCTGTTGCTTTATCATCGGTCTTTTTGTCGAGCCTTACGATATAGTAAGTGCTGTCTGTGGTGATGAGGTCTGAGGTCTGTCCCTCCTCAAGGGAATTGAGTGCATCTACAACGCTCTGATCAAGATTGTTTGTAGTGTATACACTGTCCTTTGTCTTGCTGTCCGATGACTCTGAGCTCTCTGTAGACTCTGTGTCATCTGATTTCTTATCTGAATCATCTGTCTTCTCCGCATCCGGATCAACGTATGTGGCGTATGTGCCTGTTGTGGCTGTAGTGCCTGCTGCCTTGGCTGCATCCTCTAAGGATGATCCTCCTGCAAGCGCCTCTACCACTGCATCTGCCTGTGCCTTTATCTGTGCTGACTGCTCATCTGTATATGTCTGATACTGGTAATTAGAGTCATATGCACCCTTGTAATCAAGCTTCACAATGGTGTATGCAGCCATATTGGCTTCCTCATCCGTCACGCTTGAATCAGCATTTTTGATGATTGCAGCATACATCTTACTCTTTATGAGGCGAAGCTCTAAATATTCCTCGACAATCTCCTCTGTAGCACTCATCTCGTCTATCACATCATCGGAATTTGCCTTCATAAACTTCTCTGCGGCTTTTTTGATTTCCTTTTTCTCATCATCAGAAACCTCTACATCGTAATCTGACTGATGCGCCTTTAATGTGTAAAGCTCATGAGCCTCCTCGATAGCATTTTTCTTCCATGTTTCAAGCACAGTATTATTGCCTGATACTGTCTTGTCCCAGTAGTCCTCGCCCATGTACTGTATATACATGTCATCATAACCGGCCTCCTGGTACCTTATCATAAAATTAACAAGCCCAAGCTTGATATCCTCTTTATCTAATGTCGCAACTGTTGCGGTTTTATTTATTGCACATCCTGTAAAAGCTGTAACTGAGAGTGTTGCAGCTAATAACATAGCTATTACTTTTTTCGCTTTCATTGTATCTATCCTCTTTAAAATTGGTATAGTATCGCTCGTATATTATAGAGCTTTTCGGGCCTGCTGGCAAGCATTTTCTAAACTTTGTAAATTATCGTCAATTTCGCGTAAAGCATGTGGTGTTTCCTATGCTATATGCTACATGATTCCAAAATTCGGGTAACTATTCAGCCGTAATCAGTTCCTTACGCATCTGCGAAATCAGTTCCTCCACCACATCAAGCACATCCCGCTTCTTTGCCACGCTGCCATTTTTTAAATCAAATGTGAAATATGGGTTTTCTGCCATATTGAATTTGAGGGAGGATTTATACTGGGTAATAAGCTCCGGTATCTTCTCCGGATTTATCCTTGCCCGTTCAAACATGGTAAGCTTTATCAGTGAGCCGGTCTGCTTTATCTCAGTGATATATACGGCATGTGCCAACGCCTTAAGCCTTGCCACGCGAAGCAGGCTGAGCACTGATTTTGGTGGTTCACCAAACCTGTCTATGAGCTCCTCGAGCATCTCATCCTTCTCTTCCTCTGTCTCTATGCCTGCAATACGCTTGTATATATCCAGCTTCTGGAATTCGTTTGCAATATAACCTGCCGGAATATAAGCATCGGTAACAATATCCACGGTCGTATCAAATTTATCACTGATATCCTCGATGCCCTTTGCCTCTTTTACAGCCTCGCTCAACATCTTGCAGTACAAATCATAGCCCACTGCCTCCATGTGTCCGCTCTGCTCCGCACCGAGCAGATTGCCCGCACCACGGATTTCAAAGTCTCTCATGGCAATCTTAAAGCCGCTGCCAAGGTCTGAGTACTCCTTTATCGCTGCAAGACGCTTTTCTGCCACCTCTTTTAGCATCTTGTTGCGCCTGTACATGAGAAATGCATACGCAGTACGGTTAGATCTGCCGACTCGTCCGCGGAGCTGATAAAGCTGTGAAAGTCCCATGTTGTCCGCATCGTGTATAATCATTGTATTGACGTTTGAGATATCAAGTCCGGTCTCTATAATGGTCGTGGATACAAGCACATCTATTTCACCATTGATGAAACGGTACATGATGCGCTCAAGCTCCGTCTCCTTCATCTGTCCGTGCGCAAATGCAACAGTCGCATCCGGCACCAGCTCCTGCAGCTTTGCTGTTATGTCCGCTATGTCGCGCACCTTATTGTACACATAGTACACCTGTCCGTTTCTGGCAAGCTCCCTGTTTATCGCCTCTCTGACAAGCTCATCATTGTACTCCATGACATATGTCTGAATCGGTACACGGTCCATCGGCGGCTCCTCAAGCACGCTCATATCCCTTATGCCGATTAAACTCATGTGGAGTGTCCTCGGAATCGGTGTAGCGGTCAGTGTGAGCACATCGACATTGACCTTCATCTGCTTAATCTTCTCCTTGTGAGTCACTCCGAAGCGCTGCTCCTCATCGATTACCAAAAGTCCCAGATCCTTAAACTGCACATCCTTTGAGAGTATGCGGTGTGTTCCGATAATGATATCGACCTCACCCTTTTTAAGCTTCTCTATCGTCTTTTTCTGCTCCGCCGGACTTCTGAAACGACACATCAAATCCACATTCACCGGAAAATCCTTCATCCTCTGCGAAAACGTATCGTAAATCTGCTGTGCCAGAATGGTTGTCGGGGCAAGATATGCCACCTGCTTGCTGTCCTGCACCGCCTTGAAGGCCGCACGGATTGCAACCTCCGTCTTGCCGTAGCCCACGTCACCGCAAATCAGTCTGTCCATTATTTTATGGCTCTGCATATCAGTCTTTGTGGCTTCAATTGCAAGAATCTGATCCTCAGTCTCATCAAAAGGGAAAAGCTCCTCAAACTCTCTCTGCCATACCGTATCCTCGCCGAAGGCATATCCGTTTTGCTGCTCACGCTGTGCGTACAGCTTCACCAGGTCTCCCGCAATCTGCTTTACCGCACCTCTGACTCTATTCTTTGTTCTGGTCCATTCCTGACCTCCAAGCTTGTTGAGCCTTGGTTTTCTGGCATCCTTTCCGGCATATTTTTGTATCATGTCAAGCTGGGTGGCAAGAATATAGAGATTGGAGCCACCCTGATACTCTATCTTGATGTAGTCCTTTACCTTTTTGTCCACCTCAAGCTTTTCAATGCCGCGGTAAATACCTAGTCCGTGGTTTTCATGCACTACATAGTCCCCAACCGACAAATCGGTAAAGCTCTGTATTTTTTCACCCTCATAGGTGCGGTGACGCTTCTTTTTCTTCTGCTGCGCCCCAAAAATATCTGACTCCGTAATCACGGCAAACTTTAGGATAGGATACTCAAAGCCTCTTCTCACCTTGCCGTAGCAGACCATAATCTGCCCCTCAAAAAGCTCATGGTCGTAGTTTTCAGTATAAAAGCATGTGATTCCCTGATCTGTGATATCCTCTGAAAGCCGCTTTGCCCTTGTCCTTGAACCGGATAAAAGAATGACTCTGTAGCCGTTTTTCTTATAGCGCTTTAAGTCCTTTATCAAAAGCTCAAAGCTGTTATTGTATGGGCTGACACTCTGACAGTGAATACCATAGCTTCCCAGCTGGTGCAGTCCGTTTGCTTTATTATCGAGCGCACCGAGTGCGATACACGAATACTTCTCGAGCTTTGCCACAATCTCCTTCTCTGTAAAAAGACCGTTCATCTGCCCCGGAAGTATATATCCCATCGCAAGTCTCTGCTTCATGCTCTCTGAAAACTCAGTCTCGGTAAGCTTTCCCTGCTCTACGCACCTGGTCAGCTCATCGAAGAATATAAGGCTGTCCGATGGCTTAAAATAATCCAAAAGCCCGACTCTCTCGTCAAAAAAGTACGACAAAAAAGCATCCATGCCCGCATACATGGACAGCTCTCCCCACTCCTCGGTAAGCTCGTCTGCCATCACAGTCACTCTGTGTGCTTCCTCTGTCTTCATCTGCTTTCTAAGCTTGTCAGACACACGCTTTGCCTCTGCCTTAAGCTTGTCAATTCCCCCGGCCTTTTCCTCATCGCTAAGTACAAGCTCTGCCGCCGGATATATGCTCACCCGATCAATATTTTCAATGGATTTCTGGCTCTCGCAGTCAAAATATCTGATGGTGTCTATCTCGTCTCCCCACAGCTCAATTCGGATAGGATTCTCCTCCGTCAGTGGAAAAACATCAAGAATACCGCCCCTGACAGAAAACTGTCCCATCGTCTGGACCTGATACTCTTTTTCATAGCCCATTCTGATAAGAGCAGCCTGAATTTCCTTCAAATCCAAAAGCTGTCCCAGCTCAAGTGTAAGCACGTTTTCCCACATCTTTTCTATCGGCGCCATCGTATTCATCAGCGCATCAAAGGTGGTCACAAGCGTCACTCTCTCCTGCTCACGGATAGCCTTCAAAGCCCTGATGCGCTCCGCTGTCAGGAGATTGCCCCTGATATCCGACTGGTAAAAAAGCACATCCTTTGATGGATAATACACCACCTCTTTGTCAAAAAAACTGTACTCATCGTACAGTTCCTTCGCCTTCTGCTCTCCAAAGGTCACAATAAGCTTGTTTTTCCTGTGACCTCCAAAGGCATATATCATCTGTGATTTTTGCGCATCTATACATCCCGTGACAGATATAAGTCCGGACGATTTTTCTGCCGTTTTTGTCATCTCCTCAAAGCCCGCAAGGGAAAGGAGTGGCTCTGTAAATGCTTTCACTTTCAATTCTCCATTTCTGTCTGTTCAAAATCACCTTGTCGATTTCCAGCTAGTTATATATGTTCATAGCCTTATCCGTCTCGCCCTGCATCATAAGAACTGCTGCATCCATCGCATGACCGATAGCTTCCTCCACCTTTGCCCTGTCCTCAGAACTGAAACGCCCGAGCACATGGTCAACAAGATCCCAGCCCTGCGGCTTCTCTCCAACACCGACCTTGATACGGCTGAAGCCCTGTGTGCCGGTCATTGCAATGATGCTCTTAATCCCGTTGTGACCGCCGGCGCTGCCCTTTTTGCGGATACGGATACGCCCCGGCTCAAGCGAAATATCATCAAAAATAACAATCATTTCCTCATCCGGATCAAGCTTATAAAAATTCATCACCTCAGCAACAGACTCGCCGCTTAAGTTCATGTATGTCTGCGGCTTCACAAGCAGCACCTTCATGCCCTCAATCACTCCGCTTCCACAGAGCGCCTTGTGCTTTTTGTCTGTCACACTTATATTATATTTATCCGCAAGCGCATCTATCACATCAAATCCGATATTGTGCCTTGTGTGCTCATATTTTTTGTCAGGATTTCCAAGTCCTACTATAACGTACATCGTTTATCCTTTCTCTTTCTCATATCATTTACAATTCAAAATAAAACAAATACTGCTGGATAATTCCCGCCACACCCTTGTAGCGCTCAAAATCAAAGCCGTCACTATAATATTTGTCCAAAAGCTGCTTTACATGCGTATCTATCGGAAACGCATCCACATGATGTAAACCAAAAAGACATATGCAGTTCGCCACCTTTTTGCCAATTCCTTTGCGGGTAAGCAGGCTTTCCATCGCCTCATCATAGCTCATTTTGCGCAGATTATCAAGCCAGTCAGGATTATTAGCACCATACTCATATATTTCCTTCAGATACGGTGCCCTGTAGCCAAAGCCCATGCTCCTGTCATCAAATACCTCCTCCGGCACCTCAAGCGGCTTTGGAAATGTATACAGCTCTTCACCCTCTGCACTGCCGTCTATTTTATGCCCGCACCGCCTGCAAAGTAAATCCACGCTGTTTGTGATTCGCTTTATGTTATTATTCTGGGAAATCATAAAAGTAACAATCATCTCCCACAAATCCTGCCTTAAAATGCGCACACCACTGCCATATGCATATGCCTCCTTCAGATGCGCGTCATCTCCGTCTGCTATAAGCTTTGCAATCCCCGCATAATCCGTATCCATATCCAGATAGCTTTTCCATATATTGTTCCAGTCTGCCTCATCACAGTCCAGCTCAAACTCATTCCCATCCTGCTTAATCCGAAGTGCCCTGTCAAATGCCACTACTGTGTATTCATTTTCTCCTGTATTCTTCCATCTGAAGCACTGACCACTGTCAGCAATCTGTTTTAAATCCAGATTATCTATTTTCGTCTTGTACATATCTGTTTGTCTATCCTCTTTTATTGTAGCTATACTCTAAAAAGCCGGTCTTTCTGTGGCTTATTGTACCACGGATAGACCGGTTTGTGTGAAATATATTTGGATTATTATACCAGCTCAGGAATTTTATATCCTGCTTTGCTCATCGCTTTTTCAAATTCATCAAGCGACATCTCTGCCTTCTCGGCACCTCTTTTTGCAGAATAGTCTCCCTCCTGTACTGAAAGATAAATTTCAAAAAGACGGCCCTGCTGCATTCCCTGTTGCATTCCTCTCTGCATGCCCTCCTGAATGCCACGCTTTTTATGGTCATCCCATGCCTTACACATATTTACCACCTCTTCCTTTTCATCATACTTAATGTCAG
>OJRK01000406.1_pt1 | contig 17118 bp, 10 predicted proteins | sample 1599161 | NCBI WGS metagenome assembly OJRK01 (sample SAMN03922535, study PRJEB24848) | human gut metagenome | isolation source: stool sample | host: Homo sapiens | place: Germany | collected 2010-05
TAAGGAGTCGTCGGCAGCGTCAGATGTGTATAAGAGACAGGAGTAGGGGGTGTCTTTTCATTGTTTATTTTTGGTATAGGGGAGATGTTATTCTTTTTAATACTGACAGATATCTCCTTAATAACGATAAAAAACGAGTGAAATAAAAATGCAGACAATAACACTGCGATAGATGAAAATATATAAATCCATCCATATCCGTTAGACCTATATGAGCTTGATTCTACAATTCCCATGATAAGAAGTATTATAGATCCTAAGATATTAATGAATAATATAACCCCAGATATAATTGATAATCTGTTTTCGTGTTTAAACTGTCCATCTTCTAATGGGATGTTGTTAGGTGATACGTTGTTTTCCATACTTACATGTTTTTTTCTAGTGTTAACTGCTATTACAAATGCAGTTACAAAAATTATTAATATTATAATTAATTCCATTGTTTAGTTATTTATTTTCTATTCCTGTTCAATTTTTCTTCCATACAATTCCACTTGAAATATGAATATCATGCTCCAATTTCCAATGAAACTACTATCCTTTTTAGCCGCATTAAATATTTTGGTGGCACTATCTACAATTCGAGTAACTTTTTGTGCTTTATCTAACAAAAAATATCTTTCTTGTCCACTTCTTACATATATATATCCAAATTCACTAGAACTATACATGCCCATATTATTTTTCCCTTCCATTGTAAATGAAGTTAAATAAATAGAATCATCGGAACGTATAACTTCGTAATCACTAAGCTTAATAGAACCTGGGTCAATTGCCGTATCTTCAATTATTTTATCCAAATGTTGCTCCGCTTCTTTTTCAAATGATTTACCACATGATAAAAAAAATAGAACTGACATCCACAATAACCACTTCATAATTTAATAGATTTATAATTCTGCAACAAAAATATAAATAATAAACTCCAAGCATACTCAATCTAAGTTATATTTATGTAATATTAACTACTAATCATTGATATGCAAATTTATATTTTTATATTTGCTGTAACAAAATGGATAAACAATGTTAATGAATTTAATAATAGTCGAGGGGATTTTGTTATTTTGCAGTATAAGAAAAAAACAAGAGGAGGTTGTATATGGAAGAATGTAAAAATATATCAACTATAGATTCTATAATTTTATCAGATTATATTTTAAAACATTATGGGCCAATGTCACACTTGAAATTGCAGAAATTATTATTTTACTGCGATGCTTATCATTTGGCATATTTTGATAAAGAACTTATTACTGATAAATTTGAAGCATGGGTGCATGGCCCCGTTAGTCGTAAAGTTTACGATAGTCTTAAAGACAAATCTATGCTGTATGCGGAATTGAGCTATTCAAATTCTACCGGAAAAGATGTAGATAAGGAATTTGGAAAGCTAACACAAGACCAACAAACTTTAATTGTTTCTATTTTAACAGACCTATCTACTTGGACGGGATTGGAACTGGAAAGAGCTACGCACAATGAACGTCCGTGGCTTGAAGCACGTATTGGCTATGCAGAGGCAGATAAATGTCATGAAATAATTTCAAAGAAAACGGTACAAGCATTCTATAAGAGTGAACAAAATGCAGGGGTATAAAAAGAAATCCAAATTAGCCGAACCATACAAGAAGAAGCCAAGTGTGAATGATGAAGCCCGGACTTCAAACTTTAAAATTTCATTTCAATATCTTGATACAACTCAAAAATTTGGTTCATCTTTTAAAGACTGGCAAAATAGTGGTTTACTTAGTTTTGCTTTAGAAACTTTACAAGGTTATTGCTGTTCTCCTTTATGGGAACAACTTGATGGAGATAAATTCACAACTTACAAATCTTTTCCATCAAATGATAAAACTCTTTTTAAATATCCGAAAAATGTTCCAGAAGATGCACAGTGGGCTAGAATACATATTAATGGTTTATCTGTTATTGTAGGGCATATTGTAAAGGATACTTTTTATATTGTTTTTTTAGATAAAACGCATAAATTCTTTTTAACTAAAAAAGATAGAGGTGAAAAATAGGACTTAGTATTATTTAGATTAAGTTTAGTTTTATATCATTACAATCAATATTTTTATTGAATCAATTTTCTGATTATTAGGAAAAAAACACAGAATATCTAGTAGAAATAATACACACTTCATCAAGAATTAAGCGAAAAATGGTTTTAAAAAAAGGGAGCATAACCACACTCCCTTTTTTGTTATCTTAGCAACTTGAAATATGGAACAAGTATAACCATTTGTTATAGCGATTTGTAATGGTGTCTATTTGTTCCTTAATACCAAATATATAGACAACAATCAATGGGTGGACTGGTTTGATTTAGCTTCACAAACCGGTATCACCAATAGCTACAATCTAAGCACATCTTATTCTAATGACCGGGTCACCTCTTATTTTTCTTTAGGATATTACAATTTGGAAGGATTATTGAAAGGAGACGAACTGGAACGCTACTCGGCACGTGCCAAAATAGATTTTAAAGCCAATGAAATGGTAAAATACGGACTAAACCTATATGCCATGTATTCTGAAAATGACAAGCGTTACAGCCGTATATGGAACCGTATTCTCTGTATGCCGCCATTGGGTACTCCTTATGATGAAGACGGCAATCTGGTAGACTACCCGTTGGGAGACGGCAACATGAATCCGCTGGCCGATATGGGAGAAGACCAATATGTAAATAATGTAAAGACATTGAGCGTAGCCCCACAGATTTATGTAGAATTGACCCCGTTAAAGGGACTTTCATTCAAGAGTCTGCTTGGCGGATATTTCCGGAATATGAAAGAAAGTAAGTATACCGGCACAAAATCATATCAGGGACTGGAAAGCGGGCTAGTGCAAGCCACTATCCCCAACACCTTCACTTATAATTATAAATGGCAGAATATCCTGACATATAACTTCAAAATAAAAGAGGATCACGATTTCACAATAACCGGAGTCACTGAATGGTCAAAAGACCAAAAAGAAAAAGCGACCGCCACTGCCAACAAATTTGATACGGATTCTTATCTATACCATAATTTAGGTGCTGCAACCGGTACACCCACAGTTTCTTCTTCTTATGTAGGTAGCCAAAAAATGTCCTATGTCGCCCGTATCAACTATAGCTATAAAGGACGTTACCTATTGACATTAAGCAGCCGCTGGGACGGTTCATCCATCTTGGCAGATGGAAACAAGTGGGATATGTTCCCCGCAGGAGCTATTGCCTGGCGCATCAGTGATGAACCCTTCATACAGAATGTAAAAGCTGTTTCCAATCTGAAATTACGCGCCAGTTACGGTGTCACCGGTAATGCCGGTGCTTCAGAATACGCCACATTAGATTACAGCCGCACAGGCATTATCGGATTTCAAGATGTAGGAGTCCCTTATAGCGGTTATTCCCAATCCATCGCCAACAAGAGTCTGGGATGGGAAAAATCTTATATGACAGATCTGGGATTCGACTTGGGATTATTCAGTGACAGACTGAACGTGGCGTTCGACTGGTATCGGACAGACACCAAAGATATTTTATTCGAGAAAAACCTGCCCTATGCAACGGGAGGTTACGGCTCCTCTCCTTTCAAAATATGGTCTAATGTAGGCGAAACACGCAATACAGGTGTGGAATTAAGCATTACCAGCCGTAACTTTGTCGGACCTGAATTCCAATGGAGCACCACACTGGCATTCTCAACCAACAAAGAAGAAGTGATAAAAACAACCAGCGAAGGCCCGCTTCAGTTCGGAGACTACTACCTGATTCCCGGTGAGGCAATCAAGACTTATTACGGATACAAGTATGCCGGAATATGGGGTACAGCCGAAGCAGAAGAAGCAGCCAAATACAGTCAGAAACCCGGACAAGTCCATATTGCAGAAAATGGTACTCCCGATTACAAGCTGAATGCGGATGACTATTATGTTCTAGGAAGCGCCACACCGAAATGGTCGGGCAGTTTACTTAATAATTTTAATTATAAGAATTTCGACCTGAGCATTTTGTTGATTGCCCGGTGGGACTGGACAATCCCTTACGGTCTGACCGGATGGTATCGTACAGACGGTCTGACGCCTTCACCTACCGTATGTGACTACTGGACTCCTGAAAATCAAAGTGCCCGCTATCCTCGTCCGGATGCAAGTATTACAAACGGACAGGACCCGTATCAACAATGGGCTAACTATTTTGACGGTTCTTATCTGAAAGTAAAAACCATTTCACTGGGCTACACATTCCCCAAGAAATGGTTGAATGCTGTAAAAATTGACAGAATGCGTGTATACTTTACTGCAAACAATCCGTTTATTTTTACAAAATGTGACTATTTGAAAAACTACGACCCCGAAAAGGGAGGAAATGATGACGACGCACCGTTGTCTAAACAATATGTATTTGGCGTTAATATCTCATTCTAAAAACTTATACAGATGAAAAAACATAAATTACTCTCTATATCAGCCGTAATCATGATGTTGTCTGCCTACGGTTGCAGCCTGGATGAATTTAATCCCTCCGGCATCTCCACAGAACAAGAATGGTCTACCCCGGCAGGCTATGAAAAGAAAGTGAACGACTGTTACTTTGACCTGGTCCGCATAGTTTATGGTCAGGCAGAAGACACCTATCTAATGGTTGCAGAAGGTGGAACAGACATTTGGCAAGATACGAATCCCGATGGTACCAACGGTAACTGGAGCAAACTACTCCGTTATGAAGATTACGGTGCTTCCAACGGTATGTTGAATGAAGGATATGCGGGTTTCTATGGTATATTGAGTGCATGTAATGCAGCTGTCCATTATGCCGACAAAGTGGAAGGGCTAAGCGAAACAAGAATCAACGAGTTGGTCAGCGAAGCAAGATTTATCCGTGCCCATGCCTTATATAATATTGTAGAGCAATGGGGAGGCAAATACCTGCCATTGGAGCCTATGAACAGTCCTATTTCCGTTCTTCCTTGCAGTTCGGTTAATGATTTTTATAAAGTAATTCTGGAAGATCTGGAATTCGCCATGAAAAATCTTCCTATCACACAGGAAGTAAAAGGACACGTGACACGTGCAGCCGCTTATCATTTATATGCCAAAGCCTGCCTCACTTTCTCCACCTATACAGACGGTCTGGGTAATACCACCGCCCTGACGGACAGCGAAAGCAAAACCTATTTGGAAAAAGCAAAGGCGGCGGCAGATTACCTGATTCAGAACGCCGGTTCGTTGGGAGTCAAGCTTTATGATGATGTAGAAGCTGTTTTTGATGAGAACAACAATAAAAACAACGAAGAAGCACTTTTCATTGTCTGCCACTCTACCATTACGGCTTATAATCCTCGTGGAAACTATTTCAACCGTGTATGGAAACACTCCGAAGCATACAATAACAATACCTCAGGCATCTATCTTTCGGGCATGACACCCAGTTACGCTACGAACATCAACGGATACGAAGTTCCCAAACTGGCAAAAGGTAACTGCTATATGGAACCCAGCAAGTATATGCTTGATTTATATGGAGAGAAAGACGGCCGCTATAAAGCCTTCTTCAAAGACACTTATTATGTGAATAACGCTACGAACAGTACCAAGAACGGATATACGTGGAACGAGGCCGATGCACAAAGATACGGTCTATCCACCAGCAGGGTCGGTAATTCTGCCTATGATATCACTTTAGGAGATACGGCTGTCTATTTATCTCGTAAGACCTATACACAAGCCGAAAGAAACGCTTGCCGCTATGCCATTTTCAACTTGGAAGACAACTATGCCGACACAAAAAGTCCTCTGAAGTTTTTCCCAAGTCTGAAGAAAGCAGATTGTCCTAGCCTATATGCCGGTTCAAATGCCTCCAAACCTTATTCCTCAGCAGACTGTATTGTCTACCGTTTAGGAGAAACCTACCTGATATCAGCCGAAATTGACTGGAGATTAGGCAACAACCAAAGTGCTGCCGAAAGACTGAACACACTTCGGAACCGTGCCTGTAAAGGACATGACCATAGTATGGATATCACAGCTTCGGAAGTTACCCAGGATTTCTTGCTGGACGAGTATGCACGCGAAATGATTGGTGAATGGAACCGCTGGATGACCTTGAAGAGATTCCGTGCTTTCGAAAGCCGTATCACAAAAGCTAATCCGCAAATCACAAAATTCGATAAGAACATTCACTATTTGCGCCCCATTCCCACAGCCGAATTATTGTTGATTGATAACGCTAATGAATATCAGAATCCGGGATATTAACCGGTATGACAAATATAAAAAATAAAAAGACAGCTTGGATAGAATTCACTATCCAAGCTGCTTTTTTAAGAGAGATACTTCACTCACTGAACCATCCCCCTTCTGACCTTAAATTATTCACAAAAGGGCTACCGCAAATAAGTAAACAATAATTATCAGCCCTCTTTCTTTTTGAACGAACCTATGTTACTTAAAATTCAAATATTGCCGGTTTCCTGATACTCCATGCTGCTTTGCAGGACAGAAACGGAAGGAGAACGACATACGTTCAGCCGGAATCAAATAAGGCTGATGAGGATAAGCCCCCCAACTGGTATCACCACCCACTCCCATCTGTTTCAGGTCAATGTTCCATGTCACCATATCCTTGAACTGGATATCGGATAAATGACGCTGCGATTTACGAAGGCCCGGCTCATCTAAATCTTCTGTAGGGAACAGATAAGCACTGGTGCTGACATAAGGCTGTCCGACAACCATCAATCCCTGTCCGGCGGTATCTGTCAGGCTCATCCAACGGACTTCAGTCTTATTACCGTTTTCCTGCGGACGGTCATACGGGAAATACTGATCGGCCACACTTCCCTTGTACAGACCTACATAAGAAGAAGTATTCCGGTCTATATAATTCTCATGAGGACCACGTCCCAGCCATTCCATCTGACTAAACTGCTTGTTCAGTGTAATACTAACCCCCATCCGGGGCAATAAAGGCAATGTATCGTTACCCGGAATGAAAGTACAGTTCACATCCAAATACCCTTTTCCCGAAAAATGATAGGCAACGATAAAATCAGACTCTCCTACAGGCAACTTATAATGAGAAACAACCTCATAAGCTTCTTTACCCAACGCCTTTTGTTTCATGGACAACAGTTTTGCCTGACGCCCCGCATCACGCCACGGACGCAAGGTTTTATTCATGCCATTTCCCATATCATTATCCGTCACAGGACGCCAGAAATTAGGACGTAAAGCTTCTTTTATCAGTTCCGTACTTCCCTCTTTATAAGAAGTCAAAGCACCGGTTTCCTTATCAAAACCTACGCTCAGATTACCGGCTGTAAGTGTCAACAACGAAGCCGCATCATCTGCTATCACCGGTGAAGACTGAACCTCAGCAACAAACGGCTGATAAAATGGAAGACTCACCTGGGCATCAGCCAGTTTTGTTCCGGCTTTCAGCAGACCATCCTCATTTTTCAAACTGGCATAGAAATTCAAGAAATACTCCACACCAGGTTTTACCTGTATGGCTGGAAAAGAAGTCTTGAACTTACCCGTCTGCTGAGGAGCCAGGGATACATTATCAATAGTTCCGGTAGCCAGAAGTTCACCATTCCCCTCCAGCTTCCAAGTAAAATTGAAATCACTTAAATCCGTAAAGAAGTACTTGTTACGTAACTCTACCCATCCCTCATGATAATCCAATAAAGAGAATGCTATATTTTGATATACTTTTTTCACTTCATGGATATGCGGCTTCAAGGTACGGTCGGCGGCAATCAGACCGTTCATACAGAAATTGGCAGAATTTGGAGTACCTTTCGGAGTCAGGTCACCTCCGTATGCCCAATAGAATTTTCCATCCGGTGTCTTTGCATACAAGCCCTGATCTACCCAGTCCCAGATATGTCCGCCCTGTAAAGAGGGATATTTCTCTATCACATCCCAATAATCCTGAAGATTTCCTTCACTGTTGCCCATAGCATGGGCATATTCACATAGAATCAGCGGTTTGGTCGGAAGATAGAGAGAATGATTGATCAATACATCTATCTTTTTATACATTGGACAGAAAATATCGGTATAAGGTCCCTTTATTCCGTCTTCCGAATGCACGGGACGCTGTGAACGGTCATTGGCATGTACCCATTTATAGGTAGCCGCGAAGTTACATCCCTCACCGGTTTCATTACCCAATGACCAGATAATGACACAAGGATGGTTTTTGTCACGCTCGAACATACGTTCCGTGCGGTCTATGAAAGCTTTCTCCCATTCGGGCTGGTTAGCTAGGCATTGATCGGGCTTATATCCCATGCCATGGCTCTCGATATTGGCCTCATCAACCACATACATACCATAAATATCACATAATTCATACCAGCGGGGATCGTTGGGATAATGAGAGGTTCGTACACTGTTGATATTATTCTCTTTCATCAATTGAATATCACGCAGCATGGACGCCTCATCTACCACATGACCGTTATAAGGATCGTGTTCGTGTCGGTTTACTCCTTTTATATAGACCGGTTTACCATTTACCAGCAATTGAGCATGTTTGATTTCGGATTTGCGGAAACCTATGTATTGGGAAATGTATTGTTCCGGTTTGCCATTTACACGCAAAGCAATCAGCAATCTATACAGATTCGGTTTCTCCGCACTCCATAACAAAGGTTCTCTCACTTCCTTTTTAAAATGAAGTTCCCGACCGGCAGCATTCCAACGCTTACGCTCATTGTAGATACTTTTACCCGATTTTTCCAACAGGCTTACTTCCACTTCAGCCCCTTTTATTTTACCTTCTCCTGCTTTGCCCAACTCTACAAAAAGATGAAAGTCAGCATTCTTGTATTCCCCGTCAAGATCGGTAACCACTTCATAGTCGCGCACATGAGTTTCAGACCGGGCATACACATAAACATCACGCTGTATGCCGGCAAAACGCCAGTAATCCTGATCTTCCAGATAGTATCCGTCACTGAACTTGAAAACCTGTACGGCTATTTCATTCTCCCCTTGTTTTACATACGGCGTAATATCAAACTCCGAAGGTGTTTTGGAATCCTGAGAGTAACCTACTTTTTCACCATTCACCCACACATAAAAAGCAGAAGCCACTCCTCCGAAATAAAGAATAATCTGGCGTTTATTCCAATGGGCAGGAATAGTAAAAGTACGTCTATAAGAGCCAACCGGGCTGTTTTCCACTGCAATCAATGGTGGATTCTTCTTTATACCATACCCACTGCCTACATAAAAAGGATAGCCGAACCCTTGAAGTTCCCAATTGGAAGGAACTTTAATATCATCCCAACCTGAAACATCATATCCTTTTTGGAAGAAGTCCATCGGTCGTTCATCCGAACGGGGTACAAAATGAAATTTCCATGTTCCGTTCAAGGATTGGAAGTAAGGAGATTGTGATTTATCACCCTGCAATGCCAATTCTTTAGTGGGGTATCCCATAAAATTAGCCGCCGAAGGCAGACGATTGATATGAAGCACATCAAAATTCTCCCAATCATTATCCGAACGGGGGTATTTGTTTCTACGCACTTCTACATTGTCTGTGCTTGTTTCATTAGCGCTCCTGTTTACCGGAGCACCGTCATATTGGGATTGTGCCATACCTGCCAACGACAAAGATATGGCAATCCCTGTCAATATAGAACGAATTTTCATCATAAATATATCTTTTAATAAATTCGGAGTATCCGCATACTGATTTTTACTTCCACTATCATTGATCCAACAACAATCGCAAAATCAAAGCAGAAGACCAACCAAAGTTGGGTGCATTCAACACTTCACCTGTCAGTGGATTGTAGTTTTCATGAATCGGTCCGTCGGTCATCAGTCCTTGAGCATGTGCCATGAACTTGCGAGTCAGCAAGTCGGCTTCCTCCACATATCCGTAGCGCTTCAATCCGGTTATACCAAAATATACCTGGTTAAACCAAACCGGACCACGCCAATAACCGAAAGTAGGACGCAATGCAGGATGACTTACATCAAGAGTACCTAGCGGCAGGTAAGAGTTGAAATGTTTTTCATCCATCATGATGTTCTTCACACTCTCGGCTTGTTCCGGGGTAGCAATACCTGCCCACAAAGGCAACCACCCCTCAGCCCCCATCACCTTGACAGGTGTACGGTCATTCAAACGAATATCATAAAAGAAACCACTCTCGCTGTCATACATTTTAGTCTGTACATACAGCTTGATTACCTCAGCCTCCTTAGCCAACTGTTCAGAAAGCTCCTGCTTTCCCAAGATAGAAGCCATTTCCGAAAGTGTCAGTTTATCTACATAAAGGAAGGAATTCAAACAAATATTCTCCTGATCCATCGACCAAGCTTTCTCCATCTCATTCTTTAGCATCCGGGTGTCATCAAAACGCACACCGTTATCCATGCCGCTCTCCCAAGCCGCCGCAATCAGTGTACCATCAGTAGAACCATATTCGCAAATGCCATTGTGATCGTGGTCACGCTCAGCATACCACCATTGATGGAACTTATACAATTTATCAAATATTTCGTCCAAGAACGCTTTGTCTCCTGTAACCTTATAGACATTCATGGCTCCCCATGATGCTACAGGAGGTTTGGAGTCGCGCCAATTGTTACGTGCCTTATTATAACCGATAAAATCAGGAACCATACCATTCTCTGCCTGATAATCGAACAAAGAAAGCATTTCACTCTTGGCCCCTTCGGGATTATAGTACACATTACCCGATGCAATTTGCCAAGCATCCCACGACCAACATCCACCGATGAATCCTGTATAGGAAGGGAAACTACAACCATGGAAGATATCACCGGCAGGAGTACGCCAATTGGAGTTCAACGTCATCAATGCTTTCACAGCAATGTTCCTGTAAGCGTTTTCTTTCATATAAGGACTGTCGGCAGACAGTATCCGTTGAAGCCCCTGATTCCAACGCTGCGCATTCTCGGCAAAACATTGATCAAAAGGTATGGATTTTATTGCAACATACTCCTTATCTGCCTCTTCGCCTTTCAAGGTCAGTGTCTGGCTGTATTCCGAAGTATAACTTTTGCCGGATTGCAGCAAATAGTCACTCTTCTCAACAACTTGCAAACTGTCGTTCCCCACAGTCATCACTTCATCGGCTGTATGGAAAAGCACGGTAGCCGTCACCTCGTCTACCGGCGGTTCGTTACGCAGTGTGATAATCTGGCGATTGGTTCCCCAACGGCGACCGTAGAACGGATAATGGAACCGAACGCCCTTATCCACCTTAGTGGCAGTAGTATTCTCTTCAAAAACACCGCCACTCCAAGTCAGTGACACATTCAAAGGTGTGTCACTAAGATTTGTAATAACAGAACGTACAAAAGCAGTGCGTGAAGTGGCAAAACACAACTCAGTAGTGAATTCCAACCGCGCATCTTTAAAATGTTGTACCAACTTTCCAGGTAGATACTTGGCTGTCTGCATATTACGAACCAAGTCGTACTTTTCACCATTAACCACCAACGTAGGCTGTGCCAACGTTTGGGCAATCCATCCTCTTCCATGCATCGTCATAGGCCCGATGAAGGCACCCGCAAATGCCCTGCTTTGGTTTACTGGCAATGCATAGCCACTCCATGCACCCAGATCAGAGAACAAATTGAGATCCCCATCTACAGGTTGTTCCGGTACATTTTTCACATTCAACAAATTGGGAAAATCTTCCTGTGTCGTAAACAGGGACTTTTCCGGCTGTGTAGCGACCGGGGTACATGCCCCCAGCCAAAGAATGCTACACATTCCATATATAGGAAATAAATGTTTCATAAACGGTTCTTCCAAAATTATACAAACAAGATTACTTGCTATAGTTCGGATTCTGCTCCCAATCGGGATTCAACAGAAATTCACTATGAGGAATAGGAAACAACTGGTGCTTGGTATCTACATAATTCTCAACAAACGGTTTATTGTGAGCTTTCAGCGTTTCTTCTACAATACCCCAGCGAACCAAGTCATACCAGCGCGAACCTTCCAATGCCAGCTCGCAAGGACGTTCTTTGTCTTGCAGATGTTTCAAGACTTCGGCTTTACTCATGGTAAGCGGCAATGCCGGTACATTGACACGTGCACGAACCTTATTTATTATGTTAATGGCCTCTGTTGTTTCACCCTTGTCATTTAGACATTCTGCATAAAGCAACAATACATCGGCATAACGGATAACGGAAACATTAAAGAAACTATAGTCCCAATAATCACTCATACCCTCGGTATAAGTAACATATTTGTGCCAGAAGATTTCTCCTTCTTTGTGGTAATCCTTAAAGGATTTTCCATTCTTATAATAAAAGGGACGACACTCGGGATCGTCAAAAATAAGCGTATGAAGTGCACGGTCGCTAGACTTACCGTCTATAGTCTTATCAGCCAATAACGTCTGACACATCCAGTCCGTAGGATAAGCTTCTTCATATGCATCCAGCCCAGCCATAGGTCCCAAATGAACGGTAAACAAGTTATATTCATACTGTCCGCCTGAACGGTCTCCGGTAAACTGAATCTCAAAAAGAGACTCTTTATTGTTCTTGTGCATACCGTCAAAATTATCAGCCCAATTCTCCATCAAGCCAAAAAGACTTCCTTCTTTATCAATGATCTTCTTGAATTCAACTTCGGCTTTACTCAATTCTTTGCGGAACATATAGAACTTACCCAAAAGAGCCGCTGCCGTATAACGCGTGACACGTCCTTTTTCACTTTCCTCATAACTTTCGGGAAGGTCGCTCTGTACTTCTTTCAGTTCGGTCTCAATCAGACTTACCAGTTCTCCCGGATTGGCTTGTGGAGGATAGAACTCTTCATCCGTACCTGCCAATGCCTCCTTATAAATAGGAACTCTCTCGCCAAAATTCACATACAAACGATAATAAAAGTAAGCACGCAAAAAACGGGCTTCGGCTATGGACTGCTTCTTCAAGGCATTGAGTGATTCCGAGTCACCAGGTACAGTGGGAATGTTGGTCAAACATTGATTGGCATAATTAATACCTTTATACAAATTAGTCCACTCCGTCTTGACTACGGAGTTAGTGGGTTCCACATTGAATGATGAAATATTCATCCAACTCGTCACATCATCTCTGTGGGTAATCTCATCACTTCTGTATCCGTCTATTACTATGTAGCGTTCAAATGGTATCGCCCAAGATGCATTCGGCTGCAACGCTCCGTATACACTAGTCAATCCTTTCATAATATCCCCTTCACTTTTCCAGAAAATACCAGGTGATAAAGCATTGGGATTAGAGTCTTCATCCAAGAAATCTGTGCAAGAGGAAAAAGACATTCCGCTCAGAAGAGCTGCATATAATAATATGTTTTTGAATTTCATAATCTTCGTATTAAATTTAATTAGAAACCGAATTTAAGACCCATCATAAAGTCACGACTCAAAGGAATGGCTGCATAGTCATATCCCATCTGTCCGACTGAAGAACCGGTTGAAGGATCATATCCTTTGTAGTTGGTAATAGTGAACAAACGGGTAGCGCCTACATAAATACGCAGGTTACTCAAGCCCATTTTCTTACAATATTTAACCGGCAGATTATAACCTATCTGCAAGTTATTCAGACGCAGATAGTCACCATTCTCCACAAAACGGGTGGAAGTACGAGAGTTCTTATTAGGGTCACCAGACACGGCACGTGGAATATCAGTATCAGGATTTTCAGGTGTCCAAGCATTCAAGGCATTCTTACCATAGTTGAACACATGGTCCATACGCTCCAACTGATATTTAGTATAGTTATAACGCTTAGCACCAAAGTCACCGTAGAAATTGGCTACCAAGTCAAAGTCTTTATAAGTCAAGTTAATGTTGAATCCCAATGACACCTTCGGTGTACCACTACCCACTTTCACGCGGTCGTTTGTATCAAGCATACCATCTCCATTCTGATCTATGAAACGGATATCACCCGGCTTAGCCACAGGCTGCAGAGGCTGCCAGTTGCCGTTTTGATCCTTATAGCCATGAGCTGTGTTCCATTCGTCCACTTCTGCTTGATTTTGGAAGATTCCGGCAGTTTGATATACCCAGAATTCACCGATTTCACCACCTACATAAGTACGCAAAGCACCGTATTCATAGAGATAGTCAGGATTGGCCATAGATTTCAACACACTTTTATAATGAGATAAATTCAAATCCAAATCATACTTCAATCCTCCGGCTCTGCCATGATAAATGGCTTGCATTTCAAAACCGGTTGTGCGCAACTTACCATCGTTCACCAAGATAGAAGAATTATAGCCGGTAGCTAAACTGATGTTACGGCTAGAAAGCATATCCCTGGTGTTCTTAATATAAGCTTCCGCAGAAAGCTCCAGTTTATTGTTCCATAAACTAATGTCTACACCGATATTCTTATACACCGTCGTTTCCCACTTGATGTTACTGGATGGAAAAGCTGTAATGGCATATCCCATGGAAGTTTCACGACCATCAAAAGGATAGTTCAATGCATGGGTATTGTAGCTCAAAGTAGGAATATATCGATAAAGACCTATGTTCTGATTACCCAAAGCACCGTAGCTCAAACGGAGTTTAAACATGGAAACAGTTTCTTTCAAATTTTCCCAAAATGGTTCATTAGCAATGTTCCAACCCAATGATACAGAAGGGAAGAACCCCCACTTGTTACCTTTAGCAAAACGTGAAGAGCCATCATAACGGAAAGAAGCCATAATCATATAACGCATCATGTAGTTGTAGTTCACACGGCCAAAGAGAGAACGGAGGGCACTGCGGGTCTTGGTACCACCTACAGAATAGTTACTTTTAGCATGTCCCATCAAGCTCATACTGTTATTCTCAAAATCAGAACCGGAAGCACTAAGGTCTTCATACTTATTTTCTTCCTGAGAAAGTCCCAATAAAAGAGAAAGATTGTGTATTTCAGCAATGGTCTTGTCATAATTAGCTGTCAATTCCAACAAATCGTTGGTTGTCTGCGAACGTGATTCAGATAAACTAGCCATCGTGTTTCGTTTGGCCGCCCCAATCTCATAGGTAGGTGTAAAAAGACGAGATTTGCTAAAGTACATATTACGGCTGGCATTGAATTTCACGATAAGCCCTTTAATCGGCTCGTACTGCAAATAGCCGGAAGCTGCGATATAATCGGTAGAGCTTGTATTATCAATCAATTTATTAAAAGCAACCTGATTACCGGCATCAGACATACCCATACCAGAGATGGCACCACCATAACCACCATCGTTGTTCTCATCATAAAGGAACGCTAACGGCTCCATATTCGTCACCTGATAAATGGAAGAGAAACCCGAATTGGATTCCAAATCGGCCGACCAACGGCTATAGCTTACAGATTCACCCATTTTAAACTTACCACGGGTAACATCAGAGTTTAAACGGAAACCGAACTTTTCATCTCCGGTAGCAATAGTCACACCGTCCGTCTTACTATAGAAAGCAGAAAGAGACACATTGGAATTAGCACTACCTGCCGTATAACCAATGTTATATTTTTGTGTAAAACCACGTTGATAATACTCTTTCTGCCAATCAGTATCAGCAAACTGACTCGGGTCTCTCTCGTACTCGCTGATATATTTAGGCCAGCGGCTTTCATCCGTACCTGCATTTATTAATGCCATCTTACGTACTTTAATAAACTCAGCTGAATTACAAACTTCCAGACGCTTCGGCATGGCACTCAACCCCCAATAACCGGAAAAAGTAATCTTCGGAGCTGAATTCATCGTACCACGATGTGTTTCAATCAAAATAACACCAGCTGCCGAACGTGAACCATAGATAGCGGCAGTAGCAGCATCTTTCAATACGGAAATCGATTTAATATCTTCAGGATTAAGATAAGACATATTACCCGGAACACCATCGATAATCACTAGTGGACCGTTACTTTCACTGTTCTCGCCATCATCATCTTTCCAAGAAGTCACACCGCGTACCTGCAAAGTGGCAGAAGAACCGGCAGCACCACTGCCAAAGTTTACCGACAAACCTGGAGCCATACCTTGCAATGCCATCTCTGCATTTGCAGTAGGAATCTTAGACAGTTTATCACCCGATACTGATGTTACCGAACCTGAAACATCAGACTTTTTCTGTGTACCATAACCAATTACAACCACCTCATCCAATGTCTTGGTATCTTCTATTAATACAATTTTTATAGTAGACTGATTACCTATTTTCACGGTCTTTGTGGTATAACCTACATAAGAAACAATCAATTCAGTTCCCTTACCGATAGATAAAGTAAAACGACCATCCAAATCAGTAATCGTACCGTTTGTAGTACCTTTTTCCAATACACTGGCACCAATGATAGGTTCACCCTGCTCATCGGCTACAATACCGTTTATAGATTTCTGTTGTTTCACAGCTTCTACTTCGGGAGTTGCTTGCTTATATAATACAATATGGCGATTTTCTATTTTATAATCGATACCTGATTTTGAAAATAACCGATCTAAAATCTGGTTAATCGTTTTATTTTCTACTTTAATGGATACTTTTCTATTGACATTGACTTGATTCAGATTATAGGTAAAATAGAAATTTCCTTTTTTCTCAATAGCATTAATCACGTCATGCACCGTAGTATTTTCCATGTCCAAAGACATCTTCACATTCTGTGAATAAGCGATGCCTGCCCAACACGGGACAGTTCCCAATAATAGAAAAAGAACAAAGAATTTCATAATTAACAATGTTTTTCGTAGCCATAGTGATTTTTGCTCACCCAATGGCGTACATTTCATAATATTATCCATACATTTGTAATTGATTAGTTTGTAATAAATTATAAGGTTACTCATTAATCCGGGTCAAAAGATGGTGGTGCGTCTTCGACCCTTCATTTTTTGCAAAGGTTTTACTTCATAGGCATCCGTTGTTTTTCAAAGTTTCACATACTGTTATTTTTTATATAGGTATACCGTTTTCTTTTCAATTCTATAATCCACCCGTCTGGTTTCTTTCAGCAATTCCATCGCCTGGGCTATGGTCAAGTCTTTCCTAAAATGGCAAGTGAAATATTCTTCAACCAGCGAACTATCCATAATCCTGATTTTCACATCATACCGAC
>OJRK01000445.1_pt1 | contig 15909 bp, 10 predicted proteins | sample 1599161 | NCBI WGS metagenome assembly OJRK01 (sample SAMN03922535, study PRJEB24848) | human gut metagenome | isolation source: stool sample | host: Homo sapiens | place: Germany | collected 2010-05
ATCTAAGATAGGCTGATAATATACCTCAAAGCCTTCAAAATCATTTACAGTTGCGCTACGAAGCGCACTCAGGATGGTATTTTTGCGCAATGACACTTTATAATCCTCTTCCTCGAAGAAATAAAGGCTTCCTCCGCCTCTTTTTTTTGCGCATTTTAAAGAAAAATCCGACTTTTTCCTGCACTCTATTGCGTCCTCTGCCAGTGTTGATATATCTGTCACTCCGGCAGAAATCGAAAAGATTGATTTATAGTTTTCATCAACTATAAACTCATCAATTTTTTCACCTATCCTTTTGAACAACTGCACCACATCATCCTGCGATTTGCTAAGCATATCCACAAGCATATACTTATCTGTAACAAGATGATATATTCTCTGACCGCTTGAGAGACATTCTGCTATGCATTCGGCCACTCTTTTAAGTATGTAGTTGCCATATATCTGACCCTGAACATTATTGATTATCCCAAAATCGTCAATTCCAATCTGTATGAAATAACCTGACAGCTTCTCTTTAGGCTGTGAATAGAGATATGATGCCATCTCCTTTTCACCTAACAGCCCACTGATATTGTCAGCTCGCTGCCTTGTTCCTGTCTCGTTCATGCAGCCTATAATATATCGTGGTTTCCCCGCCTCGTCATTGATGACCTCCCCACGGCAGTTAATCCATACCGGGAGATTTTTGCTGTTCATCAAACGACATAGCACGTTGTACCTTTTTTCTTTTCCATCATATATTTTACGCTTGTGATTTTCGAGCAGCTTACGGTCTTTCTCATAAACCAATGTACGAAGATGCTTTGTTGCATCATTCATAAATTTATCAGGAAGCATAAAACGCTCTACCGCTGACTGTGATATCCTCAGTGTATCATTCTTTAAATCTATAATATACAGATAATCATCCATACAAGGTGCAATTAAGTCTATCAGACTTCCTGCCTCCTGCTCGTCAAGTATTTTATATGCATCAAAAGCCCTCATTAAATTTCACCTTCTATTATATTACTCTTCAATGTCTGAGATTTTGAATTTTGCTATCATTTCACTCAGATTTTCTGATTCACTGCTCATCTGCTGGCTCGCAGCCGCACACTCCTGTGATGTTGCTGAATTGGTCTGTACAACATCATTGATCTGCTCAATTCCTTCGTTAATCTGCTTGATCTCACTGGTCTGGGTCTCCAGTGTATCAGCTATATTAGTCACCTCTTTTGTAATCACCTTAGAGTTCTCTGCTACTTCTTCAAGCTGTGAAGCTGTCTGCTCTGCAATATTCATGCCTTTTTCAACAGCCTGCACAGATGTCTCTATAAGCGCAGCTGATTCCTTTGCAGCCTGTGCACTTTGATCGGCAAGCATATTTACCTGATTTGCCACAACCGCAAAGCCTTTTCCTGCCTCCCCTGCTCTTGCTGCCTCAATAGAAGCGTTTAATGCAAGCAGGTTGGTCTGTGATGCAATCTCATTAATGGTTGATATAATCTGATCTATCTGTTTAGAGGCTTCGTTTATTTCATGCATAGATGTAACCATCTCCTGCATCTTTCCATTGCTTTCCCAAATTGCACCTCCAAGCTCATCCACTCTTCCACTGATTTCCTTTGCACTCTTTGAATTCTGCTCCACCTGCTCTGAAACTCCCTCAACCGTCGCTGTCAGTTCCTCTACAACCGCAGCCTGATTGGTTGCACCGTCTGCAAGGTCATTTGAGCTTGCAGCTACCTGCTCTGCCGCACTTGAAACCTCGCTTGATACATTCTGGATTCCCTTTATGGTGACTGCCATACTTTTTTCAAATTCCATAAATGAATGTAAAATACCTACAAAATCGCCTCTCCACTCTACTTCCGGCTGTGCATCAAAATGTCCGTCCGCAAAGAGCTTCATCGACCTGTCTATATCTTCCACATATGAGCCGAGAATACGGATAGACTTTCTCATGCTGTGTGCCAATCTACCGATTTCATCCTCTGAACGGTAATCAAGTGTGCTGTGAAGATTTCCTTCTGTCAGCTCCTTTGCCACTTCCTCGATTGCATGTAATGGCTCAAGGATTGTATCAAGCACGATCTTTCCCGTTCTCTTTGTCAACTGCCATGCACATATCAGACAGATAATGATGACCATGAGTCCGACTGCAGCACATACATATGTCCTTACAACTGCCTGATGGCTTCTTTCGTCAGTCAGCTTGTTGATTTCCTTTGCAAGCTCAACTGTTTTATTTAACTTTGGTGTACACTCATTGATAATCTGATCAACAGCCTCATCCTTCTGTCCGGCTTTAATCTTATCCATGATTGAGTATCCGATATTCGCCCAGTCAGAAAGAGCCTTTGAATATTCATTATACTGATTCTCAGGAACGATACCTGATTTTTTTATTGTTTTTAACTGCACATCAACATCTTCAAGCTTTTCTTTTGCGCCCTGCTCATAGTCGTCATATGTTGATTTGTCAGGATTAAGTGCCATCTCTCTTACATTTCTAGCCGCTGCATTTACATTTATTCTACATGTCTTAACCGCCTGATCGGCAGCATTTACCTTGTTTACATAGTTTAACATATTGAAAAACAACACACCAATGACCGCGATCGAAAGCAGTCCCGAAATAAGCATCATGGTAATAACCATTCTATAGCCATAGTTAATCCTTTCACCCAAATGCATGTTTTCCAATTTCTTTTTCATCGCATCTTTTTTTGAAGACATAGTTTGTTATTTCCTCCTATCTTATGATACTTTTTGACCATTTAATTATATTATTATTTATACTCAAGGGCATTTATACTCAAGTCTAAATTCATCAGACAAATTCAGTATAGTACTATTTTTCTAAGGGAGCAATACTATATTCTCAATAATCTTTATGTGAATCTTTCTATTAAATATGTGGTTTTGCACAAAATGGTAGATTTTTTTCGCAATCCCCTTAAAATACATATGATGATTTTTTCTTGTTTTATGTAATGATGCAAGTCCCGTTCGGGCAGCCGATGCTTGCAGTTATATATTCAGGAAAAATCAGCTCAGAAGTGAAAATGCAAATACCACGATGCCAAGTATTACAAGTACAATACCTGTGGCACGATTTAAGGTTTTTGCGGATGCCTTGTTTGCAAAGACCGCTGCAATTCTCGCCCAAATGAGTGTAAATGCAATACATAAAAGCAGCACAAACCAGTCCGGTTTTCCACCGATGGCAAAGTGCGAGGCAGCTCCTGTAAAGGCTGTAAATGCCATGATAAATACGCTCGTTCCGACTGCAGTCTTAAGCTCATAGCCAAGCACCGATGTGAGGATGAGGAGCATCATCATACCGCCTCCCGCACCTATGAAGCCACAGATAAATCCGATAAGCACGCCGCAGATGATTGACTGGACAGCTCTCTTTTTAGCTGAAACTCCCTGCATGGCCTCCTTTGTTGTCATGACAGGACGGACTATAAACTTGATTCCGAGTAAAAATGTCATAAATACCGAAAAGTTGCCCATTGTTGCTGACGGCACGAGGCTTGATACATAGCTCCCGACAACCGTGAAGCATAAAACCGTGACCATCATTATGAGCCCGTTTTTTACATCAAGGTTCTTGTTCTTTCCATATGTATAGGCTGACACTGCGCTGGCAAGTACATCAGACGACAGGGCTATTCCCACTGCCATATAAGGATCCATTCCCAAAAATGTAATGAGCATAGGGCTTATTACTGCTGCTGCGCTTAGTCCCGCAAAGCCAGTTCCAAGGCCTGCGCCCATACCGGCAAAAAATGTTACTATTATAGTTATTAATGTGCTCATTTGTGTGATTTCCTCCTGATTATTTCATCCATATTATTCTCAAGCTGTTCCATAACAATCGTCAGCTGCTTTTTCTGCTCCTCATCTATCCCTGCAAACAGATTTGCTGTAAACTGCTGCTGTATACGCCTTCCTCTTTCAATGACAGTCCCGGCCTTTTTTGTACAGACAAGCTCCGTCTTCCTCCTATCATTTTCCACAGGTTTTCTCTCCAGATAGCCTTCATTCACAAGCTTATCAACATTTACAGACACAAGATTTGCCTTGATTTTTCTTATTTCAACTATATCCCTTGCCGTCTTATATTCCGGATTGTTCGCCAGAAACATGAGTATATCAAAGGCTGTCTGCGGAAGCTTCAGCTCATGGCACAGTGGTCTGCACTCATCGCTGTAGGTTCGCGAAATTTTCTCTGCAAACTCAAAGTTAAATTTCATATGTGATATTCCTTCTTTTCTTTTCCTATTTTGCTGCTTCGTTATACATTTTTGAATTATTCATTTTTGAACTAATTATATATCTCTCTGTCATTTTGTCAAGCGGTTATCGTAATTTATACCCTGCAATGCTATACTTTTTGAGGCATTTTTTCATTAACTATTATGATATGATTTAACAGTTATATAATACCTTGAAAGTATCCTGCAGTCATGGTATTATATGTAATTGGCGCTTTGTTGCACATTTTAAACACCGGCTAATCTACCGGTGATTTTAATTTTAATAACTAAAGCTTCGTACATATATAATGTAGGAGTTTTAAATTAACAATCATTTACAATAGGAGGAATTATGAGTCAGGAAACAAATTCAGCCCCTGTAACAGAGAACAAGATGGGAACCATGCCTATCGGCAGACTTGTATTTAACATGTCTTTGCCTATGATGATTTCCATGCTCGTACAGGCTCTATACAACATCGTGGACAGTATTTTCGTTGCAAAGCTGTCCGAAAACGCACTCACAGCAGTTTCACTTGCCTTCCCTTTGCAGACACTCATCATCGCTGTCGCAACCGGTACAGGTGTAGGTGTAAACGCGCTGCTGTCAAAGTCCCTCGGCGCCCATAAATACGACGAGGCCAACAAAATCGGCATCAACGGTGCCGTGCTATATGCATTCAGCTACGTAATATTTCTGATTCTCGGACTTACAATCGTAAAGCCTTTTTACATGAGTCAGATTGGAAATGCTGATATCGAAATCATGGATATGGGTGTGAGCTACCTGAGTACTGTTATGATTTTTTCATTTGGTATTTTTGCGGAAATCTTTTTTGAGAGGGTGCTTACATCGACAGGAAGAACTATTTTCAGCATGACCTCACAGCTTTGCGGTGCCATCACAAATATCATTCTGGATCCTATCATGATCTTTGGACTGCTTGGCTTCCCTAAGCTCGGTGCTACCGGTGCAGCCGTGGCAACCGTTGTGGGACAGTGCGTAGCCGCCGTTGTTGCCTTTGCCTGCAACCACAAATTCAATCATGAAATCAGCCTGAGCTTCAAGGGCTACAGCCCGGATTTCAAAATCATGGGAACCATTTATGCTATCGGTATTCCGTCAATCATCATGCAGTCTATAGGCTCTATAATGACATATGCCATGAACAGAATACTTATCGGCTTTTCATCGACTGCCGCTGCTGTTTTCGGTGTTTATTTCAAGCTGCAGAGCTTCTTCTTTATGCCTGTATTCGGACTGAACAACGGAATCACACCTATCATCGCATTCAACTACGGTGCTCAGAACAGAAAGCGTATGGTTAAAACAATAAAGGTCAGCCTTATAACAGCATTCTGTCTGCTCTTCGTTGGCTTTGCCTGCTTTGAATTCATACCACAGGTGCTTCTTGGAATGTTCAGCGCCTCTGACGATATGCTCCAAATCGGTGTTCCGGCGCTCAGAATAATCGGCGTGCATTTCCTCATCGCATGGTTTTGTATTATCGTCGGCACAGTATTCCAGGCTTTGGGAAAAGCAGTCTTTTCCATGATCGTATCAATCATGCGTCAGCTTGTGGTTTTAATTCCGGCAGCATACATCCTTTCAAGGCTCGGTGGACTTCACGCAGTATGGTGGGCTTTCCCTATAGCAGAGGTGATATCCTTTACTGTTTCGACATTATTCTTAATCAGGATCAACAGAACTATCATCTCAAAGATTCCTGATGGAAGCGATGTGCTGTAAAAAATTTTACTTGAGCTTTAAAATAATCAACAATAAAATCCGCTGCATTATATCATGTGCGTAATCATATGATATAGTGTAGCGGATTTATTATATTTATGTCATATTTTCACATATTTCTGATTTCTGCACCAGCTTGGTGCAGCTTATGAACCGACTTTATCTTGCGTATTTTCTTACGTATTTTCTTCCTCTATTATACGTATTTTATGTTGCTGGTCACACTGTTCGGTGTGAACAGTAACGATTTTATATAAAAAGTGTAATCTGCAGATTCAAACCTCTTTTAAAAAATGCGATTTTGTGGTAAAATAGCAAAAAAGAAAATGCGATTTTGTAGTAAAACATCAAAATAAAAAATGCGATTTTGTAATTTTATTAGGAGAATGTCATGTTTAAGCGAAAAATATATGATAAATTATTGCAATGGAAAAAGGATTCCGATGGTAAAACAGCACTCTTAATCGAAGGAGCCCGTCGTATAGGCAAGTCAACCATCGTAGAGTCATTTGGACGAAATGAATACAAAAGTTATATAATCATTGATTTCTCAATCGTCTCAAAAAATATACGTGAACTGTTTGAGGATATTTCAGATCTGAATTATCTGTTTTTGCAGTTGCAGCTCCAATACAAAGTCGATCTCTATGAGAGAGAGTCTTTGATTATTTTCGACGAAGTACAATTATGCCCCCGCGCAAGACAGGCTATCAAATCACTTGTAAAAGATCACCGATATGATTATATAGAAACCGGTTCTCTGATTTCTATCAAAAAAAACGTACAGGATATACTTATTCCAAGCGAAGAAAGAAAGCTAAACATGTATCCTATGGATTATGAAGAATTTTTATGGGCTTTGAATGATGAAACAACTATCCCCCTAATCCATAAGCTATTCGATTCTCAAAAACCCTTCGGAGAAGAGATTAATCGTAAATTGATGCGTGATTTCCGTCTTTATATGCTTGTCGGGGGAATGCCGCAGGCAGTTGATGAATATATCAAAACCAATAACTTCCGTAAGGTTGATGACGTGAAGCGTGATATTCTGAATCTTTATGAAGATGATTTCAAAAAAATAGATGCCACTGGAAAAATATCTATGCTTTTTGATGCAATTCCTGCGCAGCTAAACAAAAATGCTTCGCGATATCAGGTATCAAGCGTACTGACAAACAATCGCGCCGATAATACACTGGAACTGATTGCAGAGTTAAAAGACTCAAAAACTGTTTTGGTATCATACCATGCAAATGACCCAAGTGCCGGTATGTCAACCAACAAAGACTTAACCCGGTTTAAACTATTTTTATGCGATACCGGGCTGTTTACTACATTGATGTTTAAAGACAAAGATTTCACAGAAAACATAATTTATGAAAAATTGTTAAATGACAAGCTAGGAACTAATCTAGGCTATCTTTACGAAAATGTAGTTGCACAGCTTTTAACGTGTAATGGCAACGAATTATTTTACTATACTTTTTTTAATGAAAGTTCGCGCCATAATTACGAAATAGATTTTCTTATTGCCAAAAAAAATAAGGTTTGCCCTATTGAAGTAAAATCCAGTGGCTATAAAACCCATAAGTCACTGGATGAATTTTCAATAAAATTTTCAAACCGTATTCTTCAAAAATATCTCGTATATACAAAGGATTTCTCAAAAGACAAAGACATACTCTGTCTGCCTGCTTACATGATTTCGTTTTTGTAAGAAGAATACTTTTTAATACACACACTTATATGGAGGATTAAGACATGAAATTTATATCGTGGAATGTAAATGGACTGCGCGCATGCGTCCAGAAAGGTTTCCTTGATTTTTTCAACAGTATAGACGCTGATTTCTTTTGTATACAGGAGTCCAAGCTGCAGGCGGGCCAGATTGACCTTGACCTGCCGGGCTATCACCAGTACTGGAATTACGCCGAGAAAAAAGGCTATTCCGGCACAGCCATTTTCGCCAAAAACAAGGCATTATCAGTATCTTACGGCATAGGCATTGAGGAGCATGATAGGGAAGGACGTGTCATCACACTTGAATATGACAATTTCTATCTCGTAACCTGCTATACTCCAAACTCACAGAATGAGCTGAAAAGGCTGCCGTACCGTATGCAGTGGGAGGATGATTTCCGTGAATACCTTAAGACTCTCGATGCCAAAAAGCCTGTCGTACTGTGCGGTGATCTGAATGTCGCACACAATGAGATCGACCTGAAAAATCCAAAAACAAACCGCAAGAATGCAGGTTTTTCAGACGAGGAACGTGCTAAAATGACAGAGCTTTTAGGTTCCGGTTTTACCGATACCTTCAGATATTTTTATCCAGATGCCGAGGGTATATACTCCTGGTGGTCATACCGTTTTAAGGCACGCGAGAAGAACGCAGGCTGGCGTATCGACTACTTTATCACATCAAATCGCATCAACGATAAGCTTAAAAAGGCAGCAATCCATACCGATGTGCTCGGTTCAGACCACTGCCCTGTTGAGGTTGATATTGAATTTTAAATTTAAGGTTATGTATTTTTACAATCCCTTATGCAACACTTTCTTCTCAAGCTTATCCCCATCCAGGGTATACTCAACAGCATTATACGCACCGTCTCTGTATGCGAACGTCTCATTGTCATCCTGATAATGCAAGAAGCTGCCCTTGCCCGAATATGTCAGTATACTGATCTTATCCTCTGTAATGTCCTCTGTAGAGCGGATTTCTCCGTCTGCAACAGGGATAATGGCTCCTGCTTTTATGAAGACAGGTACTTTATCAAGTGGTGCATCTGCTAAAATATATCTGCCGCCACTGTATTTTTCGCCTGTGTAGTAATCATACCAGTCGCCGTCAGGCAGATAAACCTCTCTTGCCTCCTTGCCCGGTGCGATCACAGGTGCAACCAGTACAAAGCTTCCGAGCATATATTCATCGGAAATATTTCTCACATGCTTATCTGCAGGATATTCGTATACGAGCGGGCGCACGATAGGTGCTCCTGTCTTTTCACACTCATGTGCCAGATCATATATATATGGGATAAATCTGTATCTGAGCTTTACTGTCTTTCTGACTGCATCTATCGTAGTCTCATCAAACTGCCAAGGCTCCTGTCTGCGTGTTCCCATCGCTGAATGATTTCTGAAAAACGGCACAAATACTGCTGCCTCATAAAATCTGACAAGAAGCTCCGGTGTAGTATCACTTCCGAAACCGCCTATATCGCTGCCGCACATGGCAAGTCCGCTGACTGACAGATTGCACACCTGCTCGAGTGAAAGTGCTATATGCGCCCAGATGCTGTGATTGTCTCCGGTCCAGCCACCGCAGTATTTCTGGCTTCCGGCATACGCAGCCCTGGTAAGTACAAACGGACGTTTTCCACCATCATTTTTCGCAAGTCCCTCATATGTGGCTTTTGCCATAAAATGTCCGTAAATATTGTGAACCTTTTCATGTGCTCCATACTCAAACTGCACATCATCCGGCAGTGGTCCGTTGAAGCTTGCAGGCTCATTCATATCATTCCATATGCCACTGATACCGTGCTCGAGAAGTATCTTTGTCTTGTCTCCCCACCAGCTTCTGACGCTTTGCTTTGTGAAGTCCGGAAATACCGATGTTCCCGGCCAGACAGCATTTTCATATACACTGCCATCTGTATCATGTGCAAATGCATCCATCTCCATGCCCTCTTTGTACATGAAATAGTCCTCATCCTTTTTCACACCCGGGTCAATGATGGATATGAGCTTTACACCCCTGTCAGCAAGCTTCTCTGAAAGACCCTTTACATCCGGGAATTTCTTGTCATCAAAGGTGAATACCCTGTAGCCATTCATGTAATCGATATCCATATGTATCACATCGCATGGGATATCAAGCTCGCGGAATTTGTCAGCTATATCAAGCACCTCATCCTGCGTGTAATAGCCCCAGCGGCTCTGATGGCTGCCGTATATCCATCTCTGATAAAGCGGTGTGGTGCCTGTCAGTGATGTATAAAGTCCCACCACCTCTGCCATATCATTTCCCGGCATAAAATAGTAGTCCAGCTCACCCTTCTCATGCTCGACGAAATAGTAATCTGTGTTTTCATAACCGAAATCAAAGGTTGTCTTGTAGGTATTATCCGCAAAAATTCCATAGCAATATTCATCGCCCAACACGATAAAAAATGGTATGGATTTGTACAGTGATTTGAAGCTGTCCACATGTGGCGCAGGATCATCTGTGTTCCAGTTTACATATGAATATCCACGCTTGTTGAGGCATCCCGGCTTATCTCCCAGACCGTAAATAGCATCATCCTTTCCAAGCTTTTTGATGATGGTAACAGCGTCAGTTTTTTCTTCATCTTTTCCGACAGTATGTCCCTCAAGCTCTGCGATGGCAAGATCCTCGTACGGATTCTTCTCACTCTTTTTGCGTGCTGTTTCATAATCCGAAAGCACAAGCTTCCCTTTGTAATAAATATCAAGCTTCTCGTTATCCTTTACATTTACAGTAATATCCCTTGCACTTATGACTGCTTTAACTGCTGCATCGCTTACACCGGCTTCTGCTGCGGTCCCCTTGACATCAGACGTATCCTTGCAGGTTATGTCCGGTGTGGCGGTCTTCGGAATAAAGCCCTCCTCTATTGCAACACTTTCGATGCCGGATTTTTGTGCAACATGCACTATGTTGTTTTCAAATATGGTAACAAACAGACTGCCGTTCTCGTAGATCAGCTCTGCTGTGTTGTCCTGTATTTTACAGTTCTTATATAAATTTCCCATTGCATAATCCTCCCTTGAATTATATAGTTTCTCCTGATGTTTCTTATAAAAATACTTCCGTTTACTATAATAGTATCATCCATTTTTAATTTTTACAACAAAGAAAGTCACCGGTCACACCTAGTATGACCGGTGACTGTTACTGTTCACATCTAACAGTGTAGCCAGCAACTTTCTACAAAATACAAATTTAAAATCAATAGCCTCAGGCTGTAAGTATCTCTGTCAATACACCATACAGCTCTGTATCAAGCTCCTTTGCCTTGAGCTCTGATAAAATCACTGTTGTTTTCTTTCCCGATGTAATAAGACCGTAGATTTCATCCTTTAGCACAAAGCCTATCTCTGCCTGATTCAGGAAATCAAAGCATCTTTTTTCGATTTGATTATCAAGCGCTACTGTGTCTTTCGATATTGCAACGCTTATTTTGCTCGCTGACGATGCATTTACAGTAACGATGAGCTTTCTGTTTTCTTTATCATATTTATTCTTTGCCAATACCTCTTTACCATCCACGGATACCTTTACCTTATCGGCTGCTGCTTCGGTTCTTCTTTCAAAGACAAGCTTATAGGTTCTGTTGTCAGGTATTAATGATATATCTCCATCTGCCGGAGAAATGACAAACATATCTTTATCCGCAGAATATTTCATAGCTGTGGTCACACATCTGCCATCCACATATCCGCAGGATTCATTGTCATCCTCGTATAGCTCAAACTCACCATCAGCCTCCGGGAATACCCTGACACATAATACATCAGGATTTTTGATAACAGATCTTGCATCAAGCTCATCAGCATCTGCACACACAAGTATGCCTCCCGCCTTCGCAAACACCGGTATGCTGCTCAAATCCCTGTAAACCTCCAGCATTCTTCCACCATCATAGCGCATGCCTGTATAGATATCATACCAGATGCCCTCCGGGAACCACACTTTGGTTTTTGCCACATTAAGTCCCTTAATACGTGGAGTTGTAACAGGTGCTGCCATAAGCTGGCTGCCAAAGAAATACTGATTCTTTACCTCATAAGCCTCTGCATTTTCAGGATACTCATAATACATAGGCTCAATCAGCGGCATATTCTCGGCATAGCTGCGATAGTTCATGGTATACAGATACGGAATCATACAATGCCTCTGTCTGAGCGCCGCCTCCATCGCTTCCTCAGTCTCTTTTTTAAATCGCCACGGCTCCTTGCCGTTAAATTCGCTGCATGAGCTGTGCAGACGCATTATCGGAGAGAATATACCGTATTGTGTCCATCTGGCTGTCAGCTCATCATCCTTGTAGCCAAGCATATGTCCGCCAATATCATGGCTCCACCATCCATATCCGATGTTTGTCGCTGTCGTTGTAAAATACGGTTGAAAATCAAGCGACTCCCATGTAATATGTGTATCTCCCGAAAATCCAATCGGATATCTATGGCTTCCCGGACCTGCATAGCGCGAAAATGTCATTGGACGCCTGCCGTCTCTTTTATTATCTAGATAATGAAAATGATTAAAAATCCATAGCGGATCCAATCCTTCAACCTTGCAGTTACTGCCCTGCTGCCAGTCAATCCACCAGAAATCCACACCTTCAGCCTCTCTCGGATGGTGAAGATACTTAAAATATGCATCCATAAACTTTGGGCTTGCCGGATCACATACAACCGGGTCCTCATTTTCATAGTCCACGCCCATTTCCTTTGCCATATCAACATACATTTCTTCACAGCCCTGCACACCATCCGCAGGGTGTACGTTCAGGGTAGTATGCATTCCTCTGTCATGGAGCTTTCCAAGAAAGCGCTTCGGATCCGGGAAAAGCTTTTTATTCCAAGTATATCCTGTCCAGCCGCTTCCGTATTTAGGGTCCACATCAACCTGATGCCAGTCCATATCTATTACAGCTACTGTGAATGGGATATTCTTTTCATCGAATTTGTCCATCAGCTCCATATAGCTTTCTTCTGAGTATTTATAATATCTGCTCCACCAGTTTCCCAGTGCATATCGCGGAAGCATCGGAGTCTTGCCGCAAAGCCTGTAAAAATCATTGAGCGCCTGTTTATAATCATGTCCATATCCAAAGAAATACAAATCAGACACACCTTTTTTTCTTGGCTCAATCCATCCATCGTCAAGTAAAATCTGTGATTTACTGTCATCAAGAATTGAATATCCAAAGCGTGAAACGACACCGTGTCCAAGCTCAACCTCTCCGTTTACGTCATCAAGTGTACGCGCTGTACCCTGCAAATCATGCACCTTCTCGCCATAATGCCAGATGCTGTGATATGCGCTCAGGTTTCCCTTAATCTGTATACTCAGTCCGTGTGATGAGAACTCCTTCTCATTATATATCAGGTGCAGCATTGATGTATGAACCTCAATTCCATCAGCGTTACGCACCACATGATAGCCGGTCTTTGGAAAATCCCTGAACAATACTGTCTGTGTTGCCCTATCCTCGAATACGCCATCTTCACTGTATTCCAGACGGACAAGCGCCTCTGTCAGTAATGTAATCCTGTATTTTTCACCTATTATCATATTGTCCGATAATGCCACCGGACTTGTCTTTACTCTGTATATTTCCTGCATGAAATACTCCCTCTCATATAAATTACGCTATCCCTTGACAGCCGATGCCGCAATTCGATATCCTCTTTTTGTTCAAATTAGTTTAGCGCTAAATCCGATCTACTTCCTGCGCACACGCTTGTTTTCATACATTTTCCATTATCTTGTCAAATCCTTTACCCACTTGTATTTTTTAAAATGTATGAGTGTCCACGGTATCTTTCCAACCTCATCCACGCAGGTGCACGCATATACCACAACCACCGGCCAGTTCAAAAAATATGTGCCTGCAACTGCAAGCGGTATTGCTATGCCCCACATCGTCACAGCAAGAGAGTACATATCAAACATCGTATCTCCTCCCGAACCAAAGACACCGTTTATGATGATTTCATTTACCGATCGTCCAATCATGTAGAAGGCAAGTACACCGAATAACTGCTTCAGATACTCTGCAGCCTGCGGTGTGAGTTTTACAAAATGTAAAATCACCGGTGCTGAAACCGCCATAAGCACTGTCATAACAGCTCCACACAAAAATGACAGCTTTGCCATTCTGATGCCATATGCTTTTCCACGCTTTAAATTCCCTGCGCCAAGCTCATTTCCTATCATAATGCCTGCTGCACTTGATATACCTGCACTGAGACAGCAAATGATATCACGCACAACCGCTGCGACGGAGTTGGCCGCTGCTGCGTCTGTCCCCATGTGTCCCATAAATGTAGAGTACGATGTAAAGCCTATTCCCCATACAAGGCTTGCTCCGAGAATCGGTCCGGAGCACTTCATAAAATCTGCTGACAGCTCCTTGTTCCTTGCAAAAAGCTCTCTAATTTTAAGCCTGATATATCCCGGTCTGTACGAAAATGTGATTGAAAGCATAAGCTCCACTACTCTTGATATGAGTGTGGCAAGTGCCGCTCCCCTCACATTCATGCTCTCGATGCCAAATGCACCATAGATAAATATGGCATTGAGCATTATGTTTATAAGCACTGTAATTGAGCTGACTGCCGCCGCAGTACCCGCGTGCTCTGATATCTTCATCATGACTATATAACACTGCGAAAAACCTGTTAATAAATATGAAAAAGAAGCTATTTTAAGGTAGCTTACACCATAATCTATAAGCACCGGCTCGTTTGTGAAAATAAGCATCAGATATCGTGGAAAAAATGCACATGCCACGAAAAACAGCACCGATACTATGCCACATATTCTGATTGCAAGAGCGAATATGTCATCGAGCGCCTTTATGTCCTGCTTGCCCCAATACTGTGCCCCGAGTATTGCAAGCCCTGCTGTAGCGGCTGAAAGAAACATGTTCTGGATGAACTGTATCTGTGTGGCAAGCGAAACCGCTGACATATAGTTCTGGTCCAGTCCTCCGAGCATGAAAGCATCCGCCACAGCCACCAGCGCCAGCATCAGATTCTGCACCATTATCGGGACCATGAGTGTCCACAGCTTTTTGTAAAAATTTGTATCAAATTCTATTGTTTTCATAAGTAAATTTTACCTCTATATATAAATCTCTAAAGGTTTACAAGTATCCGTGTCCATGCTTCGCATAGCCTTTCAAATGACCATGCCGCATTTGCAGGGCTTGTGGACGGCAATGTAACTGCCTCCATTCCTGTCAGAGGAAGCTGATATTTCTTATAAAGCGCCCCTGCTTTATTTCCGTTTACATATATCTGTTTTATATCGGATGTTTCAAGAATTTTCCTTATATCTGTCGGTCTGACGTTTTTGATGCTGCTGTCGCTCGAACCCTTGATGTCACAGCTTTGTATCACATCCCATATGGCTATGTGGTTTTTAAACAGCATATATTTCTTCTCATCTATCGTCTCCGGCACCGGTTCATCCAATAGATACGCAAGCAGCTTCCAAAAACGGTTCTGCTTGTGTCCGTAATAGAAATTGTTTTCCCTTGATGCAACGGACGGCAGAGTGCCGAGGATCAGTATGCGGCTGTTTTCATCATAGACAGGCTCGAAGGAGTGGGTTATGTGTTCGTATTCCATATTGTTACCTCTTATATCTGCAGCAGCTCTTCCGGCTTATCAATACATTTTAACTATACTACAATGCCGTTGTTTTTTACAACAATACGCATAGTTCCCAGAAAAATAACTTATGATTATTATACTTTATCCATCTTGATTTCACAATCTTTTGTTCACGACAAAAAAGTAGTCGTTTCACTTCCACATTTTTTGACGTTATAACCCATTATAACCCATTGATGTTTCACTCAAAATGGGTTATAATAGATTGTAAGAAACGGGGTGATATTATGGATATCTACAAACGAATTTATGAATTAGAAAACGAGATAGCAGCCTTACCACAAGGTTCTATCAACATGAAGAAAATTTACGGCAAAGAGCAGCCTTATCTGCAATGGACAGAGAATGGAAAAAGCAAAAGCAAGTACATTAAAAAGAACGAACGCGAAGAAATTTTTGCAGGTGTTGAAAGGCGCAAACAGCTTCAAGAAGAATTGAAAGAACTGAAACAACACAGTTCTATTG
>OJRK01000529.1_pt1 | contig 13704 bp, 15 predicted proteins | sample 1599161 | NCBI WGS metagenome assembly OJRK01 (sample SAMN03922535, study PRJEB24848) | human gut metagenome | isolation source: stool sample | host: Homo sapiens | place: Germany | collected 2010-05
TGTATAAGAGACAGGTCTACACCCAATCCAGCACACGAATAATGCTTTTCCAAAAGTTTTTCATCCGGATCAACACCTTTTATATATTTAATATCTACAACATCTCTATCTGAATCCCTGAAGCCAAGAACAATATTCTCATTTAGCAGATCTTTTAATGCTTCCTCTGCCAAATAATATCCATAATTGAAAAACCGATGCTCAAAATATGAAATAATGCCAAAATATAATATAGTGCCGCCAAGTATAATTGCTATAAGCAGTACCATACTTATAATTTTATTAAAATGTGCAATTGCCGCGAAATATATAATTGCTGCGAAACTTGCAGTAAATATAAAAACAAACCATATCGACAAGACCAATTCCAAGTCATCGTCATAATTCATGATATTATAAGCCTTTTCACACGTCTTTTTCATGAGTTCACTGGATTTCTTATATTTTCTTGATTTTCTTTGAATCTTCTCAAATTGAATATCATTAACATAAATATTCAGTGTCGTATCTTCAACTCTTCTTGTGATTATCATATCTGTTTCCTTTCAAACAGGCCCACACTGAACGCATGAGCCCGTAACATCTTATTTGAAAAGCATAAGTACAAGTGGAATAACAAAGATTGCATACACAATCATGATGGCTGAGCAGGCAGCAATACATTTGGCATAAAACTTTATGCAAAGCTTATCATAATTGCCAAACTTACCAAGATCCTTAAAATCGCCACATGCTGTCCAGTCACCCTTATCATCATTCCAGCTTAACCAATCCAGATGCTGCTCTTTCATCATTTCATTAATAGCCTTTTTATCAAATTTCTTTTTATCATCATCATTTTCGTTTTTAATAAATGACGTATACTTTGTAATATTGTATTTATCAAGCACTTTTTTAAGCTCAGCATCAATATCGGCATCATATTTGTATTCGTTTCCAGCTATCAAACTAACAATGTACCTGATATTGTTCCTGAAATCATACCATTTCGTTCCCAGCTTCTGTGCCTTTTTGTAAACATCATTCTTTACAATCTTCTGCACAACTTTCTTATTTCCAAATATCGGAATGAAAATAATCGCAAGAATTGCAACAATGTATACAATTCCAAGCAGCAGTACAAGAAACTCAGTACCGACAGTTGTGAAATAGTCAGACCATGTGCTGTTGCTTCCTCCTAATGATGTTAATTTCTCAAATGCTCTTTGAAAGAGCTCTAAATATTTTTGCAGCATATATTGTTCTCCTTTTTCACGCTTTATTTCAAATTAATTATGCCCCTGAGACGCCTGTCATCAGCAACAAAGATTATCTTTTTGTTCATCGCTTCTGCCTTTTCCCTTGCAGAATCATATGTACCGTCTACTGCTGCTACCACTTCCGATGCAGGCTGATTCATTTTATACAAGGCAATTTCGTCAGCAGCTTTTGCTCCATTGGAAACAGCGTATCTGATTGTCTCATCAGTACAAAAAGCAATGATATTTTTATCTTCATCAACTATCGGTACAGCAGGAATCTTGTTGAGTACCACAGCAATTGCGCTGACTGTACTATGCAGCGTGTAAAACTTTCTTACAACCGACATTTCATCCTTACAGATCTTGATGTCTCCTGATATTTTTGTTTTCACATCATCAAGAAAATCAGCCATCGCATCTGATATATCAATGAAGAACCCACCATCCGGATTATGCGACATATAGTTACGCAGTACTCTGCATACATACATTTTCTGCGACATCTGATCCTCGCCGTCATCTTTCATTTTATCCTCAAACCACTTGAAATTCTTATCATCGCCATATGTCTGGCGAATAAGCTGCTCACACTCCTTGAATTTCTCAAGAAATGCCGCATTGTTATTTGTTTTCTTTGTCACAATTAATCCTCACTTTCCTTTGCGTAAACAACTTTATCATTGATAGAATATTTTATAACACCAGTGTCATCACTGTTATTGCTAAAAACCAGCTTTGAAATAACACCATCTATGCTTAAAATATTGTTATCATTTTCATCAAACCAGCAGTTTTTATTTTGATCAATATACACATCCATTGTGTTTCCACTGTCATCAATACAATGCAATATGCTTTCTCTTTTATTAAGACGTCCTTCGTCTTTGACATCCTCCCACGGCTTGTGCCATGGGATTCCTTAGATTCCTGACAGGATCACCCTGCCATATAGACAGGGATATAGCTGCCGGTATTCAGGATTTACGTCCAGTGATTTCATGCGAAGTGTATTACTTTCTTAGGGACGAGGGAGTGATGCCGGACCCCTTTTTATTTAAAAATCAGCCGTTATGCGGCTGTTTTTTGCTGTTAAAAACCAAAACACGGCTTCATTGATATTTTCGACTCTTTCATATAGTTAATTGTTTCATTATGGACTGCTACAAAGTTTTCAAATTCATATATGCATTTATCCCTGTCGGGATGCTCAAAGGTGCTGTCTGTGTTCTTTATAAGGAATGCTGAATACAGGTCACGCTGTACACTGTCATTTCCTATAAGCTTAAATCTCTGTGAGAGAGGGATTTTTACGCATTCGTCTGTCACATGGTTGTACTGGCTCGCCTTAAATGTCTGGGTGTTGACTTCTGTATAAGTACCGCCGGAGCTTTCAGCCTTGCGCTTTAACTCACTTAAAAACCGTGACGGCGACCTGCGGTTTATGGACTTGCCGAAACGCTTTTTGCGCTTGAATTTATTGACAGTCTTCACGGTGCCGTCTTTCTGAATGATGTCTGTCGGCTTGTCCTGGCGCTCTGTTTTAGATGAGCGTTTTGCCAGTACCGCATAGTCCATCTTTTCGACAATGAATGAGTCAGCATTTTCAAGCAGCCTGTTGCATAAATTCCTGTGCGAATGCAGTATATAGGCACTTTTCTTTCTGTAGAGTGTTTTACGCTTCCTGCGGGCTGCTTTGTAACTGTTTGAAAACACCCACGGCTTGCAGTCCTTACGCTTTTTGACAGTTCCATCAGGATTGAAATTATCAGGGTTGCTGATACGCTTTGATATATCCATATGCTGTTCAAGCTTGTGTATCTGTTTTTCGTAAACATTCGCATCAGGTGCCAGTTCTTCAAGGATACAGTCTGTGTCTGACACTACGGCCATTGTTGAGACTCCGGGATCTATGCCCATGATGCCTGTTCTCACTTTACGTTCCCGGTGGGGAGCATCCCCGTCAAGCGTGACTACAAGATAATATCTCAAGCCGTTTGAGAACATCATTCTCTTTATGGTACAGTAGGATATTTTGTGGTTGAGAGATTCAAGGACATAATCCCTGTCTGACGCTTTCTTTGGGAGATAACATTTAAGCTTAAACCCCAGCCAAGAGACAGTCATTGTATCAGTATTAAGCCTTGCGCCGTTTAAATTTGACTTTCCGCCAATGGTATCAAAGTCCATAAACTTCTTGAAATGAATGTCTTTTCCCTTACTGAATAGACATTTTTCAACACCAGCCCATACATTTGCAGCCTCCGCCTGTACCTGCTGTGACGAAATAAGCCCTCTGTAGCGTTTCCCGCAGACTTTTATGTATGACTGGAGTGCCCATTTTGAAAGGCTGATTTCCTGACGGCGTGATGACATCTGTTTAGACAATTCAAGCCTGCGTGTACGGTCAGCTTTTGACAGCTCTTTCTGCTTCAAAAGTTTGCAGTACTCACTGCGCCATGACTGGTACTCATTATCATGGTCAAGCTGCATGAGTAATTTTTTTGCATGTTTACCACATACGTTATGAATATGCGACACCGCGTGGAAACGTTTATTGATAACAGTTTTCTCATATTCAGTTGGCTTTAAGATTAACTGTAGTGTATGCATCTGACACCTCATTTTATATATAAAAAGTATGATAGATTTGATTTTTGCGGATGCCTTTCCATATAAGATAAGAGTCCTTTTATTGTATGGCTAGAAAAACTGCAGCAAAAAAGAGACCTCAATTCGAAGTCTCTTTTTTTTGCTCATTCTTCCAACTTGGCATTATCAGCAAACTGCCTTGCTTCCTGTTCAGATATAAATTCCTTAATATAACCGCCATATCTGAAATACTTCTTTGCATTTCTCTGCCTTTCTGTTATATGGTCAGTTACCTTAACATCGGCACCCACAATCTTTGGATAGTTCTTCGTTCCGCCCCATTCGGCTGAAACTAAGACGTACCACCTATTTTCTTCTGGCTTTTCCTTTTTGATTACCGGAAAATCCTTTGGATTCAGTTTCTCAAAGTCAGCCGGATTGTAAAAGTCCGTCTCGCCATAAAACTTTCCGGTATGATGCCATTCTGCCTTCATGACTGCCCCTGTTTCAACTGCCCTCTTCTGCCATGCTTTAAGTTTTGACTTTGGCAGCAGTCCGTCTTCATAGGCAGCAACTGCATTGTTGCTCATGCATCTTTCCCTGTTGTATCCGCTCATTTCTTATCCTCCATTTCTCTTTTCTGTAAAAAGAGTATGTAAGATTTTATACAGGCGGATGAGCTTCCATATGAAACAGGCTGTATGCGCAAAAAAGAACGCCTGAAAAACTTTTGTTTCTCAAGCGTCATAGAATTTTGTCAGACAGTATTATATTTCGCAAATGCCGGGCTCGTACTTTGTAACCGGATTCAGCTTAAATTCATTGGCAAGATGTTTTCTCCTAATCGCCTCATCAATTTCTTTATTTCCACAGGTCTCATTGCGAATAAAGGTATCCAGCTGCTCATACGTAAATCCAAAATTGTCTTCATCCGTCTTCCCGCATAAACCGTCTGACGGTGTTTTATCAACATACTTAGACGGCAGGCCAAGACAATGTCCAATGGCGCAGACTTCAGACTTTGTCAAATATCCTAAAGGAGCCACATCCCCATCGCCATCGCCGCCTATCGTAAAATAGCCAACATAATCTTCAGAATAATTACAGGTATTAATCATCCTGCCATTATCGCACTGACAGACCGCCCTTATCATCTTTGTACGTTCTCTTGGCGCGATATTCTGCCTGCACTGCTTTGTAATCTCGATTCCACAGTCATGCAGCTGCTTGAAACTGGCCTCAAGTGCTGATCTTATGTTAATAGTATAGTTTCTGATACCCAAGAGCCTGCATACTTCAATAGAGTCATTAATGTCTGACTGTTCTCCATCCGGCAGCATTACGCCGATAACCCTGTCTGCTCCGAGGGCCTTTGCGCACAATGCCGCTGCTATTGTGCTGTCCTTGCCACCTGAAATGCCCAGTACGGCATTACAGCCTTTTCCATTTTCATCAAACCAGTCCTTAATCCATTTGATAAGATTTTCTGTCTGCTGTGCTGCATTGAAATTATACATACTATCTGTCCTCCTTAATCCTCCAGTCTATACATCTCTGAAGATAATCCACGTAATCCGGGTTTTTGCACATGCCTTTACCTGGTGTGTCAGAAATCTTGGCTACGTCCATTCCGTTGCATCTTGTAGTTTTCATGACAATGTTGAGTGCAGGAACATCTGTATCATTGCTTAAGTATGTGCCGATACCAAAAGCTACATTTGTTTCCTTACAGAAATGTCTGTAAAGCTTGTCAGCACGCTCAAAGTCAAGACTGTCGCTGAATAAAAGTGTCTTTGTTTTAGGGTCAATTCCAAGGCTCCTGTAATGAGCAATCATCTTTTCACCCCACTCATACGGATCTCCGCTGTCATGACGCACTCCTGAGAAAAGTGTCGCATAGGTAAGTTTAAAATCACGCAGGAAACAGTCTGTTGTGATTGTGTCAGTAAGCGCAATACCGTTTAATACTCCATACTCCTTAACCCATGCATCAAGAGCATACCAGTTTGAATATGCCGGATTGTGTTTGTGATTGCCCTGTCCTGTGCACATAATCCACTCATGAGCCATGGTTCCTACAGGTGTAAGCCCGTACTTCTTTGCAAGATACACATTTGATGTGCCGACAAACTTTGATGAACTGTGCAAGGTGTCGTTTAAATGTGCGAACTTCTGCACTGCAAGCTCCTGCGCTTCAGCAGAAAGTCTTCTTCTGAGACCAAACTCTGAAAATGTACCTGCGTACCAGTGTCCGTTCTTTAAATTCTCGTACTTTGCATCCAGACGCTTCTTAAAGCTGTCAAGCAGCTTATCATAGTCATATGCCATTCTGAAATATACTTCATTTACAATGGCAAGTGTCGGAATCTCATACATTGAAGTGTTAAGCCATGTTCCTTTTGCCTCGATAGACAAGCCGCAAGGTGCATCTGTTCCTATCTCAAAATCCTCAAAACGCGGCTGCCAGAGACGAAGAAAATCAACATAAGAGCCTTTGATCCATTTGATATTGTCAAGATATGCAAGCTCATCCTCTGTAAACCGAAGCTTACAGAAAGCCTCAATCTGTTCTGTTATTTCCTGCACCATCTCCGGTGTAAAATGCACATCCGTATTTCTGCACTTGAATGTCCATGTGGTCTTGTAATCCGTAAACTGATGGAATATTGTCTGACCCATCGAAAATTTATACATGTCTGTCTCTAAAAGACTTGTGATTATCTGGTTTAATTTCATGATATTCTCCTCCTAATTCTTACGCTATCAGTATGTTAGAAACCCTTTTGATAAATGGCTTTCTATATGATATTGACCTGGATCATCTTCATTGCTTCTATTGCCGTCTTATGACTTTCAGGCGTTACGCAGGCACAGGCATTTTCTATCACGGACACCTCTGCATCTTTACAGAACGTCTTTGCAATCGCTACGTTGCTGATTATGCATATTCCTGTGCAGAATCCACAGAAATAAATCTCTGTATTGCTGTTGTCATATCCCGCAAGCAGTTCGCCAAGCTCTTTGCTGCCAAAAGTCGGCTTGTCAATATAAGTAATATCGTCACAATTAACTCCACGCTCCTTCATTGCATCTTTAAGACGAGCGTCTACTTCCCATCCGTTTGTCCCTTTAATACAGTGCGTTACCGGAAGCTTCTTTCCTTCCTGAGTATTCAGATAGTTTTCATCATGCGTATCCCTTGTGAATATCACGTCATCATATTTTCCTGACCTGATTTCATCTGCAATAACATTTGTCGCCACGTTACACTCCTTGTTTCCAAGAACTCCTGTAATAAAATCATTCTGCGCATCCACTACTACTAAAATTTTCTTTGCCATAATTATTTCCTCCTACATCATATAATCATCATTTGTTGCAGCCATAAGGATTTTTCCAAGCTGCTTTAAATCCTTCCACATCCATCGCGGAACCAGATCCCTGACTTTGTCATAATCTTTCTTATACAGCAAATCTCTGATCATTGTACTTGAAATCTCAATATCGCTTCTGCCAAGGTTTCTGATGGTCACATTCTTTAAAATATCATCTGTAAACCAGTTTTCCGCAATCTTCGGGTCGTCGTTGTAATAGAATGTAAAGCTTTTCTCTCCAATTTCATTAGCTATGTTGTAATAGAAGAAAGAACCCCATTCCTTTACATACTGGGCTGCATCCTCCATGCTCCAGTCTGATAAAGTCATAACCTTTACATCTGCACCGCTTAAATCCTCTTCCTGCAGTACGTTTTCAACAAGTCTTTTTCTGTATTCGATTGGAAACGGATTTCTCTTTGTATAGCTTTTGTTTGCACTGCCTATCACAACAAGCAGATTTTCGCACTCCGATGCGGCCTGTTTTATCATGTTCAGGTGTCCGTTATGGAATGGCTGTGCCCTTGTGAGTATCACACCGTTTTTATATTTCTTCTGCACTTTAACCGGTTTACGTTCATCCATGTTAAGGTCAACATATCTGTACACAGCAGCCGGTTTTCTTCCGACAATAGGCCTCTGCGACCTGTCAAGTGAAACAAGCTGTCCTGCAATCTTCTCACGGAACACCTTTGGATAAACTTCCTTTCCTGAAAGAACCTCAAACACCTTAAGCAGATCCGGAATGGTAAACTCACGCGGCACAAGGTTAAACATAATGCCTGTATACTCAGCCTTATTCCTTATCCTCATAAGTCCTTCCAGTATAATCTGGTCATGGTCAAAAGCAAGCTTTTCGTCTGATACACTGACCGGAATAAAATTTTCCACTGTAATTACACCGTTTTTAAATTTCTCAGACTTGAGGGAGTATTCAATTTTAATCAAGTCGTTTGCGAACTCAAGTTTTTTATCTGCAAATTTCACATCGAACCATCTGGCATCCTTTGCGTCATCTCCTGCAACAGCAGCCTGCTCATATCCATATGGAAGCAGTGCAATGTATGCAATATCAATAATTCTCATACGAGGGTCCCTGTCCGGCTGGCTCATGGTATAGAGCTGCTCAAGATAAATGTCTGTAAGACCTGTTTCCTCTTTAAGCTCCCTGCACGCTGCTTCATATGCTGATTCCTTTATGTTAATAAATCCGCCTGGAAGCGCCCACTTGTCTATCTCCGGATGAGCCTTTCTCTTTATCAAAAGCACCTGTATACAGCTTAAGTCTTCCTTCATACGAAGCACCATCATGTCAACTGTAACCGATGGCCTGTCATAATCACCCGGTTTATATTCTGCTAAAAATTCCTGTTCTGTTAATCCATTTACATCTACTTTATTCATGTGTTTAACTCCTATAATTACTTTCTGCATTTTTTATATTTACTTTATGTACTTATTATAGTAACTCTTAGTAACTATGTCAAGTACTTTATAGAATTAATTGTATTTTTTCGAATTTAGTGTGCTTCCACAGCCTATCCGTGGGAGACGCCAATATATGAACTCAAAAAAAAGAGGTACATTTCTGTACCTCTTCTGCCTTTTCTACATGTTCTCGTAGTCGAAGCATTCATCTTTTGAATCAGATGGAATCTTATTCTTATGCATTTCTGCTGTGGTTTCTTTTACCGCATTTTCAGTGATTTTCTCGCCAAAATCTGTTGCTACGTTAATATTGTTGTTAACTTTGGCGTCATATGTATTAGCTTTCATGACCTCAGTAAGGTCAAATCCGGTTGTCTCTTTTACAGACTCGATGGTTTTAGCAAGCACCTGCGGAACATTGTCGCTTATAGCAGACATTCCACTGTCTCCTGCACCACCGATAATAGAAACCTTATCAATGCTCTCAAGTGGCTTAGCAATAGCCTCTGCCATCTGTGGAAGAACCTTGATAATCATCTCGGTCATTGCCGCCTTGCCGTATTTAGCCATAGCATCAGCTTTCTTTTCCATAGCCTCTGCCTCTGCAAGACCTTTTGCTCTGATACCTTCTGCTTCTGCCTCATACTGTGCCCTTGTTGCCTCGGCAGCCTGAAGCTTTGTAAACTTCTCTGCTTCTGCTCTCTTTTCCTGCTCATACTTCTCAGCATCAGCTTTCTGCATACGGGCGTATTTCTCAGCATCCGCCTGTTTCTTTACTTCAGCATCGAGTGACTTCTCGCGGACTGCAATCTCTTTCTCCTTGATTTCAGCCTCTTTTTCCTGCTTGGCAATGTTTGCGTCAGCAGTTGCGATCTCAATGGTTTTCCTCTGCTCCTGTTCCTGAATCTCATAAGCTGCATCAGCTTCAGCCTTTTTGATGTCTGACTGTTTCTTAAGCTCCTGCTTCTTGATTTCCAGTGCATTGTTCTGCTCCGCAATAGCTGTCTCAGCTTCTACTCTTGCATCATTGGCCTGCTTGTCTGCGGCTGCCTTCGCAACAGCAATATCTCTTTCGCTTTCAGCCTTTGAAATCTGTGCTGATTTAGAAATAGTGACAACTCTATCAATACCTAAATTCTCAATGACATTGCCCTTATCAGTAACATTCTGTACATTAAAGGACACAATATCTAAGCCCATCTTAGCCATATCCGGAGCTGCATTCTCCTGAACCTTATCGGCAAACTTCTTACGGTCCTGTACAATTTCCTCAAGCTTCATCTGGCCGATAATCTCTCGAACGTTTCCCTGCAATACATCCACAACAGAACTTCTGATATACTCTTCATTCTTGTTAAGGAAGTTGCTTGCTGCAAGCTTCATCTTCTCCGGGTCCATGCTAACCTTGACTTTTACAGCCGAATCAATGTTGACATTAATGTAATCATTTGTTGGAACCGACTCCTCAGTTTTTACATCCACTGAGATCATCTTCAAAGTAAGCTTGTCAGTTCGCTGCAAGAACGGAATCTTAATTGATGACCGTCCGATTACATACTTCGGCTCCTTCTTAAGTCCACTGATGATTACGGCCGTATCTGTTGGTGCCTTGACATATCCTGTAATAAGGATAAGAACAATGACTACCACAATGGCTGCTGCTACAATTATTAAGTTATCCATGTGCATTTTTCTCCTTTTTTTATAATGGATTTTTTATATATAATATTCCTTATTTGAACTTTGTCCAAAAAGGGAAATATTAATCTGTTATCCTAATAATATCAGTGTACTCATAATCACTGATGTCGGCATATCCATATTTCAACAATTCTTCGACAATATCGTTGCAGTTGAATCTGCTGATGCCAACAAACATCAGGCCTGTGTTCTGTGGCATGCCCTGCTGCGATACCAATAGTCCGCATCTGTAAGTGTTTCCAAATTCATCCACCTCATCGTCAGGCTTATTATCAAACACCTTAACCTTATGCTTGCAGTAATGTACATTTGTTACGGCAATGACCGCGTCGGTACCACCCTGTTTGAATTTTAGTCGCATGCTTTTTCTCCTCTCTAAATTTTCATCCAAATATCTTCTCAAATCCGCCTTTTGTGTAGTTGTATTTTTCGATGATTTTTTCCTCATACTTTACAACATACGTTTCAAGTTTCATCTTTACAGCCGTATCTATCATGTTTTTCGTGCCTCTGCTGTCAGCTCTTAAAAATGCTATCAGCACGCCGTTGCAGCCCTTCTTCATAGCATATCTTGCCATTTCGCCGTTCCTTCTTGGTCCGGCCATTTTTCCGTAACGGCTCCAGTCAGCTGGAAATCTAGCAACAGCCATTCCTTCTTCTCTTGCATATTCCTCGCCCATCTTATCAGTTCCACGGCATGTGCCGCTGATTATGGTTGTACCGCTTACTGGAATTCGCGCAGTCTTGAATATCCACCTGCAGACCTTATTTAATTTGGTCTAGTCTGTGAATTCCCTGCTTCCTGCTATTATTACTCTGTTTTCAGGCATCATATGACATCAGCTTCCTTTCTAAGACACACGCACGCCCCGGGTGGAGCATGCGCACGCTGCTGAAATTCTTTTGGATATGCCGGCATCCCGCTGTCGAGACTGGATACCGTCCGGGGAACTACTTCAGCTAAACCCGCGTGCATCCGGAAGGACTCGAACCTTAGCTGCCTGCCAAAACCAGACATCCGAATGCGATAAGCGGCGGACCGCCTGGCAGACATGACTGCATGCACACGGCATTGAAGACATACAGCTCCATGTCTGTCATCATAAGTATGATAGATTTTATGTCTGTTTATGGCTTTCCATATAAAATTTCTCATATTTTTTTTCAGCCCGCAGTGCATAGCACATATAATACTATAAGGTCTTAATTTTTGGTGCACCCTCATCACCCTCTTTTGGACACAAAAAAAGAACTTCAGCGAAAGCACCGAAGCTCTTTTATTAAATAATTCTTATTTTATTCCAAGTGCAAGCAAAATAGTATGCTCATCATACCCCTGCCTTGCCAGTTCCTCTTTTGTCACACCATTTCTTAGTTTCTGGACGGCTTCAGCCAGAAGATTCTGCCCTTCAACTCTGCCTTTAAGTATGCCCTGACTAATGCCTTTAGCCATATTTTTCTCCGCAATGTTTTGAGAATAAGCTGTCATCTGCCTTACCTCCTCTTCTATTGTTTTTGTTATCTTCACGCCGTGCCCAGCAAGCGAATCGAGTTTTTCCTGTTTCGACATCTCGTCGTTAACAAGATCCGTCAGAAAGCCTATCAGTTCCCCACTGGACTGCGTATAAGTATGATTTTTACTCAGTCTTATTATCTTCAGATACATTATATCATACCGGTCTTCGATTGTCGAGCTGCTTACAACCATTCCATTTTTTTCAACTTCTTTTTGAAGGCTTATGGTTTCGATTGTTCCTGCACGTTTTTCAGGTGTCTCGGGGCATATCCAAATGGAATACACTTTTTTCAAACCGCCGTACTTGACAGGGTCGTCTTTTGAAAGAGTAAATTCTTTTCCACACTGTCTTGAAATCTCCCTGCACATGTAGAATATGCCTCTTTCTGATATATCATACCCCGGACGTTCCGCTTTCTGCCCTTCGATATTAATGTAAAGCTTAACGAAATCCGTTTTGCTGTCTGACAACTTGACAGGAGCCATAATCCACGACAGAATATCAAATTTGACAAGCTCTTCGCCTGCGACATAATCCTCCTGCGCAAGTTCTCCCGACAGGACAGCATTCTCAAGCCCGGGCTCCACAGGTATGCGCATGAATTCCACATCGCCAAGAAGCGCTGTAATCTGTTCGTATGACAGATTTTTGCATTCATCCACGCAGCCTTTGACGATTCGTGCCATGAACTGTTCATTCGACAGAAGCTTCTTAATACAGTTGTCTAACAGTATGTCTTCAGGTTCAAGCGCGACAATGGTTTTTGCTGCTGATGTTAACTCTTCCATTTTTTGGTTTCTCCTTTCCTTTGTACTTTGTCTGTAAGTTACAAAAAGCCCGCAGGAAAGATACTTCCCGCAGACTGTGCGGGATAGTTCCCGTTAATAAGAAATTATGTTATTGCCTCCTTCTGTCATTTCTTATATGGAAAGTATGTAAGAAAATTTTCAGCCCACCGTGCTACGCACATATAATACTATAAGGTCTGAATTTTTGGTGCACCCTTATTATTCTCTTTTGGGCACAAAAAAGAGGCGCATCAGATGCATCTCTTCATTACTGACATAATAAAAAGCCCCAGACATTATCCGAGACTTTGTTTTAAAAAAGAGTTTACCACGATTTTGCCATTTCTATGACGCGATTGAAATCGCGCTCAAATGCACGGCTATAAAAGTCCTTGATATTCTGCGGCGCATCTTCCGAGCAGCTCAGACCTATTGTTTTAGTTCTATAGTGTTCTCTCAACGTTTCTTTGTTGTAAATACAAATGATTCCCTGACATCCTCCAATGATTCTTGCTGATACAATCCAGTTGCCGACATCTTCCCTTTTTACCGAGTCTTCATCGGTAAAAAGATATTCCGTCTGCAACACCTTTTTATATCCTTCTGCCCATGCATCATACATTGACTATTGCCTCCTTACACTTCCTCATACTGATGTCCATATCGCTTCATATATCCCTCGTATGAAGAATACAATGTTGCCTTATATATACGAGCAAGGCGTCTGCCTTCCTCTACACATTCATCGAATTCTTTCTTTGAAAAGTGTTTATAAAGCTGATCTTTGGAAGCTAAAATTTTACAGCCTGAGCCTGATGCAGTACTTGGTACATACTCAAAGCATGGATCGTACCCCATATCTCCGAATTCACTGAAGAATACACCAATGACAGACACACCATCTGTGACTAACCCATACACACTTGTAGGGTTTTTCTTATTAATGAATGCTCTAAGCCCCTGTTTCTTACAAACCTTAAGGTCTGCCAATAATTTTTCTCTTCTTTCTTCTGTTAAGCTCATATTTTTTCCTCCCATTTTCTTTTTTATATAGAAACTATGTAAG
>OJRK01000540.1_pt1 | contig 13466 bp, 10 predicted proteins | sample 1599161 | NCBI WGS metagenome assembly OJRK01 (sample SAMN03922535, study PRJEB24848) | human gut metagenome | isolation source: stool sample | host: Homo sapiens | place: Germany | collected 2010-05
CGTCAGGGGGCGTGGCAAATATGACGAGTAATCCGAACAGAATAACAGTAGCCGCACCAGGTTTTTATCCGAAGATTTCTTTCAGACTGGTGCGGCTATTTAAGTATTAAGATATTAAGGAGGCGAGAGTGATGTTTGAAAAATTCCATCGAGGTGACATATATTCGGCTGATTTAAGCCCTGGTATCGGCTCTGAACAAAGTGGCTCTCGTCCTGTACTCATTCTTCAAAATAATGTGGGAAATTGTTTCAGTCCTACGATTATTATTGCAGCAATTACCAGTGTAAGCAAAAAAAACAGAAAGTTCCCCACGCATTACCACTTAAATGACAGATGCGGTTTGGTGAAACCATCTGTTGTTATGCTGGAACAGATCAGAACAATCGACAAGTCGAGGTTAAAAAACTATATTGGTCATCTAAACAAGGATGACATGGAAAACATAAACAAGACGCTCTTGTGCAGTCTGGGGATTACATAAAAGTGCCGAAAGGCCGTATCATTTTCAGGCTGTGCAAGTAGAGTTATAATTTCGTTAGGAATTGCGGAGGTGATTCTGAATGGAGAATATCCAGAATAAAAGCGCATTGATTCCTTCAGATGAAATCCGGTCAGAAGAACTTCTGGCGGAACAAAAATTTGAAGCGTTTATCACTTCACTGGCACATATCATCGAGAAATATGGTATGAGAGTGCTGGGCGAGGTTGACGGAGCTGCGTGAGAATCGCAGCTTTACATAGGATATTTTCCAAAAGTAAATTTTGGAGGTATGAATTATGAACCGATATGGAAAACGCTGTGTTTTGTATCCGAGGGTCAGCACAGAGATGCAAGTGGACGGATACAGCCTGGAAGGTCAAAAAAATATGCTGACACGATTTGCGGATCGTGAGGAAATGATCGTTGTTGATACTTATGAAGATGCCGGTAAATCCGGTAAATCTATTGAGGGACGGCCTGCCTTTCAAAAAATGCTCAGAGATATTGAGGATGGCTTGGACATTGACTATATTTTAGTGTATAAGCTGTCACGGTTTGGCCGTAATGCAGCAGATATACTTAACTCTTTGGAGTTGGTTCAATCTTATGGTGTAAATCTGATTTGCATAGAAGAAGGGATTGATTCCTCTCAGACAAGCGGAAAACTTTTGATTTCTGTACTATCTGCTGTGGCTGAGATTGAGCGTGAGAATATTATCGAGCAGACGATGAACGGGCGGCGCGAAAAGGCACGGCAAGGTGGATGGAATGGTGGCTTTGCTCCCTACGGGTATACACTGGAAGATAACAAGCTGATGATTGAAGAAACAGAGGCTGTGGCAATACGGAAGATTTTTGAATTATATACTTCATCGGAAATCGGTTTGGGTGGTATTGCGAATCAGTTGAACTTACAAGGCATACGGAAAATTCCGAGGCAGAATGGCACATTAGAGGATTGGACAGGACATTTTATTAAACTGATATTGGATAACCCGGTTTATTGCGGTAAAATTGCCTATGGACGGAGAACGAAGGAAAAAGTCAAAGGCACAAAAAACGATTACCAGATGAAAAGAAATGACGATTACATTCTGACAGAGGGACAGCATAAAGGAATCGTTAGTGAGGAGGTATGGGAAAAGGCTCATGCCAAGCGTCTTAGAACCGGAGTAAAGCAACCGTCAAAAATTGGGCGGGATCGAGTTCATTTGTTATCAGGTCTGCTGAAATGCCCGGTTTGTGGAAGTCCCATGTATACGAATAAACACGCATGGACAAATAAAGATGGCACTTACAAAGAAATTTACTATTATGTATGTAGTCGGAATAGGATGGTCAGGGGTAAGCATTGTGAATATAAGGCAATGCTGAAAAAGACCGATATTGAACCGATGGTCATTGAGGCAATTCGTGAGATCGTAAGGAATGAGGAATATGCCCAGGCCATTAAAAAACGGATTGGCGTTCAGATTGACACGAAATCAGTGGATAAGGAACTGGAGGGTTATCAGGCAAAGCTGAAGGAAGTTGATCTGAATAAAACAAGATTGGAACGGGAAATTGACAGTCTCCCTGCTGATGCAAAATACCGGGAACGAAAGCTCCATGATATGACCTTGCGGTTAGATTCCCTATATGATGTCATTGTTGAGCTGGAGGAAAAAATCGAAGATGCCAGACTTCGGCGAGATGCAATTAAGCAACAGGCAATTACTCTTGAGAATATTTACAAAATCATGGTGAATTTCGACTGCGTTTATAATATAATAAATGACGAAGAAAAGAGAAATGTGGTCACAGCCTTGATTAAGGAAATTGAAATTTACAGGAATGACGAGTCTGAATATCCGCTAAAGCGGATTGGCCTGAATTTTCCGGTGTTCAAGGATGGCGGGGAAGTTACGGAACTTTTGTGGGACAAAGGGAATACCGTTGAACCGGAAACACCCTGCGCAGATGGCTCCCACGTGCTAAAGCAAGTATGACATTTTTAGGGATCGGAACCTCAGACACAGACATGTCCGTTTTTGCAGTGCTGATAGGCAGAAACGAGAAGGCCAAGATGAGCTTTACATTGAAAAACGGGCAAAAAAAACCGGACATAGTTGTGTCCGGCAGGAAAATATGAGAACGCACAAATAAAAAATAATACCAACAAATAACAGCAAACTCTTGGAAAATTCACATTTATGGTGTATACTAAAATAGTTAAGCTGTATTCAGATTCAAATCACGAGGTGAGAGCATGGAAGAAATCATGAATGACAAATGGATAAGCATAGATGAAGCTGCGGAATATTTAGGAATCAAAACCGTTACTCTTCGCAGCTGGATTAGAAATGGTAAAGAAGGTTTGCCTGCTCAAAAAATCGGAAAACAGTGGAAGTTTAAAATTTCCGAACTCGATGAATGGGTTAAGAGCGGTAAAAGCGCTGACTGATTCAAGGAGAAAATCCAAGAAAATCATTAGACAAGGAGCAGACAAAGATGGCTGTCAAGAAAACGCAATTATATGCATCGCTATGGGCGAGCTGTGACAAACTTCGTGGAGGCATGGATTCCTCAGAATATAAGGACTATATTCTGACGCTTCTATTCATGAAGTATGTCACCGATAAATTTAAGAATAAGGGAGCCTACGAGGATATCAAGGTCTTCGATAAGGCACATGACAAAGATCCCGATCCAGAAAAGCGTACGGGCTGCTCTTTTGATGACTTTATCGCGCTTAAGGGAAAGAAGAACATCGGCGAGGGCATGGACAAAATCATTGCCCGTCTTGCTGACGAGAACACCGACCTGAAGGGCGTTATTGATATTGCTCATTTTAATGATGAGAAGAAGCTGGGAAGCGGTAAGGAAATGGTCGATAAATTGACTGATCTTATCTCTATCTTCCAGCGTCCGGAACTTGACTTCTCTCGAAACAAGGCAGAAGGTGATGACATCATTGGGGATGCCTATGAGTTCCTGATGCGTAAATTTGCTACGGAGAGCGGAAAGAGCAAAGGACAATTCTATACACCTGCAGAGGTTTCCAGAATTCTTGCTAATGTAGTAGGCATTAGTCACTGCACGGATGCCAGCGCCACGGTATGCGATCCGGCTTGTGGAAGTGGTAGTTTGTTGATTCGAGCTATCGATGCAGCGCCATTTCCAATTATGGGTTATGGTCAGGAAAAAGAAAGCACAACAGCTGGTCTTGCTAAGATGAATGCTGTTCTGCACCGTAAGGCTGAAATTATCATCAAGAGCGGTAATACATTCTCAAATCCGCAGTATATGGATAAATCGGATAACTCTGTACTTGAGCGTTTTGATTACATAGTGGCAAATCCGCCTTTTTCCATGAAAAACTGGCGCGATGGAATTGCCGGTAAAGAATATGGTCGGTTTGAGGGCTATGGGGATATGCCTCCGGAAAAGAACGGAGACTATGCTTGGCTTATGCATATTCTTAAAACTTTAAAGTCAAATGGTAAGGCTGCGGTTATTTTGCCTCATGGAGTCCTCTTCCGTGGAAACGCAGAGGCTACCATCAGAGAAACTATTATAAAGAAACATTGGATCAAGGGCATTATTAGCCTTCCGGCAAACTTGTTTTATGGCACTGGAATAGCTGCATGTGTACTCGTAATTGACAAAGAAGGTGCTGCAAACCGACAGGGCATCTTTATGATTGATGCCAGCCGTGGATATGTTAAGGATGGCAATAAGAATCGTTTGAGAGAACGCGATATCTACAGAATCATTACTACCTTTAATGAGCAGATTACTACGGATCCTAAGTATGCGCGTTTCATACCCAATGATGAAATTGAAAAGAAGAATGGGTATAACCTGAACATCACCCGATATATTGACTCCACAGATCCGGAGGACATTCAGGATATCTATGCGCACATCCATGGAGGTATCCCTGCGGTTGACATCGATGGCCTCTCCAAGTACTGGGAAGTATTTCCTTCGTTGAAATCTGAGCTGCTGTCAACTATTAGCGAAAAATACTACAGCTTAAATGTTGAGCACGAAAGTATTCGACAAACGATATATAAAAATACTGAATTCTCGGAGTATGGTGAGAAACTCGACGAGGCATTTGCTGCATGGAAGGCAAAAGAATATCCGGTTCTTTCAACTCTTGATGAAGACGTGTCTGCAAGAGAGCTGATTGTAAGTCTTGCTGAAGATATCATTGCCGAATTCGAACACCTGACACTGATTGACAAATACGATGCGTATCAGGTGTTGCTAGCCTATTGGAATGAGGTCATGAACGATGATGTGTCACTTATCATAAGCGAATCGGATGGCTACACCAACGCCAGAGCGACAGACAATATCGAGGAAGAAATTACGCAGGGAAAGAATAAGGGTGAAATGAAGGTCACCGGATGGGAAGGCAGGTTGCTTCCGAAGTCCATCGTGATAAATGCATTTTTCCGTAAAGAGAGGAATGCCATAGAAGAAGCCGAGAGTATTGTCGCAGAGACGGAGTCTCAGCTTTCTGATCTGATTGAGAGTGCGGATGAAGAATCTGCTCTTGCTGATGTGGTTGAGAACGGGAAAGTTAAAGCGAGGGATATCGAAGCCAAAATAGTTGAGTTGACAAGCACGATTGAAACAGAAGAAACCATAGAGCTCGAAGTGATCCGCACGGATCTCCAGCTTGTCAATACGAAGAAACGGATGGAAGCGTATCTTGTGGGGCATCCGCTTTGCAAGAGTGCAGTCAACGAAAATGGAAAAATCACAAAGAGCTCTATTGAATATCGGCTACGTATTATTCGTACAGAAGAATGCGTACCTGAGAGCTTGCAGGATGACGTAAACCAGTTGAAGGAAGCTTTAAATCTTTGTGGCAAGATATCAGATTACAATAAGGTTGTCAAAGAGCTGAACAAGGCTCTGGATGAAAAGTGCCGGGCAAGATATGAAAAATTCACAGATAATGAAATTTTAGATCTGCTTGTGAACAAGAAGTGGTTTGATAGCATTTTCTCTGGTATCAGTGATTTGTATGCTGAGATTTCCCATCGCTTGACGAGTAGGATTATTGAACTTGCTGAGCGATACGAGGATACGCTTCCAGATCTTGACAAAGTCACTGCTGAATATGAGGCAAAGGTAAAGTCTCATCTTGAAAGGATGGGATTCAAATGGTAAATGAAATTTTAAAAACAGATATTCCGGATGACTGGGATATTAAGAAACTTGAGCCAAATGTTGGATTCGTTAGAAGTGGGAAACGCTTACCAAAAGGATATTACGTAACTCCTATACCTACACAACATCCATATATTAGAGTTGCAGATATGAGACCGGGATATGTGGATGTTGAAGGACTGATGTATGTCCCGGATGAAGCCTACTTTTGGATACAAAAATATAGAATATATAGAGATGATATTTATATTTCTGTTGCTGGAACACTTGGTATTGTGGGGCAGATACCGGGTTATCTTGATGGAGCTAATCTAACAGAAAATGCAAATAGAATTACAGACATTAAATGCAACATAAAGTTTTTAATGTATTGGTTAATGAGCTCAAAGATTCAAGGATTGATTAATCAGACGCAAACATTGGGAGCGCAACCCAAGTTGGCTTTAACACGAATTAGAAACTTTCCAATCATCCTTCCTCCAATAGAAGAACAAAGGCAAATTGCTGAGGTATTGTGTAATGTAGACACTCTTATCACTAATTTACGAAAACTCATACGTAAGAAAAAGGATATTCGCCAAGGAACAATGCAAATGCTTGTAACCGGTAAGAAACGGTTGGAGGGTTTTTCAGGTGATTGGATAAAAATTAATTTGGCAAAAAACTCAAGGCTTAAAGCACGTATAGGTTGGCAGGGATTAACTACAGCTGAATATTTGGATGAAGGGTATTCCTATTTGATTACAGGAACAGATTTTAAAGATGGTCGTATCAATTGGAATGGTTGTCACTACGTGAATTATGACAGATACGTGCAAGACCCAAACATTCAAGTATCAAATGGAGATCTTCTTCTTACAAAAGATGGCACCATAGGCAAAGTCGCGTACATATCAGATTTAAATAGACCAGCAACATTAAATAGTGGTGTATTTGTTGTGAAGCCAATAACTGATGCGTATACAGCTCATTTTATGTTTTATGTGCTGGAATCTTCAGTATTTAAAGAATTTCTTCAGCAGTTGTCGGCAGGATCAACGATTAATCACTTATATCAGAAGGATCTCGTAAAGTTCGATTTGTATGTTCCGCCTACCACAGAAGAACAAGAAGCTATTGCTGGTATCCTTTTCGATATGGATTTGGATATCTACAAACTCGAAGAAAAACTATCGAAATATCAGAAAATAAAGCTAGGTATGATGGACGAATTGCTGACCGGCAAGGTCAGGTTAGTGTAAGGAGGTGCCTGTCAGATGAGTATTGGCGATGCCGAAATTAAAACACAGGAAAGAGTGATCCGTTTTTTTAAAGATCCGGAGATCTTGGGCTACCAGTATATTGGTAACCTGTCAGATTATCAGAATAAGAACATTAAGGAAGATCGTCTGCGCCAGTACCTTCGACTGAAGGGCTATGCAGACAAGCTGATTGATGCTGCTATTATGCAGCTTCAGCAGGAAGCCGGGAATCTTTCGCGTGGAGTTTATGATGCTAATAAGACTGTGTACTCACGGTTGAAGTACGGCATTCCAGTCAGCGAGAGTCCTGAAAAGCCTCCGGTGACTGTGCAGCTTGTTGATGAGGAAAAACCTCTGAACAATGACTTTGCTATTGCCGAGGAAGTGACGGTCGTTGAACAGTCAGAGAAGCGACCGGATCTTGTAGTTTACTTGAATGGCATTGCAGTAGCGGTTATTGAGCTGAAGCGAAGCAGCATCTCCGTCTCAGAGGGTATCCGTCAGAATTTAACAAATCAGAAGAACTCATTCATACAGAGCTTCTTTACAACGATGCAATTTTGCATGGCCGGAAACGAATCAGAAGGCCTGCGTTATGGCACGCTTCTGACCGGAGAGAAGTTTTATATGGAGTGGAAGGATGACGGATTCAAAGAACATGAGGAAGAGCGTGATCCGGTAGATGTCCGTATCAGTAAAACCTGCGAAGGCATAGAGAACAAACTCCTGAAGCAGATATATGCCATGTTCGATAAGGAACGTTTTATCGACCTTATCATGAATTTTGTTGTCTTTGATAAAGGCATCAAAAAAGTATGCCGGTACAATCAGTATTTTGGCATCAAGCGTACCCAGCAGAGGCTTACTAATCTGAGAACGGAGCTTCACAATCCGAACAGAGATCCAGATAAACCGATGGGTGGTATTCTTTGGCATACACAGGGTTCCGGCAAAACGCTGACAATGGTATGGCTTGCAAAATGGATTCTGACACATTGGGCGGAGCTTAATGCCCGTGTCCTTATCGTGACAGACCGAGATGAGCTTGATGAACAAATAGAAAAAACATTCACTGGTGTGGATGAGAATATTGCTCGTACCAAGAGCGGTAAAGATTTGCTGAATCGCCTGAATGTATATGATGATTCGCTGATTTGCTCGCTGGTACATAAGTTTGGACGTCGTGGTGGTGAAGCGACAGAGAATGACTATGACAAGTACATAGAAGAGCTGAAAGCGTCCCTCCCTGCTAATTTCGAGGCAAAAGGAAATCTTGTGGTGTTTGTTGACGAATGCCACAGAACACAGTCTGGTAAGCTTCATACGGCGATGAAGACCATCATGCCGAATGCTGTATTTATAGGATTTACGGGCACTCCACTGCTGAAAAGGGATAAGAAGATCAGTATTGAGGTTTTCGGTACATATATCCACGCTTACAAGTATAACGAAGGCGTGGCCGACGGTGTCGTTCTGGATCTTCGTTATGAATACCGCGATGTTCCACAGGATTTGTCTTCACAGGATCGTATTGACCAGTGGTTCGACGTAAAGACTAGAGGCCTTTCCTCTCGCGCAAAGGCAAAGCTCAAGGAGAAGTGGGGCACGATGCAGAAGGTGTATAGCTCCCGCTCGCGTCTTGAAAAGGTGGCATGGGATATCATTCAGGACTTTAATATGAAACCGCGTCTGATGGATGGAAACGGCAATGCGATTCTTGTAGCCGATGGTATTCCTACAGCCTGTAAGTATTACGAAATTTTCCAACAGATGGGCTTTAAGAAGTGTGCCATCATATCTTCCTATACACCGAACAAGGGTGAATTGCGTACGGACACCGTCAGCGACGAGGATGATACCGAAACCTTCCTTAAATACGAGACGTATCTCAAGATGCTAGGACTCGATCCATCTGATCTTCCAAATGCGGGATCGGTTCAAGCCAAGGTGGAGGAATTTGAAAAGGAAGCAAAGCGCAAATTCGTAGAGGAGCCTGCGAATATGAAGCTCCTCATCGTCGTGGACAAGCTTCTCACCGGGTTTGACGCACCTCCTTGCACGTATCTATACATTGACAAGAGAATGCAAGACCACGGCCTTTTTCAGGCAATCTGCCGAGTCAATCGTCTTGATGATGATACTAAGGATTTTGGCTATATCGTGGATTACAAGCAGTTGTTTGGACAGCTCCAGACCGCAATGAAGGACTATACTTCCGGCGCTTTTGAAGGATATGATCCGGAGGATGTAAAAGGACTTGTCAAAGATCGCCATGATGCTACGGTATCCTATTTTGAGGAAGTGTATGATGCTGTCGAGGAACTCTGTGAAGGCGTCGAGGAACCTCATGGAGAGATCCAGTACATCCATTATTTCTGTGGCGTTTCTGGACAGTCTGAGGAGAGCGACGAGATTTATGCACGCCTGAGAGAAAAACTTTATCGTCTTGTGAGCAGTCTTGTCAGAGCCTTCGCAGAAGCAAAACCATATCTGATTGATGACATCTCATCTGGCAAATTGAATGAATATGATAAGAAGGTCACTTTCTACATCGAGTTGAAGAAAACCATCGGTACGGCCAGTGGTGATTTCCTAGATTTGAAGGCCTATGAGCCTGATATGAGAAAGATGATCGATAACTATATCACGGCAGCGGATGCTGAGAAGATTGGCGATTTTGATGATCTTACCCTATTGGATTTCGTAGCAAAACAGGGCGAAACGCTTACCGGTGAAGGTGATAGCGGCCACAAGGAAGGTGCAGCAGAGGCCATCGAGAATAACATCCGTAAGAAGGTTATCGAAAAGGTTACCGTCAATCCGCGCTATTACGCAAAGATGTCAGAAATCCTTGATAAGCTCATCGAAGAGCGTAAGCAGGGAGTTCTTGACTACGCTGAGATGCTTGAGAAATATATAAAGTTGGCCAAGGATGTTGATTGCCCGGAGGATAACGATAAATATCCGGAAAGCATCCGTAAGAGCAAAGCGCTCATGGCCATTTATGACAACACTGGCGAGGACGAGAAACTTGCTCTTCGCATTCACAAGGCTGTGAAAAAGCAGGCACTGTCTGGTTTCAGGGATAATCAGGTGGTTGTCAGGAGAATAAAAAAGGCTCTCTTTGAGATTCTGGGTGATGACTCCGAGGTGGAACGCATCTATAAGATCATTGAGAAGCAGGAGGAGTATTAATGCGCATTGTCATTTCCGGGATTCCGATTGATGTGCAAAAAAAGAATATAAAGAATATGCACCTTCAGGTGAAGCCGCCGGATGGACATGTGGTAATTTCTGCGCCTTTATCCGTGGACGATAAAGCTATAGAGGCTTATGCCAGAACTCAGCTGGGCTTTATCAAGAGGGCTATTGCGCAGTTTCAGGAACAGCCAAGGGCATCGAGGCGTCAGTATGTTTCCGGTGAGACGATGTATATCTGGGGAAAGCAGTACTTCCTTGTCTTTAAGTCGGACAATCAGAAGAACAGCTTCGAGATTCAGAACCAGAATATTGTCCTTTCCATGAGTGCAAAAAGCACGGTAAAGCAACGGGATGCCTATGTCAAAGAGGAATATCGAAAGATTCTAAAAGAAGAAATAGAAAAGCGCCTGCCCAAGTGGGAAGCACAGACAGGCCTTAAATGCGATTCTTGGCAAACAAAATATATGGTCACAAAATGGGGCGCCTGCAGCACGGATAAAAAGAAACTATGGTTTAATCTGCAGCTTGCTCAGAAGCCGTATGCTTGCCTCGATTATATTATTTTGCATGAACTGACGCATTTGCTTACAAGAAAACATGACGCCACATTCATCGCGCACATGGACAGGTATATGCCAAACTGGCGGGAGGTTCGTAAAGAACTCAACGACAGCAGACTGGACTACTATGAGGCGCAGGATGAAAGTCCACTGCAGAAACTGATCGACCAATCCCGTTATGATGACATCCGGGATGCGGCCATAGCTTATATTCAAGAGGAGCATTCTGGTGACGCGAAAAGGCTGTCGGTCATTGATATGGAAATTGAGAATGTTATCCATATTGAGCAGCTTGAGGATGGCGTGATTGCTTTCGATGTAATTGCATCATGCGATGTCGAAATGCCGTCCGCATCTCGCAAGGGTTATTTTAACGAGCGCTGGCTGAAGATTCATTGTCAGGTTACTCTTGGCATCGATATGAGTGGGTTCCGAATCATGTCTGTTGGTAATTGTGAGCCGCAAGAGGAATCTGATAATGACCGCCTGTCCGGAGAGCTAGTACCTATTATTTCCCGCGAACAGTTTGAAGACGAGGCGGAGAAGTTCCTAACAAGGTATTGTCCTGAAGCGTTGGAAAAACCTATGAGGGTTCCAATCGAGACAATAGCCAGCGATATGAAACTACAGGTTATCGAAGATGTCCCTCTGTCGGATGATCTTACTTACTTTGGGACTATCATATTTGACAACGGGAATGTTCTCGATAAGCACCGGAAGATTACAATTCGCAATGCCAAACGAGGAACCGTATACCTTGATCCGCGCGTTTCCTATGAGAGATCTGTAGGAACAAAGCGTACTACGCTGGCACATGAGTGTTTTCATTGGCATCGTCATCAGCCATACCACGTGCTGATGAAAATGATAGGTGCCGATGACAATTTGGGAAAAGCAATTCAATGTCAGATAGCCGCTAATTCCATGGATTCAGATAAATGGAAGGCTGTAGACTGGATGGAGTGGCAAGCCAAAGGCGTCGCTCCAAGAATCTTGATGCCTGCGAAACCGACGCGCTTGAAGGCAGATCAGCTCCTTGCAGTTTATGGCGGGGCTGATGATGCGAGCATTGCAGCCTACGAGAATGTCATTGATGAACTTGCGGAGCTGTTCGATGTGTCGAGACAGGCCGCAAAGGTTCGCCTGATGGATCTGGGATATTCCAAAGCCGAGGGCGCATATCCATTTGTGGATGGTCAGTATGCTCGCGGATATTCATTTGAAGCAGGTGCCTTGGATAAGAATCAGACGTTCACTATTCCCTATGCCGATTTGTTTAAGGCTTACTGTTTCGGCCGCGAGTTTAAGAAACTAATTGACAGCGGTCAGTTTGTTTTTACGGATCGTCACCTCGTTCTCAACAATGAGAAATATATAGCGAGGAATCAGGCCGGAAATGCGACACTGTCAGAATATGCACTCACACACATGGATGAGTGCTGCGTTGTTTTCTCGAAGGGGTATAGCTATCAATCGAAATATCAAGGGGCGAAGTATTACACGCAGTTCATGCGGAACGCCGCTCCTGTTGAAAATCAGGTTGAGTATTCCTTTGAACTAAACACGCATAACCGAACGCTACTCGACCAGATTCAGAACGCCAAGCGTCGGTCAGAAGCCCTGCGAAAATATCCCGGTTCCTTTGCCGAAACGCTGGTAGCCTTACAAAAAGAAAGAAAGCTCTCAAATAAACAGTTAGCAGACCGTTCGCTCGTAGGAGAAAAGACCATCCAGCGTTTGAGAAATGATGAAGAGTATCCAACATCTGTACAGACAGTTCTGGCGTTATGCGTAGGATTAAAGCTGCCACTGCCGGAGGCTGAAATGTTTCTTGGTAAAACTGACTTTAAATTAAATTCATTGAAGGGCGAAGGATACATTTATCAATGCGTAATGGGAGCCTGTGCAGAGAATTCAATTTATGAAATAAATGAAATGCTTAAAGAAAACGGAATTACTCCTCTGGGGAGCGATCCCGATCTTCAGTAATACGAGGAGGGGTGATATGGAATGAAAGGTTCAGAATGTAAATTCGTAAAATACTGACGGCCTATAACTCGAAGTACAGCAACAGCTCATTCACCGAAAAGAAAACCATGCAGAATGGCTTTGATGATAGTGGTATCCGCATGAATACCTGGATTGCCAAGAAGAACAAGTGGACGCTGGCAGAAATGGAGGAACGCAGCGAATATCTCATAGGTCGGGCTCTTTCAATCTGGGCAGCACCTGTCACAGAATACAAACCGGAAGAAAAGCAGCTTGATAGAAGTAAAAAGGCTCCTCACCACTGGTTTAATTCCGGTGATGAGGATCTTTTCTTGTTTTATTCTGGCATCGAGCCAAAACAGATAGCTGGTATTTGAAAATTAAAACCTGCATATGACACAGTTTGAAACATAATTTCTGCATCTTCTGGTAAGATTTCTTCATATTCATGATTACGTATTATGTGGAATGCTCCGTGATGCTGCGGATGAGACAGAGGATATGAAGATTGTAGAACAGTTTGATATTTCTGCAATTGATACAGAGTCCTTGAAGGGATTCAGAAATCATCATAAGAGCTATCGTCCAGAGCACGTATTTAATAATTTATCAGATGATGAGTATTTAGAGAGAATAGGTGCAGTAGGATTTGGTGAGGATGGTAAATTACATCCTACTACAGCTGGGTTGCTTATGTTCGGTGAAGAATATCATATCGTAAGAGAATTTCCAGAGTATTTCCTAGATTATAGAGAGATGCTGGACCCAACAATACGTTGGACAGATCGCTTGCAGTCTAGCTCCTGTCTCTTATACACATCTGA
>OJRK01000565.1_pt1 | contig 12944 bp, 8 predicted proteins | sample 1599161 | NCBI WGS metagenome assembly OJRK01 (sample SAMN03922535, study PRJEB24848) | human gut metagenome | isolation source: stool sample | host: Homo sapiens | place: Germany | collected 2010-05
CTTGAAATAGGGAAAAAATGCCCGGAATATTGGAATCATATCAATATTCGGGCAATAATAAGACTATTATGGTAAAATATCATAATTATCAGCTAAAATGGTGGAAAGAAGGTATAACACTTCTCCGTACTTTTACATTCGTCATTTGATGCTGGCCGACCTTCTTTTTTTTACCGGGATATAATTATAGATTATAATAAATGAAAACACAATGAATATGAAAACAGAGTATCAATGTAAGAGTCGCATGAAGCACACTTTGCTTATAGGGACTGCGATGTTTCTTATCTCTCCGATCACCCTTTTCGCCGGTGTTACCGCACATTCCGATGCGGGCAGTGAAACCGGTATTTCGAACGTGACACAGCAGCAACAGACCGTAAAAGGTATTATAAAGGGCCCGGACGGCCTGCCTGTCATTGCTGCCAATATCTCTCAGAAAGGTACCAATAATGCTACCATAACCGATTTGAACGGAAACTTTACACTGAATGTCACCGGAAGGCAGCCTGTTTTAGTTATTTCTTATATAGGCTATGTCACTACGGAAGTAAACGTATCCGGAAGGGCTTTTGTCGAAGTGGTATTGCAGGAAGATGTGGCGGCACTGGATGAAGTGGTGGTAGTGGGTTATGGCACGATGCGTAAGAAAGACGTTACGGGTGCTGTCTCTTCCGTCCGTTCGGGAGAGATCACCAAGAATGCCACTTCCAATGTGATGCAGGCCATTGCCGGAAAGATGTCGGGGGTACAGGTCGTGCAGAATTCCGGTACGCCGGGCGGTGATGTATCCATTCTGATACGTGGTGTGGGTACCATCAACGACGCGTCTCCTTTGTATGTGATCGATGGGGTGCCTGTAAGCGGCGGCATGTGGTACTTGAATCCGAACGATGTAGAATCCATCGATGTCTTGAAAGATGCTTCGGCTACGGCTATTTACGGTTCGCGGGGAGCCAACGGAGTAGTGATGGTTACCACCAAACAGGCACAGGAGGGACATACGGAAATCAATTTTGATTACAGCTACGGCATACAGCATTCGGCCAAAACATACAAGATGCTGGATGCGTCGCAATACGCGGCTTTACACAATGAGATGCGTACCAATGCCGGCCCGGAATACTCTTTGAATCCGGCTTTTGCCGATCCGGAGTCGTTGGGAGCAGGTACCGACTGGATGGATGCCATCTTCCGCACTGCGCCGATGCAGAAAGTCAATCTATCCATGCTGGGTGGCAATCAGAAGATAAGTCATGCCACCTCTTTGGGATATTATACTCAGGACGGCATCATGAAGAATTCGTCTTACAACCGTCTGAGCCTGCAATCGAACATCTCCTCCAAACTGGCATCGAACATCACCGTAAGGGCGAATGTAAACCTGAGTGCGGAGAATCGCCGTACCCAGCCCGTAAGTACGGTTATCCAGAATGCAATGCGCATATTGCCTTCCATTCCTATCTATGATGACAACGGAGAATATGCCGGGCCTACGGGCAATGCGGAGTGGAATGGAAACGCATTGAACCCGGTAGCCATCATCAATGAACAAAACTACCGGATGAAGGGATTCCGTATGCTGTCTAACATCTCTTTAGAGTGGGAAATCATAAAGGGACTGAAATTCAAGACGACAGGGGGAGCCGAGTTGGGATACGATTATAACAATTCGTACATACCCAAATACAAATGGGGGATGAATGAATCGAAAAATACCATGCAGACGGTCACTTCCGCTTATGAGCAGTTGTATCTGTGGGACAATACATTGAATTATGACAAGGCTTTCGGAAAGCACCGCATCAATGCCATGATAGGTACTTCTTATCAGGAATACAAGAAAGAGTCCGTATCGGCCGCCGGTTCCGGACGTGCCAGCGAACTGACTACCGAACTGGACAATGCGACCAAGGCTACCGATGTAGGAGGCAATTCATACCGTTGGGCATTGATGTCGTACATGGCCCGTCTGCATTATTCATATGATGACCGTTACCTGCTGACAGCTACTTTCCGTGCAGACGGTTCGTCGAAGTTCGGTAAGGATAACCGCTTCGGCTACTTCCCCTCTTTTGCTGCTGCCTGGAATATCGGCAATGAAGCATTTATGCAGTCCGTCAAGCCCGTCTCTTTACTGAAACTCAGAGCCGGTTACGGACAAACGGGTAATCAGAATATCGGTGCATACGCCTTTGCCGATAAACTGAGTGTGAACGGTGTTTATAATTTCGGTTCGCAACGGGGTTTCGAGTCCAATTTAGTGAATCTGATTTATCCTTACCTCTTGTCCAATCCATCAGTGAAGTGGGAATCGGTGGAACAATATAATGTAGGTCTCGACATTGGTTTTCTGCAAAACCGTATTGTCGCCAATCTTGATTTCTATGTGAAGAATACCCGGGACATGCTTACCAAGAAACCGGTTCCGCAGACAAGCGGCACTTCTTTGGAACAGGCGGACTGGCCACCGGTAAACATCGGTAAAGTACTGAACCGTGGTTTCGAATTCACCGTCAACACTAAGAACTTTGTAGGAGAATTTAAGTGGGAAACCAGTCTGAATATGAGTTTCAATCACAATGAAGTGGTTTCGATCGGTGGCCCGGAGATACTGAACGGTGTGAGCCTGATCCGTGAAGGCCAGCCCATCAACTCTTTCTACGGATACGAGTTGGGCGGAATCTATCAGACACTCGATGAAGTGTTCACCGGCCCTGTCATGGAAAACCGTGCTCCGGATAAAGCCTCTCACAATCCTTATAAAAACACCTCTCCCGGTGATATGTGGTTTGTCGATGTAGACGGGAACGGTGAAATAAACGATCTGGACCGTACCGTTATCGGTAATCCTTCTCCCGATTGTATTTTCGGTTTCAACAACACATTCAGCTATAAGAATTTTGATTTGAGCATTTTCTTTCAAGGCGCTTTAGGAAACCAGGTGTGGAATGGCGTGCGGGCCAGTCATGAGAGTATGAACAGTACGTATAACCAGTTGGCAACTACTCTGGAAAGATGGACAGGCGAGGGGAGCAGCTACTCGATGCCCCGTGCCATTTATGCCGATCCGAACAACAATTCGCGTGCCTCTACCCGTTGGCTGGAAGACGGTGCCTATGCGAAGCTCAAGAATCTGACATTCGGATATACACTGCCGGAAAAGTGGATTCGCAAGGCAAAGATGAAAGCGTTGCGCCTTTACGTCAGTTTAGATAATCTCTGTACCATAACCAACTATTCGGGGCTGGATCCCGAAGCCGGATTGAGCGGATTGGATTACGGTGTCTATCCGTCCGCGCGTACCTATATGTTCGGTGTATCCGTTAAATTCTAATAACATAAAGCCATGAAAAAGTATATTTATATATTCGCCTTTTTAGGACTGTCGCTCTGTAACCAGAGTTGTATGAATAAGTTGGAGATATTGCCTAATGACCAGATTATTACCGATAATTTCTTTGAAAAAGGTACGGCCGAAGAGATCGAGAGTGGAGTGAACTCCATGTATCAGCGCTTGCAGAGTTCGTATATGTACAATCTCCGTATGTGGACACTCGATATTGTGGCCGGCGAGGGGAGTGTGGGCAATGAAGCGGGCGGCAACGGGCTGGAAACAACACAGCTTGCCAATTTTATAACTACCAGTGATAATTCCGGTGCAAAGGAATTATGGCGGGGACCCTGGGCCGGAATCAGCCGGACAAACTGGATTTTGAACAACATCGATGATGCGGCCCGGGTAAGTCCGGAAAAGATTGTCCAGTATAAGGGGGAAGCCCATTTCCTGCGTGCCTTGTATTACTTTAATCTGGTACGTTTGTTTGGTGATGTTCCTCTGATCAAGACCCAGCAGACAGCAGGCGACGATCTGCAGGTATCCCGGTCTCCAAAAGAAGAGGTTTACGAACTGATAATACAAGATTTGAAAGATGCTGCTTCCATGTTGCCGGCGCAATACGAACTTTCTTCCGATATAGGCCGTGCCACCAAAGGCGCTTCCTTAGGACTGCTGGCCAAGGTATATCTCACCTTGAAGAAATACGATGATGTCATTTCTACTATTGAGGAACTGGATGCGCTGAATATATATACCTTGAACAGAAAATACGATTGGAATTTCGACTACCTGCGTGAGAATGGCCCCGAGAGCCTGTTCGAAGTACAGTATGAGAAAGATGTGACCACGTATTCCGAGTTTGACATCCTCGGACAGGGCGGGTGGCACAATGACTATATGGCTCCTTTGGCCCCGATAGCGATTGGTGGCAGATGGGGTAACTTCGGCTGGTTTGCCGTATATCCGGAATTTGTGAATTCTTATGAAGCGGGAGATTTGCGGAAATCCGTTTCCGTGTGGTGTCAGGGCGACCAGTACAAAGGCTGGGCTTATGATCCGTCGGTTTCTCAGACCGGACACAACGTAAAGAAATTCCTCTGTGAGGATATAGGACAGGATCGCGCTATGGATAGCCCGTTGAATTTCCCCATATTGCGTTATGCGGATGTATTGCTGATGTATGCCGAGGCTTTGAATGAAAAGGGGCGTACATCGGAGGCTTGTGCTCCTGCCGCATCCTATGAGGAGGGCGGGCCGTTGAATCGCGTTCGTGTCAGGGCCGGATTGCCTGAGGTAACGACTGAAGACCAGGCGGAATTACGGGAGATTATCCGTCATGAACGCCGTATGGAGTTGGCTTTCGAGGGCGGACACCGTTGGTTCGACTTGATCCGTTACGATGAGAATGGGGAGTACGCCAAGAAATTCTTCCACAGTATAGGTAAAACGAATTTCACAACTCCCAAGCATCTGTTATTGCCTGTTCCTATGGACGATATCGATGCAAACCCAAATTTGAGACCTAATAACCCCGGCTATTAACCCGATATGAAAAAGAAGATGAAAAAGAATATGAAAAAGAAAATTCTCTTGTCCGTTGTCTCTTTCTCCCTGGCTGTAGAGGCCGGTGCTCACGACGATTTGATTTACAGAACGCAGGCGGGATGGAATTTCGACATCGGTAACCAGTCTGTTATTTCTCAAACGTTGGATGCCGTTTTCACAGGAGGAGCTTGCGTGGGCGATTATGACGGAGACGGACGGGTGGATATCTGCGAGGTGGAGACTACCGGCGAAATGATAAAATGGGTATGGAAAATAAATAATGGTAAAAAGGATTGGATAACAAGCACTCCGGTCGGCTTTGGCATCAGTGCTACGGACAAGTATGTGACGGGCGACTTTAACGGTGACGGAAAGACCGATATCGCCGTGATGCGTTCGGGAGCCGGAGGACTGGCAACCTGGTACATCGATTTTTCCCCTTGTGAGGGGAACATCGATGCCAGAGGTCAGTTCGGACTGCCCGGAGACATCCCTTTGTCCGGTGATTTTAACGGTGACGGAATAGATGACCTTGCCGTTTACCGTCCCTCTACGTCGACTTGGTATGTAGCGTTTTCGTCTCTTACCGGATATCCCGAGTTCGATATGCCCCTTGCCATCAACGGGGTGGTGTTCGGGACGGCGGAAGATGTTCCCTTTACCGGAGATTTCAATGGAGACGGCTATACCGATATGGCACTCTACCGTGCTTCGACCGGACAGATACTCATCAATTATTGGTCGGCAGACAAGCCGCAATACGAACACTATGCTGATTCCAATGGTTACGGGACGGTGGACTGCACCGTGACAGTGCCGTTGACGGGGGTACTTGCCGTTATGTCTGCGGATGCGGATCAGTCCCGCCCTGCCGTCCTGCCTTTGGCTACCCTTGAAGAGACGGGGAAAGAGGTGAATCTCCGGCACGGATGGACTTGTATCTTCGATAATTCGCTGGATGTGGATAAGTGGGCGCGCAATCTGGAAGCCGCAGGAATCAATACGCTGGAATATCATCCCTGGATGAGAGCCCATGAGGAGGTGGCCCCTCAGACGGAAACCTGGAATACATACGTCGGCGACGACCGTCTTTGGACGAGCAAGGCCATGATGAAGAAGAAGATAGAGAAATTCCGCAGTATCGGTGGACGTTCGGTCTGCTATACCGGCATCTATGCCGCAACTCCGGCTTTTGCCCATACCTGTCCCGATTGGGCCATGCGCAATGCGGGCGACCGTAGCTTTATCACTTATGGCGGTTCTTATCTCTACCTCATGTCTACCAACGAATCGGTGGATGCCCCGTATACCATCGGCGGAGAGACGTATAAAAATTTCAACGACTATTTTGTGCATCAGGCGGTGACGGCTCAGAAAGAGTATAATTGGGACGGATACCGTTGGGATTGGTACGGCCTGCCCGATAGCTATGTCTGTGACGGAACGGAGGCTGCCTGTAATTTCTCGTCGGAGATGGCTCCGTTGGTCAAACGCTTGGATCTGGCAGTGAAGGAACAGCGTGCGGACGTCACTACTACGGCATTGCAACTGCCGTCTACAAACGGGAATATCCCGCATTACACGACGGGAGCGGTAGCCAACCATCAGTTTATGGAACTCTGGCCTTTTGGCACGGGAACCAAATACACCGATCTTTACCGTGACATTTATGAAGCAAAATCGCGTTACCCCGATAAGCCGGTTTTCGCCAATTTCTATCCGCCTGCAGAGATGAACCTGACGACCGGCTGGCCGAAACAAAATATCGATTATCAATTTGCAACCTGTCTCTCGGCCGGCGGTTATCCTGCTGCGCAAGTGGTGGACGGAGTAGCGAGCTTTACCGATCCGGTTCCTTTCCATGCTGTGAACTATCCGTTGGAAGTGCTCGAACAGATCGCCCGTTGGAATAAGTTTACGGAAGCCTACGGAGCCTATCTGTATTATTCCAACCGCGCTTACGTCATTGCCGATTACAATCAGTCGGATTTGGCTCTGGATAATGACGACGGCATCTATGCCAAACTGAAAAGACGTTGGGATAAACGGACTGGCCGGGCGGATGCTCTGATTGTCGATCTGGTGAACTACGGCAGCTCGGTCGATTTGCGTTGGGATGTGGTGAATACGGCGCCTGCGGCAAAGGCGACCGGTCTCTCTTTCACCTTACCGGAAGATGCAGTGCCGGCAGATCTTTATTGCGTTACTTTGGAAGGCAGCCGGAAGGTAGATTATACCAGAGAAGGCGATAAGGTAAAAGTGTCGTTGTCTTCACTCGGTACTTTTGCCACCTTGGTGCTGCATCTCAACAGCACGGTCGGAATGCCCGAAGCACCTGCGGAGAAAAGTGTCGCGTTCGATCTATTCCCCTTCCGTTACGATGCCGGCGGAGAGACTTTGCGCTCCGAAGAGACTGCTGCGATTACCATTCTCGATGATCAGGAACCGCTTATCGTCTCCAACGACTATAACGGTAACGTGTCTCAGATCCAGACAGTGACAGATGCATTTGCCGGAGAGAAAGCATTGCAGGTTACTCCGGGAATGATCCGGTTTACCACCACTTCGGACGGTGCGATCCGTGTACCGCTCGATCGTTTCAACCGGTTTAAGATAGCTGTCCGTTCCCATAACACCACGGCTTGCTGGTTCGGTTTCCGTCTGATAAAGCCGTCCGACAGTTCTCCCGTATGGGAAACGAAAGACCTGTTCTATCGCGTGGGGTATTCCCAGCCGGGATTGGCTTATCTTACGCTGACTCCCGTGAAGCCCAAGGTAGACGAATGGGTGGAATATGAGCGGGATCTCCGGGAAGATATTACCGGCCTGTGGGGAGAAGATTGGGCGGATGCCATCGTGGTATCGGTCTTTATGGGGCCGGTAGACAGGAACAGTGCCGATTATGACAATCTGATTTTCATGTCGGACAAATATACGGGAATCGAATCTTCAAAAAAAAAAGAGGAGATAAGCGTCTGTTTCGATGACGGAGGTTCCCGGATGATTATATCCGGAGGAACGGGGCAGGAGCGTCTGTGCGAGATCCGGTTGGCGGATATGGGAGGACGTATCTGTTATGAAGACAGGCTTCGTTTTGGCAACGGAGTGCTCTCCTGTAGCATTCCTCCGTTGTCGCAGGGGGCCTATCTGCTGACGATCAGCGATGTGGAACAAGAGGGGTATCACCGGCTATACGCTTCGGTGGTACTCCGGTAAATCAAACAAACATGATTTAGAGCTTTTTAATTTTTGCTCAGCATTATCCAATGTTGAAATTAAACAAATTATTGTATAATTAAAATTTAATAGTTATGAAAAATTTAGTACTTGCAGCTTTAGCCTGTACAATGGCGGTTTTCACTTATGCCCAGAAGTCCGACGGTATTGTATATTGGTCTTACGAGGCCGGCTATCACTTCGATTTCGATTTGGACGGAAAGATAGACCTTACAGTTCCCACACAGACCAAAGACGTGCCGATAGCCGAAGTGTTTGTGTACGATGCCAATGGTGACGGTTATTTTGACTTGTGCGAAGTAGACCGTTCCTGCGCGGCAGACCAGCTCATCCATTGGAGATTTTACTATAACGACGGGAATAATAATTTTATCGACCCGCAGGATGTGGTTTACGGTATGGCGGTAGGTGATAAGGCGCTCTCGGCAGATTTCAACGGTGACGGTGCAGGAGATGTCGCTATCCGGCGCGATAATGAATACGGGCTTTGGTGGCTGATGCATTTTATGGCGATGGCTCCGGATGTGAACCTTGCTTTCGGCATTTCAGACAATGATTATCTGCTGGCCGGGGATATGAATAACGACGGGCAGGCGGATGTGGTTTTATACGATAGGGGAAATTGGTTATGCTCTTTCACCCCTTCCACTACGGAATATAAGACTCCCGATTTTGCCAATCAGGATATTGCGAATATGCAGTTCGGTACCAAAAACGATATTCCTTTGTTGCTGGATTTCAATGGCGACGGTTACGACGATATGGCCATTTGTTCGGTAAACGATGAGGAAGTGAGTGTCAACCTGCGTGATCCGGCTACCAAACCTGAGAACAACGGATACAGCAAAAGCGGGAGGGGATCTTTCGATAAAACGTTCTATATGCCTTCCGGACTCAAACCGACTTGTGTGCGTGGTGTGAAACTGAGCAAAGGTGGTACGGGATTATCCGGAAACAACCGTCAGGAGACCGTATCCGTATATCCGTCCGTTGTAGGGAAAGATGCTTCGTTTACGGTGGAAACCGGTTCTGCCAATGTCCGTATTATTGTTTACAACATGATGGGGCAGCCGGTTGAGTCGATGGTTGCGGAACGTACTGCCAACATCCGGGTGGCCGGCTGGAATAGCGGGCATTATGTGGTTCGCATCGAATCCGATGATCAGGTCGTTACCAAGAAATTAATTATAAAATAATTCTTCCATATGAAGTTATACCTATATTGTAGCTTGTTTGCACTGTTGTTTCTGGTGTCGTGCCGGAGCGATAAGGTCTATTCCGAGTGGAGTTTGCAGAATCGTGAAAGTGGCGAGTATTTGGGAGAGAAGCAGGGGAGCTTCTGTTTTGCTGCCGAGCCTTCCGGAGATGAATACCTTTGGATCATTGAAAGTACTTCCGGTGAGGAGTTTCTGATCAAGAACAAGAAAAGCGGAAACTATCTGCAACTCGACGGTGAAGGGGCGGTTTGTGCTGCTCCGGGAGGTCAAGAGACAGAGAACATGAAATGGAAGTATGGCGGTTTTGATTTTGTCACCCAGAAGAATTGCGGCTGGTATACGCTCGAAAACGGGGCGGCGGAGACGGAACGCCATTTAGCGCGGCGGGCAGACGGAATAGTCATGGATGATTCCGACCGTGTGAAAGACTATCGTTCGCATTGGAACATCGTGCGGGAAACCGGTACGGAACTCTCTTTCGTGCTGACTCCGGACAAGGTGACCGATGCCTCTTTCCTCGGCACAAGAGAGGCGGTTGCCGTTTCCGATACCGAAATCGAATCGGACTATCACGGCAAGGATCGCTGGAAACTGCAAAAGGATATTTCTGCATTTCCCCGTTTCACGACCGAAAACAACCGCTTGCTGGCAGCCCTTTACAACATGGCATTGGAAGAGATGCTGCTCGACATCCGTACGGACAGTACCTTCATGGCAGGTGCGTTGTGGCCCGATACATGGACGCGTGACGCGGTGTACAGCATTTATTTCTCTTATGCCTGGATATTGCCGGAGGTTTCGCGCAAGACATTGGAAAAACAAACCTTGCAGAATCCGAAAGAAGCCTTGCAGGATACCGGTAGCGGTGGTTCCTGGCCCATCTCTACCGACCGCGTTGTCTGGGCAATGGCGGCTTGGGAATATTATCTGTACACGGGCGATAAGAGTTGGCTGGAATCGGTGTACGATGGGTTGAAGTATACGGCACAGAAAGACATCCATGTGGCGTTTGATGCGAATGCCGGTTTGTTTAAGGGAGAAACCTGCTCGATGGACTGGCGTACCCATACCTATCCCAATTGGTTTATCAATTCCGTTATTGCCGATTCTTTTTCCAGTGGCACCAATGCACTGCACAAGTTCCTCTATCAGTTTCTCGGGGCTGCCGGACGGATCACCGGAAAGCCGGCGGAAGAGATTGCCGTGTGGGATCAATATGCCGATTTGCTGAAAGAGAATATCAATAAGCGTTTTTGGGACGAGAAACAGGGGTGCTATACCTGTTATCTCTATCCGGAGTATTTGGGATACCGGCCTGCTCAAAGAGTGGGGGTGATGTCGAATGGACTGGCAGCCGTGTTGGGTATAGCCACCCCGGAACAGAGTGCGAAGATGGTGGAAAATTTTCCGGTTTATCCTTATGGGGCAGCCGTGCTGTATCCCAGCATCCCGGATGATTTTTCTTATCATAACAAAAGCGTATGGCCGGTTTGGGAAACTCCTTATATGTATGCTGCCCGTGATGCGAAAAACGTGCAAGTGGTGGAACATATGATGAAATCGCTGATGCGTGCCGGAGCACTGTTTCTGACTCACAAAGAAAATATGACTTATGACACGGGCTACGATCGCGGTACGGCGTTGAACTCTTCCCGCCAGTTATGGTCTGTGGCATCTTATATCAGTATGGTATATCGTGTACTGTTCGGGATGACGATGAGCGAGGAGGGGATCACTTTCACTCCTGTGATACCGGATCTGGTAGATGGGAAGATCTCATTGGAGAATTTCCGTTACCGGGATGCCGTGTTGAACTTGAATGTCAGCGGAAAGGGAAATACCGTGAAACGTCTTCTCGTGAACGGGGAGGAACAGAGCTTGCCTTATCTGTTTCCTGCAACGGCTCAGGGAGATTACACGATTGACATTGTGATGACAACAGTGCCTGCCGGAGAGAAAATGAATCTTGTTCAGCCGGGACCGCGTAAGGACTGGTCGCCGGTAGAGCCGGTGCTCATTCAGGAGGGACAGGTGATTAATTGTTCCGTAGAGCCGGGGTTGCGCTATTTTCTGTGTAGCCGGGAGAGAGAGGATAAGGAGATTACGTTTCCTTACGATTTGAGCCGGGAGCCTGCCGGGTTCTATTCTGTATATTCGATGGATAGCCGGGGATTCAAGTCCGATTGTTCCAATCCGGTGATAAAGACAGACTGGCGCAAAGTGTTCGAAGCGGAAGATGCCGTGTCGAAAGGGACATTCAGTCAGGTTCATTCCGGATATTCCGGCCGGGGATTTATAGTCGATTTGTATGCAAAACCGGCCGATGTGACCTTTACCGTCGATGTGCCTGTTGATGGTGATTATGCGCTCGTGCTTTCCGGTGCAAACGGTCATGGACCCGATGGCACCTACTGTACGATTCGTTCGGTATTTATCGACAATGTTGATGCCGGTACATTTATTCTCGAAGCTACGGGAGACTGGAATAAGTGGATGCGTTCCAATTATTTGTGGAAGAATATGAAGGCGGGACGTCACACGGTCAGTTTAAGGCTCAATCCGGAGGGCAAGGGTTTTGACTCTAATATGTCTCATGGTAGGGAAGATGCCAACGATTGTAATCTGGATTATCTGGAAGTGATTCGGATGTAAGTTGCTGATAATACGATACGATCAAGGTATACAATCAATGTATGCGGTTAAAGCGGGAGAATACACGGTGGTTCTCCCGCTTTTTTATATCAATTTCTCACATAGTCAAGGATGGCTGTTTCTTTTACGGCTGAATATTTTTTATGGTTGAAAGTAAATTGATGGGTATATTTATGCTATGGGGGTGAAGTGGAGGTACATGGTCGGTAATGATATGTTTTCTGACATTTTTAATTCGATAAAACAATAAAACTGTTTTTATTTTGATTACGGTATTGAAAATTATGGGAATTTACTATTGAAAATCATTGGAGTTTTAGGAGTGATGCCGGAAGATTTGCATCGGGATCTGGAAAGTTTCGGCTTGTTCTTTGAGGATATGGCTGTTCGTGACTTGAAGGTGTATGCGGGCACTCTGGGTGGTGAGGTGCTACATTATAGAGATAATGCCGGACTGGAGTGTGATGCTGTAGTGCATCTGGATGATGGGCGATGGGGGGGCTATCGAAATTAAGTTGGGAGGTGATGAACTGGTTGAGGCTGGTGCTAATTCGCTGAAACTACTGAAGGCTAAAATTGAGGAAAAGAGCGATGAGATGGCTCCTTCGTTCCTAATGGTATTGACGGCCGTGGGAGGAGCTTATCAGAGAGAGGATGGAGTGTATGTGGCTCCGATCAATCTGCTGAAACCATAATAATGGGAGTATCAATCTGCTGCAACAGCAATTTATATTTTGTGTGGCGTATGATTTTATAGGGGTACTTTCCGGTTTCGATCATGTGGCAACTTCTTTTTTATACCTCCCAGCATTTCCATCCCCGGTTGGCACAGATGTAAACCACATACGTCCGCACCTTGTAGTTGGGGAAATGCCGCAGTGTGTCTTCGGCATAGCGATGCACCTGTTCCACATGTTCGGGCAGGGGCGCATCCAGTCCTAACATCTTTTCCG
>OJRK01000600.1_pt1 | contig 12462 bp, 10 predicted proteins | sample 1599161 | NCBI WGS metagenome assembly OJRK01 (sample SAMN03922535, study PRJEB24848) | human gut metagenome | isolation source: stool sample | host: Homo sapiens | place: Germany | collected 2010-05
ACGCCGCCGCCCGCCATCGAGCAGAGTTTTACACCTATTTTGGTATGAAACAGCTGATGGCCGGGGGCGGGGTGGCCTTGATTGGCATTACCCTCGTACCGCTGCTGTCCGGGCTGTTCGGCTAATCAGGCAGCTCGTTTGCTTCCCGTAAATCCACGGAGGGTGCCGCTTTCGGGCGGCATCCTCCCGAAAGGAGGGCAACCCTATGGATTTCTTATGGGATAAGATCACGGAATGGCTGAAAGAAATGCTCATCGGCGGTATCGTGAGCAATCTGTCCGGGATGTTCGATGCAACCAATCAAAAGGTTGCCGAGATCTCCGGTCAGGTGGGCTTATCGCCGCAGGCATGGAACGGCAGCATTTTCAGCATGATACAAAACCTGTCGGAAACCGTGATCGTCCCCATCGCAGGCGCAATTCTCGCCTTTGTGATGACGCTGGAACTGATCCAGCTCATTACCGACAAAAATAACCTCAACGACATGGACACATGGATATTCTTCAAGTGGGCGTTCAAGTCCGCTGCCGCTGTCCTGATCGTAACAAACACATGGACGATTGTGATGGGCGTGTTCGATGCCGCCCAAAGCGTCGTTGCCAGCGCCTCCGGGCTGATTATCGGCGACACCAGCATCAACATTTCAAGCGTCATGGTGGGCATTGAGGATCGGCTGATGGAAATGGAGCTGGGGCCGCTGTTCGGTCTGTGGTTCCAGTCGCTGTTCGTTGGCATTACCATGTGGGCGCTGACCATCTGCATTTTCATTATCACATTCGGAAGAATGATTGAAATATATCTCGTCACCTCTGTTGCCCCCATTCCGATGGCGACCATGATGGGCAAGGAATGGGGCGGCATGGGACAGAACTACATCCGTTCCCTGCTGGCGCTGGGCTTCCAAGCATTTCTCATCATCGTCTGCGTTGCCATCTACGCCGTTCTGGTGCAGAACATCGCGCTTGTGGATGACATCATCTACGCCATCTGGACTTGCATGGGCTACACGGTGCTGCTGTGCTTCTGCCTGTTCAAAACGAGCAGCCTTGCCAAGTCTGTGTTCAATGCACATTAACGGGGGTGATACCATGCTGACACTCACGCCTGTTACCCTTGCAACAGCGAACGCATTTGTCAATGCGCATCACCGGCACCATAAGGCAACTGCTGGGCATAAGTTTTCCATCGGCTGTGCCAAGGATGGAGAGCTTGTCGGTGTTGCAATCGTAGGCCGTCCTGTGAGCCGGTATCTGGATGATGGCTGGACATTGGAGGTCAATCGCCTTTGCACCACCGGTGAGAAGAACGCTTGCAGCATCCTTTATGCCGCATCCGCGCGGGCGGCAAAGGCAATGGGATACCGCAAGATCATCACCTATACGCTGGATAGCGAGAGCGGCAGCAGTCTCCGCGCCGCTGGCTGGAACTGCGCAGGCTTGGCAGGCGGCAAATGCTGGACAGGCAGCCGCAAGCCCACCTCTGCCTTGTACCCAGCGCAGATGAAACTTCGATATGAAAAGCTCTTGTAAAGGGGGGATTACTATGGCCTATGTCAATGTCCCAAAGGACTTAACCAAAGTAAAAACCAAGGTGCTGTTCAACCTCACGAAACGGCAGCTCATTAGTTTCGGAAGCGGCGCGCTCATCGGCGTACCGCTTTTCTTCTTGCTCAAGGGAAGCATCGGCACCAGCCCCGCCGCCATGGTGATGATGGTGGTGATGATCCCGGCCATGCTGTTCGCCATGTATGAAAAGAACGGTCAGCCGCTGGAGGTCGTCATCCGCAACATCTACCGTGTGTGCTTCCAGCGGCCGAAGCAGCGTCCGTATAAGACCAACAATTTTTATGCCGTTCTGGAGCGGCAAAACCAGTTAGACCGGGAGGTGTATCAAATTGTCCGAAAAGAAAAAGCTGACCCACGCCGAACGAAAACAGATCGAAGCCGCCATCGCAAGAGCGAACCGAACGGATAAGAAAGAAAAATCGGCGCAGGACAGCATCCCGTATCAGCGTATGTGGCCGGACGGCATTTGCCGTGTGACCGACACGCGCTACACCAAAACGATCCAGTATCAGGACATCAACTACCAGCTCTCGCAGAATGAGGACAAGACCGCCATCTTTGAAGCGTGGTGCGATTTCCTGAACTACTTTGACAGCTCCGTGCAATTCCAGCTTTCCTTTGTGAACCTCTCGGCTTCGCAGGAAACCTTTGCACGGAGCATTTCTATCCCGCCCTGCGGAGACGAATTTGACGGCATCCGCGCCGAGTACGCCGGTATGCTGCAAAACCAGCTTGCCCGCGGCAACAACGGCCTGATTAAGACCAAGTATCTCACGTTCGGCGTTGAGGCCGACAACCTCCGCGCCGCCAAGCCCCGTTTGGAGCGCATCGAAACCGACCTTTTGAACAACTTCAAGCGGTTGGGCGTTGTGGCTGCGCCGCTGAACGGCTTCGAGCGCCTGCACGTTATGCACGACATCCTGCGGATGGACGAGCAGGAACCGTTCCGCTTCTCGTGGGACTGGCTGGCTCCCTCCGGGCTGTCCACCAAGGACTTTATCGCGCCCAGCTCCTTTGAGTTCAAGACCGGCAGGATGTTCCGCATGGGCAAAAAGCTGGGTGCGATCAGCTTCGTGCAGATTTTGGCACCGGAGCTGAATGACCGGATGCTGGCCGATTTTCTGGATATGGAGAGCAGCGTCCTTGTCAATCTCCATGTGCAGTCCGTGGATCAGGTCAACGCCATCAAGACCGTCAAACGCAAGATCACCGATCTCGACAAATCCAAAATCGAGGAACAGAAGAAAGCCGTCCGTGCAGGGTACGACATGGACATCATTCCAAGCGACCTTGCCACCTACGGCGCAGAGGCCAAGAAGCTGTTGCAGGATTTGCAGTCCCGCAATGAGCGAATGTTTCTGCTGACCTTCCTCATTCTCAACACAGCGGACACACCCCGGCAGCTCGACAACAACATCTTCCAGACCTCCAGCATTGCGCAGAAGTATAACTGTGCGCTGACCCGGCTGGACTTTCAGCAGGAGGAAGGACTGATGAGCAGTCTCCCACTGGGGCTGAATCAGATCGAGATTCAGCGGGGCTTAACCACCTCCAGCGTAGCGATCTTCGTCCCCTTCACCACGCAGGAGCTGTTTCAGAACGGTTCGGAGGCGCTGTACTACGGCATCAACGCTCTTTCCAACAACCTTATCATGGTAGACCGGAAACTTCTGAAAAATCCCAACGGCCTGATTTTAGGCACTCCCGGCAGCGGCAAGTCATTTTCGGCAAAACGCGAGATCACCAATGCTTTTCTCATCTGCCCCAAGGATGACATCATCATCTGTGACCCGGAGGGCGAATATACGCCGCTGGTGGAGCGCCTGCACGGACAGGTCATTAAGCTGTCGCCCACCGGCAAGGGCTACGACGGTTCGCCCTGCTACATCAATCCGATGGACTTGAATCTGGATTACAGCGACGATGATAACCCATTGAGCTTGAAATCCGACTTCATTCTGTCGCTGTGCGAGTTGATCGTCGGCGGCAAGGATGGGCTTGCCCCTGTGGAAAAGACCATCATCGACCGCTGCGTGCGCATCGTCTACCGGGACTACCTCAATGACCCGAAACCGGAGAATATGCCGCTGCTGGAGGACTTGTATAACGCCCTCCGTGCGCAGGATGAAAAGGAAGCGCAGTACATCGCCACTGCTTTGGAAATCTACGTCACCGGCTCTCTGAATGTGTTCAACCATCACACGAACGTGGATGTGAATAGCCGCATCGTCTGCTACGACATCAAGGAGCTGGGCAAGCAGCTCAAAAAAATCGGGATGCTGGTGGTGCAGGATCAGGTCTGGAACCGTGTGACCATCAACCGCGCCGCCCATAAAACGACCCGCTACTATCTTGACGAGTTCCATCTTCTTTTGAAGGAGGAACAGACGGCTTCGTACAGTGTCGAAATCTGGAAACGCTATCGCAAATGGGGCGGCATCCCCACCGGGATCACGCAAAATGTCAAAGACCTGTTATCCAGCCGCGAGGTTGAGAACATTTTTGAGAACAGCGATTTCATCTATATGCTCAATCAGGCCGCTGGCGACCGGCAGATTCTCGCAAAGCAGCTCAACATTTCGCCGCATCAGCTTTCTTATGTGACCCACTCTGGCGAGGGCGAGGGGCTGCTGTTCTACGGCAACACGATCCTGCCCTTCATTGACCACTTCCCGAAGGACACCGAGCTGTACCGCGTCATGACCACCAAACCGCAAGAGGTGGCGTCGGCATGAAAAGAGAACCGCGTTTACAGTTTTCCGACGCCGATCTTGCCGAGCCGAAGCTGGAAAAGCCCATCAAGCGGGTAAAAAAAGCTGCGGCCAAGGCGGATAAGGCGCAGGCGAAAATCCCCAAGAAAACCGTGGTCAAAAAGGAACGCGGCTTTGATTCTGCTACCGGCAAGGTCAAAACGCAGCTCCGGTTTGAGGAAGTGGATAAGAAAAAGCCGCCCTCAAAGCTGACCCATGCCGTGCAGGATGCCCCCGCCAACTTTGTTCTCTCTCAGGTTCACCGGGAGGTGCGGCAGAGCGAGGATGACAATGTAGGCGTAGAGGCCGCGCACAAGGTAGAGCAAGCCGTGGAGAGCGGCGGGCGGCTGGTGCAGTCTGCCCACCGCGCCCATCAGCTCAAGCCCTATCGCGCTGCCATCCGTGCAGAGAGAAAGCTGGAACAGGCCAATCTTGACGCACTCCAGAAGAAAGCGGAGATTGACAGCCCCACCAGCAATCCCGTTTCCAAGTGGCAGCAGAAGCAGGCCATCAAAAAGCAGTATGCCGCTGCCAAACACAATCAGGCGGCGCAGACCACGGCAAAGGTTGCGGAGAATACCGCCAAGACCGCGAAAAAAGCCGCTGAAAAGGCTGAGGAAGTGGGCAAATATGTGTGGGAACACCGGCGCGGCTTTGCCATTGCCGCCGCAATTCTGCTGATGCTGGCATTTCTGCTCAACGGCCTGTCCTCTTGCTCGGTGATAATGGATGGCGTCGGCTCCGGGATCGCAGCCAGCACTTATCCGTCGCAGGACGCCGATATGCTGGGCGCGGAAGCGCAGTATTGCGCGATGGAAGCAGAGCTTCAGCGCTACCTCGACACCTATGAAAGTACCCATGACTACGATGAGTACCACTTTGATCTGGACACCATCGAGCATGACCCCTATGTACTCATTTCCATGATTACAGCGCTGCATCAAGGGGAATGGACGCTGGATGAGGTGCAGGGTACGCTCCAAATGCTCTTTGACCGCCAGTACATTTTGACCGAGGATGTGGTGGTGGAAACCCGCTACCGCACAGAAACCGACACATGGACGGACGCAGACGGCAATACCCACACGGACACCTATCAGGTGCCGTATGACTACTACATCTGCACGGTCACGCTGGAAAACTTCAACCTCTCTCATGTTCCCGTCTACATTATGAGCGAGGAACAGCTCGGAATGTACGCCACCTATATGGCCACCCTCGGCAACCGTCCCGACCTGTTCCCCGGTTCGGGCTACATCGGCAAGTATGTGGAGGGCAGCTATACCGACTACGACATTCCCCCGGAGGCGCTGGACGATGAGGTATTCGCCGCCATCATCAAGGAAGCGGAAAAGTATCTCGGCTACCCCTACGTTTGGGGCGGCAGCAGTCCCTCCACCTCGTTTGACTGTTCGGGCTTCGTTAGTTGGGTCATCAATCATTCCGGTTGGGATGTGGGCAGGCTGGGCGCGCAGGGACTTTGCAACATCTGTACCCCCGTATCCTCTGCCAACGTCAAACCGGGCGATCTGGTGTTTTTCACCGGAACGTATGATACCCCCGGTGTCAGCCATGTGGGTATCTACGTCGGCAACAATATGATGATCCACTGCGGAGATCCAATCTCTTATGCAAACTTAAATTCAAACTATTGGCAGTCCCATTTCTACCGTTATGGGCGCTTGCCGTAAAGGAGAGTGAACGATATGAACCCGAAAATTATGAAGCTCCGTGGAGAGCTGGAGAAGAACAAAGGCAAAATCTCTGATCTGCAAGGCCGCAACCGCGAGCTGGAAAAGCAGATTCGTGAGCTGGAGGACACCGACATCATCGGCATGGTGCGTGAGAACGGCATGACGATGGAGCAGTTTGCCGAGCTGTTCCGCCGTATGCAGGCCGCGCCTGCACCGGCCACTTTGGAAAAGGAGGCGTTGAACCATGACTAAGAACACACCGCGCATTTTTATCAGTCTGCTGTTGATGCTCTTGTGTATCGGGATTCTCCCCGTTTCCGCTTTTGCCAGCAGCGGCGACTATCCCGATGATACGCTGCCTGCCGTCGAAAGCAGCGCCGCAGACACGCAGGAAACAAAACAGATCGGCACGGTCACGACCAACGGCGGCAACCTGAACGTCCGTACCGGCGCGGGACTGGACAACACCGCGTTTACGCAGCTCCCCAACGGCACGGTGGTCGATGTGATTGGCAGGGACGGCGATTGGGTAAAAATCCTGCTGCCTGCCCGTGTGGGCTATGTGTACGGCAGCTATCTGACTGTCACCGACGCCGCCGACAGCACCGTGAGCATCGGCGGCATTACGCTTCCGTTTGATGAAAAAGAGCTGGCCGACCTCTGGCAGCTCCTTCTCGGCAGCATGACGGGCGGCAGCGACGCGCTGACACCGGACGGCAATCTGACGCTGATTGACGATATTGGCTCCAGCACCAAGGCGGGGAAACAGTTCATTACGCTGGAAAGCAAGAACGGCAATGTGTTTTACATGATTATTGACCGCGACGATGAGGGCGAAGAAACCGTCCATTTCTTGAATCAGGTGGATGAGGCTGACCTGATGGCGCTGACCGGCGAGGAAGAAACGCCCGCCACTTGCTCCTGCACCACAAAATGCGTGGCCGGTGCGGTCAATACGTCCTGCCCCGTCTGTGCGGTCAACATGACCGAGTGCGTGGGCAAGGAGACAAAGCCCGAAGTCCCCGCTGAGCCGACAGAACCCGCCGCCGAGGAACCGGAGAAAAAGAGCGGCGTGGGCGGCATCCTTGTTGTTCTGCTGATCGTCGCGCTGGGCGGCGGTGCCGCGTTCTACTTCTTCAAGCAGAAAAAGGCCAAGCCGCAGACCAAGGGCAGCGCCGATCTGGACGATTATGACTACGGCGAGGACGAATATGAGTTTGAGCCGTATGAGGGCGAACCGGAACAGGATACTACGGAGGATACAGACGCATGAGATATTTCACCAATAACCCGCTGGAACGCCTGATGATGCAGAAGCCGAAAGCGGCGCGGGAGGACAGCCCTCCCGCCGCTGCCAAGGAACATTTCTGCTACGGCTGCAAGCGCTTCGGGCAGAGCTGCATCCGCCCCTGCTACCGTGACGTAAAGAGAATGGAGGCTGCGCCATGCGCCTTGTGATCGCCGAAAAGCCCTCTGTGGCACAGAGCATCGCCGCCGTGCTGGGGGCTAAATCAAGGCATGACGGGTATCTGGAGGGCGGTGGTTACATCGTGTCGTGGTGCTTCGGGCATCTGGCAGAGCTGGCCGACGCCGCCGTTTACAACGCCGATGATGCCAAATGGACGCTGGCGGCGCTGCCCATCATCCCCACCTCATTCCGATTTATCGTTCGTGCAGACAAGCAGAAGCAGTTTGACATTCTGCGGGAGCTGATGCGCCGGGAGGATGTGGCAGAGGTGGTCAACGCCTGCGACGCTGGGCGCGAGGGCGAGCTGATCTTCCGCACGGTCTACTGCCTTGCGGGATACTCCAAGCCTATCCTGCGGCTTTGGATTTCCTCCATGGAGGATGATGCCATCCGCAGCGGCTTCCAGCAGCTTAGAATCGGGCGCGACTATAACGGCCTGCATCAATCTGCCCTCTGCCGCGCCAAGGCCGATTGGCTGGTAGGTATCAACGCCACACGGTATTTCTCCCTGACGTATGGCCGCACGTTGAACATTGGGCGCGTCATGTCTCCCACGCTGGCGCTGCTGGTACAGCGCGAGGCGGAGATCTCCGCGTTTGTGGCAGAGCCGTTCTACACCGTTCAGCTCGATTGCGGCTTTCCCGCCACGACAGACCGAATGAAGGACAGAAAGGATGCCGACGCCATCGCCAATACCTGCAAGGGCAAGACGGCAACGGTCAAAAGCGTAGAACGCAAGGAAAAGTCCGAGAAAGCCCCCGCGCTCTATGACCTGACCTCCCTCCAGCGCGACGCCAACCGTGTTCTCGGCTACACCTCCCAGCAGACCCTCGACTATCTCCAAGCGCTCTATGAAAAGAAGCTCTGCACCTACCCGCGCACCGACAGCCGCTTCCTGACCGACGATATGGAGGGCAGCGTCCCCGGCCTTGTCGCCGCTGCTGCTGCTGTCTGCGGCACGAAGAAGCCGCCGACCATCTGCGCCAAGCAGGTATGCAGCAGTAAAAAAGTCACCGATCACCACGCCATTGTTCCCACCATCAGCGCGGAAAAGGTAGATATGGCCTCTCTGCCGCTGGGCGAACGCGAGGTGCTGAAGCTGGCGGCAAGGGGCTTGCTTCGTGCGGTGGATGAACCACATCGCTACGCAGAAACGGTCACTACGGTGGACTGTGCCGGTCAGAGCTTCACCGCCAAGGGCAAAACCGTCCTTGCTCCCGGCTGGAAGCGCTATGAGCAGGAGCAGGCAGAGGCAGCGCCCGCGCTGCCGGTGGTAACGGAGAATCAGACGCTTTCCGTATCTGCCGCATCGGTCAAGACCGGAAAAACCACGCCGCCCAAGCATTTCACCGAGGATACGCTGCTGGCCGCGATGGAAAACGCGAGCAAGGAGGATATGCCAGATGATGCCGAGCGCAAGGGCATTGGCACCCCGGCGACCCGTTCCGGTATCATTGAAAAGCTGGTGTCCTCCGGTTTTGTGGAGCGCAGGAAGTCCAAGAAGATCACAAATCTGCTGCCCACCTCTACCGGCACGGCGCTTATCACCGTTCTGCCCGAACAGCTCCAGTCTCCGCAGCTCACCGCTGAATGGGAACACCGCCTGAAAGAGATTGAGCGCGGCGAAATCGCCCCGGACAGCTTCATGGATGGGATCGCCGCCATGCTACATGAGCTGGTGCAGACCTACAAACCCATCCCCGGTACGGAAGTCCTGTTCCCCTCCGGGCGTGAGGTAGTCGGCAAGTGTCCCCGCTGCGGAGCCGAGGTGACGGAATCACCGAAAGGCTTTTTCTGTGAGAACCGTGCCTGTTCCTTTGTTCTCTGGAAAAACAGCCGCTTTTTCACCGCCAAGAAAAAGGTGCTGACGAAATCTCTTGCCGCTGCGCTTTTGAAAAATGGCCGCGCCCCGCTGAAAGACTGCTACTCCGAAAAGACCTGGAAAACCTATGATGCCAGTGTTCTTTTGGAGGACGATGGACAGCGCACGGGCTATAAGCTGGTGTTCGACAATGGCTGATGCGCCGCGTATGGATCACAAGCAGCTCCGCCGCTCCAAAAAACTCATTCGGAAGCTCTGCTGTAATTACGATCATGGCAACTGCCTCGCGCTGGACGATGGAGAGCCTTGCGTCTGCGTACAGGGTATTTCCTATTCGCTGCTGTGCAACTGGTTCCGAAACGCGGTACTTCCCGCCGACCATGAGCTGCTGGCCGACGTGATGCGGGAAAGGCCGGGAAAGCGCTGCGCCGTCTGCGGTAAGCCGGTCTATTCGTCCTCCAATCGCGCCAAATATTGCCCCGCCTGCGCCAAGCAGGAACGCCGAAAGCAGGACGCCAAACGGAAGCGTGAACAATACTGGAACCTCCGCAAATAGAGACTGGGAAAGCCCCGTGCCGCAAGGCTTTTTCCATGCGGAATCACAAGGGGCTGCGTCATTCTATCCGCAAGCTCAAAAACAACGTCTATCTGCGGAGAATCGCCCCTGTGCAGGATGTGTTTTCTTCTGCGCAGGGGCGCTATTTTTTCTGAAAGGAGATCATCATGGCTGAAAAGCAAACCAACAAAGACCGGATGCGGGAGATCGTTGACAGCATCGAAAATGGCATCAAGGAGCTGTTCGAGAGCGATAAGTACCGGAAGTACCTTGCCACCATGAGCCGCTTTCACCGCTACTCGGTCAATAATACCATGCTCATCTATATGCAACGCCCCGACGCCACCCATGTGGCGGGCTTCAACAAGTGGCGCGATCAGTTCGGCAGGAACGTCCTGAAAGGTGAAAAAGGTATCCGCATCATCGCTCCCACGCCCTATAAGAAAAAGGTCGAGGAGATCAAGACCGACCCGGAAACCAACGCGCCGATACTGGATGCAGACGGCAAGGCCATCATTGAGGAAAAGGAAATCCGTATTCCTATGTTCAAGGTGGTGTCCGTCTTTGATGTGTCACAGACTGCGGGAAAGCCCTTGCCCCAGCTTGCCGCCGATCTGAGCGGCAATGTGCAGCAGTATGAGGTTTTCATGGAGGCGCTGCGCCGTGCTTCTCCCGTTCCGATGGAGATAAAGCCCGTTGCGCGGGATACGGACGGCTTTTTCAGCATTAAGGCGCAGAGCATCACCATCCGCGCCGGTATGAGTGAGGTGCAGACGGTATGCGCCGCCGTCCATGAGATCGCCCATGCCAAGCTCCACGACTATGAACACATGACGGAGCTTGCGGACGATGGTGAGACGATCCTTGTCCCCGGAGAAAAGAGTCGCAACACCGAGGAGGTCGAGGCCGAAAGCATTTCCTATGCGGTCTGCCAGTATTACGGCATTGAAACGGGAGAAAACAGCTTCGGCTATATCGCCACATGGTCAAAGGGCAAGGAGCTGAAAGAACTTCGCGCCAGTCTGGAAACTATCAACAAGACGGCATCCGAGCTGATTACGGACATTGACCGGAACTTTGCGGAGATCTGCAAGGAGCGTGGCATTTCTGTGGAGAAATCCGAGCAATCGGAAAGCCAATTAAAAGAGAATAGCAATATGTCTGCGGCTGACTTGGCAAAAAGCATTTCAGAGCTGTATCTCGATGCGAATGGCCTTGCCTTTCTCAGCGAATTCGCAAGTCAGGAAGATTGCCTTCAGCATTTCTACGAAGATCTGTTGACGGGAGCAGATGAGATAAAAGGCTTCCTGTCCGAAACGCTTGAGCAGAGCGATGAATACGCGCACAGAGCGAATGAGCTGCTGTTGGAAGTTGAGGCATTTCAGGAAAGTCACACTTCCTTAAAAGAACTCGACGCTAATGAGCGTTGGTATGCGGTTGATGGTGGGAGCAAGCATCTTCGCATAACAGAAGATGGTGCAAAATATGCCTATGAACTTTACGACAAGGACACTCTACACCTTCTGGAAAGCGGAACAGTACATGACGATGATGTAAACTTTCTTTTGGCGGCTGCGATTCGTATCTGTGAAACACATGGGTATGATAAGACCGTACCGTTTGAAGTTTTGTCAAATGAGTTTGCAGGGATTTTGTACTCACTCGAATTGTCATCGGACGACAATCAGGTTGTTCACGAGGAGGCCGGTTCTCATGCCGCAGGCACACTTCCAACTTCGCCAGAGCTGGAACAGGCCACACCTATGCCTGACCCCACGCTGACGGTGGATGATATGCGCAGCTATGGGTATCTGGACAGCGATATGCTCCCGCTTTCCAAGGATCGGGCGGTGGAACTGCTGGAGCATGACATCACGGTTTATATGCTCTATCCCGACAACGCCGAGGAAATGGTTTTTGAGGCCGAGGACATCATCAAGCACGATGGAATGTTCGGGATTACAAGACCGGATTGGGATGCGGTCAAAGGCCATATCCCGCCCCGCGATGTGGAGCAGCGTTTTTTGAACAGTCCCACCGATGCTATGGCGATCTACCAGCTGCGCCGGGATGCGCCGGTGGAGCTGCGTTTTGCCAACCTCGGCAGTCTGGCCGCGCCGCCTGACCCGGCCAACTATGAAGCCGTCTATACCCGTGAGGTGTACCCGGACGATGATACCGGCAGAATCCTTGAAAACTTCTACTACATTTTCAACGACGAGCGCCCCGGCGATTTTGCGGGACACAGTCTCTCCGTCAGCGACATCGTTGCGCTGAAACAGGACGGCAAGGTATCCTATCACTACTGTGACAGCATGGGATTTCAGGAGCTGCCCGCTTTTCAGAAACCGGAGAATTATCTGAAAGCCGCCGAGATGTCGATGGAGGACGATTACGGCATGATCGACGGCATTATCAACAACGGCTCCAAACAGCCCACCGTTGCCGACCTTGAGGCACAGGTCAAGGCCGGTATGTCCATCTCCCTGATGGATTTGGCAGAGGCGGCACACCGGGAAAAGAAGAAATCTGTACTGGAGCAGCTCAAAAGCCAACCGGCCCAAGAACGTCCACACAAAACAGCGCCCAAAAAGAGCGCGGAAAAGG
>OJRK01000640.1_pt1 | contig 11792 bp, 9 predicted proteins | sample 1599161 | NCBI WGS metagenome assembly OJRK01 (sample SAMN03922535, study PRJEB24848) | human gut metagenome | isolation source: stool sample | host: Homo sapiens | place: Germany | collected 2010-05
TCTACACGTAAGGAGTCGTCGGCAGCGTCAGATGTGTATAAGAGACAGATCATATTCAATAATCTATTACTGTTAACATTATAACAATTGCCAGATACTCGATCGCTCATTCTTCCTACATATCTTTCAACTAGCTTAACATTCTGTATTAAACATGACATATTCTCTAATTTTATCTTTTTTTTCTGCCTTTTGATTTCATACTTATCGCATTCACTCTCAAAACGTTTTTGCGTGCACTTTTGATTTTTTATGATTTCTTCAAGATTTTCAGCCTGTGATCTGAGTTTAACTATATCATTGTCACAGGCAATTATACTTTTTCTTATTTCTTCTTTTCTTTTTTGTTCCATAACCTCTCTCCCTTTCGCGCAAATTCATACATAATATATATGTTATCATTTGTATTGTTTAATTACAATAATACAATTTTACCATTTTCATCAACTTATTTTGTCCGATTTTCTTTCAGCTTCCTGCACTCCTTTTCTCTTGCAAATACAGGCCGCCTCCAAAGTCTTCGAAGCGGAAATCGTATGATACTGTCCTTTTCATCCTCGCCGCCTGTCAGCTCGCTGCCCACGAATGGCATCATGTATGGATAACCACAGCTTTTGAGCTTTGCAAGATGCAAAAGTATCACCATCAGACTTATTAAAAATCCAAAGTATCCAAGCCATGCCGACATAATTATTACAGCGAATTTGAGTATCCTAAATGAAAATGCAAACTCCTCACTCGGTATGGCAAACGAGCAGAGTGCGGTGAATGCAACCAGGATGACCACTATAGGGCTCACTAAATTTGCATCCACTGCTGCCTGTCCGATTATGAGGCCTCCGACTATGCCTATCGTATTTCCCATGGCTCCGGGAAGTCTTATGCCGGCTTCGCGAAGCAGTTCAAAGGACAGCTCCATCATGAGCACCTCTATGAGCTGTGGAAACGGGCAGCCGAGTCTTGCTTCATAAAACGCCAGTATGAGTGGTGTCGGCAGTATCTGTGTATGAAAATTTGTGACCGCCAGATAAAGCCCCGGCAATGTAAATGACATAAAGGCTGCCACGTACCTTATCAATCTGGCAAAGCTTGCCGCTATCGTTCTGTTATAGTAATCATCTGCGGTTTTTAAAAAATTGTTCATGGTGGTTGGCAGTATTATTGCTATCGGTGAATTATCGCACAGCACCACCACCCTCCCTTCTAGAAGCGCATTTACCGCCACATCCGGCCGCTTTGTGGTCTGAATCTGTGGGAACGGCGAATACCATTTTGCCTCAGCAAACTGTTCAAGAACTCCCGAGTCACCCACATGGTCTATCACATAGCTGTCCAGATTCTTTTCTACTTCCTCTACAAGCCCCGGTTTTACGAGGTCTCTCACATACAATATGTCCACATTGCTGTGTCCGCGAAGCCCCTTTTTCACCTCTTTACACTTTAAGCGAGTGCTCCTTAACCTGCGCCTGATAAGTGCAGTATTTATCTTTATTGAATCAGCAAAGCCCTCATTTGAGCCTCTTATGACCTTTTCCGAATCAATCTCCTGAATTGACATGGTGGGATATCCCTTGTCGGGAAGCTTAAAGGCATCCGGATAGCCATCCACAAAAAATATCACGTCTCCTGTCAGCATCATCTGGGCTGCCTCTCTAACCGTATGAAGATGCGCAAATTCGGATAGAGCTGCCTGATTTTTGTCAAGTACTTCCTTAACCTGATCCCGGTCTATCCCTTCAAGGTATGATGTAAATCGTCCAAACGCACTGTTATTGATACCGGAGCCTGCACATGTCACCTCAATATATGCAACAAAACACTTTATGGAAGCATCACGCCCCAGATACATCTCCTGCATCTTGATATCTGAGCAGTCAGAATATATCTGCCTGAAGCTTTTTATGTTCTCATCTATGTTTGTGGTCATCTTTAACTCTCCTATATACCCAATAAATCCCGTAAGATTTAAAATCCCTGATATAGTATGACCATACAAGCCCGCAAATATCCCTGATTACTTATTTTTTGCTATTATCTAAGCCACTAACTAAGCCACTAAAAAAAGGCCGCCGTTCACACGTCAGTGCAACCAGCAGCCCCTGGTTTTGTTATATTATTTTGTATTTTATTATCTTTGTCTGCTATAATCTTGTTATATTTCTGTTTTATTTCTTCTCTTCATCCTGCTTTTGTATCACAGCCTTCACAGCAACCGCCTGATTGGCCACATGCGTATGCATTTCTGTAGTCACAAGCTCCATATTTCTTGCCTCAAGCGCCCTGTAGATGGCATCATGCTCCTTCACAAGCATCGGATAATTCTTTGGGTCCTTCAAATACTCCACTCTGTAGCGGTACATCTGCTCACGGATATTGTTCATCATAGATACAAGCTTCGCATTGTTTGTTGCCTCATAGATAGCATCGTGAAACTTCACATCCTCCTCAGCTATCTTTTTCACATCTCCTGAATCCATGCTCCTCTTAAACTCGTCCTTTATGGTTTTTAGATTCGCAAGCTGCTCATCACTGATTTTCTTACAGGCTATTTTGGCTGCAAGCTCATCAAGAGCCTCTCTCACCTCAAGCACATCCTCCATATCCTTGAGAGTCATCTTGGCAACCTCTGCGCCCTTTCTCGGCATTGTGACTGCAAGCCCCTCCTGCTCAAGCATTCTGATTGCTTCACGTATAGGTGTACGGCTGACTCCAAGCTTTGACGCAAGCTGCAGCTCCATAAGTCTCTCTCCCGGCTTGAGCTCACCCTTTAAAATTGCCTCACGAAGTGTATTAAACACCACATCACGCAGTGGCAGATATGCATCCATATTTAAAGTTAAATTATCAGTCATCAAACTTCTCCTATCTCTTGTATTATCATTCTCACATATAAGAAAAAAGTAACTATAAAGCACCCGCTGTGCTATCCGGATATCACGTTATTTGCGATTATTGTATACAGATGTCAGATACACCTGTCTGGCAAGATGTGAGCTTCTCATGGCTTTGTACGCTTTCTTTGCAGTATCTTCATCGTCAAACAGACCAAAAACCGTCGGACCACTACCGCTCATCATGGCTCCTACCGCGCCATTTGAAAGCATATGCTTCTTTATCTCGTCTATCACCGGATAGTTTGGTATGGTCACGGTCTCTAAGACATTTCCCATATGTGCTGCGATATCATGCAGATTCTTAGCCTTTATATCATCTATCAGGCGGTCTATATCCGGATGAATAGTCGTATCATCAAGCTTCAGATTCTGGTACACAAATTTTGTGGATACCGAGATGGACGGCTTTGCAATAAGCACCGGACACTTTACCATTGGAGGAAGAGGACTAAGCGCCTCTCCTATGCCCTCGGCCAGCGCCGTGCCTCTCATAATACAGTATGGTACATCCGCCCCTATCTGCACACCTCTTTCCATAAGCTCTCTCTTTGTCAGTCCCAGTGAAAAAAGCCTGTTTACACCTATAAGCATAGCCGCCGCATCAGTACTGCCCCCCGCCATCCCTGCTGCAACAGGAATACGCTTGTCCAGCTTCACTGATACACCGTCAGTTATAGAAAACTCATCCATCAGAAGCTTTGCAGCCTTGTATATGAGATTGTTCTCGTTTACAGGGAGAAAAGACAGATTGGTCTGTATCTGTATGCCAGGCTCCTTTGTCCTTTTGATATCAAGCCTGTCATACAGATGAATGGTCTGCATAATCATACGGACCTCATGATATCCGTCCTCTCTGCGCCTCACAACATCGAGCCCCAGATTAATCTTGGCTAATGCTTTTAATGAAATATCGTTATTACTACCCATATTGTATTACCTCTGTTTTTTGTATACAAGGATTATAACACACCCTGCCAAAAAGAGCAAATTTAAATATTCTCATTTAATTGTTCATTTTCATTACTTTTCAGATTTTCCACGTATCGCACAAAAAACTATGTTCACATAGTACATGTTTACTAGATTTAAAAAGTAACCCTCTAACGCACAACAACAAAAAGCCTCACAGCATATCCATAATGCTTGTGGGGCTTTTTGTTAAAAAGTTTTTCTAAACTCGTATGTACAATTTTTCTATTTCTTTTCCAATATAAATTTGCTAATCAGCTCGTTCATTGTCTCCGCCTGTGCTGAAAGCTCCTCACTTGTTGCTGATGTTTCCTCTGCATTTGCTGAGTTTGACTGTACAACATCTGATATCTGATTAATGCCAGCCTCTGCCTGCTCCATAGCCTTTGCCTGCTCCTCTGCAATCTCGCTGAGTTTTTGAGAAGAATCTGCAACTTCCTTCATACCATTGATAACCTTTGCAATAGAAGTACTTACGCGCTCTGCAGCTTCATTACCCTCGTTAGATACCGCAATGGCACTCTCTATAAGCTGACGTGTGTCAACTGCAGCCTTGGCACTCTGCTCTGAAAGACTTCTGATTTGTCCCGCAACAACTGCGAATCCTTTACCTGCCTCACCTGCACGCGCTGCCTCGATAGCTGCATTGAGTGAAAGAAGGTTTGTCTGACTGGCAATATCCTCAATCTCAGAAATGATATTCTCAATCTGCTTAGATGTATCATTGATGCGTCCGATAACATCAACCATGCCCAGCATCTCTGTATGGCTGTGATCTGCTTCCTCAGCATACTCCTGTGCAATCCTGTATGTATCATTGAGCTTCTCAGATGTTTTCTCAACACCGCCTGTGATATCTGCAAATGTAGCCTGAAGCTCCTCAATGGCTGCTGACTGGTCCATAGCACCTTCTGCCATTTCCTGTGATGCCTGAGCAAGGTTGTTAGAACCTGCTGTAACAAGTGATGATATCTCGTTGATATGTGACATAACATCATTCATCTGTGTCTTCATCTGACGCATTGCCATGAGAAGTCCAATAAAATCTCCGGTATATTTATCTTCCATGTCTGATGAAACTGTATAATCTCCTTCTGCCATCTTTCCAAGAAGCTTGTCAGAGTCAGATATGATAGTCTTAAGGTCTGCTGCCATGTTTTTCGCAACCCCTACCATATCAGCAATTTCATCTTGTGAATCAACTGCCGGGAATGGAGCCTCAAGATCACCCTGTGCAAATGTACGTAATCTCTGTTTTAACTCATCGAGTGGTTTAGAAATACCAACTGCAACTTCGTCCCCGATTTTCATCGAGATAAAATATGAACTGACAATGATAACAATAACAATACCAAATACGGCATATGATACTAATGATAATCTCTTGCTTAAATTATCTCCATCTGTTACCTTTGTATCCATAAGGGCAACAAGCTGCTGATATATATCATCATATGCAGGTGCAAGCTCTGCTACTGCTCTCTCCTCGGCCTCCTTCTGTGTCTCAGGATCTGTAGCATTCCTACCTAACTGTCCGATTTCATCATCGAGACTCCAGTATGAATCGAGCTTACTGTTTATATCATCATATATATCCTGCTCCTCACCTGTCTTTATAGAGCTTTGCAGCTCTTTCCAGTATTTTTGAAATGATTCCTTTTTAGAATCATGTGTATCAGAGATCTTACTTAATGTGTCAGAAGCTGTATAACCGATAAGAGCTCGTGTAGCGCTTCGTGTCTCTGAGAAGGTTACCATAACCTTTCCTATATCTCCCTGTGAAAATTCGTAAAAGGTTAGTGCGCTGGAATATCTCATTGATACAAGAATCATAAGAATACCCGCGATAACCCCCGATGCCGATGCTACAAATGTAGTCAGTCTGAAGCCTTTCTTTAAACGATTTTTGATGCTAAGTGCTTTCCACTTTGACATGTCTAATTTCATGATATTTCCTCCACATGAATAATGATACTTATATACTATTCTTCTATTATACACCTCTCAAAAAATTATACAAGCACTAAAAAGGTGACTGCACGCTGCGTGCAGCCCCCTTTTCATAATTCATAAATCAGATTTCTTATATAATATTCGTTCCATCACGACACTTTTACATACACATCCGGCTTCTAGCCCTGTACCTGTGTGTCCTCTGTGCCATTCTTCCAGTCATCAAACTTCTTGACTACGGCATCATAAGTATCCTGGCAAATTGATGGCAGCTTGTCTCCCCAGGCTCCTGTTGCCTGTGAAAAGCCTTTCTTGAATGCATTCAAAAGCTCATCAGCCTTGTCCTTGTCGCCTCCCGACAGTGCCTTTGCAAAGTCAAGAATACGGTCTGAGGTCTTCTCAACTCCCCAGTATCCATCCTCTGCGATGTCCTTTTTGGCCTGCGCTATTGTGTCTGCATCTACAGTCAGATTCTCAAACAGACTCTTTAAGCCCTGTGACTTGTCCCAGGTTGAAGCCTGTCCCGTCATGGACTTTCTGACGATCTCGATAAGCTGCTGCTGTCTGGCGTTGGCATCATCCTTAAGTGCCTGTACCAGTGCATCTCTGTCTGCCTTGCTCATCTTCTGGTTTACTGTGCTCTTTGCAGTATCCTTTGAATCATCCTTGCTGTCTGATTTCTCATATACAGCTGCCTCCTCGCTGAAGCCTGCAGTCTTTGCATCCGACTTATCCGTCTTTGCATCCTGCTTCTTTGAAGCGGTATTAGTATTCTTTGTCTGCGCCTCGTCCTTTGCTGTGACACTCTGCGCCGCTACTGCTGAAACTACACTTGAAATAGCATCTAACATCTCTCATCCCTCCCTGGTAATGTGCGTGCGGGAATCCTTTCCCGCTATACTATTATCAACCTGTATAGCGTCTGATATAGCTAAACAGTCTTTCTCTTATATTGTGTATCGGCTGTTTTGCGTCTGTTGCTTATAGCTTTAGCCGTTATTTTTTCAGCTTTCTGCCAAATATAAATGTCGAAAAATATATTACCGATGCAATAATCACTATCATCGGACCTGTTGCCACATTGGTGTAGTATGACACTGCGAGGCCGACTATACCGGAAAATACTGAAAATATCACTGAAAAGAAATGATACTCACGCATATTTTCCGAAATATTCCTTGATGAAGCCGCCGGTAATATAAGCAGAGCATTTATTATAAGTATACCTATCCACTTGATGGATAGCATAACTATGAGTGCTACAAGCACCGCAAACAGATTATCCAGAAGACGCACATGGATACCCTTGCTTTTTGCCACGCTTCTGTGTATGCAGATGGCGTTGAGCTTATTGAAGCAAAACACCCAGAACACTATCGTGACCACAAAAATCACAATTAGATAAACTATCTCAGTCTTTGTGATGCTTAGCACATCGCCCACCAGTATACTTGAGTATTTGCCGAAATTGCCGCCCTTTGACAGTATCGCAAGACCTATCGCCACAGAGCACGATGAAAATACCGATATAATGGTATCTGTCGATGCAGTGTTCAGACTGCCTATCTTATTTAAAAGAAGTGCAAACACTATCGCAAATATCACCATGGCAAGCGAGGTGTCTGCCATGCCACATACCACACCGACAGCGATTCCGGTAAGTGCCGAATGTCCGAGCGCGTCTGAAAAGTATGCCATCTTTTTATTTACAATCATGGTTCCCATTATGCCAAAAAGCGGTGTGATGATGAGCACAGCGATAAGGGCATTTCTCATGAAATCATATTGAAGCCAGGAGGTTATATTCATTTGTGTTCCTCCTCTCTCACCCAGGATTCCTCTCCTGTGTAAAAAATTCTCTCAAATTCCTTGCTCTCGAAGACTTCCTTCACAGTTCCCTGCTTTGCAACGGTCTTATCAAGCAGCACAACATGGTCTGCGTACTTTGCCACATAGTCCAAATCGTGCGATATCAGTATGATTGCAAGGTCATAGTGAGTCTTTAAATAATCCATGGTCTTATAGAAAAGCTCCATGCCGTTTTGGTCTATTCCGGACACCGGCTCATCCAACAGCAGCAAGTTCGGCTCGTCCATGATTGCCATGGAAAGAAGCACTCTCTGCAGCTGTCCTCCCGAGAGGTTGCACACCTGCTTGTCGATGAGCTCCTCAGCCTCAAATACCTCGAGTGTCTCCCTTATCTTTGCCTCTATCTTTTTGCTCTTTGGCAGAAAAACAGGATAATTGTACTGATAGCTTGCTATGAGGTCATACACGCTGACCGGTGTATTTTTCTCGATATTAACAGACTGCGGCACATAGCCGATTTTAAGCTTAGCCATATGTCCGTCCTTAGTATCCTTGAACTCAATCGTACCGGTGTGAGGTATCTCGCCGAGTATCGCCTTTATGAGTGTAGATTTTCCGGCACCGTTCTGGCCTATTATGACATTGAAAGAGCCGCAATGTATGTGCATATTTACATCCTCAAGCACTGTCTGCTCTCCAAAGCTCACTCCAAGGCTATTTATTTTTATGCAATGAAAGCCACATGGCTGTATTATTTTCCGCATATTTTCTCCAATTTTATTTAGTAAATGCCTCTTTGATAAGCTCTATATTGTGCTCCATACCATAAAGATAGCTGTCCTTGTCGTACTCTCCCCTGTTGAGAGGGTCGATATAAATCACATGCACATCTGTCTCACGCGATACGGTATCTCCCATGCTCTTTCCGTAGAGCTCCTCAGCGAGTATTACCGACACTCCGTCATCCTTTATGGCACCTATTACCTGCTTTATCTCACCTGCGCTGACTGAGCGCTCCTCGTCAAGGTCTAACAGATAGCATGCATTCATGGAAAAATCATCAGCTACATATGCATAGGCCTCATGGAATATGATGATATTCTGTCCATTGGTAAGACTCTTTATGCTATTTATCTTTTCTTCAAGCACTGCAAGCTTTGCATCATATGCTTTTGCATTTGCATAATATTCATCAGCATGCTTTGCATCCTTTTCGGCAAGCCGGGATGCGATTGTCTGAACCATGGTGCGGTAACGCGGCACGCTCATCCATGCATGGGCATTCTCATCACCATGGTCATGATCGTGCGCGCTATCTGATTCTGCGTCTGCTTCGTGGTCACTGTCTGATTCTGTGTCTGCATCGTGGTCATGGTTGTGGTCACTGTCTGCATCATCCTCAGAAAGAAGTGCCACATCCTCACAGGCCTCAACCACATCAAGCTTCGGATACGCCTTTGCCACATCTGACATAAACGACTCTATACCGCCTCCGTTTATTACAAAAACATCGGCAGTGGATAAAAGCTTCATATCCTCCGGTGTTAGCTGAAAATCGTGCAGACAACCGGTCTGTGGCTCGCTTAAGTTTTCAAGTCTCACGCCTTCCACTCCGTCTACTATGTTTAAAGTGGCAATGTACATAGGATAGAAGGATGTCACGACAGTAAGCATATCATCAGCTTCGTCAGTATTTTTTTTATTGCCCGAAGAATTTGATACTCCACCGGCAGCGCCTTTCATACCTGCTGTGTGCTCATATGCCATTACCGCAAGCGTACACACTATCAATATACACAAAAACATAATGCCTACAAATTTGCATTTATTCTTCATATATTAAATATTCGCCTTTCTTTCTATAGCTTTATTTCTATGACTTTATTTCGACTTTATTTCTTTTTATGATTATTAACGCTTTTTTTGCTCTTGGCCTTATCTCTGCGCTCTTTAGTCTTTTTGGCAACCGGCTTTCCGGTCTTCTTCCAGCGCTCCTTTTTGTGCGGCTGGGATGCAGCGGCTCTTTTTGCAGCTGATTTTGCCTCGCGCTTTGCTGCCTCCTCCTGTTTCATGGCAAGAAGCGTCTCCTCATCAAACACGAGTGAATCTATGAGATTCCAGATTTCGTCCCTGCCTTCCTTTGACATGGACGAAAACGGTATAACTACCGTGCCCGGCTTCACATGAAGCACATCCTTGATAGTCTTTATGTGTGCGGCAATCTGGCTTTTTTTCAATTTATCAGATTTGGTTGCAATGATGATCGGTGCAAAGCCCTGGTTTACCATCCAGTCATACATCATGATATCATTGTCCGATGGCTCATGCCTTATATCTATTAAAAGAAACACTGCCTGAAGCTTTTTTGAGGTGTGAAGATAGTTTTCTATCATCTGTCCCCATTTAGCTTTTATCTCGATATTGGCATTGGCATAGCCATAGCCCGGCAGATCGACCAGATACATGGCGTCATTGACGTTATAAAAATTGATGGTCTGTGTCTTGCCGGGCTGTGAAGAGATCCTGGCAAGTGACTTTCTGTTCATGAGTGCGTTGATCAGTGACGACTTGCCTACATTTGACTTGCCGGCAAATGCCACTTCATTATACTCATTGTCAGGGATTGTGCTTGTAATTCCGCAAACTGTCTCTAAATTAACACTTTTAATTACCATAATCTCTTCCTCATTCTTATTTTACAAATGCTATCTTCTCCACCTGTGAAAATCTCTCCACCGGCACGATTTCCATGCCGTCTGTTATTTCTTTTGAAATCTCCTCCAGGTCCTTTTCATTATCCTTTGGAATACACACTGTTTTTATTCCGATTACTTTGGCTGCAAGCAGCTTTTCCTTGAGTCCTCCTATCGGAAGCACCCTGCCGCGCAGTGTTATCTCACCTGTCATGGCTACATCTGCCCTGACAGCTCTGTCTGTAATAGCCGAGAGCATGGCTATCGCCATAGTGATACCTGCAGATGGTCCGTCCTTTGGCACTGCGCCCTCCGGGATATGTATATGGATATCATGCTTCGTATAAAACTCTGCATCAATGCCATATCCTTCGCTTATTGAGCGCACATAGCTAAGTGCCGCCTGTGCCGACTCCTTCATCACATCACCAAGCTTACCTGTGAGAACAAGCTCACCCTTGCCCGGCAGCACATTCACCTCAACCTCGAGTGTGACTCCGCCCACGCTGGTCCATGCCAGGCCTCTAACGATTCCAACCTCTGCGTGATCATTTTTCTTCTCCGGACTGTACTTCGGATTGCCCAGATACGTCTTAAGATTGGTCTTTGTAACCTTTACAGCAGCTTCGCTGTCCTTAAAGATTTCCCTGGCAGCCTTGCGGCACAGCTTGCCGATAGTCCTCTCAAGGCTTCTGACTCCGGCCTCTCTGGTGTACAGCCTGATGATATCCTTTAAAGCACCATCTGTTATCGTAAGCTGTTCCTTTTTAATTCCGTTTTTGCTCTTTTGCTTCTCAACCAGGTGTTCCTTTGCTATGTGAAATTTCTCATTTTCAGTGTAGCTTGACACCTCAATAAGCTCCATCCTGTCAAGAAGCGGCTTTGGAATGCCTGAAACCTCATTTGCCGTTGCAATAAAAAGCACCTCCGACAAATCCACAGGCATCTCAATGTAATGATCCCTGAATCTGCAGTTCTGCTCACTGTCAAGCACCTCGAGAAGAGCGGCTGATGTGTCACCCTTGTAGTCACTTGACACCTTATCTATCTCATCCAACAGCATGAGAGGATTTGAAACGCCTGCCTGTCTTAAGCCATTTACTATACGGCCCGGCATAGCACCGATATATGTCTTTCTGTGTCCACGGATTTCTGCCTCATCACGCACACCACCAAGAGAAATACGCACATATTTCTTCTCCAGTGCAGACGCAATTGAACGGGCTATGCTTGTCTTTCCTGTTCCCGGAGGACCTACAAGACAAATTATAGGACTCTCTCCCTTGCTTGTCAGATTTCTGACTGCCAGAAACTCAAGTATTCTCTCCTTAACATCCTTTAATCCGTAGTGATCATCATCGAGCACCTGTGCTGCATGGTCAAGATCCTTGTTGTCCACAGACATCTTGTTCCACGGAAGCTCAAGTACAGTCTCTATATAGCCTCTCTCCATCTTCTCAAAGGAGGCGTTATC
>OJRK01000649.1_pt1 | contig 11706 bp, 10 predicted proteins | sample 1599161 | NCBI WGS metagenome assembly OJRK01 (sample SAMN03922535, study PRJEB24848) | human gut metagenome | isolation source: stool sample | host: Homo sapiens | place: Germany | collected 2010-05
GCAATATGAAATAACAGTAACGGATAAACAGGTTTTTCCCGACAATGATTAAGGAGCATGACATGATTCAGGAGAGAATATTAGAATTAGTAAAATATGGTCTTACAACAGGACTTGTTGACCCTGCTGATGAGGTATACACAGTAAACAGACTTCTCGAGGTACTCGGAGTGGACGATATCGAGGATGAGACATTTGAAAAGGTAGAGGCTCAGCCTGTATGGACACAGGAAGAGGCAGAGGAGAAGCTTGAGGGTATACTCGAGGATATGATGACATACGCATATGACAATGGCATCATGAAAGAAAACAGCATTGTATACAAGGATCTTTTTGATACAAAGCTGATGGGCTGCCTTGTAAATGCACCAAGCGTGATCAGAGCTCGTTTTAAGGATTTATACGACAATGAGTCTTCACTTGCGGCAACCGATTATTTTTACAAATTAAGCTGTGACAGCAATTATATCAGAAGACAGCGTATAAAGAAGGATATGAAATGGACCACAGACACAGAGTATGGCACACTTGATGTGACAATCAATCTCTCAAAGCCTGAGAAGGATCCAAAGGCAATTGCTGCCGCTAAAAATGCAAAGCAGAGCGCATATCCAAAGTGCCAGCTTTGTAAGGAAAATGAGGGCTATGCAGGCCGCGTAAACCATCCTGCAAGAGAAAACCACAGAATTATCCCTGTTACAATAAACAACAGCCAGTGGTTTTTCCAGTACTCACCATATGTATACTACAATGAGCACTGTATCGTGTTCAATTCAAAGCATACACCGATGAAAATCGAGCGTGCCACATTTGGAAAGCTGCTTGATTTTGTGACACAGTTTCCACACTATTTTGTAGGCTCAAATGCAGATCTGCCAATCGTTGGAGGCTCTATCTTAAGTCACGACCATTTCCAGGGCGGACACTATACCTTCGCTATGGCAAAGGCTCCGATAGAGAAAGAAATCACATTCAAGGGCTACGAGGATGTTGAGGCAGGTATCGTAAAATGGCCTATGTCTGTTATCAGAATCAAGTCGGCAGACAGGGATAAGCTTATTGATCTTGCAGATAAGATTCTTCTTGCATGGAGAGGCTATACAGATGAAGAAGTATTTATTTTTGCAGAGACAGATGGAGAGCCACACAACACTATCACACCTATAGCAAGACGTCGTGACGGAGACTATGAGCTTGACCTTGTGCTCAGAAACAACATCACAACAGAGGAGCATCCGCTTGGCGTATATCATCCGCATGCCCACCTTCATCACATAAAGAAGGAGAATATCGGACTTATCGAGGTAATGGGACTTGCAGTGCTTCCGGCCAGATTAAAAGATGAGATGGCAGAGCTTAGGGATGCAATCCTTACAGGAAAGGATCTGCATTCGACTGAGACTCTTGCATCACATGCTGACTGGGCTCTTAAGTTTATGTCTAAGTATGATAAGATTGATGAGTCTAATATTGATGGTATCATCAATGAGGAGATTGGACTTGTATTTAAAGAGGTGCTTGAGTGTGCCGGAGTGTACAAGTGCACTGATGAGGGACGTGCAGCGTTCCAAAAATTTATAGATGCGGTAAATGCATAAGATTTTCAATTATCTTTTTATAATGCGGAAAGCACCGGCGAACATACTATATATTTCGCAAGTACTACGCAGCTAAGAAGCAGTAAGAATTATGATTTAGGGTGTTTAGACCATGACACAACTGGCTTTTATGTGCCGTCCATGGCACATAACGCCTTGCCCCAGCGTCCATGCTGGGGCATTGTTGTAGGTGGACATAATTCTAACTGCTTCTAAGCTGCTTCGTAAAGCACAATATATAGTATGTTCGCCGGTGCTTTCCTCGGCTGTGAGATAAACTGATTTTAAAGAATCGGTTAAAGCCATTATTGTTAATGACTTTTTACTAAAGATGTGTCATTAGGATCAATTTACCGTTTTTGTAGCTTGTGAAGGCAGTGGATGAATGCAGGCACCAGGAAGGCATCTGCGAGAATCCATGCGAGTGGGCTTGCAAAGCAGGCGGCAGAAAAGCCGAATATCGGTACAAATACAAGTCCGATGAGCGAACGCGCAATCATTTCTGCTACTCCTGCAAACATTGCAAAGCCGGAAAAACCCATGCCCTGTATGGTGAAACGGACTGTGTTTACCAGAACGAGCGGGATGTAGAAAAATGCATTTATCAGCAGAAACTGATGAGCCTGTGCGACAACCTCTGTTTCGCTTGGTGATACAAACAGGTAAATCAGATAGTTGGCTATAAACAGCAGTGCCACAAAAATCAAAACCGAATAGACCGATCCTATAACTGAGGCTGAAATAAGCCCCTTCTTTACACGTTCAAATTTGGCTGCGCCGACATTTTGTCCACTGTAGGTGGCCATTGTGGAGCCGAGTGCGTCAAATGGACACACCATAAACATTGAAATACGGCTTGCAGCGGTCATTGAGGCAACTGCGATGGAGCCTAAGCCGTTTACGGCAGTCTGCAGTATGACGCTGCCTATAGCGGTTATCGAATACTGAAAGCCCATAGGAAGTCCCATGACCATCAGATTTCTGACATATGAAGAGTCAAGCTCCAAATCATTTCTGCTTACATGCAGCAGAGGTACATTTTTTGCTATGTAAATGATGCACAGCACTCCTGATATACACTGTGACAGTACGGTTGCAAAAGCCGCTCCAAACACGCCCATGTTAAATACCAGAATGAAAAGTAAATCAAGACCGATATTTAGAACAGCCGCGATTATAAGGAAAATAACAGGTATGACCGAGTTGCCGAGAGATCTCAGATATCCTGACAGCAGATTGTACAGTATTGTGGCAGGAATGCCTGCAAATATGACAATCAGATACTGGTAGGCGAGGTCGTAAATGTCGCCTGGCGTATTCATCCAGGTCAGAATGTGACCACAGAGAAGCACAGTGAGTGCCGTCATGATTATTGCGATAATTACAGAGACAATTCCTGCATTTCCTACATATTTTTTAAGTCCTTTTTCATCCTTGGCACCAAAGCGCTGTGCTATAGGAAGTGAAAAGCCGGCACACACACCCTGGCAGAAGCCGATGATGAGAAAGCAGATGCTTCCGGTAGAGCCGACTGCGGCTAAGGCCGAAACACTTAGAAAACGACCGACGATTATTGTATCCATAAGGCTGTAAACCTGCTGGAAAAGCATTCCGAGAAGCAGCGGAAGGGAAAAGCCCAGAATGAGCCCGGTAGGAGAACCTACAGTGAGATCCTTTGAATTATTTTTAGTCATTATTTATAATCCCCCTTGATTAAAAATAGATAAAAATATATATAAAAATAGTGATTAAGTGTAATATACAACCTTTACAAACATAAGTAAATGAGGTAAAGTAAAATTGTTAGCATTTTTTTGGGTGCATATTTTAAAGTGAATAAAAACGCTGATTTTATGTTTGATATCATGTTTTTTTGAGAAGAAAATTGAATGATCAGTAAATATGTATGGGCTGACATATAATTAAATTTGGAGGAAAAGAATGAGAGACTGGGAAAATAACATTCGAAAGGTTGTACCTTATACACCGGGAGAACAGCCAAAGAATACCTGTGTTATTAAGTTAAATACAAATGAGAATCCCTATCCGCCAGCACCGGGAGTGAAGGAAGTTTTAAGTAATTTCAATACAGATGATTTAAGACTGTATCCTGATCCAAGGGTTGATAAGCTGGTAAATGCAATTGCGGATTTCTATAAGATAGACAGCTCAAAGGTGTTTGTCGGAGTTGGCTCTGATGATGTACTTGCCATGATTTTTATGACATTTTTCAATTCGAAAAAGCCGATACTGTTTCCTGATATTACATATTCATTTTATGATGTGTGGGCAGATATGCTTCGAATCCCTTATGAGCAGCTTCCATTGTCTGATGATTTTTCAATAGTACCGTCAGATTACTATAAGGCAAACGGCGGAGTAGTATTTCCAAACCCTAATGCTCCGACAGGAAAGCTCATGGCTCTTGATGAGATAGAGGACATAATAGAGCACAATCAGGATGTAATTGTCGTAGTAGATGAGGCATATGTAGATTTTGGCGGGGAGAGTGCGCTTCCGCTCATTGACAAATATGATAATGTCATTGTGGTACAGACATTCTCGAAATCTCGCTCGCTGGCAGGCTCAAGAGTTGGTTTTGCAATGGCAAGTCCTGTGCTTATCAAGTATCTGAATGATGTGAAATATTCGTTCAATTCATATACAATGGACAGAATCACAATCGAAGCAGCTACAGCAGCGGTAAAAGACAGAGCATACTTTGAAGAGACCACAGCAAAGGTCATAAAGACACGTGAGTGGACAAAGACAGAGCTTAAGAGACTTGGCTTTACATTCTGTGACTCAAAGAGCAACTTTATATTTGCAAAGCCTGCAAATGTTTCTGCAACAAAGCTTTTTGAGGACCTTAAGGCAGACAATATATTTGTCAGACATTTCAGCTCACCTGAGCGAATCAACGACTATCTGCGAATATCCATAGGAACTGATGAGCAGATGCATACACTAATTAAATTTTTGGAGAATTATTCATGTTAAAAAAATATATTTACATCTTTTTAATTTCAATGGTACCACTTATTGAACTCAGAGGAGCAGTTCCGGTTTCACAGGTGATGGGGCTGCCGATAGTGCCATCATTTATCGTTTGTATCATTGCAAATATGCTTCCGGTACCAATTATTTATCTTTTTGCAAGAAAGGTTCTTATCTGGGGAGCAGACAAACCAATCATTGGAAAGTTCTTCAGCTTCTGCCTTGAAAAAGGAGAGAAGGGCGGCAAGAAGCTTCAGGCAAAGGCCGGAAGAGGTCTGTTTGTTGCACTTTTACTTTTCGTAGGTATCCCACTTCCAGGAACAGGTGCATGGACAGGAACACTTGCGGCAAGTATCCTTGATATGGATTTCAAGTCAACAGTTGCCGCTGTCATGCTTGGAGTACTGCTTGCCGGCATGATTATGATGATAGTAAGTCTGGCGGGCGTGTCTATATTCCTGTAGAATTTATGGGGAGCTTTCTTCGTCCTTTGTTAAACAGTACAAATCCGGCTGCCAGTGAAACAATTGTAACAGCAATCACAATCACAAAGACCACTACACTATTACCGGGATCAGGGAAAAATCCTGAAAGTGTACCCCAAAGGTTGAAAAGCAGATGAAGCCCCATAGAGTAGTAAATAGAGCCACCGCGTTCGCACACATATCCGAGCACTATGCCAAGTGCAAAGGCATATATGCCCTGAATCCAGTTGAGATGGAACAGTCCGAAAAGTGCAGCCTGCATCAGATTGGCAAGAGCAAATGGCAAAGCCTTTCTGGCACAGCGCATGGTTACACCGCGGAATATAAGCTCCTCACAGATTGGCGCCAGTATTACAGAATAAAGTACTGTCACAAAGGTGGTATCTGTGATGCCTGATGTCTCAAAAAGCTTATTGTACTGTTGCAGCCAGTCGGGACGGATGTAGCCGGTTAAGTTAGCGATGAAATTGGCAGCAAACTGTGTACCCGGCACGAGTATGACGATTGCCACAAGCATCATGGGATTGAAGGTTTTCTTAGGGGATGGAAGAAAATTACCTTCGTATCTGGCATAGTACCACATGCCAAAAATCGCAATGGTAATGAGTGCATAGATGATCATAATCATCATGTTAAAATTTACAGAGGTAAATGTCTTTTCAAGGCGGTCCGATACGTTTGCAGACGGAAAAGCAAGTTTTCCGACAAAACCCTGTCCAAACATTCCCATGCCCATCATAAAGAATAAGGCGATAGTCTGAATTGCCTCAACTGCAAGCAGTGGGACAAATGTGTAAAAGAAATATCCTACTTTTTTCATTTTCAATTTACTCCATTCTGATTTATTAGGCGATAGTAACATTAGTATAACATATCATAATTTAATTGCAAGAAAGCTGTTTACTTTAAAACTTTAATATGTTAAAATTAAAAGTAAATAAATCGCATGAAAAAGGAGAACACGATGAGCAAGAATCTTAAAACAGAAGCAGTAGACCATTTGTTTGATGCTATTTTGTGTCTCAAGGATAGAGCAGAGTGTTATACATTTTTTGAGGATGTTTGTACAGTAAATGAGCTTTTTTCTCTATCACAGAGATTTGAAGTGGCAAAGATGCTTAGAGAGCAGAAGACATATCTTGATATAGCAGAAAAGACCGGGGCTTCCACAGCCACAATCAGCCGTGTGAACAGATCATTAAACTACGGCAACGATGGATATGATATGGTTTTTTCACGCATGGAGGATGGCTCTGACAAAGAGGATTAGTTTATCATAGGGGGAAAGAAAAACAGGCTCATTAATTTGAGCCTGTTTTTTTACTTTCTTTTCCTGAATGTGTATTTTCATGGGAAGAAGCCTCTTTTTCTTCATTTAGATTGTCAATCATGCGCTCAATCAGCATTTTCTTGATGTAGACATCAAAGCTCAGCATGCAGATAAAGCTGAATGTGTGGAGAAATTTCTGATCCTCATCAGGAAAATCCTCAAATGTCTCACCGGCAATCTTGTATTTCTTGCCGAGGTCCTTTAGGAGTTTCTGCGATTCCTCCGCCTCTAAGCTGAAAACCTCAGTATAGACATCCTGCATCGTAAATCCGTCATCATTGCCGAAATACTTCTCGGTAAGCGGATTAAGAATCGAGCGTATATCGTTGATGCTCAATATATTTTTGAAATAATATATAAAAAGCAGTGTGAGCACATGCTCCTTAGAATACTTTTTCTTGTCCGGAGAAGGGAGCAGATTGTTTTTGGCATAGTTGTTTATCATTGTCTTGGTAAGGATTTTGTCGCTTTCATAGCGCTTTGATGCAGCGAGCTGCTCGTCCATGAAGGTTGTGACCTGATCCATGTACAGATCAATATTTGGTATATCCTCCGGCTTTATGTAATCTATTGATTTAAGCTGTTTTAATAATTCTGATAAAAATTCTTTAACGTCATTCTCCATATCATCACCTCAGACTTTTATTATATAGTATTGAAAACTATATGACAAGTTTTTTTTGATTTTTCTCATATTGGGTTGTGCAAAACATATGTTTGTGGTATGCTGTAGATAAATTATTTTTGTATTTATGGTTTGTGTGCCTGTAATAAGACTGGAGAATTGAGAGGAAAACAGATGAACTTAGATATGTTGAATGAACAGCAGAGGGAGGCCGTTTTGACCACAGAGGGACCGCTTCTTATTTTAGCGGGGGCAGGCAGTGGCAAGACCAGGGTTCTTACATACAGGACTGCCTACCTGATAGATGAGTGTGGCGTCAATCCTTACAATATCATGGCAATCACCTTTACAAACAAGGCTGCGGGAGAGATGCGTGAGCGAATTGATGATATGGTGGGCTATGGTTCGGAAAGCATATGGGTTTCTACATTCCATTCGACATGTGTGCGTATACTGCGCAGGTATATTGACAGGCTGGGATATGACACGAATTTTACCATATATGATGCTGACGACCAGAAGGCTCTGATGAAGGACATCTGCAAGCGTCTTGAGATAGATACCAAGATGTATAAGGAAAAGATGTTTTTAAATGTCATTTCATCTGCAAAGGATGAGATGATTGATCCGATAGAGTTTGAAAACCGCTTCACAGGTGACTTCGTGAAGCGCAAGCAGGCACTTGTATACAAGGAGTATCAGAATGCCCTAAAGCAGAATAACGCACTCGATTTTGATGATTTGCTTGTGAAGACAGTAGAGCTTTTTAAGCTGGATAAAGAGGTGCTGGATTACTATCAGGAGCGCTTCAGATATATCATGGTGGATGAGTATCAGGACACAAACACCGTACAGTTTGAGCTTATCAGGCTTCTTGCCATGAAGTATAAGAATCTGTGTGTGGTGGGTGATGATGATCAGTCCATTTACAAGTTCAGAGGTGCCAATATCTACAATATCTTAAACTTTGAGAAGCATTTTGAAGATGCAAAGGTCATAAAGCTTGAGCAGAATTACAGGTCTACCCAGAATATCCTGGATGCCGCCAACAGCGTCATTTCCAACAACGTGGGTAGAAAGGACAAGCGCCTTTGGACTGACAACGGAGCCGGAGACAGGATTACCTTTGAACAGCTTGAGAGTGGCTTTGAGGAAGCGGATTATGTGGCGCGTTCGATAGCGAGACTCGTGAGAAAGGGTGAGGCGCGCTATAAGGACTGTGCTGTGCTTTACCGAACCAACGCACAGTCGCGTCTTTTCGAGGAGAAATTTATTGCAGCAAACATTCCATACAAGATTGTCGGCGGCGTGAATTTCTATGCCAGAAAAGAGATAAAGGATATCCTTGCATATTTAAAGACTATTGACAATGGCCATGATGACCTTGCGGTAAAGCGAATAATAAATGTGCCAAAGCGCGGCATCGGAGCTACGAGCATCAATAAGGTGACGGACTATGCTCTTGAGAAGGGGATAGATTTCTATACGGCACTGCGCTATGTCGATGAGGTGCCGGGAATGGCGAGGTCGGCAGGCAAGATAAAGCCTTTTGTGATGTTTATACAGTCACTTCGTGCGAGAGCCGAGATGGATTCGGTTTCGCAGCTCATACAGGCAATAATCGATGAGACCGGCTATGTCGATGAGCTGAAGGCTGAGGGCACGGATGAAGCAGAGCAGCGTATTGAGAATATTGATGAGCTTATAAACAAGGCTGTTGATTACGAGCAAGGGGAGGAGAATCCTACTCTCAGTGGCTTTTTGGAGGAAGTGGCACTTGTAGCCGATATAGACGGTCTTGACGAAAACAGCGACTATGTGGTTCTTATGACTCTGCACAGTGCTAAGGGACTTGAGTTTCCGAATGTGTATCTGGCGGGTATGGAGGATGGTCTTTTCCCAAGCTATATGTCAATCACTAGTGATGATGCGACAAGCGAGATAGAGGAGGAAAGGCGTCTTGCTTATGTTGGCATCACGAGAGCCAAGGAGCATCTTACCATCACATCTGCACGCATGCGCATGGTGCGTGGAGAGACACAGTTCAACAAGGTATCGCGATTTGTGAAGGAGATTCCGCGTGAGCTTATGGCAGGCGAGGTTTATGAGCCAAAGCGCCGTGATGATGACCTTGAAAGAAATTCACAGAGCACCTACAGAAAGGCTAAGGAGGCCTTCAAAAAGACACCTACATACGGCACAGAGTATGCGACCACCTTTAATACACAGCGTACAAGGACACCTGTCTACACGCCTGTGAGCAATCAGAAGTCATTTGCCAGTGCCAATACCACCGGAGGCCTTTCATATAAGGTAGGGGACAGGGTATCTCACATCAAGTTTGGCGCGGGAGAGGTCATGGCAATTGTAGAAGGCGGCAGGGATTATGAGGTCACTGTGGACTTTGACAAGGCCGGTACCAAAAAGATGTTTGCTTCATTTGCCAAATTGAAAAAAATTGACTAAAATTATTGTAATTTTTATAGGAAAATTGGATATAATATGCTATAATGGATTTAACAAATAGCATTTGACAATTACTTTTGGAAAAGGAGCGGATTGAATTATGAGTAAAGTTGAAGAATTATTAAAGGACAACAAGCTTGCAGAGAAGCTCAGCATGGCAAAGCTTAATGACCTTCTCAAAAAAGAAGAGGAAGACAAGAAGCCTTCCAAGGCTGTTATCATATTTGCCATCATTGGTGTATTAGTTGCAGTTGCAGCAGCGGCATATGGTATCTACAGATTTTTCACACCGGATTATTTAGATGATTTCGATGATGAGTATGATGATGAATTCGATGATGATTTCTTCGAGGATGAAGACGATGATGATGCTGAAGAGGAAAAAGAGGCACCAAAGACTAAAGAAGAGAAATAATCGTTTTTAGATAATGGGGGCTACATATGTAGTCCTCATTTTTCTTTATGTGTGAAGCAAGGCATTTGCAGTCAGGCATACAAAGGAATAATAAAGTATAAAGAGAGATAAGAATTACATGAAAAAAGGATTTAGAGGAACAGGAACCGTAGAAAGAGTAGACTTCCCAAACAAGGGAATAGCCGTTACAGATGACGGCGACAGAGTAATTGTGAAAAATACAATTCCGGGACAGAAGGTGGAATTTGTTGTAAATAAAGTAAAGCATCAAAGGGCAGAGGGCAGACTCATGGAGGTAATTGAGAAATCGCCTCTGGAGACAGAAGAGCCATGCCCTCACTTTGGAATGTGCGGGGGCTGTACATATCAGACAGTGCCTTACGAAAAGCAGCTTGATATGAAGCTTACCCAGGTGAAAAAGCTCATTTCGGATGCCATTGGCACTGAAAAAGAGGCAGGATATGAGTTTGTAGGGATACATGGAAGTCCGAAAAAGAGTGAATACAGAAACAAGATGGAATTTTCCTTCGGTGATGAGTACAAGGATGGCCCTCTTGCGCTTGGCATGCACAAAAGAGGAAGCTTTTATGACCTTGTGACAGTATCAGACTGTCAGATAGTGGATGAGGATTTCAGGACAATATTAAAGGCAACACTTGATTATTTTTCAAAAAACAATACCCCATATTTCCACAGAGCAACACACAAGGGCTATCTGCGGCATCTGCTTGTCAGAAAGGCAACAAAAACCGGTGAAATCATAGTCGACCTTGTCACCACCACACAGACAGAGGGCTTCAACGAGGCGGAGCTGCTAGCAGGTTTTAGATATGCACTTTTGACCAGGCACTATGACGGCAGATTCAAGGGCGTTTTACACACAAAAAATGACAGCGTGGCAGATGTGGTCAAAAACGAGGGCACAGAGGTGCTCTACGGAGATTCATATTTCTACGAGGAGCTCTTAGGTCTGAAATTCAAAATCACACCATTCTCATTTTTCCAGACCAACTCACTCGGAGCGGAGGTGCTCTATGAGACAGCGAGAGAGTTTATCCTGGGAGATGACAAGGATTCGCTAAACGGTAAAACAGTCTACGACCTCTACAGCGGAACCGGCACCATCGCGCAGCTTATGGCACCGGTGTGTAAGGAAGTAGTAGGTGTCGAAATAGTTGAGGAGGCAGTTTGCGCAGCAAAGGAAAATGCAGCTCTTAATGGTCTTGATAACTGTAAATTTATCGCAGGTGATGTCCTCAAGGTGCTTGATGAGATAGAGGAAAAACCGGATTATATAATTCTTGATCCACCACGAGACGGTATCCATCCGAAGGCTATCGGGAAAATCATAGAGTATGGTGTTGAGAATATGGTTTATATTTCATGCAAACCGACAAGCCTGGCAAGGGATTTGCAGATATTTATGGCTAGAGGATATAGAGTGGAGAAGATATGCTGCGTGGATATGTTTCCGAATACTTATCATGTCGAGACGGTAGTCAAATTATCCCTCAAAAAAGATACACCTAAGATTGAGGTTACAATGGAGCCTGATGAAGAGAGTAATTATACACCAGAGGAAAAGGCTACTTATTCATAGATTAAGGAATATGTGAAGGAAAAGTACGGTGTGAATGTGCATACTTCTTATATTGCACAGGTGAAGCGGATGTGTGGTCTGGATATGGGTGAGAATTATAATAAGTCCAAGAAAGAGAATCCAGAGGTTAAGCAGTGTCCGCAGGAGAAGGTGGAGTATATTAAGGATGCGTTGCGGTATTACAAGTTAA
>OJRK01000663.1_pt1 | contig 11474 bp, 10 predicted proteins | sample 1599161 | NCBI WGS metagenome assembly OJRK01 (sample SAMN03922535, study PRJEB24848) | human gut metagenome | isolation source: stool sample | host: Homo sapiens | place: Germany | collected 2010-05
AAGAGACAGTAACCATACGGTTAAACCTGTTGAAAGCTTATTGTTTTCCATAATTATCCTCCTTTAGTAATCCCAATTTTTTTCAACATATTCATTATAATTTACCGGAAAAAATATTTCAATAGTCAAAATGCCTCATTTTGAACTCATCCCGACCTACAAAAAATTGTCATTGATTTAAATGACAGATGCATTTACAATATAGCTATTATGAAAAAATTATTTGTAAAATATGTCTCACAAAACATACTCGGCATGGTGGGTATGTCATTATATATACTTGCCGACACCTTCTTTATATCAAAGGCGGTCGGCTCAAACGGTATCACCGCGCTCAATCTGGTGCTGCCTGTATACAATTTGATTTTTGCCATAGGCGCAATGATCGGAGTCGGCTCCGCCATCAGATATGTCGTAGAAAAAAATAAGGGCGATACATCCAGCGAGAGTTACTTTTTTCATGCCCTGCTGTGGTGTATTATAATAAGCATTATATTCATATTGATTGGTATTTTCATTCCGGACAGGCTCGTAGGGCTGCTCGGCGGAGATTCGGCAATTATAAATACCGGTAAAAACTATACACGTATTTTCATGCTTTTTACACCGTTTTTCATGTGCAACTATGTGTGCAACGCTTTCGTAAGAAATGATGGTGCACCATCCATTGCCATGTGCGCCACTCTTTTCAGCAGCCTTTTTAATATTGTTTTTGATTACATACTCATGTTCCCGCTTGGACTTGGTATGGAGGGAGCCGCTTTAGCTACCGCTATTTCACCGATTATAGGCATCCTGATATGCTGTATTCATTTCTGCTCAGACAAATGCTCCGTAAAGCTTAAGCCGACGGTTCCATCTGTCAAGAGACTCTTTTACTCCTGCCAGGTTGGTGTTTCTTCCTTTGTTGCTGAGATATCATCAGGTGTCATAACTATTGTCTTCAATATGATTATCCTGAGGCTTGCAGGAAATATCGGCGTGGCAGCATACGGTGTGGTTGCCAATACGTCACTGGTCGCTGTAGCTTTGTTCAACGGAATAGCACAGGGTTCACAGCCTCTTATCAGCGACTATTACGGCAGAGGACTTAGAAAAAATGTAGGCTCGATACTCAGGATGGCTGTCGTTTCGTCTCTCTTAATTGCTGCACTGCTCATTTTGTTCATATGCACCTTTGCACCTTTTGTGACATCTGTTTTCAACAGCGAGCACGATGCCAGGCTTGCTTCGTATGCCGAGAGCGGATTGCGCCTTTACTTTACAGGCTTTATTTTTGCCGGAATCAATATAGTAGGTTCTGCTATCCTAAGTGCCGTTGAGTCCGTAAAATATGCGTTCGCGGCATCTATCATGCGTGGTTTTATCGCTATAAGCATTTTCGCATTCGCACTTTCAGCCGCCTTCGGCATGACAGGTGTGTGGCTTGCTTTTCCGGCGGCTGAATTTGTGACTATGTTTATTATTGTTAGGGGATTAAGGCAGCTTAAGCTGTAGATGCAGGCTATAGGTGTAGGTGAACTATTTTCGTGCATACTTATTTTCCATGTGATATACTTATGATTAAGAAAACCTATCACAATTATGATATATGATGAAAGAGGAGGGCTTGTATATGGCAAAAATAGAAAGAGTTATCAATAGGGATTTTGACCAGCTGCTTTCCACGATTGAAGACGGAATAATAAACGGCAGTGTGTCAGCATCTCTGGAGGATGCCAGTGACTTTCGAAGCCAAGATGCGCGTTGCAGCGTCAGGGTATTTGAACGCTTCAGCTATACCGGTGGTAACAGGGTAAGTCTCAATGTTACACTTTTTCAAAATGGCGAGGAGCCTGTTCACCTTTCCGCAATTACGGCAGGTGGAAGCCAGGCTGTTTTTTTCAAGCTTAATACTTTTGGGGAAGAGGCATTTCTTGATAAATTGATTGAATTGCTTGATTGAAATAGATAAATTTTTTTCAAAAGTATTCTTTATGTTGGAAATCAAACATACAAGTTGTTTTTATAACGCTATTATTCTATCAGAAACATAAAAAAACTACTGATGGAGGAAAAAAATATGTTTTGTTTTCAATGTGAACAAACGGCCGGATGCACCGGCTGTACCGGAAATACAGGTGTCTGCGGAAAAAAGGCAGATACTGCACAGTTACAGGATGAATTGACAGGCGCACTGATTGGTCTGGCGAGAGCTGTCGATGACACATCAGCTGTTTCAAAAAAGACCTGGCAGACCATTATCGAGGGCTTATTTACCACAATTACAAATGTAAGCTTTGATAATGCAGCAATTGAAGATATGATACAAAAGGTCAGAGCAGAAAAAACCTCTCTGGTTGGCGACTGTAATAAATGTCAGTCTCCTTGTGGACGAACTGACGAATATGATATGCAACAGCTATGGAATGCTGATGAAGATATCCGTTCCCTGAAGTCACTTATTCTCTTTGGTATTCGCGGAATGGCTGCATATGCCTATCATGCATATGTCCTGAATTTTGAAGATCCCGAGGTAAATCAGTTTTTCTGTGAAGCCTTGTTCAAGATTGGTTACGCAGAAAGCATGGATGAACTGCTTCCAACAGTTCTCAAGGTAGGTGAAATCAATCTAAAGTGCATGGCACTTCTAGACAAGGCAAATACACAAACCTATGGAACACCGGAGCCAACAGATGTTACGCTTACGGTGGAAAAGGGACCTTTTATCGTAGTAACCGGACACGATTTAAAGGACCTGCAGCTTTTGCTTGAACAGACAGATGGAAAGGGAATCAATATCTACACTCATGGTGAAATGCTCCCTGCCCATGCATATCCACTCTTAAAGAAATTCCCTCACTTGAAAGGAAATTTCGGAACAGCATGGCAGAATCAGCAAAAAGAATTTGATCATATTCCTGCTCCTATTCTCTACACCACAAATTGTCTGATGCCTCCAAAAAGCAGCTACATCGACAGAGTGTTCACAACAGAAGTGGTTGCCTTCCCGGGTACTGTCCATATCGATGAACAGAAGGATTTCACTCCTGTTATTGAAAAAGCACTTGAGCTCGGTGGTTACAAGGAGGATCAGACCTTCACAGGCATAAATGGCGGCACACAGGTAACAACCGGTTTTGGTCATTCAGCAATCCTGTCCCATGCGGATACGATAATAGAGGCCGTAAAATCAGGAGCTATCCGTCATTTCTTCCTGGTTGCCGGCTGTGATGGTGCCAAACCGGGCAGAAATTACTATACAGAATTTGTAAAACAGACGCCTTCTGACAGTATCGTCCTGACTCTGGCATGTGGAAAATTTCGTTTCAACGATCTAAATCTTGGAGAAATTGGTGGTCTTCCGCGACTGATGGATATGGGACAGTGTAATGACGCTTATGGCGCGATACAGGTTGCAATAGCACTTGCGGATGCATTTGGATGTTCAGTAAACGAGCTTCCGCTTTCCTTTGTACTCTCCTGGTATGAACAGAAAGCAGTCTGCATCCTCTTAACCCTGTTACATCTTGGTATAAAAAATATCCGTCTCGGTCCTTCTCTACCGGCGTTCCTTTCTCCTAACATTCTGAACTTTCTGGTAGAAAACTATGGGATTGCACCTATTACCACACCGGAAGAAGACATCAAGGTGCTGTTGAAACAATAATATGTATTTTTTACGATGTTCTAATACACTAATAGGGAACTCCAAAAAACACAGGATATAGCGCCTTTGCTATATCCTGTGTTTTAAATTAACTTTAAATTAATTTGCAATCATTAGGGTAATCTAAGCTAATTCTCCCCATACATCTCCGGCCGCCTGTCCCTGAACAGCCCCCAGCTCTTTCTATCACTCTCCAGCTCATCCAGATCAAAACTGTGGAGTATGAAGCCCTCCGTTACTCTGTCCATCTGTTCAACAACCTCTCCGGTCGCATCTGTGATAAACGAAGAACCATAAAATGTCAGTGCAGAGCTCTGGTTTCCGTTTTCTGCACACGGTACAACCTCCTCTGTGCCTATCCTGTTTGCCGCCACAACCGGCATCAGATTGCAGGCTGCATGTCCGGTCATGCACCTTCTCCAGTGTGGCATACTGTCACATTCCAGTATCGGCTCGCTGCCTATGGCTGTAGGGTAAAAAAGTATCTCCGCGCCCTTTAAAGCCATACCTCTTGCCGTTTCCGGGAACCACTGATCCCAGCATATACCGACTCCAATTGTTGCATATCTTGTCTTAAAAGCTTTAAAGCCTGTATTTCCCGGTGTGAAGTAAAACTTCTCCTGATAATAATGATCGTCCGGGATATGTGTCTTTCGGTATATTCCAAGCACCTCTCCGTCGGCATCTATCACCGCCACTGAGTTGAAAAGCTGTCTGCCCTCTCCAGCCTCATAAAAGCTCACAGGAATCACTACTCCAAGCTCCTTTGCAAGTGCCTTCATGCTCTGCACCGCATCATTTTCAGAAAGCGGCTTTGCATAGTCATAATAATCGTACCGCCTCTCCTGACAGAAATACTGTCTCTCAAATAGCTCCGAAGGAAGTATTATCTGTGCTCCTGCCTCTGCTGCAGCCCTTATAAGCTTTGCTGCTTTTTCAATATTTTCTTTTACGTCACGGCTGCAGCTCATCTGGATTGCAGCAATTGTAACCTCTCTCATACTATTCACCTTTCTCATCCTGAATTAAATTACTGCGGTATCTGCTGTGTGATACAGTGTATATTTCCCCCGCCGACAATTATGTCACGCGCATATATCGGATACACTTTTCTTCCCTCAAAAAAGCTTCCGATTGCCTTAAGCGCAGGCTCATCCATCACATCACCAAACTGTGGAATGAGCACACCGCCGTTTGTGATGTAAAAATTCACATAGCTTGCCGCTAAGCGTTCTCCTGCCTCGCGCTCATCCTCACCCTCCTCAAAGGTGAAGCCCGAAAGCTCATATTCTGTGATACACACCGGCTTCTTTGGAATGTAAACCTTGTGAACCTCAATTTTCCGGCCTCTTGCATCAGTTTCATTTTCCAATATTTCAAGGTCCGCTGAGGACATCTGATACTGTGGGTCATCCATGTCATCAGTCCACGCAAGCACCACATGCCCCGGGCTTGTAAATGCACATACGTTGTCGACATGCTCGTTGGTTTCATCATTGTATATTCCATAAGGAATCCAGATAATTTTTTCGGCACCGAGATAATCCTTTAATTTCTGTTCTATTTCAGACTTCGATAATTCCGGATTTCTGCCCTTGCTTAACAGACAGCTTTCCGTCACTATCACAGTTTTCTCTCCGTCTGTGTGGATGGCTCCACCCTCTAAGACAAACGGATGTGCATCATACATGTCGTATCCGGTTTTGTTGCAAAATAAAGCCGCTACTCTGTCATCCTTTGTCCAGTCTGCGTACAGTCCGTCTACCTTGCCGCCCCAGGCATTAAAACACCAGTCGATTCCTCTGACAGCGCCATCCTCATTTTTCACGAAGGTCGGCCCCACATCTCTGGCCCAGGCATCATCTGACTCCATTTGTATATATTTCACCGGGAAATTTTCCTGATAATTTTTCTGCTTTCTGACAGCTTCCACAACAGACCTTGCATTGTCTATCACATCTGCCTCAGCGAGCACATATGCCTGCTCAGACTCTGCTATTGCACATATCACCTCCGCAAAAGCCTCTCTTGCCCGCCTGGCACCGTAAATCCATGAGCCCGGGCGCTTTGGCCAGATGATGATGGTACCCTTGTGGGGAGCATACTCTGCCGGCATATAAAAGCCGTCTGCTCTAGGACAGCCTGCATTTAAAATCTTCATATTCGAATCTCCTGATAACCTTACAATCGTTATTTTCATCCATTACTGCAATGTCCGGAAGCGGCATGCCGTTAAAGGTATTATTTTTGACCATCGAGTAGATTGCCATATCGCAAAAGCACAGCCTGTCGCCGGTTTTTATCTCTCTGTCAAATGAATAATCCCCTATCACATCACCTGCCAGACAGGTACATGAGGACAATCTGTAGGTATACTTCTTCTCACCCGGCTCGCCACTGTCCATAAGCGGCGGACGGTACGGCATCTCAAGCACGTCCGGCATATGGCAGGCTGCGGAGGTATCCAGAATGAGTATCTTTATGCCATTGTTTTCAACTATATCAAGCACCGTTGTCTCCAGATATCCTGCATCAAGCGCAACCGCCTCTCCCGGCTCCAGATAGATTTCCAGGTCGTATTTGTCACGCATATGCATAATGCATTTTTCAAGCCTCTCAATGTCATAGTCTGCCCTTGTGATGTGATGTCCGCCTCCCATATTGAGCCACTTAAGCCCATACAGCAAATCTCCGAATTTCTCCTCTACCGCCGCAAGAGTCGTTTCGAGCGCATCCGAATCCTGTTCACAGAGCGTATGAAAATGAAAGCCCTCTATACGTGATAAATCAAGCCCGTTTTTAATAGCCTTATCGAGTGCATCTCTCGTTATCCCAAGCCTTGAGCCCGGCGCGCATGGGTCATATATCTCATGCCCCTCCTGTGTGGAGCACTCAGGGTTTATTCTGAGCCCGACGCTTATTTTTTTATCAGCCTTTTCTATTTTATCCCTGTGAAGCAGATACTGCGATACGGAATTAAATATAATATGGTCACATATTTCTACCAGCTCATCCATCTCCTGCGGCAAAAAAGCGGGACAGAATACATGGTTTTCCTTTCCCATTTCTTCATGTGCAAGGCGGGCCTCAAAAAGCCCGCTTGCAGTTGTCCCGCTTAGATATCTGCCGATAAGAGGATATTCATAAAATGCGCTGAATGCCTTCTGTGCCAGAAGAATCCTTGCACCTGTCCTTTGCATGACACCGTTTAATATCAAAAGATTTTCAGTTAATTTTCCCTCGTCTATCACATAACAGGGAGTTCTTAATTCATTTATCTTCATACCGGCCTCCGGACTAATCCATATGTACTGACTCATCCTCAGTCTTGTAACAATCCACAGGAACCGGATTCTCCACTACCTGCCAAGGCAGTCCGAACTTATTAAGAGCCTCCATGTATGGATCCGGATCCATCTCCTCAAGGTTGAACACTCCCGGCTTCTTCCAGAGTCCCTTTACTACCATCATGGCACCAATCATTGCCGGCACACCTGTGGTATAGGAAATCGCCTGCGACTCAACCTCCTTGTAGCACTCCTGATGGTCACATACATTGTAGATGTAGATTGACTTTTCCTTTCCGTCCTTGACACCTGTAAAAATACATCCGATATTTGTCTTTCCGACTGTGCGAGGTCCCAATGATGCAGGGTCAGGAAGCAGCTCCTTAAGCACCTGTATTGGCACTATTTCCTTTCCGTCCACCATGATCGGGTCTGTCCTTAGCATGCCTACATCCTCAAGACACTTCATATGTGTGAGATAGCTCTGTCCAAAGGTCATGAAGAATCTGATTCTCTTTATTCCCGGAATATTTTTGGCGAGCGACTCAATCTCCTCGTGGTGAAGCAGATACATATCCTTTTCTCCGACCTGGTCAAAATTGTACTGCGCTCTCCACTCCATAGGCTTTGTCTCTACCCAGTGGCCGTCTGTCCAGTATGAGCCGTTCGCAGAAACCTCACGCAGATTTATCTCAGGGTTAAAGTTTGTCGCAAATGGGTATCCGTGATCACCGCCATTGCAGTCGAGAATGTCTATAGTATGTATTTCATCAAAATAATGCTTAAGCGCATATGCAGAATAAACAGAGGTCACACCCGGGTCAAATCCGCTTCCAAGAATAGCCGTAAGCCCTGCCTCCTTAAATTTCTCCTGATATGCCCACTGCCATGAATAATCAAAATATGCCGTAAATCCAAGCTCCTTGCAGCGCTTTTCGTAGATTGCTCTCCACTTTGGATCCTCAGTATCCTCACACTCATAGTTGGCAGTATCGATGTAGTCAACACCACACGCAAGACATGCATCCATGATTGTAAGATCCTGATACGGAAGCGCAACATTTAAAACCGCATCCGGCTTGTATGCATTAATCAGTTCTTTTAATTCCTCCACATTGTCGGCATCAACCTTTGCAGTCTCAATTTTTGTGCTTGTCTTTCCCTCAAGCTTTGCCTTTAAATCGTCACATTTTGACTTGGTTCTGCTTGCAATCATAATCTCGGTAAATACCTCGCTGTTCTGGCAGCATTTTCTGATTGCCACCTGCGCAACTCCACCACATCCGATAATAAGTAATCTGCTCATTTTTGTCCTCCTGATTCGCTTTGGTTATGATATAGTTTTTCTAATTTGTTTTACTTTGTTTCCTCTTCCTCGAGTAAATCCTCCACATATTTCGGAAGCATGAAGGCTCCCCTGTGTAAATGTGTTGTATAATACCAGGTTTTAAGCCCCAGTGCATCCCATCTTTTTGCATCAAGATCATAAAGCGGATGATATTTCTTCGATGCAAACCCAAACAGCCAGTAGCCTGACGGACAGGTTGGAATATGTGCCTGATATACCCTGCTTATAGGAAATGATTTATACACCTTTCTGTGCATTTTCCGGCACTCAAGCTCATCCTCATCATAAAAAGGGCTGCCGTGCTGATAAACCATGATTCCATCATCCTTTAGTGCCTTATAACAGCTTCCGTAAAACTCTTTTGTGAAAAGTCCCTCCGTATGTCCGAGCGGGTCTGTGGAATCGTTGATTATCAGATCATATTCATCATGCTTTCTGCGTAAAAATCGCAGACCATCATCATAAAACATGGAAATTCTTTCATCCTCAAGTCCACATGCTACCTCGGGGAAAAACCGCCTGCATACATCGACAAACATCTTGTCTGTCTCAACCACATCAATATGCTCGACAGACGGATATTTGATAAGCTCCTTCGCCACGCCGCCGTCGCCACCACCTATTATAAGTATCTTTTTGGCATTCGGGTGAACCGCCATCGGCACATGTGTGACCATCTCATCATATATAAACTCATCTGTGTCCGAAAAAACAATCTCGCCATCCAGCGCGACCATTTTGCCAAACTCATATGATTTAAACACATCTATTTTTTGATAATCACTCTGCCCTGAAAAAAGCTGCTCCTGTATCCTTACATCCAGCTTGACATTGGCAGTATGATATTGTGAAAACCACATTTGCATAGCTTTTCCTCCTGTTTACTGCTCCAATACCTTAAGATATTCTACCGCAGGATCCTCTGTTCCCTGCATTGAACAGCCCTTTTCCTTTGCGTAGACAATGTATTGCGCAATCTCTTTTGTAATAAGCTCTCCCGGTGCAAGAATCGGGATTCCCGGTGGATAACACATGACAAACTCACCACTTACAGCGCCTACCGCGTCCATAATGCGCACTGATTTCTTCTGCGAATAAAACGCCTCCTGCGGCGATACCGCCACCTTTGGATTTATGTACTCTCCCGACAAAAGTCCGGTCTTGTCCTTGCTGTAAAGGCGCTTGATATCCTCCAGCGCACCTACAAGCCTCTCTATATCCTGTATTCTGTCACCAATTGATATATACGCAAGTATATTACAGATATCTCCAAACTCTATCTGGATATCATACTCATCACGCAGCAGATCATATACCTCTATTCCGGCAAGCCCTATATCGAGCGTATAGATGGACAGCTTTGTCACATCATAATCATATATGCTCGTGCCATTTACAAGGTCACGCCCATACGCATAATAGCCGCCTATGGAATTAATCTCCTGCCTTGCGTACTCCGACATCTGTGCCACCTTGGCAAAGGATTCCTCGCCTCTGAGTGCCAGATTTCTTCTTGATATATCAAGGCTTGACAATAGCAAATACGATGCGCTCGTGGTCTGGGTGAGGTTGATAATCTGCCTCACATAATCAGCATTTACATCCCTTCCGGTGAGCAGAATCGAGCTCTGTGTCAGGCTTCCTCCCGATTTGTGCATCGATACCGCAGACATGTCTGCCCCGGCTGCCATTCCTGATATCGGAAGCCCCTTTCCAAAGTAAAGATGTGTACCATGTGCCTCATCCGTGAGCACCTTGATTCCTTTCGAATGAGCCAGCGCAACTATCGACTTAAGGTCAGAACAGATTCCGTAATACGTCGGATTGTTTACAAGCACAGCCTTTGCATCCGGATTTTCCTCGATAGCCCTCGCCACCTGGTCAATCTCCATTCCAAGCGAAATACCAAGCTTCGCATTCGTCTGCGGATTGACATAAACCGGTATCGCTCCGCAGAGCACGAGTGCATTAAGAGCGCTTTTATGAACATTTCTCGGAAGTATAATCTTGTCTCCTGCCTTGCAGGTGGACAAAATCATGGCCTGCACCGCAGAAGTGGTGCCTCCTACCATAAGAAAGGCATTTGCCGCTTCAAAGGCATCCGCCGCAAGCTCCTCTGCCTCTCTGATTACCGAAACCGGATGGCACAAATTGTCAAGCGGCTTCATTGAATTGACATCAAGCCCTACACACTTTTCTCCGAGCAGATGCACCAGCTCAGGATTTCCCCTGCCTCTCTTGTGTCCCGGCACGTCAAACGGCACCACTCTCTTCTTCTTAAACTCCTCAAGAGCCTCATAAATCGGCGCTCTTTCCTGTCTTTTGATATCCATTTACTTCTCCTGTATTTAAAAAGGATGATGCGTGCAAGCATCATCCTTTAGATTCGTCTTAACAACAGTAAAATCGTAACATATACTATGGAGTTATGCAAGAAATTACGTTTTATTTTTGCTAATGATAGTTACACCATTGCAGGCTCTTTCTTCTTAATAATTGCCTCAACTTCATCAACACCTGTTTCAGCTACATCTGCGATCTGATCCAATGTATAACCTTTTTTATACATATTCAGAATAAACTTTTCGCTTGTCTTTTCAGTAGCTCTTTCAGTAGCTCTTTCTTCAATTCCTGTACTCAGATTACACATAATTCTCACATCCTCTCTAAATTCTTGATTAATTGGAATATTAGATACCCGCATTTTCCGGCTCCATTCCTTTAAATTCATAGACTGAAAGGCTCTCTGTCTTAATATCATTATAAGCGAGGGACTTTACGGAATCAACTGATTTTTCATTACTTACTATTAAAGAGGAAGCCGGTACATGTGGAGTGCACCGGCTAAACTAAAAATATGAAAAAGATTAATATGAGTATTTCTTTTGTTTACAGTGTCAGTATACGGGGCAATTGTGAAAATGCTGTGTTTACTTTCTTACCCTTTTATAAACAAAATGTTAATGCAACACAACAAAAGAGCCCTTTCGAGCTCTTTTGCTTTGTACAACATTAAAGTGTAGATGATTACTGTAAGAGTGAAAGTACACCCTGATTAGACTGATTAGCCTGTGCAAGCATAGACTGTCCAGCCTGAGCAAGAATATTGTTCTTGCTGTAGTTAACCATCTCAGAAGCCATATCTGTATCACGGATACGAGACTCAGCTGTTGTAGTATTCTCAACTACG
>OJRK01000694.1_pt1 | contig 11101 bp, 6 predicted proteins | sample 1599161 | NCBI WGS metagenome assembly OJRK01 (sample SAMN03922535, study PRJEB24848) | human gut metagenome | isolation source: stool sample | host: Homo sapiens | place: Germany | collected 2010-05
ACAGTGACCTGCCTGAGCGGGCTGGAACAGCTTCGGATCGTTCCCGAAGCCAACTTCGTCAATGTCGGCGAGCGCACCAACGTCGCCGGCTCGGCCAAGTTCGCGCGGCTGATCCGCGAAAAAAATTACGAGGAAGCTCTCTCGGTGGCCCGCGCCCAAGTCGAAGCGGGCGCCAATATCGTCGATGTCTGCATGGACGACGGCCTGATCGACGGTCCCGAAGCCATGCGCGACTTCCTCAACCTGATGGGTTCGGAACCGGAAATCTCCGCAGTACCCGTCATGATCGACTCTTCGAAATGGGAGGTGCTCGAAACGGGGCTCCGGGTGGTGCAGGGCAAGAGCGTCGTCAATTCCATCTCCCTGAAGGAGGGCGAGCAAGAATTTCTGCACCGCGCCCGCCTCATCCGCCGTTACGGAGCCGCCGCCGTGGTGATGCTCTTCGACGAGCAGGGACAGGCAGACACCTATGCCCGCAAGATCGAGGTGGCGCAGCGGGCCTACAAGCTTCTCACCGACGACGGATTCCCCGCCGAAGACATCATCTTCGACCCCAACATCCTCGCGGTGGCCACCGGTATCGAAGCCCACGACGCCTACGCCCGGGACTTCATCGAAGCCGTCCGCTGGATCAAGCGAAACCTGCCCCACGCCAAGATTTCGGGCGGCGTGTCGAATCTATCGTTCGCCTTCCGGGGCAACAACGCCGTGCGCGAGGCCATGCATTCGGTGTTTCTCTACCACGCCATCCAAGCGGGTATGGACATGGCGATCGTCAATCCCCAGATGCTGCAAATCTACAGCGACATCGAACCGGGACTACTCGAACGGGTCGAGGATGTTATCCTCTGCCGCCGCGCAGACGCCGCCGAACGCCTCACGGAATACGCCTCGCAATTCACCAAAACCGGCGCGACGCAGACACAGCATACCGACGCCTGGCGCTCGGAGCCGCTCGGCAAACGCATCGAATACGCCATGCTCAAGGGCGTGGCCGACTACATCGAGCAGGACGCGCTCGAAGGCTACCGCACGCTGGGCTCGCCCCTGGCGGTGATCGACCAGTTGCTGATGCCGGCCATGGAGGTCGTAGGCAATCTGTTCGGGCAGGGCAAAATGTTCCTGCCGCAAGTGGTCAAGACCGCCCGCGTGATGAAAAAAGCCGTCGCCGTATTGACTCCCTACATCGAGCAAGGTTCCGAAGCGAACGCCAAGAGCGCCGGCAAGGTGCTGGTGGCTACCGTGAAAGGCGATGTACACGACATCGGCAAGAACATCGTGGCGGTAGTCATGGCCTGCAACGGCTACACGATCCGCGACCTGGGCGTGATGGTCGAATGTCCCCGCATCATCGACGAAGCCGTCGCCTGGGGCGCCGACGCGATCTGCCTGAGCGGACTGATTACCCCTTCGCTCGAGGAGATGATCCACGTCTGCGAAGAGCTGGAACGCCGGGGGTTGCAAATTCCCGTACTGATTGGCGGTGCGACCACTTCGGACGTACATACCGCCGTAAAAATAGCTCCGACCTACTCGGGCCCGGTGATCCATGCCGACAACGCCAGCCGCAACAACAAAATCCTCGGCGAACTTCTCGGCCCCGGCCGGGAGGAGTATCTGGCTCGCGTGCGCGAGGAGCAACAGGCCCTGCGCGACCAGTACCGCCGCCGCGAGGAGATCCGCACGATCCTCCCCTTCGGCCAGGTGCGCAAGCTGCGCGTCCCGAAACCCGCGTCCGAGATCGCCGTTCCGGCACACACGGGACGGCTGGTGTTTCCGGACGTAAATATCGCCGACGTGGAGCCGCTGATCGACTGGAACTTCTTCTTCCCGGCGTGGGGACTCAAGGGCCGCGTACCGGAGATCTTCGAAAACCCCGAACACGGCGCCGAGGCCCGCAAACTCTACGACGACGCGCAAAAGATGCTGGCCCGCATCCGCGAAGAAAAACTCCTCACCCTCCAGGGCGTAGCGGGTATTTTCGAAGCCGTCAGCCGGGGCGACGACATCGTGGTCACCGGCCCGAAAGACAAGAAATACATCCTGCCGATGCTGCGCAGCCAGGCCCCGGTCCGGGAAGCCCAGGCCCGCTGTCTGGCCGATTTCATCGCCGACGAAAAGGCAGGCAGGACCGACTATATCGGGGCCTTCGCCCTCACGGGCGGCATAGGGCTCAAGGAGCTGACCGAAAAGTTCCGCGCGGAGGGCGACGACTACAACGCCATCCTCTCGAAACTGCTGGCCGACCGCCTGACCGAAGCCCTCTGCGAATGGGTGCATATCTTCATCCGCCGCCAGATGTGGGGGTACGAAACCGGTCCGGCGCTCACGCCCGAACAGATCATCCGCGGCAAATACCGGGGCCGGCGCATGGCCTTCGGCTACCCGGCCTGTCCCGACCACTCGCTCAAACGCGAGGTCTTCGACCTGCTGGCCGCCGACAAGACGACCGCCATGCGCCTGAACGACAACTATATGATTACGCCCGAGGAGGCGCTCTGCGGCCTGTTCTTCGCCGACGCCGAATATTTCTCCGTCGGACGAATCGACCGAGAACAACTGGCCGACTACTCCGCACGCCGCGACATGGACACAGAAACGATCGAAAAACTGATACCCAATAACATCTGATGAATATTACGGATCTCATACAGGGCACTGTCGCTTCGCGCACGACCCGTTTCGCCTTCGAGCTGCTTCCGCCCCTGAAGGGGGACGGCACGCGCAGCGTCTTCGGAGCCATCGACCCGCTGATGGATTTCAACCCGGCCTACATCAACGTCACCTTCCACCGCGAAGCCCTCAAAGAGGACGTCCGCCCCGACGGAAGCCGCGAGTGGCACATCATGCGCCGCCGTCCGGGCACGGTCGGTATCTCGGCCGCGATCCGGCGCAAATACGACGTGGAGGTGGTTCCCCACCTGATCTGCGGCGGCTGGTCGAAATACGACATCGAGGATTCGCTGATCGACATGGATTTCCTGGGGCTGCACAACGTGCTGGCGCTGCGGGGAGACAAGCGGCAGAACGAACCCCGCTTCGTCCCCTACGCCCAGGGACACGCCCACGCCGCCGACCTGGTGCGCCAGATCCAGGCCATGAACCGGGGAGAATTTATCGACGGCGAAGTCGAGGAGTGCCACCACTCCAAGTTCTCGGTAGGCGTGGCGGGCTATCCCGAAAAGCATTTCGAGGCGGCGAACGCCCAAAGCGACCTCCAGTACCTCAAGGAGAAGGTCGATGCGGGGGCCGACTACATCGTAACCCAGATGTTCTTCGACAACAGCAAGTACTTCGATTTCGTGGAGCGCTGCCGCAAGGCGGGCATCACGGTACCGATCATCCCGGGCATCAAGCCGATCTCGACGCCCAAGCACCTGGAGATCCTGCCTCGCACCTTCAGCGTCAGCCTGCCCGAGGAGTTGGTGAAGGCCGTCCGGGCCTGCGGCGAGGACACACAGGCGGCCCGCGAGGTCGGGATAGAATGGGCGATCCACCAGGCCAAGGAGCTCAAAGCGGCCGGAGTGCCGATCATCCATTTCTACACGATGGGACGCACGGACAACATCCGCAAGATCGCCTGCAACGTGTTCTAATTCCGAATAGGGCAAAGTAATTGCTATTAAACACTTAACCATGACACCCGTAGAGTTTCGCCGCCACCTGCACCGCCATCCGGAGCTCTCGTTCCGCGAAACGGAGAGCGCCCGCTTCATCGCCGAAGCGCTCCGCGAGGCAGGCATCCCCTGCCGTCCGATCGCCGGAACCGGCGTACTGGCCAAAATCGAAGGACGCGGCGACCTGCGGCGGGCCGTCGTGCTGCGGGCCGACATCGACGCCCTGCCCATCCGCGAACAGAGCGGCGCGGCGTGGAGTTCCGAGAACGACGGAGTGATGCACGCCTGCGGGCACGACATCCACGCAGCGGTGCTCTACGGCACCCTGCTCCGGCTCTCCGCCGAGCGGAATTTCGAGGGTACTCTTTTCGGAATCTTCCAACCCGGAGAGGAATCGAATCCCGGCGGAGCCTCCAAAGTGCTGGCCGAAAACCCCTTCGAAGGCTATACGGTGCTGGCCGTCGTCGGCGAGCACGTCGAACCTGCACTGGACGCGGGCACGCTGGGCTTCCGCGCGGGCAAGTACATGGCCTCCAACGACGAACTGCGCCTCACGCTCGAAGGCGCGGGCGGCCACGCGGCCATGCGTGCCGAACACCGCGACACGGTGAGCGCCGCCGCACAACTGATCCTGCACCTCACGGCCCTGAACACGCCCGAACGGGTCGTTTCGATCGGCAAGGTCGAAGCTGCGGGCGCCACGAACGTCATCCCGGACCGAGTCTATATGGAGGGAACGATGCGCACCTTCGACGAACGGGAGCGGGCCGAAGTGAAACGCACGATCGAGGAACTCGCCGCTGCGAACGACGCCTCATACGGCGTACGAACCCGGGTACACTTCACCCCCGGCTACCCGTGCGTGGTCAATGACCCGGAGTTGATCCGGCAGGCCGTCGCACTGGCCGAAACCGAAGGGATCCCCTTTCAAATGCTGCCCCTGCGCATGACTTCCGAAGATTTCGGCTTCTACGGCACCCGCTACCCGGCAATCTTCTACCGCCTGGGCGTCGGTCCCGGAGCCGGAAAACTGCATACATCCACCTTCAACCCCGACGAGGCGGCCATTCCGACCGGCATCCGGTTCATGGAACTCCTCGCCCGTAACTATTTCAACCGATGAATAAACTGAAAAATACGAAGAAATCGGCCGCATTCGACCGCTCTTCGCTGATTATTAACCTGTTCCGGGAATTCCCAAACAACAAATTTTCCCTCAAGCACCTGGCTTCGGCCTCGGGCGGCGCCACCAAGGAAGGCCGTCTTCGCACCCGTGAAATTATCGCGGAACTGCTCGCCCAGGGCACTATCGAGGAGTGCGGGCAGGAAAAGTACCGTCTCAGCGGCAAGGAGCGTCCCCGCCAGGAGGGCATCGTACAGATGATCTCGACAGGAGCGATGTATATCCGCTCCGAGGAGTTCGAAAACGACGTATATGTCAGCCAGCGCAATTCGCTGAATGCTCTGGACGGCGACCGCGTGGAGTTCGTCATCCCCCGCCGCTCCCACGCCGGGTCCCTCGAAGGCGAGATCACCCGCATCGTGGAGCGCAGCCGCAAGCAATACGTGGGCACGGCCGACGTGAGCGACCACGCCATCTTCGTCAAGATGGATCCCCGGCGCATGCCGATGGACGTCTATCTCTCCAAGCGGGACAACCCTAACGTACAGCACGGCGACAAAGTCGTGATCCGCATCACGGACTGGGCGCTGGGTTCCAAAAGCCCCGCCGGAGAGCTGGTCGAGGTATTGGGCCGCGCCGGAGAGAACAATACCGAGATGCACGCCATCCTGGCCGAATACGGCCTGCCCTACCATTTCGAGCAAAAGGTCGAAGATGCGGCCCAGGCCATTCCTTCGACGATCACCAAAGCCGATTACGCCGCCCGGCGCGACTTCCGCAAGATAACGACCTTCACCATCGACCCGGCGGATGCCAAGGACTTCGACGACGCCCTCTCGATCCGCAAGATCGAAGACGGCGTATGGGAGGTGGGCGTACATATCGCCGACGTGACCCACTACGTTCAACCCCGCTCGGTGATCGACACCGAAGCCGAGGAGCGCGGCACGTCGGTCTATCTGGTCGATCGCACGATCCCGATGCTGCCCGAAAAATTGAGCAACGAGCTTTGCTCGCTGCGCCCCGACGAAGAGAGCCTCTGCTTCTCGGCGGTCTTCACGCTCAACGAGGAGGCCGAGGTGCTGGACAAATGGTTCGGCCGCACGGTCATCCACTCCGACCGCCGCTTCACCTACGAGGAGGCGCAGCAGATCATCGAAACCGGCAAGGGCGACTTCGCCGAAGAGGTGCTGACGCTCAACCGTCTGGCACAGCGGATGCGCAAAACACGCTTCAAGCACGGAGCCGTGAGCTTCCAGCGCGAAGAGGCCAAGTTCAAACTCGACGCCGAAGGCAAACCCCTGAGCGTCTATTTCAAGGAGCAAAAGGAGGCCAACCAGCTCATCGAAGAGTTCATGCTGCTGGCCAACAAACAGGTCGCCGAATTCTGCGGACATCACAAAGTGAACGGCCGTGCCGTGCGGCGCACGATGGTTTATCGCGTACACGACGTTCCGAACGAGGAGAAGCTCGAAAAATTCCGGACCTTCGTTCTGCGCTTCGGCTACGTATTCAAGGCCGACAAGGGACGCGCCGTGGCCAAGGAGATGAACAAGCTGCTGGGACAGGCCAAAGGACGCATCGAGGAGAACGTCATTTCGAACCTCGCCGTACGTGCGATGTCCAAGGCTTTCTACTCGACCGATAACATCGGTCATTACGGCCTCGCTTTCCCCTACTACACGCATTTCACCTCGCCGATCCGCCGCTACCCGGACATGATGGTCCACCGGCTGCTGGCCCGCTACCTCGAAGGAGGCAAATCGGCCGACCGCGACACCTTCGAGAAACTCTGCGTACACGCCTCGGAGCGGGAAGTGATCGCTGCCGAAGCCGAACGCGCCTCGATCAAGTACAAAATGGTGGAGTTCATGCAGGATAAAATCGGCCAGTTCTTCGACGGCCATATCTCGGGCATGAGCGACTGGGGCATGTACGTCGAGCTGGACGAAACTCACATCGAAGGCATGGTTTCGCTGCGGGAAATGGAGGACGACCTCTACCAGTTCGACGAGAACCGCTACGAGGTCTATGGACGCCGCAAAGGACGGGTCTTCACCTTGGGCGATGCCGTGCGCATCCGCGTCAAGCGGGCCGATCTGCAACGCCGTCAGCTCGATTTCGAACTGGTGCACGATGCGGCGGCCGACTCCCGCGAGAACGACGTAAAGGGGCACGCAGCGATTCCGGTACGCCGCCAAAGCACGTCCCGACCGGGTAAGGGCGGCAAAACGTCCCGCAAAGGGGGCAAAAAAGGATCGAAGCGATGATCCGGGAACAGACGCAGCGAACCGCCGGAACCGGCCCCAACCGTGCGGAAGAGATATACGAAAAATGTCTGAAGCGTGATCCCCTCACGGCGGAGGAGGCGTATTGGCTTTACGAACAGGCCCCCCTGCAGGAGCTGGCTCTCACGGCTGACCGCGTGCGCCGTGCCGTAGCGCCCGACCCGGAGGTCGTGACCTGGCAGATCGACCGCAACGTGAACATCACCAACGTCTGCATTTCGGGCTGCCGCTTCTGCAATTTCCACTGCAAACCCCACCAGACGGAGCGGGCTTTCATCACCACGCTCGACGAATACAAGGAGAAAATCGAGCGGATGCTCGCCCTCGGCGGCGACCAGTTGCTGCTGCAGGGCGGTCTGCACCCGAAGCTGGGGATCGATTTCTACGAGGAGCTCTTCTCGACACTCAAGAGCCTCTATCCGCAGGTACGCCTGCACGCCCTCGGAGCGCCCGAAGTGGCGCACATCGCCCGCATCAGCGGCCTCACCACGCTCGACACCCTGAAACGGCTGATCGCCGCCGGATTGGACTCCCTGCCGGGTGCCGGGGCCGAGATCCTCGATCCCGGTGTGCGGAAAGCCATCTCGCCCGCCAAACCTACGGTCGAGGAGTGGATCCAGGTGATGCACGAAGCCCACTGCCTCAACCTGCCGACCTCGGCGACGATGATGTACGGCCACGTCGAAACACCCCGTCAGCGTGTGGACCACCTGCTGCGCATCCGCGACCTGCAGGCCCGCTGTCCCGAAGGACATTACGGCTTTCTGGCCTTCATCCCCTGGATTTTCCGCTCGTCGGGCACCGAATTGGAGCGGCAGGGAGTTGCAACCCGCTTTTCTCCATTGGAATACATTCGCATAATCGCCGTCAGCCGACTGGTTCTGAACAACATCCGCAACATCCAGGCTTCGTGGCTCACCGTCGGCAAGGCCACCGCTCAGGTAGCGCTGCACAGCGGCGCCAACGACATGGGTTCGATCATGATCGAGGAGAACGTCGTTTCTTCGGCCGGGGCGCACAACCAGTTCGATGCCGCAGGCATCCAACAAGCGATCCGCGAGGCGGGTTTCACGCCTCGTCTGCGGGACCAGCTTTACCGAATGCGGTAACGATCCCCGTGCGGCAAGCCATATCAACTGAAGAGAGGTATTTCCCTGCACGAATAAAAAGCCGGAAAATTCCGGCTTTTTTATTCGGAACGAATTTTGAACTCTACCCGACGATTATAACCAACTCCCTATGACGGCATATTTACGGCCTGCTCTTCGACAGACAAGACTCTTCTCTCGATCCGGACTTACACGACACCTCGGACTTCTATACCGGACCGTACAGCCGACTATTGTGCTGTTCCTGCTTGTACTCGCCCTAACGGGCTGCCTTTCCGAAGATATCCCAACGGAAAAGGAAACCACGCTCGTCCGCGTCGGAGAGAAGGCCCCTCACTTCACGGTCGGGATGCTCGACGACACAGCGATCACCCTGTCCGACCTGCAAGGCAACGTGGTGTTGCTTACCTTCTTCTCCACGTGGTGCCCGACCTGCCGGGAGCAGATGCAGCAGATGCAAACCCAAATCGTCGATCGCTTTGCTGACCGGAAATTTCGCTTCCTTCCAATCAATCGAGGCGAAACACAGCAGACCGTTCAAGAGTTCTGCCGCGAGCTGGGAATCGTATTCTCCGTAGGTCTGGATCCCGACATGTCAATCTACTCGCTCTACGCCACCCGATACGTTCCCCGCAACTTTATCATCAGTCCCGATGGCAAAATCCTGCTCTCCGAAACCGACTACGACGCAACAATACAACGCCTGCTGATCGAGCAAATCGAACAAGCACTCCAAACAACAGAATAAAGCACCATACCCGACAAAGCCGACCGCACAAAACAGCCGTCTATGACTGACTCGACCGGATTCCGAAGACACCCCGGAATTCCAGCGGTTTCCACCCCGTAACCGTCCGATCTGCCGGGACCCAGCAACATTGCCGAACCCCGCAATTTACTCCACATCGAATCGAACCGTCCCCTCTCATGCCTTCTCCAAAACCCCTCCACACACCCTCTTCCTCACAAAATACAAACGGCGGAGCTTTTGCAAGCTCCGCCTGTTCTTTTGAAATCCGGGATTTCGATTACTTCATCAGACCGGTTACCAGGAAGGTGATCGCCACGGTCAAAATACCGTACAACTCCGGGAAAGCGGCGAGGATCAGGGTTTTGGTACCCACGTCATGACCGTTACCTACGGCAGCGATACCGTTGGCGCAAAGCTGGCCCTGGCGATACGACGAGAAAAAGTTCACCAGGCCGACCAAGATACCCAAGCCGAAGATAGCGGCTGCCTGCAGCATCGTAACCGAATCGGTCAGGTAATTCATGATAAGGAAGAGCGAGGCAAAGCCGTAAAGACCCTGCGAAGCGGGCAGACCCGACAGGATGATGTAGTTACCGAAGGCATTCGGGTTCTTCTTCATCGCACCGACTGCGGCGTTGCCCGCGATAGTAGTGCCATAGCAACTGCCTACGGCCGCCAGAGTAAACATGATGGCCATACCGAGATAGCCCAACGTAATAGGTTCCATAAATCGAATTTTGTTTTAGTTGTTAATATTGATTATCATTTAGTTTATTCGTTTTTCAACGGGGTGAAGACACGCGTTGCGGCCTCGAACCCGGCGTTCTTATAGAACTCCACGAACGTCAGACGCAGCGGATGCACCACCGACGAGAGAACGCACATGAAGAGGTTGATGCCGTGTCCCAGCAGCAGGATCAGCAACATCACGAGCTGCTTCACGACCGGAATATCCGGGCTCATACCAACGGCCAACTGGTTGAAGACCATCGCCAGAATACCTCCCGAAAGGCCGATGGCGAACAGACGGATGTACGACAGCAGATCGCCCACCAGTCCCGACACATTATTATAGGTATTCCAGATACCGAGTCCGAAGTTCACGAAGATATTCTTGCCCGGCGTATTGAAGAAGAACATCAGCACCAGGCCGATGCCCAAGATCACCAGATAAGCGACCGAATGGAACGTGAAACCCACGCTTTCGGGCAGCAGGAACGCAACGGCACTATCGACCAGCACGATGATCCAGCCGATCAGTCCCAGCGCATAGCGCAGGCCGAAGCTGCGGGCCGTAACATAAGCGTTGATCATCATGGCGAAAAGCACCTGCACGGCACCCAGTCCGATCGAAAGCGGGAAGAGGATGTCCGGTGTCAACAGATGATCGCGCAGGCTGCCCAGCCACTCCCATTCGGAGAGCTGCAATCCGAAGAACGAGCCCGACATCAGGCCGAAGACCATGCCCGAGAATCCGCACAGCATCGTCAGCATACCGATCTCCTTCATGGCCGAACTCCCCTTCTTGCGGCCCAGCATCACTGCGGCCAAACCGCCCAGCATGATGACCAGTCCGTAACCGCCCTCGGCCATACAGAAGCCGAAGAAGATCATATAGAAAGGAGCGAAGAAGCGTGTCAAATCGATCGTGCCGTATTTAGGCAGCGCATACATCGCGCCGATCACCTCGAACAGATGGGCAAAGGGACGGTTGCGCAGCTTCACCGGGGTATTGTCCTCGGGGGTCGGCGTACTCTTCAGGAAAATCAGATTGGGGTATTCGGCCAGCAGGGCATCCACCTTCGCGGAATCGGACTCCTCGGCCCACCCCTCCAGAATAACCAGCGTACCGTCGGCTTCAGGCTGCGCAGTATTCTTCACGCGAATCTCTTCCAACTTCCGCTTGAGCTCGATCCCATGCCGGCGGATCGCCTCCACCGAAAGAGCCGCACGGGAAAATTCCCGATCCAGCTCCGCGAGCTTCCTGCGGGCCTCGGCGATCTGCGCTTCGGCCTGACGGCAGTCCATCGTCGGCGCCTTGACCTCCTGCGCATCGAGCACCACCTCCTCGCCCGGCCGGGTCACGACCACGAAGTAATCGAAGGTTTCACCCTCGTGCACCAGAGCGATCGTATAACGCTCCGACCACGCTTCGATATCCTTCTCGTAAGCCGCACGGCTGGTGAAGAAATAGCTGTCTCTTATACACATCT
>OJRK01000701.1_pt1 | contig 11054 bp, 9 predicted proteins | sample 1599161 | NCBI WGS metagenome assembly OJRK01 (sample SAMN03922535, study PRJEB24848) | human gut metagenome | isolation source: stool sample | host: Homo sapiens | place: Germany | collected 2010-05
CAGGCCAAGAACGAGGTCAGCGAACTCAAGCGCGAGATCTTCAAGCTCCAGCAGCAGAAAAAGTAAGCCTTGACGACAGAGCTGTTAGCGCCCGCGGGCGGGCAGGAGGCGCTTGTTGCCGCCGTACAGAGCGGTGCGGACGCCGTGTATATGGGCTTTGGCGCGTTCAACGCGCGCCGCAGCGCGAGGAACTTCTCTGACGAGGAATTCCGCGCGGCGGTCTCTTATTGCCATTTGCGGGGCGTAAAGGTCTATCTGACGCTCAACACGCTCGTCACCGACCGCGAACTCCCCGCGCTTGCTGCGGAGGCGCGCGCCGCGTCGGAGTGCGGCGTGGACGCGATCCTGGTGCAGGATTGGGGCGTTCTGGCGACGCTGCAAAAAATTATTCCCGACGTGCCGCTGCACGCCTCGACGCAGATGAGCCTGCACACGCTCTCGGGCGTTCAGGAAGCGGCAAGGCTCGGCATGACGCGCGCGGTGCTCGCGCGTGAGCTTTCGCGCGGGGAGATCGCCGAAATCTGCCAAAAAAGCCCCGTCGAGATCGAAACGTTCGTCCACGGCGCGCTGTGCATGTGCTACAGCGGCCAGTGCGAGATGTCTGCCGTCATCGGGCGGCGCAGCGGCAACCGTGGCGCCTGCGCCCAGCCCTGCCGTCTGCCCTACGGCTTTTCCGGCAGGGCGGACGGCTATCCGCTGAGCTTGAAGGACGCGAACCTCGCGCCCTTCGTGCCGGAGATGATGGATATGGGTGTCGCCTGCCTCAAGATCGAAGGGCGCATGAAGCGGCCGGAGTATGTCGCCGCCGTGACGGAAATTTACGCGCGTCTCCTGCGCGAGCATCGCACGCCGACGAAGGACGAGCAGAAAAAGCTCGCCCTCGCCTTCTCGCGCGACGGCTTTACCGAGGGGTACTACCGCGGTGTGCGCGGACGCGAGATGTTCGGCACGCGGCCCGAAAATGCAAGATGGCCCGAGGACTGGTTCAGCGAGATTCGCGCGCGCTATGAAAAGGAAAATCTGCGGCTCGTGCCGCTCACATTGGAATGCACCATCCGCGCCGGAGAGCCGATGCACCTGACAGCCGAGGACGCAGACGGCCATGCTGTGACCGTCACCGGCGCAGTGCCCGAGGCGGCGCGCAGCCGCGCCGTCACCGCGGAAGAGGTCGAAACGCGCCTCAGGAAAACCGGCGGCACGGTATTTTCGGCGGCGCAGTGCGCCGTCGCACTCGACGGCGGTCTCGCCGTCAGCGCAGGTGCGCTCAATGCCCTGCGCCGCGAAGCGCTTGCGCAGATGGAAGCGCAGCGCACCGCTGTGCCGAAACGTCGCGTATTCGACTTTGTTCCGCCAACAATCGTCAAAAACAGCGCGGACAAGCCGCTTTTGACCGTCTCCCTCCACAGGGCCGAGCAGCTGAGTGAGGAACTGATCGCACTCGCTCCCGCGCGGGTGTATGTGCCCGTCGAACTACTGGCGCAGCTTGACCTTTCGCCGTATCTCGGCAGAACGGAATTTTTCGCTGTCCTGCCGCGCATCTACCGCACGCAGGACGAGCCTATTTTGCGCGCGCTGCTCGAGGACGCCGCCAAAAAAGGCGTCACGGGCGTGTCGATCGGCAACCTCGGCCACCTGCCGCTCGCGCGTGGACTTGATTGCAAGCTGCACGGCGGCTGGCCGCTGAACCTCTACAACTCCGCCGCGCTCGCTTTCTGGAAAGAACAGGGACTTTCGAGCACGTGCGTCTCGTTCGAGCTGCGCGACGCGCAGATTCGGGACCTCAGCAAGTGTCTCCCGTGCGAGGCCATCGTCTATGGCCGCCTTCCCCTGATGCTCACGGAAAACTGCCTGAATGCGAACGCGTTCGGCTGTCGATACTTTACCGAGCGCCCCGCCTCCGTTCCCTGCGACGGCGCGTGCGCAAGCGCGCCGGAGCTCACCGACCGGCGCGGCGAGCACTTCCCCGTGCTGCGCGCGTGGGGTTGCCGCAGCGAGATCGAGAACGGGAAAATTCTCTACCTCGCGGACAAAGCGCGCGACTGGCAGAGCCTTGGCCTGCGCTATGCCTGCCTGCGCTTCACGACCGAATCGCCCGAGGACTGCGTGCAGATGCTGCGCGCGTATCAGGGTGAGACGGTCGAAGCGCCGGAGAATATCACCCGCGGTCTCTTCTATCGCGGCGCAGAATGAATTCCAAATTGTAATTTTTTATCTTGATTATACTTTTTATTATCAAATAGTGAGGCAATATCATGGCAATCGTTTTGGCATCTCAATCCCCGCGCCGTCAGGAGCTGCTCGCCCGCATCGGCGTGGAGGACTTTAAGACCCTCTCGCTCGACATTGACGAGAGCTATCCGGAAGGTCTTTCTCCCGAGGACACGGTACGCTACATTGCAAAGAAGAAGTGTGACGCTGCCGCCGCGCTCTGCGCGCCCGACGATCTCATCATCACGGCGGACACGATGGTCTTTTTGGGCAATGACCGCCTCGGCAAGCCGCACGATGAGACCGACGCGTTCCGCATGCTGCGCGCGCTTTCCGGCCGCGCTCACACGGTCTGCACGGGCGTGAGCGTTCGCCGCGGCGCGCAGGAAGAGCGCTTCGCCGTGTCCACGCGCGTCTTTTTCCGCCCGATGACGGATGACGAGATCCGCGCCTACATCAAACCCGGCGAGCCGATGGACAAAGCCGGCGCCTACGGCGTGCAGAGCCGCGGCGCGCTCTTCGTCGAGCGCATCGACGGCGACTTTTTCAACGTCATGGGACTGCCCGTCGAGCAGCTTGGCTTAGTGCTCGCGCGCTTTGGCGTCAAGCTCCTCTAACCTCTCCCCTGCCCTACGATGAAAGGAGGGTAAGCCTTGAAAGAATTTTTCCGTCAGCACGGGCTGCGCATTCTGGCCGTCGCCGCGGCGGTCGCCGTGGCATTGAGCCTTTTGACCTACTTTTCCTCGACGTCCTCGGTGCTCGAAAACATCGCGGGCGTGCTGACGTACCCGTTCCGCGCCGCCGCCACTGCCGTGAGCGACTGGGCGGCCGACAAGCGCCAGTATTACGAGGACACGACCACACTCAAGGAGGAAAACGCGGCGCTCAAAAAAGAGGTCGCAGACCTTCGCGCCCAGCAGCGTCAGGCACAGGCCGACAGCGAGGAAAATAAGCTCCTGCGCGAGCTTTTGAAGCTCCAGCAGCAGCGGCGCGACTTCACGTTCGTCTCCACCGCCGTGCTCGCCCACAGCGAGAGCAGCTGGACGTCGTCGCTGTCTCTCAACCACGGCACCGATCAGGACATCGCCGTGGGCGACTGCGTCGTCAGCGCCGAGGGGTATCTCGTCGGCGTCATTTCCGAGGTCGGCCTCAACTGGTCGACGGTGCTGACCGTCATCGACACGGACACCGAGCTCGGCGCGCGCATCTTCCGCACCGGCGAGGTCGCCGTGGCGGAGGGCGACTTCTCCCTGATGGGTCAGGGCAAACTGAAGCTCTCGTACCTCACGTCGGACGACGAGGTGCTCATCGGCGACCAGATCGTCACGTCGGGCCTTGGCGGATATTACCCGAGCGGCCTTGTCATCGGCTCGGTCGAATCGCTCCAGACCGGCGACGACGGCCTTGCCCGCTACGCGGTCCTTGCCCCCATGATGGACTTTGCCGCCCTGACCGAGGTGTTCGTCATCACGGACTACGACATTGTCGACTGAGGGAGGCGCGCATGAATCTCACCCAAACCACCGCGCTTAAGTGGACGTTTTACGCGCTCGCCGCCGCGGCGCTCTTTTTCCTGCGGCGGCTGCTTCTCGGGTCGATGACGTTTTTCGGCGTCATCCCCTTTCTGCCGCCCGTCATTTTGGCGGTCATGGCATCGTTCGAGCTGCCGCGCTCGTCCGTCATCGCGGGCATCGTCTTCGGCGCGCTGTGCGACCTTGTGCTCCCCGCACCATTCGCGTGCTTGTACACGATCGCGTTCACGCTTGCGGCACTGCTCATCTCAACAGTTGTCAGTAATTTGCTGCAGCAGGGCTTTGCCCGTGCGCTGCTCTCGACCGTGCTGACATTTCTGCTCGTTGACCTCTTGCAGGCGTTCGCGCTGCTGCCGCGCAGCGGCTCGACCGCCATTTTGCCAATGCTACACCTGTTCGCGCGCGAAACGGCGCTCTCGTGCCTGCTTCTTCTGCCGGTCTATCCGGCGCTGCGCGCCATCCGCCGCATCTTCCCCGACTGATTTTCCCCATTTTCCCCAAGCCTCAAGGAAAGGAGGCCGCTATGGATCCCAAACGCTTTACCCGCCGCCTGATCGCACTCGGCGCGGCGATGTTTCTCTGCGCGCTCGTGTTCGTCGTCACGCTCTTTGACGCGCAGATCGTCAACGGCGACGATTACCTCGACAAGTCCATCCGCACGAACGCCAAGACCGAGACCGTCAAGGCCTCGCGCGGCATCCTCACCGACCGCAACGGCAAGGTGCTCGTGTCGAACCGCGCGGTCTACACGCTGAATTTTGATTCCTCGCTCGTCTCTTCCGACGAGCTCAACGACGCACTGCTGCGCGTCATCGAACTGATGAACGCGCAGGGCGTTGAAATTAAGGACACGCTTCCGCTCGCCAGGACCTCGCCCTACGCCTACGACACCGCAAACGGCAGCGCGAAAACGCTCGTCAAATACCTCGTCTCGCTCAAGTGGATCAATGAAAAGAACGTCGGCGACGACGGCCTCCCCACTACGCTGACAGGCTCTGCGCTGTATCTGAAGCTGCGCAGCGAGTACGGGATCTACGAAACGCTCCCGAATTCCACGGTGCGCACGCTCATCGGGCTGCGCTACTCCCTCGCCTCCGCCAAGATGAACGGCTCCACGACCTTCGAATTTGCGAGCGACGTGGATGTTTCGCTCATTTCCCTCATCAAGGATGGCAACTATGCCGGCGTGCAGGTGGATACCTCGTCCGTGCGCGTTTACGAGACCGACTACGCCGCCCACGTCCTCGGCTACACCGGCAGCATTCAGGACTGGGACGATTATAAGGATAAGGACGGCTACACGCTCGCGAGCACCGTCGGCATCTCCGGCGTGGAAAATGCGTTTGAAGACTATCTTCACGGCAGCGACGGCAAGCGCCTTGTCACGCTCAACGAATCCGGCAAGATCACCGGCGAGCTCTACTCCGTCGAGCCCAAGCCCGGCTCCACCGTGGCGTTGACGATCGACATCGACTTTCAGGCACAGGTGGAGGAGGCGCTCAAAAATACCGTCTCTTCCATGACAAAATCCGACGGCATCGACCGCGGCGCGGCCGTGGCCGTCGTGCAGGTCGGCACGGGCGACGTGCTGGCGCTTGCGTCCTATCCGACCTATTCCCTCTCGACGTTCCGTCAGGACCTTGCAGAGCTCTCCACCGACCCCTTGCAGCCGATGTGGAATCGTGCCACGCAGGGAAAATACGCCCCCGGCTCGACCTTAAAGCCCTTGACGGCCATCGCCGCGCTCGAATCCGGCGCGACGACCGTGCGCGAAAAGATCTACGACTCCGGCAAGTGGACGTACCCCGGCTACTCCGCGAGCTACACCTACTCCTGGAAGCGCAGCGGCCACGGCTCGCTCAACGTCCGCGGCGCGATCATGAATTCCTGCAACTATTTCTTCGCCGAAATGGGCTACCGCATGGGCATGGACACGCTGCGCGAGTATTACGCGAAATTCGGCCTCGGCGCGCCGACCGGTATTGAGATCGGCGACACCGCGGGCCGCCTTCCCTCGCAGAACGAGGGCGAGAACCTTGCCCCGTGGGCGGCGTTCGGTCAGGCGAATCAGGAATACTCCCCCCTCCAGCTCGCAAATTACATCGCGACGCTCTGCGGCGGGGGTGACCGCTACGCCACGCACCTTTTGAAAAACGTCCGCTCCAGCGGCTCCGGTGCGCTCGAATACGTTTACGACGCCGAGCCGGTCGAGACGATCGCCATGAGCAGCGAAAATCTCTCCGCCGTCCTCGCCGGTATGCACGACCTTGCGACTGACGGCGCGGTGTCGCAGTATTTCAAGGACTGTATCGTCGACGCCGCGGCCAAGACCGGTACGATCCAGACTGGCGACACGAAGAACAACAACGGCGCGTTCGTCTGCTTCGCCCCCTACGACGATCCGCAGATCGCCGTCGCCATCGTCATCGAAAAGGGCGGCTCCGGCGCAGCGTTGGCCTCCACCGCCGTGCAGGTGCTCAACGCTTACTTCTCCAACACGTCCGCGTCCTCCGCGATCACGGGCGAAAATACACTGCTGGGTTAAGCGCGCCGTTTCGGCGCGCTTTTGCCTGTTTCAGCCGCTTTATTTGGCAGAAAGGAATGTGTTATGTCAACTAAATGGTTTGATCCGCGCGATCTTCTCTTCAAATCTCCCTTTGGCGCGGTGCCCTGCGGCGCCGATGTCTCGTTCTGCTTTCGCCCCGAGCGCGGCGCGGCGGTCACGCGCTGTGAGCTGCTTGCTCACGGCGAGTTTGCCGACCAATGGACGACGGTGGAGCTTACTCCCGCGCAGGAGGACGGCCACGTCGTCTATCGCGGCATCTTCACCGCGCCGGATGACGTGGAGCTCGTCTGGTACCACTTCCGCCTCTCGTGGGCGGACGGCGGCACGAGCTGCTACGGCAAAAACGGCCTCTGCGCGTGGGACGCGGTCGAGCCTTGGCAGCTCACGGTCTACGACGACACACACAAATCGCCCGCGTGGTTCGGGCGCGGCGTGACGTATCAGATCTTCCCCGACCGCTTCCGCCGCGCTAAATCTCGTGATGTTGCGGGCCTTGTCGGCCCGCGCACGCTGCACGAAAATTGGGACGAGCTTCCCGAATACCGCCCGAACGCCGAGGGCGAGATCTCGTGCAGCGACTTTTTCGGCGGTGACTTGCAGGGGATCACGGAAAAGCTCGACTACCTCGCCTCTCTCGGTGTGACGACACTCTACCTCTGCCCGATCTTCGAGGCCTCGACCAACCACCGCTACGACACGGCCTGTTATGAGCGCATTGACCCGCTGCTCGGCGATGAAGCGGACTTCCGCACGCTCTGCGCGGAGGCGAAAAAGCGCGGCATCTACGTGATGCTCGACGGTGTCTTCAACCACACGGGGCGAAAGAGCGTCTATTTCAACGCCGACGGCTTTTACGACGACCTCGGCGCGGCGCAGGGCGAGCAGTCGCCCTACTACCGCTGGTACAACTTCCACCCATTCCCCGACGAGTACGACGCCTGGTGGGGCATCAAGAACCTGCCCGCAGTCAATGAGCTGGAAAAGAGCTATGTTGACTACATTATTGAGGGCAACAACTCCATCATCAAGCGCTGGCTGCGCGCGGGCGCATCCGGCTGGCGGCTCGACGTCGCCGACGAGCTCCCCGACGAGTTCATTGCCAAAATTCGCGCGGCGATGAACGAGGAGAACCCCGACACTTATCTTCTCGGCGAGGTCTGGGAGGACGGCACGACGAAGATCGCCTACTCCCAGCGCCGCAAGTACCTTTTGGGCCGCGAGACGAACGGCCTGATGAACTACCCGTTCCGCACGGCGCTGATGGCCTATTTGCTCGGCGGCGGCGCGGAATACTTCCGCGACAGCATGGAGGAGCTGCGCGAAAACTATCCTGCGCCCGCGTTCTACGGCGCGATGAATTTTCTCTCGACCCACGACACGCCAAGGCTTTTGACGATTCTGGGCCTCACCTCCCCCGCGCCGCAGACGCGCGACGAGCGCGCGGTCTATCAGCTCAGCGATTCCGACCTTGCGCGCGGCATGTCGCTCCTCAAGCTCGCGGCTCTGATCCTCTACACCTTCCCCGGCTCGCCGATGCTCTACTACGGCGACGAGGCCGGCATGCAGGGCTTTGAAGACCCGTTCAACCGCGGAACCTACCCGTGGGGACGCGAGAATGCCGAATTGGTGCAATACTTCCAACAGCTCGGCGCGCTGCGCAAGGCGCATGAGGCGCTGCAAAGCGGCACGATCGTCTACCATGCCGCGCAGGGCCGCGCGCTGGCGTTCTCGCGCCGCACGGAGCACGACCACTGCCTCACGGCAGTCAATGCGGGCGACGAGCTCGTCACGCTCACCCTTCCGTGGGACGGCACGCTCGCCGAGGACGCCCTGTCCCATCAGGAGTTCTTCTGCGGCAACGGCCTGCTTCGCCTGACGCTCGAACCCTACGGTACGATGCTGCTGACCCAGCCGCAGGAGTGATTTGTTTCACGTGAAACACTGATTTCAGGTCATGGTAAAGGTCAGCGCCTTTACCATGGCCCTTTTCTGTCCTCAGCACTGCCCCAGCGGCGATACCCCATCACCGGCCCAAACAGGGGCAAATCGGGGCGTAAAGGCCTGCGCCTTGTCATGTTTCACGTGAAACAAATTTGCAAAATTTGAGCTTCCCTGTTGAAATTGAGCCGTTTTGTGCTATACTGAACAAGAATAAAAATGGATCAATGCTTCTATGACTAAGGTGGGTGTTTTTTTGGCTAAAATCGTTGCAATCGTCAATCAAAAGGGCGGCGTCGGCAAAACGACGACCTGTGTCAACCTGACCTCCTCCCTCAAGGAGAAAGGCAATCGCATCCTGCTGTGTGACTTCGACCCGCAGGCCAACTCCACCTCCGGCATGGGTGTGGACAAGGCGGCCTCGCGCGGCGTTTATGACGTGCTCATCAACGGTGCAGACGTCACGGCCAGCGTGGCGCACACGCGTTACGGCGACGTGCTCCCCTCTTCAAAGGCACTGGCGGGCGCGGGCATCGAGATGATCGACCGCGAAAACCGCGAATTCCTGCTCAAGCAGGCGCTCGATATTCTCTCGCCCAATTACGACTTTATCCTCATTGACTGCCCGCCGTCGCTCGAACTCTTAACGGTCAACGCCCTCTGCGCCGCGAATTCCCTGATCGTTCCTGTGCAGGGCGAATATTTCGCGCTCGAAGGCCTGTCCGACCTGATGCACACGGTCCGCATGGTGCGCCGCAGCCTGAATCCCGGCCTGGAGCTCGAAGGCGTGCTGCTCACGATGTTCGACGGGCGCACAAATCTCGCTCTCCAAGTTGCGGAAGAGGTCAAGCGCTACTTCCCCGGCAAGGTGTATTCGACCGTCATCCCCCGCAATGTGCGCCTTTCCGAGGCACCGAGCCACGGCAAGCCGATCAACTACTACGACCGCACCTCCCGCGGCGCGGAGGCTTACAGCGACCTCGCCAACGAGTTTTTGAAGCAGAACCGCTGATACATTAAATATAAGGGCGCATTCCGCCCGCTTCATCCCACAGAAAGGAGAAGTTTCCATGGCAAATGCAAACCGCGGGCTCGGCAAGGGGCTCGGCGCGCTGCTGGGCGACGCCGCCCTGCGCACCGACACGTCCGACAACCTCTACCTCCCCATCTCGCAGATCGAACCCTATGCCAATCAGCCGCGCCGCCACTTCGATGAAGAGGCTCTGCAGGATCTGGCCGATTCCATCCGCGAGCACGGCATTATCCAGCCGTTGACGGTCCGCCGCCTTTCTTCCGGCTACTATCAGATCATCGCGGGCGAGCGCCGCTGGCGCGCCGCGCGCATCGCCGGTCTTGCCGAAGTGCCCGCCATCGTCATCGAGGCGGATGACCGCAAGATGACCGAGCTCTCGCTCATCGAAAACCTCCAGCGCGAAGACCTTGACCCCATCGAAGAAGCCGAGGGCTACAAAACGCTGATGGACAACTACCATCTCACGCAGGAGGAGGCCGCCGAGCGTGTCGGCAAGTCCCGCTCCGCCGTGGCAAACAGTCTGAGATTGTTAGGGCTTTGCCCCGAAGTGCGGCAAATGCTGCAAAACGGCGACCTCTCCGGCGGTCATGCCCGCGCGCTGCTGCCGCTCAAGGCCGATTTGCAGCTCGACGCGGCAAACCTGATCGTCAAGCAGGGCCTCAGCGTCCGCCAGACCGAGGCGCTCGCCAAGCGCCTGAGTAATCCTAAGGAAGAGCGCAAACCCACGAATGACGAGCTCATCGCCGAGAGCTACGGCCGTCTGGCCGCGCAGGAGCTCAGCGATAAGATCGGCCGCACCTGCCGCATCGTGTCCGGCAAGAAAAAAGGCCGCATTGAGCTCGACTATTACGGCATCGATGACTTAAACGATCTGCTCGAAGCGCTCGCCGCCATCAAACGCAGAAAGAACGGAGGCGAATAACCATGTCCGATTTGATTCACGAGGGTCCCAAGGACCCGAACAAGCCGCCCGTGCCCGGCGAGGAAAAGCCCACCACCGAGCGCGAGCGCATGAAAAAAGTATATACTTACGTTGCGATCCTCTTCACCGTGGCATTTTTGCTGATTTTGTGGACATTTCTCATGAATCAGCGCAGCATCAACGAGATCAAGGACGGCAACACCGCCCTGCAAAGCACCTTACAGCAGAACGACTCGCTCGAAGCGCACATCGCTGAGCTTGAAGAGCAGCTTGCGACCGCGGAAGAGGACAAAAAGGCGCTCGACGAGACCGTCGGCGTACAGTCCAACCAACTGCGCGCGCTCGACTGGCTGCTTGAGATCGAAAACGCCTACAACACCGGCGATCTCGACGCCGCGAAAGACAACATCCGCTCATTCGAGGAGACCGGCACGGTGGAATTCCTGCCCAAGGAGCCGCTGCGTACCGGTATCACCGGCGACGACGCCCCCTCCCCCGCCGCGCGCTACCAGTCCATTGTGGACAAGCTGTTTCCGGACGGCGTAAAATAAGAAGCCAAATGGTCATTTACTTTACAACGATAACGAGGTAAATCATTATGCTGGATATGAAATTCCTGCGGGAAAATCCCGATCAGGTCAAGGAAAACATCAAGAAGAAGTTCCAGGACGAAAAGCTCCCCCTCGTCGACGAGGTCATCGAGCTCGACGCCAAGAACCGCGCCGCCATCACCGAGGCGAGCGAGCTGCGCGCCAGCCGCAACGCCCTTTCGAAGCAGATCGGCATGCTGATGGGTCAGGCGAAGAACTGTCTCTTATACACATCTGACGCTGCCGACGACTCCTTACGTGTAGA
>OJRK01000707.1_pt1 | contig 11002 bp, 10 predicted proteins | sample 1599161 | NCBI WGS metagenome assembly OJRK01 (sample SAMN03922535, study PRJEB24848) | human gut metagenome | isolation source: stool sample | host: Homo sapiens | place: Germany | collected 2010-05
CGTAAGGAGTCGTCGGCAGCGTCAGATGTGTATAAGAGACAGGCTCAGAGGGTTGCAAAAGAGGAAAGATCCATTTATATGGAAGTATCTTCATACCCGACATTTCATATCATGGAAGAGGAGGGATTCAGAAAGCAGTATGAGGTACAGGAAGGAGGCCACCCATTCTATATCTTTGACACCGCACAGGGAGTATTAAGAAAAGCTCTTTACAAAGTCTCAGACGATGTAATGGGGCTTCCGGGAACAAGAATCTAACAGTAAATAATTTGTATCATTGAAAAAGACAGTCCGACAAGGGCTGTCTTTTTTTGTACAAAGAAAAAATCATACTATCCGTGGAATCAAAGTAAAATCCGGAATTCTCCGGAAATTTTAACAGGAGGGCTAATTAAATTGGCAAGACAAAATACAGTATTTCTACTCGGCCAGGTATATAAAGAGCCGAAACTTAAGGCTGCCGAAGACGGCGGTTATGCCTATGCCATGTGCTACGTGGATGTTGTGAGAAGTCCGCGAAACGTAGAAGATGGAAGTTCATATGCAAGACATGATATACCGGTTATTATAACAAAAACACCTGTTATAGCAACCGAAATGAGCAACTGGAAAAAGCATGACATAGTGTTAATCAAGGGTGTTTTCACAACAAGAAATATCAACAAGACATCACACTGTCCGCACTGCGCAGAGACCGGACATGATCAGGCGAATGTATCAGCAGGAACTTTGGCTTATATCGAGCCTATTTTTGCAGAAAAGATTGCGGAAATGGGAAGCGACGAAGAAGCCGCAAAATATCTCGCAAAGCATAAGGAAATTTCCAATCAGATTTACTTCATAGGAAACCTTACAAGAGACCCTAAAAAGATAAAGACTGAAAAAGGTGTGGTTTTAACACAGTATCAGATTGCCGCAAACAGAAAATTTAGGGCAAAGACAGACCTGCCGGAAAACAGGACAGACTATCCGTGGGTGAAGACATACGGAGAACATGCGGAAGAGGACAGAAACCATTTACACTGCGGTTCGGGAGTGTTTGTTGATGGAGCAATACAGGCAAGAGCAGTCAAACGTACAATGAAATGTCCTGTGTGCGGAGAGTTTTATTCATGGAAAGACAAAACAATGGAGATAGTCGCTTACGCAACGGAGTATCTCAGTAATTTCTATACAGATGAAGAAATTGCAAGCATGAGAAATGCAAAGTTAAAAGACAGCCTTGCAAAGATTTACGGCGAGGATGAAGATGAATTTTTTGACGATGATGTACCAGAGGATGAGATTCCGGTGGATGAATAAAAGGGGGATAGCAGAAAATGAGCGCAAAGAAAATCATAGGATGCTGCATCGCAGGAGCTGCAGTATGCGGGGCTGCTATTGCAGCTGTTAAAATCGTTATGGATATTCTTGAAGAAAGGAAATATGTCAGTGTCAGAAAACGCGACCGCAAAGACGATGACGAATGGGATGAGGACATAGCTGAAGAATTCTAGGATACGAAGATCAGAAGGGGGCGGAGAAATCCGTCCTTTTTTGTGTGTATTATATGCAAACCGTGTGTTTCTTATATAGAAAAGCATTTGCAGTCAGAAAATCTAACATACTGTATATAGAAATACGAGAATCAAGAGGTTTGCAATTAATAAGAGGTTAATTTTTTATGGAACAAATATATAAAAAAGTATTATTGGAGAAAATTTTATATCCATACGGAGTAAGGCATGTGGAAGATGAGTTTGCGCTGCTTTTATGCACAGACGAAACAGGAAAGTCCGTTAAATTCAAAATGCTGTCAGGAACAGTCAGAACAGGGGATGAGTATCATGTTACATACCATACAGAGAATGATTCCAGATACGGAGAAACTAATGTCATAGACAGCATCCTTGAATATGATGACCTTGACTCAACTGTCGGAATCAGAAAATTTATTTCAAAAATCACAAGCGGCGACATTGCCAAAAGAATCAGTGATAAATATGGAATGAAAATAATAGAGGTCTTAAATAAAGAGCCCGATGAGGCCAAGAAAGAGCTAAAGACTGTTAAGGGCATAGGAAGCGCGCGCGCACAGATTATCATTGATAAATACAATGAAAAGAAAAGTCTTCTTGCGGCTACCCTTGCACTTGGGAAATATGGATTTACAGAACCGCAGCTTAAGCTGATAAAAAACTTCTACAAGGACATTACAAAAGCGGTCTGCGCCATTCAGAAAAACATATATGCACTGACATATATAGATGGAATTAAATTCCACGATATTGATAAAAAGGCGCTTGACCTTAATTATCCATGCAACGACGGCCGCCGCATGATAGCGGGTTTACGTTACTGTTTTATACAGGCACTGGACAGATATGGCTGGTCATATATGAGGGAAAAACAGATTTATGCCATGGTAAATGAGTGCAAAATCCCAAACTTTTCGCCTTATGTCAAATCAGCAATTAACTATATGGTTGAGCATAAGTGTATCAACATCACCGGAGCACAGAAAGTGTATTCATTGTCCAAGCTTTACAATATGGAAGCGGATATAATGAGAGAGCTTTACAGAATAGCTGCCGGAAATATAGAGAGGATATCAGACTCTGTTCTTCAGGAACACCTCGATAATTTAACTACATACAATGAGGACCAGCTTGATTTTGTGAAAAAGGCTGCAAATTCAGCACTTTCTGTTGTTACAGGAGCTGCCGGTACAGGAAAAACATACAGTGTGCAGGGCGTGGTAAGCCTGTTTAAGCATGAAATATGCTACGGCTGTGCTCTTTCCGGAAGAGCTGCTGCAAACCTAAAAGAAAGTCTTGGAAAAGTGGAATGCTCAACAATACACAGAGCCATTCCAGAACTGATGGGAAATTTCGGGGCTAACAATGAGAACTTTGATAATGCAAAAGTAATCATTGTTGATGAGAGCACGATGATTGACGGGGAAATTTTCCTCACACTGCTTAAACATGTAAAGACCGGCACAAGGCTGATATTGATGGGAGATATAAAACAGCTTCCGCCTATCGGAAAATGCCAGATATTCCATGACATCCTTCTTTCCGAGCAGTTTACATATTCAAACCTTACAAAGCCTTGCCGTCAGGATGCAGACAGTGGAATACTTGCCTATTCATTCAAGGTTGTTGAGGGAGACATTGAAGGAAGATATAAAATACTTGATAATTTTTCAGACGTATCAGAAGCAGACTACGGCCTGGATGCGATAGAAAATTATTTCTTCGCAGAGCTTGAAAATTATAACTCGCTGCGTGAAGTGCAGATATGCATGGCAATGAGAGCAGAGTGTGCTGCGGTAAATGAAAGGATACACAACAAACTTAAAGAAAAAGGCATTTTAAAAGAAGCAGAGCTTAAGCTTAAAAAGAAGTCGGGCGACGAGCTCAAGATACAGGTGGGAGATAAGTTGATTAACACAAAGAACATATATAAAGACCTGTATGACCAGAATGGAAACAATGCAACATGCATGAATGGCGAAATCGGCATTGTCAAAAAGATAGAATATGGCATTGTAACAATTGCCTTTATTCAGAATGACCAGATTGTGGATATTAACTTTGAAAAGTCACAGCTTGAGAACATGGAATACGGCTATGCGTGCACCTGCCACAAGCTGCAGGGAAGCGGTTTCTCATCTGTTATTGTCGGCATGGGAAACAGTTTTTGCGGAATGTATACAAGGGAGTGGTTTTATACTGCAGTAACAAGAGCAAAGAAAAATGTGAAGATATTCACTACGGATACAGCATTAAAGCATGCTTTCTATAACTGTGAAACAAATAAAAAACAGACCTTCCTTGAGGCGATGCTAAACAAAGATGAAAGACTTGTCGGCTGACAGGTCTTTTTTCTTCGTTTTAAAAAGAAAAAACATACTCTCCATATAAATAGAAAGAAAGGAGATTAAGTATGACAAAGTTATCGGAATTACAGAAAGCGGTTGCAAACCGCAACTTCGAGCATGACGCTATTGATGAGGATCTTGAGTTTGTAGAGGATCAGTTTGATGCTTTCCGCAAATATTTCAATGCAGTGTACGAGGACATCTGTGCAGGCGAAACTGCAAAGGTATTTTTATCATCCGGACGCTGGACAACTGAACAGTATCAGGATAAAATAGTGTCATTAGATCAGAACAGACGAATGGCACATGACAGAGCTGTGGACGCATGTAAGATTCTTAACAGAATGTGTGACATGCATCAAGTTGAACATATCTGTCCTGATAAGTATGATAGGGCGACTGTTGCTGATTATGTCGGCAATGTAATGCAGGAGTATTATCAGGAGGGTTTATCAAAGCAGAGGGAAAAGGATAAGCAGACTTCCCTTGATACAGCTTTTGACAATGCAAAGAAAGCAGAAAAACTTGATGAGTACGTTGAAAATTCGTACATCTTAAAAGAGCTTGCTGAATACGTAAAGGACAATACTGAAAAGCTCCTCGAAGGAAAACTGAATAACAGCAAAAAGGCGTCTGAATAAGGCGTCTTTTTTTGTGCACAAAAAATGAATGAAAAATCTATCATACTTATAATATAGGCATAAATAAAAAAACAGGAGGATGAAATTTATGTTACTTATCGTAATACTTATTATTCTTGCAGTAATTGTTTTGGCAAATGTAAGGACTGTACATCAGGGACACGTACAGATTGTGGAAAGACTTGGAAAATTCCATGATGCATGGGGAGCAGGACTCCATGTTAAGGTTCCCTTTATTGATGCAGTCAGAAAAGATGTATCTCTTAAAGAGCAGACATATGATTTTCCAGAGTCACAGATGATTACAAAGGATAACATTGTTATTGTAGTAGATTCCGTAGTTTACTCTAAGGTATTCGATGCACAAAAATATTACTATGGCATTGAGGATCCGGTATTTGGTATTGAAAATCTTACAACTACAACTTTGCGAAGCATTGTAGGCTCAAAAAACTTCGATGAGCTCTTAAACGGCCGTGACGCAATCAACGCACAGCTTAAGCAGGAAATTGATTCCGCAACAGATCCATGGGGCATTTCAATTACCAGAGTAGAAGTTAAAAAGCTTCAGGCTTCAAGAGAGGTGCAGGAGACGATGCAGAAAGAAATGACTGCTGAGCGTAACAAGAGAGCTACAATCCTTGATGCTGAAGCACACCAGAAGTCAATTATTACAGCTGCAGAAGGTGACAAGAAAGCGGCTATCCTTGCTGCAGAAGCGCAGGCTGAGTCAACAATCAAAAAAGCAGAGGCAGATGCAGAAGCAATCAGAAAGGTTGCAGAAGCAAGGGCGTATGAAGCACAGATTATGGCTGATGCAATCGGTTCAAGTTCATACGTTACAATCAAGGGCTATGATGCTCTTAAGGAAGTTGCTGACGGAAATGCTACAAAGATTTATGTACCAGCTGACCTTGCGTCCAACATTGTCAGGGCCGGAGTTGAAGGCGACAGTTTTGTTGAAGGACTTAAGAGCCCTGCGGCAAAGAAGCGTGTTGAAAAGCCAAGAATCGACCACTGCGAGACAAAGAATGCAGCGCATAAGGAAGATGCTGCGCAGATTGGTGACATGATTGATAATAAGAGCAGCTTCACAGCGACATCAAAGAAGTCGGACAAAAAGAACGGTGAACTTACGGATGCGATTGTTGAGGCGCTTGGACTTAACTAGAAGCAGGATTATATAAGGATAGTCTCCCGGTAATAAGCTGGGAGATTATTTTTTAAATAATGAAAACTTATATAGAAAGCCATAATAAAGGAATAAATCTATCATACTTATGGTGTAAGAAAAAATGTGCTACAGGCACTGAATTGTCAAAGGAGGACACAAAATATGTCAAAGACAGAGTTAGTCGCAGCAATTGCGGAGAAAACAGGACTTACAAAGAAGGACTCAGAGGCGGCAGTAAATGCATTCATTGGAACAGTAACAGAGCAGCTCAAAAAAGGCGAGAAGGTACAGCTTATCGGATTTGGTACATTTGAGGTGTCTGAGAGAGCAGCAAGAACAGGAAGAAATCCACAGACTGGCGCTGATATGACAATTGCAGCATCTAAGGCTCCTAAGTTCAAGGCTGGAAAAGCACTTAAGGAATTGCTCAATTAAGCGCTTAGACACAGCGGAGTATAACCAAAAAAATTTTACGATTTTTGAAAAACACAGCATATATGCTAAACAAAAAGATCCATCAGAAAATGATGGGTCTTTTTTTCTTACGTCAATGCAGAAGAAATCTCAGTTTTTGCTTCAAATAATGTAAATGCCGATATTGTGCTGATGCAGAAAGATATATATTTAGACCTTACCAATTTTGAAAAATATTTGAAGCGGTCGTTGAAGAACAAAGGTATTAATACAGATAATATAAAAATTCAAACAGGTAACACAGAGACAGAAGATACAAGCGATTCGGGCACTTCTACAATGTTTAATGAATTTACCGCGCAGAAGGTTGACGTGACGGCTGCAACAACCTCAAAAAGTGGTAATAATTTTTTGATTTTGATGTTTTTTGGGGAAAATAAAAATCATACTTATATTAAGGCAGTATACAATGCTTGAAAAATATAATACTTTTTCAAAAACTTATATAGAAGGCTATAAATGAAAAATATTTCTATCATACTTATGGTGTAGCGGTGAGAGCCATACACAAAACACACCATGCCCACGGTCAAGTCCGTTAAGTTCGTTTTTATGCGAAGAACCGACAGGGAGAAGCAGAGAGGCGAGAAGAGGCATAATTGTCGCAGGATACGTTAACGGCTAACCCCAAGGCTCATAACCTTTGGAATGCGGGTTCAAATCCCGCTCCTGCAACTAAGCCTTAAAAAGGCTTCATATCCGGGGTTGTAAAGGCTTCGACAGGGTTACAAAAGTGCAGAACTCGCCCGAGTGATGACGCAATCATCAAAACTTAAAATTAAACGCAAACAACAGATGTTTAGCAGCAGCCTAATGGCTGCACCAAAACGTTCCAAGATAATGCTGGTAGGGGCTGAGGTTCAAAAACAAGCGTGTTAGAAGTTCTCTGTATACATAGGAACAGAGTGGTGGGCTAGACTGGACTACAGACGCAAAAACGGCGTAAAGGTTCTGTATGAGTACTAATTCTGGACACGGGTTCGATTCCCGTCAGCTCCATATCCAGCATGGCCGGAAAAATAGAAGGATGGTGTAAGTGGCAGCACGGTGGTCTCCAAAACCACAAATTTGGGTTCAAATCCCAATCTTTCTGCTGCATGGGAAAATCCTGTGCAACATAAGCAACCTTTCAAATATGTACAACGTGGCAGCAATGCTGCCATGCATGGCTCCGTGGTCTAGCCGGTTAGTGATACGGCCCTTTCAAGGCTGTGACGCGGGTTCAATTCCCGCCGGAGTCATTCTGCCATTGTTTCCATTCTTTTGCGGTGGCAGACTCATAAAAACCTCATAATTGTATAAAAGAAGCAGGGCTAAGCTGCTTCGTCTCCCATCTGTCGCTAGAGCAGTATTGCAGGTGCAATTCCTGCAGGGAGATTTCGTCCGGATGAGAAAAGCGTCTGCCGACTATTTTTAATTCTGGACATTTAGTGCCCGTAGCTCAATTGGTTAGAGCATCCGGCTCATAACCGGACGGTCGAAGGTTCGAGTCCTTCCGGGCGCATTTTATCCAGTACTAAAACTGCCTACCGACTGTTTCGGTACTGGATATTTTTTACGATTGCGGAAAAGCAAAACATTGTCTGCATTAAGCTCATTATAACGGCAAATAATGCAGACGTTTGCTTATGCGTCAGGTTCCTTCTACGAATACATATGGATCATTTATAAATTACCTGACGCGATTGCCATAGTCTTTGTTCCGGCTATATTAAGACTTCCTTCTTAATTATAAAACAAATAGCAGATCATCTAGTATTGATAACTTCCGGAACATAATAACAATTCAAAAGCAGATATGTTGCAGCTTCCTTCTTCTTGGACTTTATAAGTTGATTTCAGTTGCGACGATTACTGCGAAACCGGATATGATAGCAGTTCCTTCTATGGATATGTTATATCTCGTTTGGCTGATTTTGGTCAGCCGAGATAGTTGATGTACTGCTGTCAATTCCCAGTTTTTATCAAAGGAGAAAAATTCGTTATGGAAAATTCAGTATTTAACATCATTTTAAGAAGAAAAAACAGAGTGTTCATTAACGATGACGATATGCTTAAATCTCTTTCTGCTGCAGTCGGTGAAAAGAATAAGCAGATTGTTGCAACAATGAATAAGAACATAGAAGTCTTTGGCTATACAATGTCAGAGGCTCTTTTTGACAAGCTTGTGCACATGAAAGCTAAGAACCGTGAAGTGATGTATGATGCCCTTGTAAACGGACTTAAGGAAATCACCGGTGCTGACAGGGTGTACAATCCAATGTATCCTAATTTCCCTGAGTCTGTCATGGAGAAAGATGATTTTGAACTGTATTTCAATGCTATCGTTCATTACTGGTCTTTTGGCACCCTTCTGCCTTATGAGGAGAAAAAGGAGAGAGTACCTCTTTTTAACACTGCAAAGGTTAAGGTCCTTGAAGCAGGTTCGTTTGATGACTTAAATGACATCTTTAATAATTTCTGTGCATCAAAGACATCTCTTTCAAAGAGTGATGTGGATGACATGGTCTTTATTTTAAATTCAGCAAAGGTTACTTTGCCGGATGAGATTCCGTTTAAGGAGAATACTGCGTGCATATGCAGACTGCTTGTTGATACCGGTGTTGACACAGATGGCTCTTTATGCAGAAAATACATAAAAACTGCAACTGATGTACTGCGTCTTGTTACAGCAATGTCTGATGGTGACGTCAGTCTTGCAGAAAACACTAAGTTCAGAAACTTAAAGAGAGGCGAGCGCAGAATTATCATGAACCTGCTTGCAGGCTGTGGAAATGCAGCTGAGGATATGAGCAGATATGCCGGAAGATGGATCCGTGTAGGCGAAAAACTGCACCCGGGTGAGTTTGCTAAGAATGAGCGCTATACAAAAGTTGTTCAGGCATTTGGCGTCATAAGAAATGATGGTAAAATTCAGTCGTTTGCAGGCAGAGTGGATGCGGCTGTTGCGTCAGGCGATGTAAACACCGTTGTTTCCCTGCTTAAAAAGCGCCCGGGAGAGTTTGCAAGAAGAATTGATTTTCTTCTTCGCACATTTGACAAGGATGCCGACAGAAAGGCTGTTATCATGGGCTTTGCTTCTGTTGCAAAGGATGTATCGTCTACAGTACTTTTGCAGGTAAGAGAGCATTTTATCAATAAGCTTGACGGCAGTGATGACATGAGGGTTTTCTTTCCAAAGGGAAATCTTGCAAGGTCATACTATGTCAAGAATGACAAAACAGAGGCTATTCCTGAGGATGCAATGATAATGGTTATTGCTGTCTGCGAGAATGCGCTTGTCAATATATATGGAAGTAGGGCATTTCTTGGAAAATTGTATATTGACAAGGCTCTTAGAAACTACACAGTACCGTTTTCGTTAAGAAGCGCGGGCAAGACAATGACCGCTGTTTCAAGAGGCTCACGTATTGCAATAGACGACAGTGTAAAGATTATCAGACCATTCATCTGGTGGACTAATACCAAGAATGATATTATTGATGTTGATCTGTCAGTAGCGGTTTTTGCTGATAACTGGGATTGTCTTGAGCATGTGTCATACTCAAACCTTAAGTCAGAGAAGTTTGGAATGTACCATTCAGGTGACATTACAAACGGCGGACCTGTTGACGGAGAGGGTGCTGCTGAGTTTATTGACCTTGACATTGACAAGGCTTTGGGGGCAGGTGCAAGATACGCGGTATTTAACGTGTATAATTTCTCGAATGAGTTCTTTTCAAAGATGGAGCATGCAGCTTTTGGCTTTATGACAAGAGAGAACATGGAAAGTGGTGAAATCTTTGAGCCGTCTACAGTAAAACAGCGCATGGACCTTGCATCAGCAACTACCACATGCATTCCGGTCATCTTTGACCTTAAGGAGAGGGTATTCATCTGGTGTGACATGGCACTTACTGCTGACCATGTAAGAGCTGGCTATGGCGGCATCAATGTGGAGAGCAATCTGCCATCAGTAGTTGTTACCTGCAAAGCCATGGTTGATGTTAAAAAGCCTAATCTGTATGACCTGCTTATGTTCAATGTTAAGGCAAGGGGTATTATTACCGCCAATCCGGACGAAGCGGACATAAGATTTGGTCTTGATGATAACTGCGATGTGAAGCCAAGTGATATTGACGTTATCGTTGGCAAATATCTGTAGACAGCATAAACAAGGGCGGGAGAAATCCCGTCTTTTTTATATGGAAGGCCATTTACAAACATTATTTCTGACATACTTATATTAAAAGGAAAGGAAGCATTTTAAATGGAAGAACTAATCAGACGCATCAGCAGAGACCACGAACCATATGAAGTAGACAAGACGGATCCTGTAATAATACAAAGTATGAGTGGCAGGACACTGTCAGAAGATGAAATTAATAAGCTCGATGCAAAAGAGCAGACGGTGCTCAAAGAAGGAATGCGACAATTTTTGGATACGCAGACGGCATGCTTAAATGATATAATTGTAAGAAATGGCTGCTATTTTGAAAGCCGCTTTGCTGGAAATTGCAGAATAATCAGAAGAATCATTAAAATGGACGAACAAAGAGTTGCAAATTAATCTTTTGCAGCAGGAAAGGAGAAAAAATAATGGGACAAAAAAGCCGGCTTAAAAAATTTGCCAGGAATACCATAAACCAGAAAGACATTAATAATGCGTTTCTTGGCAAACTACCTGATGGATTAAAAACCAGGGTTACGAACAATATAAAAACACAGGACACACAGATGGCTTAGATGTTAAAAGGATTCGCTGAATCATTTAACGGGCTGGATTTTAAGACGGAGCCGCAGGCATCAGACAGAGAGATAGGATACTTCTTCGTGCAGGGTTTCCTGACAATTGATATGAGATTGGAT
>OJRK01000723.1_pt1 | contig 10733 bp, 7 predicted proteins | sample 1599161 | NCBI WGS metagenome assembly OJRK01 (sample SAMN03922535, study PRJEB24848) | human gut metagenome | isolation source: stool sample | host: Homo sapiens | place: Germany | collected 2010-05
GCTTCTGCCCTTGACCTCCATGGTCATTTCCTCTTCCGGCGGGAAGACGCAGCCGATCTGCATCTTCATCTGCTCGGCCGTGCGCTCGCCGACGAGCAGGTTGTGCTTGCGGCGCATATACTTGACGACGGCCTCGTTGAACTGGTCGCCTGCGATCTTGATGGAGGACGATTCGACGACGCCGGAGAGCGAAATGACCGCGATATCGGACGTACCGCCGCCGATGTCGATGATCATGTGGCCCTCGGGCTGGGTGATGTCGATGCCCGCACCGATGGCGGCGGCGACAGGCTCTTCAATGAGGTAGACGCGGCGCGCGCCGGCCTGAATGCCCGCGTCGATGACCGCGCGCTCCTCGACCTCGGTGATGCCGGAGGGAACGCAGATGATGATGCGCGGCTTGAAGAGCTGGAAGCCCATGACTTTATGCAGGAATTCCTTGATCATACGCTCAGTGACCTCGTAGTCGGAGATGACGCCCTCGCGCAGGGGACGGATGGCGATGATGTTGCCCGGCGTGCGGCCCAGCATGGCCTGCGCGTCCGCGCCGACCTTCAAGAGCTTGCCGGTGTTCTTGTCGAGCGCCACGACCGAGGGCTCGTTGAGCACGATGCCTTTATCCTTAATGTAGATCAGCACCGACGCGGTGCCAAGATCCATGCCGATGTCTTTGGTAAAAGAAAACATAGCGTGTTACCTCTTATTTTTCTGAAAACTAAAATGAGCGATGCTCATACTTTCCCATGATGTTTTTATTATAACGGCTCGAAATTGAGTTTGCAATAGCATTGTGCGCGATTTTCCGCACGGTATCAGGGGAAAATAAGGAAAAACATACCCCTGCACCGCTGATTTTCGCGTCCGCAGACGCGAAACATTTGAATCGTTTTTACCCGCGGCGTGTACGTGGGTAAAAACACTTTGCGCGGAGCGCATGTCGAACCTGTGAGGCACGAAGCGCAGCAAAACTTTCTCAAAAAAGAGGCGTCGCCTCTTTTTTGAAGACTTTAGTCTTCGTCCGCCGCGGCGAGGGTGGCGCAGATGACTTTTTCCGCGCCAGCTTCCCGTAAAACTCTCGCGGCTTCGCGGAGCGTGGCGCCGGTGGTGAGGATATCGTCGATGAGCAGGATGCGCTTGCCTTTGATCTTATCCTCATTGACGGCAACGTATGCGCCGACGACGTTTTTCTGCCGCTCCTCACGGGACGAAAGCGACGACTGCGCGACGTTGTCCTTCGTCTTTTGCAGCAGCGTTTCGGGTGCGACGCTCCAGTGGCGGCAGGTCTCGCGCGCCAAGAGATACGACTGGTCGTAGCCGCGCTCTTGTTTGCGCTTTTTCGACACGGGGACATAGGTAACCAAATCGAACTCTCCGCCGAAATGCTCGGCAACGGCCTGCGCTAAAACATCGCCAAAGCCCGTGCAGCGGCTCTGTCCCGCGTGGAATTTGTAGTTCAGCAGCGCCTCGCGCACGATGCCCTCGTACTTGAGCGGGGCAAGGCACGCGCCGATCTCCGCTCTCTCATGGAGCGGCGTTTTGCAGTAGGGGAGCGCCTTTTCACACTCAGAACACACGCCGTGAACGCCGGGTTTTCCACAGAACGCGCAGCGCGGTGGAAAAAGTAAGGACGCGAGCGATTCCAAAAAGCTCATTTTTCCTCTCCACCTTTCCGAAGCCGCCACTTGAGGCCGCTGTAGCGGCGGCTGCGGCGGTCATTCTCCGCCATTTTGTTCACGGCGGAATCGTCGCCGACGATGACGAGCAGCTCTCGCGCGCGGGTGATGGCGGTATAGAGCACGCCGCGCACCATCAGCGACGGCGCACACGGCGCGCCGACGAACACGACGCCGCGGTACTCGCTGCCCTGCGCCTTATGTACGGTCATGGCGTAGGCCATGTCGAGCTCCGCGAGCATGTCGGACGTGTAGGTCGCGGTGCGGTCGTCGAAGACGATCTCCAAAAGCTCGCCGCTCGGGTCGATCTTTGCGATCTTGCCGACGTCGCCGTTGAAGATGCCGGTGCCGGCGGTGCCGTCCTCTTTCTGCCAGACGACGTCGTAGTCGTTGCGCGTCTGCATGACGCGGTCACCCTCGCGGAAGATGAGCTCGCCGAAGCGGCGCTCCTGTTTGCCGGGTTTTGGAGGGTTCAGCGCGGCCTGCAGGGCAAAGTTCAGCGACCGCGTCCCCGCGTCGCCGCGGCGGGTTGGGGTGAGCACCTGCAATTCGTCCGCGGGGATGCCCATCTTGTCGGGCAGCCTTGTTTTGCACAGCTCGACCACGGTTTCGACCAATCGCACGCTGTCGCGGCGGGGGAGGAAGAAAAAGTCGTTCGCCGCCGCGTTTTTGAGCTTGGGCGGCATGCCGGTGTTGACGAGGTGCGCGTTGCGCACGATCATCGACTGCTCAGCCTGACGGAAAATGTCGCGCAGGGCGACGGTCGCGATGCGCCCGCTGCGGATGAGGTCGGAAAATACGTTCCCCGCGCCGACGCTCGGCAGCTGGTCGGGGTCGCCGACGAGCACAAGGCGGCAGCCCGGGCGCAGCGCCGCGAGCAGCGCGCGCATCAGCGAGAGGTCGACCATCGAGGTCTCGTCCACAATGAGCGCATCGGCCTCGAGCGGTTCCTTTTCGCCTTTGGTGAACGTCACCTCGCCAGTCTGGTCGTTGAAGGTCATGCCGAGCATGCGGTGGATGGTCTGCGCGTCGCGGTCGCATAGCTCTCCCATGCGCTTGGCGGCGCGGCCCGTGGGGGCGGCGAGCAGGACATTCAGGCCCATGCGCTCGAAGAGCGCGACGATGGCGCGCACGCTCGTCGTCTTGCCCGTGCCGGGACCGCCGGTCAGCAGCAGCAATTCTTCCTTTGCCGCGAGCTCGACAGCCTGACGCTGAAGCGGCGCGTACTGCACGCCCTGCTCGCGCTCGATTTCTTTGATGACGCGCTCGACGCCGCGCAGGGCGTCGGGCTTGTCCGCGAGCATCGCCTCGATGCGCGTGACAACATAGGTCTCGTCCTCCCACGACTGACGCAAATAGCAGGCCGTCACGTTCGCGACGCCTTCCTGCACGATGCGGTGGATGGCGATGAGATCGTCGAGGCTTTTTTCCACCGCGTCGACATCGCAGTCCAAAAGCTGGGCCGTCGCGGCGAGGAGCTTTTCGCGCGGGAGGAAGACGTGTCCGCCCGCGTCGCGGTTGTGGGAGAGCTCGAATGTCAGCCCCGCCTCGGTGCGGAGCGACGCGTCGCCGCCAAAGCCCATGGAGAGCGCGATCTCGTCGCAGAGGGAGAAGTCCACGCCGAACGCGCTGTCGGAGAGAAGATAGGGGTTGCGCTCGAGCGCGGCCATGGCGTTTGCGCCGAAGCGGCGGTAAAGCGGCACGCTGAGCGCGGCGGGCAGATCGTAATGGGCAAGAAACTCCATCACGCGCCGCAGCCCCATCTGCTCGTTGAAGGCATTTGAAATTTCCTGCGCACGGCGGGCGGTCATGCCCTTGATGGCCGTGAGCTTTTCCGGCTCGGATTCGAGCACCTGCAGCGTCTCGATGCCAAATCTGGCGACGAGCTTTTCCGCCGTCGCGGGGCCGACGCCGCGCACGACGCCGGAAGCGAGGTAGTTTAAAATCTCCGTCTCGTTCGACGGCAGGTACCGCTCGACCTCGCTCGCGGAAAACTGCTCGCCGTACTGCGGGTGGGAGGAAAACGAGCCGGTCGCCGTCAGATTTTCGCCCGGCGCCGCGCAGGGGACGCAGCCAACGAGCGTTAAAAGCTCGCCGTCGTCCGTCACAAGGCGCAGCACGGCATAGCCGTTTTCCTCATTCTGGAAAACGACGGACAGGACCGTGCCCATGATGGTCGTTTCTTCTCCCATAACTGTCTCCTAAGTGAAAAAATCGGTCAGTTCTTCTCTTTGGCAGAGGTAGACCTCGTATTCGCTGCGGCACAAGAGCTCCGCCACGCGGCGCGGCTCGTCGGCAAGGCCGCAGTCCACGATGACGACGCGCGAAAAGCCGCCCTCTTCATAGCGCGATCGCAGCAGCGCGCGCACCGTGTATTCGAGCGTCTTTGCCTCGCCGCACGTCTCGATGACCGCCGTGGCGGGGATGGTGCCGTGCCGCCGCGGGTGCACGATGGCCGAAACAAGCAGAAAGATCACCGCCGTTAAGCCGATGGCAGCGAGCGCCGCGACAACGCCGTCCTGTAAAAGCCGCATATCATCACCTCGCGCCATTCTACGGCGCGGACGGGCGATGGGTGAATCTTAACGCAGCATTTTCCTGAGATACTGGCCCGTATAGGACTGCTCGCACGCGGCGACCTCCTCGGGTGTGCCGCAGGTGACGAGCGTTCCGCCGCCGCTGCCGCCCTCGGGGCCGAGGTCGAGCAGATAATCCGCGCACTTGATGACGTCCAGATTGTGCTCGATGACGAGCACGGTGTTGCCCGCGTCGACAAGGCGTTGCAAAACCTCAAGGAGCTTTTTCACATCGTCCGTGTGGAGACCCGTGGTCGGCTCGTCGAGGATATAGATGGTGCGCCCCGTGGAGCGCTTAGAAAGCTCGGTCGCGAGCTTGACGCGCTGGGCTTCGCCGCCGGAGAGCGTCGTAGACGACTGGCCGAGGCGGATATAGCCGAGGCCGACCTCGCTGAGCGTGCGGAGCTTGGCTTCGAGCTTTGGAAGGTCGCGGAAGAATTCGAGCGCCTCCTCCACGGTCATTTCCAGCACGTCCGCGATGCTCTTGCCCTTGTAGTGGACCTCGAGCGTTTCGCGGTTGTAGCGTTTGCCCTTGCAGACCTCGCAGGGCACGTAGATATCGGGCAGGAAGTGCATCTCGATCTTGAGCTGACCGTCGCCCGAACAGGCCTCGCACCGGCCGCCGCGGACATTGAAGCTGAAGCGGCCCGCGGCATAGCCGCGCGCCTTCGCGTCCGGGGTCGAGGCGAAGAGGTCGCGGATGTCGTTAAATAAATTCGTATACGTTGCGGGGTTGGAGCGCGGCGTGCGGCCGATGGGGCTCTGGTCGATGCAGATGACCTTGTCGAGGAATTCCTCGCCCTCGATAGCCTTACAGCGGCCGGGGTGGACCTTCATGCGGTTTAAGTCCGCGCCGAGCTTTTTGTAGATGATCTCGTTGACGAGCGACGATTTGCCGCTGCCGGACACGCCCGTGACGCACGTGAACGTGCCGAGCGGGATCGAGACGTCGATGTTTTTGAGGTTATTTTCCTGCGCGCCGCGCACGGTGAGGAAATTGCCGTTGCCTTTTCGGCGCTCTTTCGGCACTTCGATCTTTTTCTTTCCGCTCAAATACTGGCCGGTCAGGGAATTCGGGTTCGCCATGACCTCCTGCGGTGTGCCGCAGGCCACGACCTGACCGCCGTGCGCGCCCGCGCCGGGGCCGATGTCGATGAGGTAATCCGCCGCGCGCATCGTGTCCTCATCGTGCTCGACGACGATGAGCGTGTTGCCGAGGTCGCGCAGGCGGCGCAGCGTGTCGAGCAGCTTGTCGTTGTCGCGCTGGTGCAGGCCGATGCTCGGCTCGTCGAGGATATAGAGCACGCCCATCAGCGACGAGCCGATCTGCGTGGCAAGGCGGATGCGCTGGGCCTCGCCGCCGGAGAGCGTCGCGGCCGCGCGGGACAGCGTCAGGTATTCGAGTCCTACCGAGCGCAGGAAGCCGAGGCGATTTTTGATCTCCTTCAAAATGCGCTCGCCGATGCGCATTTGCTGCTCGGTCAGCGTCAGCTGATCCACAAAGTCGAGCGCGTCGACGACGGATTTTTCGCAGTAGTCGCTGATACTAAGTCCGCCGACCGTGACGGCGAGGGATTCGCGGCGGAGCCGCTTGCCGCCGCAGGTGGGGCAGGGGCACTCGCTCATGCAGGACTCTAACTCCTCGCGCACGCCGTCGCTCTGCGTCTCCTTGTAGCGGCGCTCTAAGTTGGGGATGATACCCTCGAACGCCTGATACAAAACTCCCTTGCCGCGCGGCTGGTCATACTGGAGCTCCAGCTTTTCGCCCTTTGTGCCGTAGAGAATGACGTCCATGACCTCTTTGGAAAGCTTTTCCACAGGGTCGCGGAGGGAGAAATGATACTTTTTCGACAGCGCTTCAAAGTACATGCGCGAGATGCCGTCGCCGCGCACGTTGTTCCAGCCCGAGGCGCAGATCGCACCGTCGAGCAGGGAAACGCTCTTATTCGGGATGACGAGCTCGGGGTCGACCTTGAGCTGCGTGCCGAGGCCTGTGCACGTCGGGCACGCGCCGAACGGGTTGTCTGGTAGGATATTTGCGAGAATGAGACCGCCCGAGAGCGCCGCCGCAGTCTCGCACGAGTCCGCCAGGCGGTGAACGACGTCGGGGCGGAGGATGAGGCGGTCGACGACGACCTCGATATTGTGCTTTTTGTTCTTTTCGAGAGAAATTTCCTCGCTGAGGTCATACATGTTCCCGTCGGCGCGGACGCGGACATAGCCCGAGCGGCGCGCGTCCTCGAAAATTTTTACATGCTCGCCTTTTTTGCCGCGGATGACCGGCGCCATGATCTGCACGCGCGTACCCTCGCCCAGCGCCATGAGCTGGTCGATGATCTGGTCGATGGACTGCTGGCGAATTTCTTTTCCGCAGTTCGGGCAGTGCGGCGTGCCGACGCGCGCCCAGAGCAGGCGCAGATAGTCGTACACCTCCGTCACCGTGCCGACGGTGGATCGGGGGTTCTGCGAGGTGGTCTTCTGGTCGATGGAAATGGCGGGGGAGAGGCCTTCGATATAGTCGACGTCGGGCTTTTCCTTCTGCCCAAGGAACATACGGGCGTAGGACGACAGGCTCTCCACATAGCGGCGCTGGCCCTCGGCATAGATGGTGTCGAACGCGAGCGACGACTTTCCGCTGCCGGACAAGCCCGTGATGACGGTCAGCGCGTCGCGTGGGATCTCAACGTCGATGTTCTTGAGGTTATTTTCTCTTGCGCCTTTGACAAAAATCTTACTTGGCATGAATCGATAACTCCTGTTGCTGGATTCGCAGCTGCGAGACCAGCGTACTCTTCCGAATTTTTTATGTCAACCTTATTCAACAATGATATCCGCAAATTTCGCGCGCACGAGCGCGGCAAGGTCGTGGGGCGCAAGCTCGACCTGATAGCCGATCTTGCCCGCCGAGACGATCATCGCTGCAAGGTTTTCTGCCGAACTGTGGAACACCGTGGGGAAGAGCTTCTTCATCCCGACGGGCGAGCAGCCGCCGTGGACATAGCCCGTGAGCGGCAGGAGCTCTTTCTGGTGGATCATTTCGATGGACTTTTCGCCCACGGCCTTCGCGGCCTTTTTGAGGTCAAGATTCTCCGCGACCGGCACGTCGAAGACGTAATACTGTTTGCTCGCGCCGCGCGCGACAAGGGTCTTGAAGACGATGGCGGGGTCAAAGCCCATGGACTTCGCCACCGTGACGCCGTCGACCGCCATGCCCTCTTCATGCGGGTAGGTGTGCGCGGTGTAGGCGATCTTCTTCTGCTCCAAAACGCGCATGACGTTGGTTTTTTCTTCTTTATTCTTTGCCATAAGGGACCTCCTATGTGGAAAACAGGGATAAAATCACCGCAGAATGTAAACACAAGCTAAAATGCAGGCGAGGCCCAAGAAAACGCCCGCGCTGATGGGCTCGCCGAAGACGAGGGTGCCGACGAGCGTGCCGACGACCGGCTCGATGCTCGCCATGATGCTGGCCTTGCCGCTCTCGACGTTGGCGAGGCCCTTGGTGTAGAGGATGTAGGGTGCGACGGTGGAAAGAAGCACCAGCCCCGCAGCGAGGAGGGCGTTTTGCGGCACACTCAGAACCGTCACAAGGTTTCCCCAGTCGGCGACGAACAGCGCGCCGAGCGCGGCGAACACGAACGTCCAGAACACGACGGCGAGCGGGCTGTAGTGCCGCAGGCCGAAGGGCGCGAAAATCGAATAGAGCGCGTAGAAAAATGCCGCACCGAGGCCGAAGAGCATCCCCTTCGTCGTCAGCGACAGTCCGCCCGTGAAAACGCCCGTCACGAGCGCGCAGCCGAGCAGCGCCAGCGCGAGGGCAAGGAGCTTTTTGCCCGTGATCTTCTCTTTGAAGACGAGCGCGCTCATCAGAACCACCATCGCGGGCGCGGTGTAGAGCAAAATCGCGCTGACGGACAGCGAGCAAAGCTTCTGCGCGTTGAAGTAGCAGAGCGTGAAGAGCACGACGCTGATGATGCCCGTCGCAATAAAGATCGGCAGGTGCTTTGCCTTCATTTTGAAGACGCTGCGGTCGGTGCAGAGGAAGAAGAGCGCGAGCACCGCAAGGCCGCCCAGGTTGCGGATGACGACAAGGTTTTCCGGCGCGATGCCGGCATTGAGCAGCGGGCGGTTGAATAGGCCGATGCAGCCCCAGCAGGCGGCGGCCGCTAAAATGCAGGCGTAGGAAGCGTATTTTTTCACAGGTTTTGTCTCTTTCTCGTTATTTCGTGTTTTCCTTGCGCAGCTCGATGATGCGGTCGCGCAGGATGGCGGCGTACTCGAATTCGAGCATACGGCTCGCCTCCTGCATCTGCTTTTCGAGCTTTCTGATCTCTTCGTCCCGCTCGCGCTCGGAGAGCTTGCGCTTGCCGCGGCGGCGGGCGGATTCCTCGTCCTTCCTGGAAATTTCGATGATCTCGCGCACGTCCTTTCGGATGGTCTGCGGAATGATGCCGTGCGCCTTGTTGTAGTCGTCCTGAATCTGGCGGCGGCGCTCAGTCTCGTCCATGGCGCGGCGCATCGAGGGGGTGATGGTGTCGGCGTAGAGCACGACAAGGCCGTCGGCGTTTCGCGCGGCGCGGCCGATGGTCTGGATGAGGCTCGTTTCGCTGCGGAGGAAGCCTTCCTTATCCGCGTCCAAAATCGCGACCATCGAGACCTCGGGGATGTCAAGGCCCTCGCGCAGGAGGTTGATGCCGACGAGCACGTCGAACTCGCCGAGGCGCAGGCCACGGATGAGCTCCATGCGCTCGATGGTCTCGACGTCCGCGTGCATGTAGCGCACGCGGATGCCGACGCCGGTCAGATACTGCGTCAGGTCCTCGGCCATCTTTTTCGTCAGCGTGGTGACGAGCACGCGCTCATTGCGCGCCGCGCGGGCGTTGATCTCGCCGACGAGATCATCGATCTGGTTTTCGACAGGGCGCACCTCGACCTTCGGGTCGAGTAAGCCCGTCGGGCGGATGACCTGCTCGACGATCTGGCCCGCGCGGTCCTTTTCATAGTCGCCGGGCGTGGCCGAAACGTAGATACGCTGGTGGACGCGCTGCTCAAATTCGTCGAATTTGAGCGGGCGGTTATCAAACGCGCAGGGCAGGCGGAAGCCGTACTCGACAAGGCTCTCTTTGCGCGCGCGGTCGCCGTTGTACATCGCGCGCACCTGCGGCAGCGTGACGTGCGATTCATCCACAAAAAGCAGGAAATCCTTGGGGAAGTAGTCGATGAGCGTCAGCGGCGGCGAGCCGACGGGCCGCCCGCTGATGACGCGGGAATAGTTCTCGATGCCCGTGCAGTAGCCCAGCTCGCGCAGCATCTCGATATCGTAGCGCGTGCGCTGGCGGATGCGCTGGGCCTCGACGGCCTTGCCCTCAGCCAAAAACTGTGCCTCGCGCTCGTCGAGCTCCTTGTCGATCTCAACAATGGCGCGCTCTAATTTGTCCTTCGTCGTGACATAGTGCGACGCGGGATAGATGGCGATGTGCTGGAGCGTGCGCGCCACCTGACCGCTCACGGGGTTGAATTCGCTGATCCGGTCAATCTCGTCGCCGAAGAATTCGACGCGCACGGCCTTGTCGCGGTAGTACGCAGGGTAGAGCTCCACCGTGTCGCCGCGCACGCGGAAGCGGTTGCGCTCAAAGGCGACGTCGTTGCGCTCGTAGCGAATTTCAATGAGCCGCTTTAAGAGGAAGTCGCGCTCCATCGTCATGCCGGGGCGGAGCGAGATCATCAGCTTTTCAAAGTCCTCCGGCTCGCCGAGGCCGTAAATGCACGAGACGGACGAGACGACGATCACGTCGCGCCGCTCGAGCAGCGCGCAGGTGGCCGAAAGCCGCAGGCGGTCGATCTCCTCGTTCGTCGAGGCGTCCTTGGCGATATAGGTGTCGGTGTGGGGGATATAGGCCTCGGGCTGGTAATAGTCGTAGTACGAAACGAAGTATTCCACCGCGTTTTCGGGAAAAAACTCTTTGAATTCCGCGCACAGCTGCGCGGCGAGGGTCTTGTTGTGCGCCAGCACGAGCGTGGGGCGCTGGACCTTTTCGATGACGCTCGCCATCGTGAACGTCTTGCCCGAGCCCGTGACGCCGAGCAAGACCTGCTCGTCGAGGCCCATCTTCACGCCCTGCGCCAGCTTTTCGATGGCCTCAGGCTGGTCGCCCGTGGGCTTGAAGGGCGCGTGCAGCTTAAATTCCATATCCGTTTCCCTTTCTTTCGGGCAGAAGTCCGTTGTGCCGCAGGGAGACAAAGTCGTCGTCCGCGACGATGATGTGGTCGGCGAGCTCGACGCCCACGGTGCGCAGCGCGTCGAAGACCGACAGCGTCGTCGCATTATCTGCGGGGGAGGGGAGCGCCACACCGCTCGGGTGGTTGTGGGCGAGCAGCACGCTGCTCGCGCCGCACTTGAGCGCGTTTTCCACAATTTTGCGCATATTGAGCTGGACGCTCTCAGTGTCGCCCCTGTCTCTTATACACATCTCCGAGCCCACGA
>OJRK01000738.1_pt1 | contig 10502 bp, 10 predicted proteins | sample 1599161 | NCBI WGS metagenome assembly OJRK01 (sample SAMN03922535, study PRJEB24848) | human gut metagenome | isolation source: stool sample | host: Homo sapiens | place: Germany | collected 2010-05
TTCGGAAGATTGAAGTATCTGCTCATTAGTAGAAGAACTGGTAGGGATAGAAGATTGTTGTTCGTAGTGTTCTATGCTATATGGGTTACTTCCTCCACAATAATCATAAATAAGATCATCAACTGTTTTTCTGAGGTATGGGTCTGTGCTTATTGTTTCATTATTAAAACCATCGGGATTATAGAAGAGTTCATATTCTAAGGCTTCCAAGTAGCATGCTGCATTATCATATTCCATAACTTCCCCAACTTTTCCATCAAAACCATAAAATAAAATTCTTCCTACAATTTCAGGAGATTGGAGTTCTTGGCATATAGAAGCGCTAGTTTTCATGTTCATATATTTATTATTCACTTCTGCCCATTTATCCCTACCTTCTGCTGATATATTTCGGCTGGAGAACGGTTCATAAGGATTTATAGCATATTGTTTAAAAATCTTCTTTTTTTCTTCTAATATGTATTGTTCAGGACTGACTTCTTTGACTGAATTTTTATGCTCTATTTTATTAGCAGGATTCTCTAATTTTGATTTTTTTGCAGTCTTTGATAACCTGGGCCTTGATTGTACTTTTATTCGTCGCACTAGTGAGGGTGCTTGAGAATAAGACTGTAGAAAATCTTTGACTTCTTTGTTGCCATATTCTTGTTGAATACTGGATTCTTCTATTTTAATATTGGGTTCTATCCCTTTTTCTTTTGTAATACCAATTTCATATTTATAATTATCTATAATCTGTTTCTGTTTTTGTTCCTTCCAATTCATTATTTTATCTGATTCATTATTGATATATTTATTCCCTTTATTATAATCAATACTCATTTCTTTTATGTGAACATAACCTTCAAGCTCCTGTAGGCTATGAACTAGCTTTTTTGTTGGCTTTATAATTTTGCGATCCGCTGGTATTACTATATTGCCACAATATGCTTTTGCCACTTTTTGGCATACATCAATAGTTGGATTTTTGATATATAAGAATAATTCTTTGTCTTTTTTTATAGTTATAAGTTGTGCTTTTTCTGTAGGGTTTTTAATGTCACTGATGGAGGCTCTTCTCCATTGTAAGGCATATAATTGTACTTTTTCTACTGGATTTTTGATGTTTTCTATTCCAATACCTTGTTTTACAAGATATAATTGTTCCTTTTCTGTTAGATTTTTTATATAAGGATAATTATATATATTATCTTTTAAAGCGGTAAATCGTACCTTTTTTGTAGGTTCTTTTATATATCTTATTATATGAGAAGAACTTCTTATGGCAGCCAATTGTTGTGCTTCTGTTGGATTAGCTATTTCTTTAATAATAGCAGGATCTTTCCGGATGTTTTCTAACTCTTTTCTGTTATGCAAATTGAAAATGTCATTGATGAGTTCTTTTAGTGATTTCATAAGCATCTTATATGATTATTGATTTATATTTCAATAGAATTATCTACAACATTAAAAGATTGTTTCCCGACTTGAAGCGTCCAGCCGGCCGGTGATTTACTCAATCCCATCATCTGAGTAATACCAGACTTGGTGGTCATTTCTGCCTGTTGCCCGGACAACAACTTTTTTAGTGCTTCAGGTGGCTGCATTCTTAGATCGATGTTATCTATATTCAAAGGTTCCATCTTGCCTGTGGACTTATCCAGGATGCGGTAACTACTGATTTGTCCTTGATCGGAAGAATGAGATACATCACCAATCAGACTTTTGCAGCCGGAAGATTGAAGCTCTACTTGGCTCATGTTACCATTCAGTTTGTTTATCTGTAGTATTTCTTCGGGTGGCAATATATGCTCTGTATAATTGCCGGTAGCTCTAGAGCCGGTGCAAAGAATGTATTTTTCATTATCATGCCATACCAGATGATCATATATGTGTCCTTCTTGGAAAAATCTGGCATGGAGTTGCTGTCTGGTGTCGTAGTAATATTGGCAAATGACAGGTAAGTCGCTCCTTTCTGGTTGCCAGGAGATACCTTCAGCTAAAGCAATACGTCTTGCAGCTTGTGTACTCTCTAAATCAGAATGTCCATTAGCGGCCTTAATAATTCGCTCTATTCTAGTTGGTTGGCGTATCTCTCCCCTGTCAAGTAGGTTTTGGTATTCCTCTTTGATGGCGCTGCGTTCAGTTAAATAGGTTTTATTTTTTTCAATATTGATGCTTGATAATCTTTCTTGCTGGCGTGCTGTTTTTTGTATTCCTTTATGTAGAACTGGCTCTGAATAGAAAGAATCTCTATATCCTTTTGAGGCAAGATATTCATCTTCTGTCATAACTGGAGTTGGAGAGTTTATGACTTCTTGGGTGGTGCTTTGTTCGGCATTTAAACCTATCCCCTCTTCTATCATTGTTACGGCTTTATTGACATCCTGAAGAATGTTCAATATATATTTTGAATCATTGGTTATTTCTGATAGCCATCCTTTCAAATATTGTGCATTCTCTTTTCTAGGTAGAACAGCTAATCCCAGGTCTCTACCAGTTACTGCACTTGATAATTCGGCTATAAGTTCTTCATGGGCGTACAGGAAAGTTCCTTGATAGCCGAACTTGCGAGCTAGCCTTTCGGGGTGGCCGGTGGAATGAGCCATTTCGTGCAATGCGGTATAATAAAATTCTTTGCCGTTGGAAAACTGTTTTATTGTAGGTAAAGTAATAGAATCGGTTCCTGGAGAATAAAAGGCGTGATTCTGCTCTTTTAATTCAATGGGGCAAACCCATGTTTGCTTTTCTATGGTTTGATCTATTAACTGGTTTCGATATCCATCATTGACGGGTTCGGTGAAACAGAACTGTCTCTTTATAATCTCCCATTTCTCAGGATATTTCTCAGCGAAGTTGGTCTGATCGAGATTAAACACATTGAAGTATCTCAAAAATGGAATTACTTTATACTTTTTCTGTTCGATTTTGTTCAAACTGTTATAAAATTCTTTTGTAACCTGTTCACCGGTTATTAAATTTTTTATATTTAGTTCGTAATAACTTACAGGGAAAGAAGATTGACCTTTTACGATAAGCACATTCTTTTTTTGTGCCTGAGCAAAAGTCAGAAATATAGGTGTTTGATAATTGTATTTTTCACAGAGGAAATATAACATAGCTTTATTGAGATTATTATATTTCCTGCCGGATAAGTTTTGAGGTAATCCTCTAAATTGCTGAGAGAACCAGGGCTTGCGCCAATCTGAAGCTTCTACCTCTTTCATCTTTTCAATCATTAGATTTGCATACTTCTCTAATGAAGGGATTGCTTGATTACTCATATTAGTTTCTATTACGGGTTTGTGCAAATGTAAGCTAGTGGGGATGCAAACACATTGCAGGTTGGGGATTTATTACGGATAAGAAGAATGATGTTTTAAATCTAACAGAACTCTGACGGCGAAATTTTTGGAGTTAATTCCTAAAACTTTCTATTTTGATGCTGGACAGGGTGGCTCTGTATCTGACATACGTGTTACATTTTGTTTAGGTGATCCAGAAATAACAGTTATGGCACAACCTGATGCTGGATGGGAAATAGAGTATTGGGAAGCAATGGTAAATGGAAAATGGAAAATGGTTGCTGATCGAGAATATTTTACTGTTGATGATGAATTATATAAAGAATATGAGGATCGTACTACCTTTTATTTAGTTTTTCAGATGGCCAGTTCGGGAACAACAATCAACAATATTATGATAAACAGTGTTCGACATACTGGGCCAGGATTCGAATTTACGGTAGTTTCGACTTACAATACAGAAGTAGACATCGAAGCCGATTTTTCCGTAACCTACGATTTTGCCTATTTAGATACTGAGAATAATTGGCATACAGTAAAAAATGTAACTGATACTCAGAACTACTACAAATTGGAGAAAGGAAAAAATAAGTGGACTGTATTTATTCCCTATTCAGAATACAGGGGAACAGGAACCGGAGCATTAGATACAGATACATACAATATAAAGTGGGAGTTCTCTGGTAATAATGGTAGTGGAGATGTTGGAATAATAATGGGCAATTATAGGTATTATTTCGTTTCTGAGTCAGGAAAACTGTAATTCTTCCTACTCGAGGCTGTAATTTAAACTGTGCCTGCTAAGGAAAAGAATAAAATATTAACTTTGCTAACACAGTTTAAATTAGCCTCGTATTATGCGCAAATGACTTATAAGGTAGTTGAAGAGGTTCCTCTCAAAAAGGGCATTTTCCCTACCCCTTCAAAAACAATAATCCCCTTACCCTGCGTGAAGTAAGGGGATTATTGCTTACTGTTTTAACTAGAAAGTGTAATTGAGCTCCAGCTAATCATATCATCTTTTATAATATATAAAATCAACATAAATAGTACGGTTCTCCGTTGCTTTAAATGTATATGTATCATTTGTAGTATTAATATCTCCATTAGAAGCCTTATATATAACATGATCACTGTTATAGAAGCCTTTGATATAATACCACCATGATTCAGTTCCATAATCACTATCATGGTTTCCCTCGTCACCTTTTGCATAAACAGTCACAGTCTCACCGTAGTTTACGGTAAGATTATCAGTAATTAAAGTGGGATTTGGTGAAAAACCAACCATACCATGCAGTTGAGTATACCAGTTATTGGAATTCCACGTACTTGATATAACAGTTATAGTGCAAGTTTTTGTAGATGAATTGGCAAAATTATAATAAAAAGTCGTATTATTTGGATACCGTTTACCCATAATAGAATTAAGGGTAAATACACCATCCTGATCTGAAGGTATAGTTGTACCATTTACTTCCCATTTATCAACTAATGTCGCATAATGAGTTCCTGGTACTATATAGTAGGTTTTACCATTCTCTAAATCTTTCATAGAAAATGTAATTGAAATAGCATTTTCTTGAGGCCCATCATCCAGCGCTATCCAACCATCACCGTTTACTATAAAGTGAAAAGTCTTACTTTCCAAAAATCTCGCCGTCAGAGTTCTGTTAGTTTTGTAGCACAGGGTGCCTCCCCTACCCTATCCTTGTTATCTTCTCCCCTTCCCTACTCGCCTTTTCCCATTTGCTTTTTTCAGCTCGCGTTCCATAGTCAGGTCTGTAACCGCACTATATATCTGGGTTGTTTTCACACTCTGATGGCCGAGTATCGCTTGGACTGTGGTGATGCTGACACCTCTATATAATAACAATGTACCACATGTATGGCGGGCCGTATGAAAAGTGATTTTTTTTATTCCTACTTGTTTAGCTATTCTTTTTAATATGCGATTTGTCTGTTGGTTGTTCTCCATGTGGAATAGCAGACCTCGCGACCGGGCTATTGATTTTGTCAGCTTAAGGGCTTTGCCTTCAAAAATTGTGGATAAGGGGATGCGAACTTCTTTGTTGGTTTTGATCATACGGAGTACAATCCATTTTTTCCTATTTATAGTCCGTATATTCTGTTTTGTAAATGCACATATGTCCGAATACCGCAACCCGGTATAGCAGCTAAAAAGAAAAGCGTTCAACGTTTCATTAGGTTCTTTCAATTGGTCCCGGTAGTTCTCCAGCTTCTCCAGTTCTTTTTCTGTCAGCGCATCACGATGTGACTGTTCGGTTTTTATTGTGTAATTAAGAAAAGGGTAAGCTGTAATGATACCTTTCTTCCTGGCTACATTGATATATCGTTTGAGGGTTTTCATATGCCGGGCTATGGTATTGATAGATAGCTGACACTCTTCCCTCATGTATATCTCCAGCTTTTGCAGGTACTCGCTAGTGACTTCGTGGAGCTTTATATCGGCCGAAAAGTCTGTCAATAAAGATAGCGTGTCCCGATGCAGGCTTTTGGTGCTTTCTTTGACTGTGGCAATAGCTATTTCTTTGTTCATAAACTCAACCAGGCTGTCACTCTTTCCTCTTATCGTGATCTGTGGGCCGGTGAGGTTGTTCAAGTTACCGCTGCACTTTATATAATTCTCACCACCTATGTTTATCTGAATTAATAAAGCGTCAGCTTCGCTGAACCCTATGTTACGGAGTTCCTTCTCGAAATTAGTTATCGCTGTTGTAAGATCCATTCGTTGTTCGCTCTGTCTATTAAAATGCAAAAATAGTACAAAGTTATCCTGAACAAGCAGGGAAAGATAATATTTCAAATATAACTACTCCCCTACCCTATCATTAATGGATTCTGCATTTTTTGAATACATTCTTTTCATATCCCTTGCATAATCTTATATGTAATAGATATATATTGTTATATTACAATATTAAAATGTCATAATATTATAATATCGCGGTCTTTGTTAGGGTAAACTTTTGTTTTTATATTATAATATTGCAATATAATAATTTAATAACCTTACAGCATTATGATATTATAATATTAAATAATCTAAATATTGTAATATTGCAATGTTGCAATGTTGAGATGTTGCAATGTCAAATATCCTTAATATTGTAGAGTTATAATATTATAACGTTATACTATTTTGATATGATGATATTGTAGAGTTAAAACATTAAAATATCGTAATTCTATGGCGTTATGGTATTAAATAATAAATATATTATTTATATTTGAAGCATTAAATATAGAAAACAAAATGTGAATGATATGGCAACAGTAATTTCTGATTTAAACTTCAAGGGTGGAGTCGGGAAAACCACCACTACAATAAATCTAGCAACAGCCCTTTGGCTGATGGGGAAAAAGGTTTTAATGATAGATACAGATCCCCAATGTAATCTAACTAATCTTGTGGGATTTGACCAGACAGAAAACGATAGTACGATATACGAGTGGATAACTCAAGACGACTGTTCTATTCCTGTTTATGAGCATTATAAGGGTTTTTATTTCATTCCGGCCCATAAGAAACTTCGTGATATCGAAATAGATTTGATGAAACGAAAGAATAGGGAAAGAATACTAACAAAGAAATTGTCCTTAATCAAAGATAATTTTGATTATATCCTGATAGACTGCGCACCTAAGGACGGTATAATGAATGATAATGCGATGAGTGCCAGCGACAGCGTATTGATACCGGCCGAATGTTCCGGTTTCTCTTTGCAGGGCATGCAAGACCTCCTTGATTCAATCCAGGATGTAAAAGAAAACATTAATGATAAACTGGATATACTTGGATTTCTTGTGATCAAGTATGACAAGAACACGCGTATAAGTAAGCAGACACTTGAATATTTTAACCAGGCATATCCCGGTAAGATATTCCAAACTAAAATTCGTCGGAATGTTAAGTTTGATGAGACTCCTTTGAAGCATAAAAGTATATTTGAACATAGTATAGACGCTAATGGCGCCGAGGACTACATAAGCCTTGCTGAGGAAATAACAGGAGAAACAAGACCTGAGGATTGGAAAGAAAAAATTCTTAGTGCTTGGTTGGAAGAACACCCGGATGATGAAAGTGTAATTGAACAGTTGAATAATCTTAAAAAATAATAGACTATGGCCAACAAAAAAGTAACTGATTTGGGAATATCCAACTATATGAAGGAAATCGTATCGAATAAGCCTAAAGTGGATAACAAAGAGGTTGTCTCTCTGGAAAATAGTGAGGGAAACTCTCCGGAAGATACTACTGAGACGGTCGTTAGAAATGAAAAAGCAACAAGCGAGTTCATTCCGGCTGTGGAAAACAATGATAGTGATTCGGAAACATTATTAAGAAACGCCATTCTTACACCGGAGACTCTATTCCGTCTTGAACAGTTGAAGAAATTAAAGAATAGTACCGCAAAGAAAGGTGAGCGCATAAGTATTGCAAGGTTAATGGGTGCAATCATAGAAGAATATCTTGATGATAAATATCCTCAAACCAAAGAACTGTACAGGTTGATAGAAAGCATGAAGAAGTAAAATAAAATATGAGAGAGGTTGCATACATTGCTATCCGTAAATTTCTGGATGAGAACATGAAGGACGGCGAGTTAACGAGAAAGGACTTTGCTATCTGGAAAAGAAACTGAAAGAATTGAAAAGTATGACTTCCTAATATGGTCAATAAATGAATGACCTTAAATAGTTCAACAACATGTGTTGACATGAATAAATGTACCGGTATGATCATAACAGGAATACGAGGAACCGAACTTGAAAGTCTATTCAAGCAGTTTTATGAACAGATGATTGATGATAAGAAAATAATAGTTCAAATGATTAAAGAGTTATCCAGCGTTACTCCAATAGAGATAGACGGTATGGATAGTTCTACGAGAAGAGCGACAGCAACATCGTTTTCTTGTCTATGGAGTTATGACTACATCCGATTTCCTGAATATTGCAACCCTAACCATGTCGTTCCCTACCAAATAAATGGGATTATATTTTTCACTCCAAACCGATGTGATAAAGTTGCAGAAAAGTTTATGAAAGAATGGAGACGCAGATTCAAAGGATTTAATGGTTTTCTTCTTCATAAATTCGGAATTGACGTTAAGCCGAGCTGCGGATATATCTGGTTCCACTGGAAGCCAATTATGTATAAAGAGAAATATGGTATAGATGTTTCTGATGGTATTAAGCAGTATTTGCCTAATATTAAAGACAAACAATATGAAATTGAAGCAGTATAAAAATTGGTGTTTAAAAATACAATAATGAACGAACTGCAATTAATCCAAAGCAAGATATACGAGATACGGGGACAGAAGGTAATGCTGGATTTTGACCTGGCAGAAATGTACGAAGTGGAAACACGAGTATTAAACCAAGCGGTGAAACGTAATATCGAGCGTTTCCCAAAGAACTTCATGTTTCAACTGACAAAAGAAGAAACATTGAATTGGAAATCACAAATTGTGATGTCCAATTCTATAAAGATGGGTATGAGACGTTCTCCTTATGCTTTTACGGAATTAGGAGTTGCCATGCTTAGCAGTGTTTTAAATTCAAAGGCAGCTATACAAGTTAATATGAGTATTATGCGTGCTTTTGTCGCCATTCGTCAACTGATAGCCAATCCGCCGGTAGACAGGGTAGGGGAGTTGGAGAAGCAGATGAAGGATTACATGGAAGAAGTATTTGCTGACTATAACGACATCAATGATAATACCCGGATGCAACTGGAACTAATCAACCAAACATTGGCCGAACTTCAGTCCCAGAAGAAAATAGAGGAGAAACCGCGTAATCCGATTGGATTCCGTGCCTATGAATAGTAACTATTCCCTATTAGTAAATACATAAACAATAAATTATGACACCTATATTCAATGACATACAAAAGAAAAAGGCGGATTTCATCCTGAAGAACAAACATGCCAAGCTTTCTTCTCTTATTTCTTCTGAAATAAAAGACCTGGCCGTGGTGTGGTGTTATTACTCCGGAAGGATAGAAGGTAACACCTATACCTATGTGGAGACAGAATCTCTCCTGAAGGATAATATCACATCAGAAAAGAGATATGAAGATGCCAAGATGTTGAAAAACCTCTATAACACTTTTGTTTCCGAAATGGAATATATTAATAAAGGGCATAATCAGGAACGGATAGATGAACGTACCTTGTTCCGGTTGCATCGATCCATCTCCAGCGAGTTGGTGTCCAGTGAAGAGTCTGGGATGTTACGTTCTCGTGCGGTCAAGATTACCGGTACGGAATATGTTCCACCAAAAGAAATCCGGGAGATACGGATTGTCTTAAATGAGATACTATTTAACCAGGAACTGTACGTTAATCCTTTAGAAAAGGCAGTCTACCTGCATTGTAATATAGCAAGGCTCCAGCCTTTCATAGACGGGAACAAGCGTACCTCACGTATGATGGAAAGTATCGTTATGATGAATGCTGACTTGATCCCGGTATATTCCGCAAGGGATGCGGATATATTGCACTATAGGAAAGGCCTGATTTCTTTCTACGAAACAGGAAATTATTCCGAATATGCAGATTATTTCCTTAATCGGCAGATAGAGCGAATTAATGAGTTATCTTTGTCTGGAGAGGACACCTTCGACCTGGTAAACAATCGGGTGATTGAAGCGGATTGTGGAATGGAACTTTAACAAATAGGGAAAAATTATGGCATGGAAAGTTACTGAAAAGAATATCAAGATCCATACAGTTATTGATGGCGTGGATTCCGTAGAGGATAGGAGAGCCACAATTTCTTATCGAAAGCTAAAAGCTCTCGGTGCAAAACGTAGAGTTTATAAAAACACAAAGGAAGTATTCTTTCTTATTGAGACAGACTATGAGTTAACATTGTAAAGTCTGCTTATTTTCCCTATCAGTCAAAATTTAATATTAAATATATGAATACACAGAAAGCAATACAAGCCATTGATGCTGTTACGGCGGCAATCGTCAACGGGGTAATCAATACCGCCTTTGTAGATAAATTAATCTATGGAAAGCTTGACAATGAGTTATACAAACATGTCTTGAATAAGTGGGAGAGCAAAAAAGGTGATGTATTTGATTTCTACCTGAACAGTAATGATGAAATAAAAAGATGGCTGCTTGAAGCTTTGGGCGTGGAAGTAGAGCCGGATAAATACCCGGATTGTGACAGCCG
>OJRK01000748.1_pt1 | contig 10412 bp, 8 predicted proteins | sample 1599161 | NCBI WGS metagenome assembly OJRK01 (sample SAMN03922535, study PRJEB24848) | human gut metagenome | isolation source: stool sample | host: Homo sapiens | place: Germany | collected 2010-05
AAACAAAGGTAAGCAAAGATAGCTAATTTTAAAACTTACCAACCAGAAATTTCCGCTGAGCCCAAAAAAAGCCACCGAATCAGCAATTTTTTATTGCACCAGATTGCATATTTTTGCGGGCAGTACATAAATAAAAAACCGCTGAAATAACTGTATTTCAGCGGTTTTCATGATTTTCCGTTTTGTAAAAGTGGTGCCACCAGGAATCGAACCGGGGACACAAGGATTTTCAGTCCTTTGCTCTACCAACTGAGCTATGGCACCATTGTTTCTTGTTTGCGGTTGCAAAGGTAGTGAAACTTTTTTAAACTGCAAACTATTTCTAAAAAAAAACACTGATAAAAGCATAAGATGCTTATTATCAGTGTTGTTTAATTAAAATTATTTTTCTTTTAGTGGATTCCAACCTTGCGCTTTCAGCTCAAACTCTTGTCCGTCACGGGTAATCAGGGCACATCCCAGCTCCGGTTTGGTGATGTGACCAATCACTTTTATACCCTCTATAGCCGAAACTCGTTCATGCTCTGTTAAAGGTACAGTAAATAATAGCTCATAGTCCTCACCACCATTTAAAGCGCATGTTGTCACATTCATATTCAGCTCTTCCGCCATTACAGCCGTTTGGTAATCAATGGGAATTCTTTCCTCGTAAACGCGACAGCCGGTATCGCTTTGTGAGCATATATGTAGCAGTTCCGAAGAAAGGCCGTCGGAAATATCCATCATAGCGGTGGGCCTGATTCCCGCTTTAGCCAGTTTCTCAATGATATCCTTACGTGCTTCAGGCTTTAACTGACGTTCCAAAATATATTCTTTTCCGGAAAAATCCGGATTTGCTTCTTTTGCTCCTTGGAAAACAGCCTTTTCACGCTCTAGAAGTTGAAGTCCCATATAAGCTCCCCCCAAGTCACCGCTGACACAAATCAAGTCTGTATCTTGTGCGCCGTTGCGATAAACTACTTTGTCCTTGTCCGCTTCACCTATGCAAGTAATACTGATGGCGAGCCCGGTTACGGATGAAGTTGTATCTCCACCCACAATATCTACATGGTGTAGTTCACAAGCCAGTTTTAGCCCATCATAGAACTGTTCTAAATCTTCAATACAAAAGCGTTTGGACAGTGCGATAGAAACTGTGATTTGTTTTGGAGTACCATTCATAGCATAAATGTCCGAGAAGTTTACGATGGCCGATTTATATCCCAAATGTTTCAATGGGGTATAAACCAAATCAAAATGTACCCCTTCCATCAGTAAGTCTGTGGTTACCAATACCTCTTTATCTTTAAATTCCAATACGGCTGCATCGTCTCCCACACCATATTGGGTTTCCGGATTTTTTAACTCGATATCCTTCGTTAGATGTTTAATGAGGCCGAACTCACCTAAGGTCGCTATTTCTGTTCTGTTTATTTCCTGCATGTCCTTAAATTCGATTAATCATTTCACGCATAATGGTAGTCATGCGCGGTTGCGCTTCATCTGCCGCTTTCTGAACCTCTTCGTGTGAAACTTCCACAATTTTTCCCTCCACGCCTAGGTCGGTGATAACCGATACTCCAAACACTTTGATGCCACAATGGTTTGCTACAATAACTTCAGGAACGGTAGACATACCTACGGCGTCAGCTCCAAGAATGTGGAACATCTTGTATTCTGCCGGAGTTTCGAAGGTGGGTCCCTGTGTACCGATATATACTCCTTGTTGTACTTTGATACCTTTTTCTTTAGCGATCTCCAGTGCTTTGTCTATCAGATCTTTGGAGTAGGCTTCACTCATATCCGGGAAACGGGGACCGTATTCAATGTTCTTGCCGTGTAACGGATGTTCGGGAAAAAAGTTGATATGATCTCTGATAATCATCAGATCACCGATTTCAAAGTCTGCATTCGTACCTCCAGCTGCATTGGATACGAACAATGTTTTGATGCCTAATTCACGCATCACCCGTACGGGGAAAGTAACTTCTTTCATGGAGTATCCTTCATAGAAGTGGAAACGTCCTTGCATAGCCATGATGTCTTTATTACCTAATTTGCCGAAAATCAATTTACCGCTATGTCCCTCTACGGTTGAAACAGGGAAATTAGGGATATCTTTGTAACTGATCTCGTATTTATCGGTAATTTCGTGTACCAGGCTTCCTAAGCCGGTACCTAATATAATAGCAGTTTCGGGACTGGTATGCATCTTTTCTCTAAGAAAAGTTGCTGTTTCTTGAATTTTTTCTAACATAGTCGGTTATATTTGAGTTAAACAGTTCTTGTTGGTCTTGTAAAAAGGCTACCTCAATGGGCAGCATATATATATAAGGTTTCAGCATTTCGTCCATCAGTGGATGGGCTGCTAGTCGTACAGAGTCTTTTTCAGTGGTGATAATCATGCGTTTACCTTCCGGAAGTTTCATGAAACGCTTCTTTATCAGTTCCATATCTCTTGCTGTAAAGTCATGGTGGTCACTGAAAGCCAGTGACTCAATGTGCTCATTGTATGGTGATAAATCTTGAATGAGTTTTGCTGGGGAGGCTATGCCTGTCACCAATAGGATATGCTTGTCTTTTTCTATCTCTTTTAATGAAACTGCATTCCCTGCTGTAAACAACGGATGCAGCTTGCCGTATGCTAATGTTGTGAAGTAGAGCTGCTGATAGGGGTAAAGTTCCATTTGCTTGCTTAAGACTCTTAAATCCATAGGGGTGATGTCCTTAGGACATTTAGTGACAATGACAATATGTGCCCGGCTTTTTCCGTTTTCAGGTTCGCGCATTCGTCCGGCAGGCAGCAAGGTGTCTTCGCAAATCAGTCGGTGGTAATCTACTAATAAGATGTTTATTCCGGGCTTTACATATCGGTGCTGGAAAGCATCATCCAAAATAATCACTTCTGTTCCAGGGGCGATGTGACTATTGCATAACTGCTCTATGCCATGACAACGGTCCCGGTCTACTGCCATATGGATATCCGGAAACTTCTGTTTCATTTGGAAAGGTTCGTCACCTATCATCTGTACGGACGTATCCGGTCTGGCAAGTACAAAGCCTTTGGATTTGCGTTTGTAGCCGCGGCTTAGTACGGCTACTTTGTAATCTTTCTGCAATAATCTTATCAGGTATTCTGTATGGGGGGTCTTTCCGGTTCCGCCTACGGTGATGTTGCCTACCGAGATGACCGGAATATCAAACTTACGTTCTTTGTATATTCCCCAGTCAAACAATTTATTACGCAGCCATACACCGGTTCCATAAATCCATGAAACCGGATATAGCCACTTGTTTATCTTGATAAGATTACCTTCCATGTGCAATTTATTGGATATTAGGGTCAAACGGCATACGTGCCTGTATACAGTTGGCGTCTTTTATGTTCTCCAGCGCCTTGAAGCTGTTATAATAGCTTCCCAAATATTCTTTAATTTCGCTGTTTATATAATGTTTTTTCTGATTTCCCAGCAGGCTTGCGAAAATATTTTCTTTTTCAGGATAGCCGATAATACTGTAATTTTCGATACCGGCTTGGGTGGCGGCGGCATTCAATGCTTTGTCTATACCTCCCAGCTCGTCTACCAGACCAAGGTCTTTTGCCATGGCACCGGTCCATACACGGCCTTCAGCAACTTTTTCAATAGCCTCTGTAGACATTTTTCTACCTTCAGCGCAACGGTTTACGAACAGCTTGTATCCTCGGTTGACATAGTTCTGCATTAATTCTTGTTCTGATGCATTTAGCGGGCGGGTGAGAACCGGACCTAGGCTGGCACCCAAATCAGCCATTTTATTAGTTTTCACTACATCAAAATTTAGTCCTAAAGTTTCAGTAAACAGTTTCTCACCTGAATACATCATGCCGAATATGCCGATAGAACCAGTCAGCGTAGTCGGGTCAGCGAAAATGCGGTTTGCAGCGCAGGAAATGTAATAGCCTCCTGATGCAGCATAATCTCCCATAGAAACGATTACCGGTTTTTTCTCTTTCAGTCTTACTACTTCACGCCATATTTGATCTGAACCGTATGCGCTGCCACCCGGTGAGTTGACGCGTAATACAACAGCTTTTACGTCATCGTTGTCACGTAATTTGCGCAGGTCTTTACACATCTTTTGTACATCAATACAATCTTCTGTGGAACTGCCGGGAGCATCCAGGATCTCGCCGTATGCATAATATACGGCTATTATATTTCCACTTTTGTCTTTGGGCACATTTTTCTTGACGTTTATCATGTCTTCTATGAAAAGACTGTTCAGTTTGTCGTCTTCGTCACGACCGCTTAATTGTTTCAGATAGGAAATAACCTCATCTTTATACATCAGGGTATCTGCCAGTTTGCATTGAATATATTCTTCTGCCTGACAAAAATCCATATATCGGTCAGCATAAGCATTCAAAGTATCTGTCGGGATGCGTCGTGAGTCGGATACATCTGCAAGAATACGATGCCAGACAGATTCTAGACATTCGGTCATCTGTTCGCGGTTGGCCGGACTCATTTCTGTAGCAATAAACGGTTCCACGGCTGATTTGTAAGTACCCACTCTGAATACCTGTACTTCCAGTCCTAGTTTGGAAACCAGATTTTTGAAGAAAACAGGTTGCATGCCTGCTCCGTGCCATCCAATACTTCCTTGCGGATTGATAATTATTTTATCGGCCACGCTGGAAAGATAATACATCCCCTGTGCATATTGGTCTGCATAAGCAACGATGAATTTGCCGCTTTCTTTGAAATCCAGTAATGCATTGCGTATTTCCTCTAAGGAAGCGTATGATGCTTCCAAATAAGAAGGTTGGATATAAATACCCTTGATTTTGTCATTGTCTTTTGCCTTCTTGATAGAAGCTAGAATGTCATCCAAACCGTATGCTTCAAATTCTTCTCCCAAAAGTTGTTGGAGTGGGTTTTCCTGTACACGTTCGGACAAACTGCCTTTAAAGTCGAGTACGAAGATAGAGTTGTCTTTCACCACCGTTTCAGTATCCGATGAGGCGACTATGCCAACCAGAGTGATAATCCCTAGTATAGTGAACACTACGCCTGCCAGAATGACGCCGATGACGCTGGCAAACGTAAATTTTAGAAAATCTTTCATTGAATGTGTTGTTTTTAATGTTAATAATTAGCTAACAAAAATAGGTTATTGCATTGAAAAAAGCAAAAAAAGTGAACTTCTTTTGTTACCTGTTTGTTCTTCATTTATAATAACCCATAAATACGTTGTTTTATATGACAAAAAGTTTTAAGGAGGCTCTGAAAGCCCGTCGTACATTTTATCGGATCCAAAACAAATCGACATTGTCTGATAAAGAAATAAGAGATTTAATTTGTTTTGCTGTAGAATTTGTCCCCTCAGCTTTCAATTCTCAAACCACTCGTGTTGTGTTATTAACAGGTAAGGCACATGAAAAGTTGTGGAACATTGTAAAAAATGTCTTGCGTAAGCGGGTTCCGGCTGAGGTATTTGGCAAGACCGAAGAAAAGATTGATGGCTGTTTCGCTTGTGGATATGGTACTATTCTCTATTTTGAAGATATGGCTATCGTTCGCTCTTTGCAGGAAAGTTTCCCCACTTATAAAGATAATTTCCCTATCTGGGCAGAGCAGACCGATGCTATGCATCAGTTGGCAGTCTGGACCATGCTGGAAGATGCAGGAATGGGGGCGTCTTTGCAACATTATAATCCGCTGATTGATGATGAAGTACGTAAAGTTTGGAATTTGTCTGATGACTGGAAATTGATAGCGCAGATGCCATTCGGTGTGCCTGTTGCACAACCGGGCTTTAAGGAAGTGAAGTCATTGGATGAGCGTGTTTTTGAATTTACTGATTAAAATTCATGTCTTATCTTTTGGCTTATTAGGGGAAAATAAGCATCTTTGTGTGCAATAAAAACAAAGATGTGCTATGAAAAAATTATTATCACTTCCCCCTAATCTGGTGGAATGTTTTCATGATATAGAGAAAGCGGACCAGACAGAGTGGTTTTGTACTTCCGATCCTATAGGTAGTAAGCTAGGATCAGGCGGGGGGACTGCATGGCTGTTGGAGGCTTGTTGTCAGAAAGTAGCTCCTGACAGCGATTTTCTTACTTGGCTGGGAAAAGAAAAACGTATTTTACTTCATGCAGGCGGGCAGAGTCGTCGTTTGCCCGGATATGCGCCATCCGGCAAAATTCTTACTCCCATTCCTGTATTCCGGTGGGCCAGAGGACAACGGCTGTCACAAAATCTGCTTTCCCTCCAGCTCCCTTTATATGAACAAATCATGGAGAAAGCTCCGTCTTCTCTTCATACATTGATTGCAAGTGGAGATGTTTATATCCGTGCGGGCCAACCGCTTCAGACTATTCCTGATGCGGATGTGGTGTGTTACGGTTTATGGGTAGATCCTAATCTGGCAAAAAACCATGGTGTTTTTGTTTCTTCACGGGCTACTCCCGATAAGCTTGATTTCATGCTTCAAAAACCTTCGGTGGAGGAATTGGGGAAATTAATGCAAACCCATCTTTTTCTGATGGATATCGGAATTTGGCTGTTAAGTGACCGTGCGGTTAGTCTGTTGGTAAAACGATCTTATAAGGAAGGAAAACTCTCTTATTATGACATGTATTCTGATTTCGGACTTACATTGGGAGAGCACCCGCGTATGATGGACGATGAACTTAACAAGCTGAGTGTGGCTATTCTGCCGTTGCCCGGAGGGGAGTTTTATCATTACGGAACCAGTCGTGAACTTATTTCTTCTACATTGGCAGTACAAAATCTGGTAAACGACCAGCGGGAGATTATGCACAAGAAGGTAAAACCGCATCCGGCCATGTTTGTTCAAAATGCTGAGGTAGGTTATCAACTTACCTCACAAAATTCGGAAATATGGATAGAGAACAGTTATGTAGGAGCAGGATGGAATATCCATCACCAGACCATCATAACAGGGGTTCCCGCTAATAATTGGAACCTGGAGGTTCCGTCCGGTGTGTGTATTGATGTGGTTCCTTTTGGAGAATCTGGCTATGTAGCGCGTCCATACGGCTTCAATGATACTTTCAAGGGAGCTTTGGCTAAGGAAGAAACATATTATCAAGGAATGTCTGTAGGTGAGTGGTGTGCTGTACGCGGCATTTCGGTGGAAGAAATAGAAAACGGTCACGACTTGCAGGCCGCGCGTTTGTTTCCGGTTTGCTCATCTGTAGAGGAATTGGGAGCAGTTATGCGCTGGATGGTCTCTGAACCGGCATTACAGCAAGGAAAAGAAATATGGCAACGCTGTCGTAAGTTATCTGCCGATGATATATCTGCTTATTCTAATCTTTATCGTCTGGCAGAACAGCGTGAAGCTTTCCGGATAAAGAATTGGCCGGCATTGGCGCATAATTATGATCGAAGTGTCTTTTATCAGCTAAATTTGGAGAATGCTGCTGGAGAATTTGCTCGGTATGATCTGTCGTTGCCTGAGCCTTTATCAGAATCGGCTCCGCTGATGACACGTATCAGTGATAATATGTTCCGTGCCCGGGTGCAGCAGCTTAAGGGGCTGGCTTATCGGGAATATGAGAATGAGGCTTTTCGTTTGATGCGCGACGGACTTACTGCTTCGGCTTTAGCCAAGAGGCAGCAACCGCATTTGTCAGTGTACTCCGATCAGATTGTCTGGGGGCGTAGTCCGGTCCGTATTGATCTGGCCGGCGGATGGACGGATACTCCACCTTATTGCTTGAATGAAGGGGGGAGTGTGGTGAATATTGCTATTGAGTTGAACGGGCAGCCTCCTCTACAAGTTTACGTGAAACCCTGTCGGGAGTATAAGATAATTCTTCGTTCTATAGACTTAGGCGCTATGGAAGTGGTTACAACTTACGGGGAGGTAAGGGATTTCATGCAAGTGGGATCCCCATTCTCTATACCTAAAGCGGCATTGGTGCTGGCAGGTTTCCAGCCGGGCTTTTCCACCGAATCGTATGTTTCATTGGAAGAGCAGTTGAAGGCGTTTGGCTCCGGAATGGAAATCACTCTGCTTTCTGCGATTCCTGCGGGCTCCGGTCTGGGTACAAGTTCTATTCTTGCATCAACTGTGCTGGGGGCAATCTCTGATTTTTGCGGACTGAACTGGGATAAGAACGAGATATGTAACCGTACGCTTATTTTGGAACAGTTGCTGACTACCGGAGGGGGGTGGCAAGATCAATACGGAGGTGTGCTTCGTGGAGTGAAATTATTGCAGACTCATGCAGGTATGGATCAGAGTCCGTTAGTGCGCTGGTTGCCCGATTATTTGTTTACAGGTGGCGAATATCAGAAGTGCCATTTGCTTTATTACACGGGAATTACCCGTACAGCCAAAGGAATTTTAGCTGAAATCGTGCGTAGCATGTTCCTCAACTCCACAGAGCATTTGTCTATACTTGGCGGTATGAAGGGGCATGCTCTTGACTTGTACGAAGCCATTCAGCGTGGGAATTTCGATGAAATGGGGCGTTTGGTTGGTAAAAGCTGGAAGCTGAACCAAGCGTTGGATCCCGGCACTAATCCCGAGGCAGTTGAGACTATCATTCGCCGGATTGATGATTATTGCCTGGGATATAAATTGCCAGGTGCGGGGGGAGGCGGCTATCTTTATATGGTGGCTAAAGATCCTGAGGCTGCTATACGTATTCGAAGTATTCTTACTCAGAACCCACCCAACAGTTGTGCCCGTTTCGTTGATATGGCTTTGTCCGACAAAGGCTTGCAAATTAGCCGAAGCTAGTTATAACTGAATAGAGTTGGGAAACCAGCCGGGTGATATTTTCTTTAGCAAACTCCGGTTCCATTGCCTTCTCCAGGGTGATGGGGCCGGGGGCTATAGAGAATATACCTTTGAATCCCGCTTTGTTTAATTCCGGCAGGTTTTCTATACTGCCTGCCAGTACAATAACGGGAATATGTTCTTTTTGTGCTTCCTTTAGTATTCCGTATGGTACTTTTCCCATAGCTGTCTGCCGGTCTGCTTTTCCCTCGCCCGTAATAATGAGGTCTGCTCCTTTTATTTTTTCGGAGAAGTCGATGGCTTTCAATAATAATTCTGTTCCCGGTTTTAGCTCTGCGTTAAAAAAAGCCAGTAGTCCACCACCCATGCCTCCGGCTGCACCTGCACCGGGGTAGTTCGTGATATCTTTTCCTGTCGTTTTCTTTATAACTTCGGCTAATGATTGCATGCCTTCATCCAGTCTTTGCACCATATTTGAATCGGCTCCTTTTTGTTGTGCAAAGATATATGCCGCTCCGTCAGGGCCGTAGAAAGGGTTGGCTACATCACATGCTACCATGAAGTGTGTTTCTCTTAGTGCGGGGTGAATACCGGATGTGTCTATGTTTGCCACGGCTTCCATTATTTGGCCTCCTGTACCTAAGGTATGCCCTGATTTGTCTAGAAAGCGGAAACCTAGTGCCTGTAGCATTCCTAATCCTGCGTCATTAGTCGCGCTTCCGCCAATACCGATTATAAAATTTCTGCATCCTTTGTTTAATGCGTCTTTTATCAATTCTCCTGTACCAAAGGTTGTTGTCAGCATAGGATTTCTTTGTTCCATAGGTACGAGAGGTAGTCCGCTGATGGCAGCCATTTCTATAATAGCTGTTCTGCCATTGCCGGACAGACCGTAATGTGTTTTTGCCATTTTCATTAGCGGTCCATGTGCCGATAAGGTTATATATTTCCCTTTAGTGGCTGTGATGAGTACGTCCAGTAAACCTTCACCGCCATCAGCGATGGGAATAACTGAAGTGTGGCAGAAAGGATTTATGCTTTTGATACCTTTTTCGGCAGCTTTTCCTGCTTCTGCTGAAGTTAGACAGCCTTTGAATGAATCGATGGCGATAATTATTTTCTTCATTGTATATCTTTATATAGTGCAAATCTACTGAAAACTTTTCTTCTTTAAATAGAACAGGTTGTCTTTTATTTGTGGATTGGAATATGTGTAGCTTGATGGATAAAGTAGATGTTTTTTGCTTTTGTTTGGGTGTAAGTATTGGTTCTTGAAGTTGATGGTGTTTCCGAACAACCGTCGAGATGTAAGAAAATGATTTTTTTCTTCTCTGCATTTCCTTGCTTGGAGTTTTTCCCCTGTGTTTGCGGAGTCAGCACTTTTGAGAGCTCTGTGGTTTGTGTTTCGTAACCTGTCCGGTTTTTCTTCGGGCTTGCTTCTTTTCCGTCTTTCCTTGTTTTCCGTCTGCTGTTTTCGTATGGGTCCCTTCCTTTTTCCGTCCTTATACGCGCGTGCGAATATTATAATGTGTCTGTCTTTTTCCTTCCGTGTCCTCCGTTATGAAAACATGCTTTGTAACACATCTGTCATTCAGTGTATTACAAAAAAGTTTCAGGAAATCCGTATAATTTTTCCTTCGTATGTTTGCTGGTAATCGTTAAAAGGTCTA
>OJRK01000755.1_pt1 | contig 10341 bp, 12 predicted proteins | sample 1599161 | NCBI WGS metagenome assembly OJRK01 (sample SAMN03922535, study PRJEB24848) | human gut metagenome | isolation source: stool sample | host: Homo sapiens | place: Germany | collected 2010-05
TGGTCTCGTGGGCTCGGAGATGTGTATAAGAGACAGCAAAAGAATTTACAAATAATATTTCTTATCAATTACCAATAACTGACTATGCTGGAAACACTTCTAATGTAGATATCAATATTACACAAGCTACATATATAAATGTAGTATATGCATCTCATAACTCATGTATTGGATGGTCATTTGGATATGGGAATTATGATGTTGCAGGAAAAGATGCAATAAAAGTAAATCCAGTATATAGAACAGAAGCTTTAGCATTCAATATATCAGGAAATGTTGATAAGGATTTTGTACAGGCAAATACATATATTTATACATATTGGGGAGAAGGAAGTAAAGGAAAGTGTACAACTTCAGGATTGATATACAATTATGGTTATAATCCAGGAAAAAATTCATTTAAATCTATGAATTCAAATGATTTAATAACAATTAATTCTAAAAAGTACTTCCAGTTTGGTGGAAGCGGAATAAATGGTTACTTGAATACAGATGCAAACTCTCAAAATCCAATACCAGGAGAAGTAGCTAATAAGTATAAATATGGAATATCAGGGATAACGATGAAATTAAAAGACTATTCTCAATATTCTATTATATATCAAATATTAGTAAATGGCGCAGGATGGGTAAAAACTGCATCAGATGGAAGTGAATGTACATACAATCATAATACACCAATGTCAGCTTTTAGAATTGCATTAGTTCCAAAAACAGAAAAACAATATGTTATAAATCAATGGAATAAAGATGTTGGAACATTTAATATGAAGTAACAAAAACTATACTATAAAAATGTGCAAAACTCAAAATAATATTTTTGGGTTTTGTACAACAGTATAGTTTTAAAATTTTAAAATTTAATAGACAAAAACTTTAAATTGTGATAATATACAAATAATGATGGGGATTAGCCAAGTTGGTAAGGCACTGGATTCTGACTCCAGTATGCATGTGTTCGAGTCACATATCCCCAGCCAAATATATTATATAAGAACAATAATTATTTTTATATAAAAACATATAAAATAAAGATATGATTTTGTATAGGAGGCAACAAATGAAAAAAATAAAACAAGAAAATGGTGTAACCTTAGTTATATTAGTAGTAATGATAATAATATTACTAATATTAGCATCAGTAGGTGTAACATCATGGAATCAAACAATTGAATATTCAGCCTTTAATGAATTTACTGCGGAATTACAAGTTATGCAATCAAAAGTAAATGAATTAAATCAAAACAAAAATACAGACATAGGAACTGAAATATCTGAAAATCAAAAAAATATATTAGATATCGCAGAAATTAGAAATATAATATTTAAAAATAAAACTACTGATGAAGAGATAACAAAAATAAAAAAAGGATTTAGATATTGTAGCAAAGAATGGATAAAGCAAAACTTAGAATTAGATAGCATAAAAAGAGATTATCTTATTAATGTGGAAAAAAGATATGTAATAAGTTGTACAGGATTTGAATACAAAAATAAAACATATTATATGTCTGAACAATTAGAAAATGGTCAATACAATGTTGAATATAACAATAAAAATTCATCAACAGGAAGTTTTGAAGTTATTACACAAAAAGAAGAAAATAGGTGGAAAGTTGAGATATCAAATATTCAATATGATGGTTATGTGAACAATTGGCAAGTTAAGTATAAGTTATCTACAAATGATTTCTGGCAAACATCAAATGAATTAACTTTTTACGTTACAGAACAAGGGTATTATGATATAAAAGTTGTCCATGGAGATAAAATTGAATTAGAGACAAATAAAACATTAATAGGAGATTTAATTGCAGATAATGTAAATAAGGTTGTAAATGAAAAGAAAAATGCAGAGTTATTAGATGAAAATGGGAACAAAATTGTAGTTCCAGCAGGATTTAAAATAGTATCAGATGATACTACAAACAATGCACAAACAGTTGAAAAAGGAATAGTAGTCGAAGATGAAAGAGAAAAACAATATGTATGGATTCCATGTACAACAGAGGAGAGCGAGACACAATTACAGTATAAAAGAACAGAATGGGATGTAGAAGAAGATGGTGGAACAAAAGCATCAAAAGACGAGTTAACTTTGGAAAATGCAACATGTTCAGATGATGATATAGCCAATGGATTAACAACAGAAAGAAAAGAACAAATAGTAGAACAAGTGAAAAAAGAAAAAGCAAGTATTAGTAAATATGGCGGTTACTATATTGGAAGATATGAAGTTGGAAATGAAAATAATACAGCAGTAATAAAAGCTGAACAAGAACCATATACGAATATAGTATGGTATCAAGCTTATGAAATGTCAAAAGAAATGGGTGGAGGAAAAAGAGCTACAACCTATTTGTGTTCTAGTTATGCATGGGATACTGCAATAAACTTTATACAAAATAACGGATTAAGACCAGACGGAACAAAGACAATCGATTATGCAACAAGTACAGAAAACTATAATGAAAATTGGAATGGAAAAATAGTTTTAAACGCATTAGGAAATATAATAAAATCAAAAACAGAAACAAAAAGATTAAAAACTGGAGAAACAACAGCAAAATGCAATATATTTGATATGGGAGGAAATGTGGCAGAATTCACTACAGAATTAAATCCTGGTACAACTGAGCCTTGTGTACTACGTGGAATTGATTATTATTGGAATGGCCCATCTGGTAGCCGTTGTGACTATACCGCGGAATTTGAAGGAGCTAGCAGTGGTTTTAGAATTACATTATTTTTAAAATAGTAACATTCTAATCGGCAAAAATAAAAATAAAAATTATCTTGAAAAAAACAAACAAAGTAGTATAATATATCTGTTAAAGGAAAAAATACAAACAAGAGGAGGAATAATTATGAAAAAAGGAAAAGTAGTTTTAGTAGGAACAGGATTTGTAGGAATGAGTATGGCATATTCAATGCTAAACAGAGGAGGAATAAACGAACTTGTCCTAATAGATATAGATAAGGACAAAACAATAGGAGAAGAAATGGACTTATCACATGGACTACCATTCGCACCACAAAAAATGGTAATCAAAGCAGGAGACTATGATGAATGCAAAGATGCACAAGTAGTAGTTATAACAGCAGGAATAGCACAAAAACCAGGACAAACAAGATTAGAATTAGCAGAAACAAACACAAGGATAATGAAAAGTATAACAAAAAGTATAATGGCAAGTGGATTTAATGGAATTATAATAGTAGCAAGCAATCCAGTAGACTTAATGACATATGTTGTTTCAAAAGTATCAGGATTACCAAAAAATCAAGTATTTGGATCAGGAACAGTTTTAGATACAGCAAGATTACGTTATTTAATGTCTGATTACTTAAAAGTATCTAGCAAAAACATACATGCATATATAATGGGAGAACATGGTGACTCATCATTTGTACCATGGGAACATGCATATGTTGGATGCAAGAAAATAAAAGATGTTATGGAAGATAACAATCATCCAATGAAAGATTTAGAAAAAATACACAAAGATGTTATTAATGCGGCATATGAAATAATAAACAAGAAAAAAGCAACATACTACGGAATAGGAATGTCTTTAAATAGATTAGTAAGAGCAGTTTTAGATAATGAAAACTCAATTCTAACAGTATCTACTTATTTAAAAGACGGACAATATGGACAAGATGATATCTATATAGGAGTTCCTGCAATAATAAATAGTAATGGAATTAGGGAATTAGTTGACTTAGAATTAAATGAAGAAGAACAAGCAAAATTAGATAATAGTTGTAAAATTATTAAAGAAATGAGAGAAAACTCAATAGATAAAATTATAAATGAATAATAGAAATAGTATATGATAAATAATATACAACATTTATAAAAAACAAAAGAAAAGGAGAACAAAATATGATAAATACTGAAAGTCTTGAAAGAGTATATATACGGATAGTTCAAATAATAAAAAATAAATAATAAAAGATAGGAATATTAATTTAGATATATTTACAAGTAAAAATTAATATTGCTGTCTTTTGTGATTACAATAAAGAAAAAATAGAAAGTGGTTAAAAATGAAAAAGCAAAAGAAAGAGTATGGAATAACACTAGTTGCATTGGTAATTACAATAATTGTATTAATAATTTTAGCTGGAATTTCAATTGGAATGATTGCTAAAAATGGAGGATTACTTTTAAATACAGAAACTGCAAAGGATGAAACAATAAAATCTCAAGCGTTAGAAGAATTGAGATTATTGGTTACTAATGTAGAAATAGAAAAACAAGGAAATGCAACCTTAACAGATATTGTAGATGCTTTAGATAAAGATAGTGAAAATGAATATACAATTTCATTGGAACAAACTTCTAGTATAAATGGAAAAATTCCAGATTTGTCTAATACAGAAAAAATATATGTAACATATAAAAAATTCGAATTTGAAATAGATAAAAATTTGAATGTATATTTTGTTTCAAATGTGGATAGAACAAATGAAAGTATACAAGAAATTGGAGAAAAGACGGAATTTGATTATGCAGGTAATTATCAAGAATATGAAGTAAAAGATAATGGATACTATAAAATTGAGTGTGTTGGTGCAAAAGGTGGGACGTCTAGAAAAAACGGAAAAGTAGGAACAGATGGAGGAAATGGAGGATATACATCTGGAATTATTTATTTGGAAAAAGGAGAAAAAATATACGTATATGTTGGAGGACATGGAGCTGATGCGGTAGTTGGAAAAGATTCGATAGCAGGTTATAATGGCGGAGGATTAGGAACTTGGGATAATTCGGATGATGAATCAGCAGGAGCTCGGAGGAGGAGCAACGGACATTAGACTTGTATCAGGAGAATGGAATGATTTTGAAAGCTTAAAATCAAGAATAATGGTAGCTGGTGGTGGACGGCGGAGCATCTTATGGTACTGCAGGAGGAGCAGGAGGAGGCCTAAATGGATTAACTAATAGAACGCGTTCAAAACCAGGAACACAAACCTCAGGATATAAATTTGGAATAGGGCAAGATGGATATGGCGTAGGAGATTCTGATGGAGTAGCTGGAGCAGGTGGTGGATATTATGGAGGAACGACAAGTGACTATTCAGATGAATGTGAAGCAGGAGCAGGAGGTTCATCATTTGTGTCTGGGTATGATGGATGTAATGCGATTTCTAATGAGTCAACTGAAAACAATATAATTCACACAAGTCAAAATATACATTACTCTAATAAAAAATTTATTTCTACATTAATTTTAGATGGAAATAAATATACAGGAGATTTAAGAAAAGATAAAAATGGATGTGCCAGAATTTATTTCTTAGGAAATGATATTAAAGTAGGTCAAAAAATAGAATTTAACTATACAGGAACTTATCAAGAGTATGAAATAGAAACAACAGGATACTATAAAATTGAGTGTATTGGTGCGAAAGGTGGAAAGTCCAAAAATAATGGAAATGTAGGAGCAGATGGAGGAAATGGAGGATATACATCTGGAATTATTTATTTGGCAAAAGGAGAAAAAATATACGTATATGTTGGTGGACACGGAGCTGATGCAGTAGTTGGAAAAGATTCACTAGGAGGCTACAATGGAGGAGGATTAGGAACCTGGGATCATTCAGATGATGAATCAGCAGGAGCTCGGAGGAGGAGCAACGGACATTAGACTTGTATCAGGAGAATGGAATGATTTTGAAAGCTTAAAATCAAGAATAATGGTAGCTGGTGGTGGACGGCGGAGCATCTTATGGTACTGCAGGAGGAGCAGGAGGAGGCCTAAATGGATTAACTAATAGAACGCGTTCAAAACCAGGAACACAAACCTCAGGATATAAATTTGGAATAGGGCAAGATGGATATGGCGTAGGAGATTCTGATGGAGTAGCTGGAGCAGGTGGTGGATATTATGGAGGAACGACAAGTGACTATTCAGATGAATGTGAAGCAGGAGCAGGAGGTTCATCATTTGTGTCTGGGTATGATGGATGTAATGCAATTTTTGAAGAAACAACAGAAAATAATATAATACACTCTGGACAAAAAATTCACTATTCAAAAAAAGAATTTCAAAATATAAAATTTCTAAATGGAAATGAACAAAGAAATAATAATATTGATGGATATGCATCAATAACATATTTAAGTAATAATTATAAATTAGCATTAATATTAGATAATTAATAAAAAAGAAACAATTTGTTTTAATCTTTTTACAAATTGTTTCTTTTTTTACATATTATTGAATATTTCCAAAATATTTCCAAAAACCTGTTGACATACGGACAAAAGCATTGTATAATATAAAAGCATGAATTAAGCGATGAAGCTGAATGTGGCTACATACTTACGGAAAGTAAGAATGGAGGGAACTTCAGTGGAGTATGTCATGGCGTAGACCAGGCGGTAAGTTAAATTATTAAAATAGTGCTTATCCCAGAATTATCATGCATATTTTGGGCTTTAAAATAGGGTGATTTCAAAACACCAGAGTACGTTTTAACTTGCCACGGTAATTTAGATAGCAAATGCAGCTATCGTGGGGAAAACCCAAAAAATAAAATTTATATAAGGAGGGAAAATTACAATGGCAAACTCAACAGTAGTAACAAGCGAAAAAATAAGAATAAGATTAAAAGCTTATGACCATGTAGTTTTAGATCAGTCTGCTGAAAAAATAGTAGAAACAGCTAAAAAAACAGGAGCAAAAGTTTCAGGTCCTATTCCATTACCAACACAAAAAGAAATCGTAACAATTTTACGTTCTCCACACAAATACAAAGATTCAAGAGAACAATTCGAAATGAGAACACATAAAAGAGTAATTGATATTCTTTACCCAACACAAAAAACAGTTGACAACCTAATGAAATTAGAATTACCAGCAGGTGTTGATATCGAAATCAAATTATAATCAGAAAATTAGTTAGCGAAAAACGCAAACATCAAACCAAGCTGATTTAGCATAAAGTAATGCCAATACAAAAATCAGCCAATAGTTAGGAGGAAATTTAAAATGAAAAAAGGAATAATCGGAAGAAAAGTTGGAATGACACAAATCTTTGATGAAAAAGGAAATGTAATTCCAGTAACAGTTATAGAAGCTGGTCCATGTGTAGTAGCACAAGTTAAAACAGTAGAAACTGATGGATACGATGCTGTACAATTAGGATTTGGTGAAGTAAAAGATAAACATATTAACAAACCAGAAAAAGGACATTTTGCAAAAGCTGGTCTTGAAGCAAAAAAACACTTAAGAGAATTTAGATTAGATTCAGTTGAAGGTGTAAAAGTTGGAGACACAGTTAATGCAGATGTATTCGAAGCTGGAGAAAAAATCGATGTACAAGGAACATCAAAAGGAAAAGGATTCCAAGGTGTTATCAAAAGACATGGACAACACAGAGGACCTATGGGACATGGTTCAATGTATCACAGAAGACCAGGTTCAATGGGACCAACATCAACACCAGGTAGAGTATTTAAAGGTAAAAAATTACCAGGACATATGGGAAGAGTTACAGTTACAATACAAAACTTAGATGTTGTAAGAGTTGACATGGATAAAAACGTATTATTAATAAAAGGTAGTGTTCCAGGACCTAAAGGAGCTATCTTAAAAATAAAATCAGCTGTAAAGGCTAGTAAATAGAAAGGAAGGAGGAATACGAAATGCCAAAAATAGATGTATACGATATAAAAGGTAAAAAAGTAAGTGATGTAGAATTAGCTGAAAGTGTATTTGGTATCGAACCAAACGAAGCCATAGTACATAGCGTATTAGTAAATTATTTAGCTAATCAAAGACAAGGTACACAAAGTACAAAAACAAGAGCTGAAGTTCGTGGTGGTGGTAGAAAACCATGGAGACAAAAAGGAACAGGTAGAGCAAGACAAGGAAGTATAAGAGCTCCACAATGGATTAAAGGTGGTATAGCTTTAGGTCCAAAACCTCGTTCATACAGATATACTGTTAATAAAAAAGAAAGAAGATTAGCAATAAAATCTTTATTAAGTTCTAAAGTATTAGAAAATGAATTAACAGTAGTAGATAAATTAGAATTATCAGAAATCAAAACAAAAACAATGGTAAAAGCATTAGCTGACTTAAAAGTTGAAGGAAAAACACTAATAGTTCTTCCAGAAAACAACAAAAACGTATTAATGTCAGCAAGAAACATCGAAGGTGTTAAAACAATAGTATTAAATAACATCAATGTATTTGATTTATTAAAATACAACAATTTAGTTTTACCACTAGAAACTGTTAAAAAATTAGAGGAGGTGTATGCATAATGTTACCAGAAGAAATTATAATAGCACCAGTTGTTACTGAAAAAAGTAATGACGAATTACAACAAGGAAAATACACTTTCAAAGTAAACAAAAAAGCTACAAAAGTTGAAATAGCTAAAGCTATTGAAAAACTTTTTGAAGTTAAAGTATTAAAAGTAAACACAATGACAGTACAAGGAAAAACAAAAAGAGTTGGTTACCACACAGGTAAAACTTCAGATTGGAAAAAAGCTATTGTTACAATAGATACAAACCCAGGAGAAGTTACATACTTAGCAAAAGGTGGAAAAGCAACTAAAGCTACAAAAAAATTCAAAGATTCAATTGATGAATTTATGGGAGCTTAAGTATAAGAAAAATATCGGGAAAGAACCCGGAGAATAAAGAATATCTGGAATCAACCAGGAAAATAAATTATATTAAAGGAGAGTAAAGAAAAATGGGAATGAAACATTTTAATCCATATACACCATCAAGAAGAAACATGACAGTTTCAGACTTTTCAGAAATAACAAAGAAAACACCTGAAAAATCATTACTTGCTAAAAAGAAAGAAAAAGCAGGAAGAAACAGTTATGGTAGAATAACAGTAAGACATCAAGGTGGAGGAAATAGACAAAAATATAGAATTATAGATTTTAAAAGAAGAAAAGATAACATGGAAGCAACAGTTATCGGTATAGAATATGATCCAAACAGAAGTGCAAATATAGCATTAATCCAATATGAAGATGGAGAAAAAGCTTATATATTAGCACCACAAGGATTAACAGATGGAGATAAAGTAATATCTGGAGAAACTGCAGATATCAAAGCAGGAAACTGTATGCCAATCGACAGTATACCAGTAGGTACATTAATCCACAACATAGAATTAAATCCAGGACAAGGTGGAAAATTAGTTAGAACAGCTGGACAAAGTGCTCAACTTATGGCCAAAGAAGGAAAATATGCAACATTAAGATTACCTTCAGGAGAAATGAGAAAAGTATTAGCAAAATGTAGAGCAACAGTTGGAGTTATAGGAAATTCAGATCATGAAAACGTTAAAATCGGTAAAGCCGGAAGAAAACGTCACATGGGATGGAGACCAGAAGTTAGAGGTTCTGTAATGAACCCAGTAGATCACCCACATGGTGGTGGTGAAGGTAAAGCTCCAGTAGGACACGCTGGACCAATGACACCTTGGGGTAAACCAGCTCTTGGATACAAAACAAGAAATAAAAAGAAAGCAACTAATAAATTTATTGTTAAGAGAAGAAAATAGTTATTACTTGAGAAGTGTTTTAATACACTTCCAAAGTATAACGGTTACAGTATAAAAACAAAAGTCTTTTGATTCATAAATTAAAAACTTTGAAATGGTTTTTAATTTATGAAGAATAAAGCGAAGCGAAATGAAAGGAGGACATTAGAATATGTCTAGATCAAGCAAGAAAAAACCATTCGTACAAGAAAAACTATTAAAAAGAATAGAAAAAATGAACGAAACAGGTGAAAAAGAAGTTCTAAAAACATGGTCAAGAGCTTCAACAATATATCCACAAATGGTTGGTCATACAATAGCTGTACATGATGGAAGAAAACACGTTCCAGTATATATAGCAGAAGAAATGATTGGTCACAAATTAGGTGAATTTGCTCCAACAAGAACATTTAAAGGTCATGCTGGAGACAAAAAGTCAACAGTTAAGAAATAAAAAGGAGGTAAAGTGAAGTGCAAGAGCAAGAAACTTTAGTAAAAGAAGCAAAAGCAACTCTTAAATTTGCAAGAATTTCATCTAGAAAAGTTAAAATAGTAGCAGATTTAATTAGAGGAAAAAATGTAGATGAAGCATTAGCTATAGTAAAATTCACACCTAAAGCATCATCTGAAATAATAGAAAAATTATTAAAATCAGCAATTGCAAATGCTGAAAACAATCATGAAATGAAACATGAAAACTTATATGTTGCTGAAATCTATGCAAACCAAGGTCCAACATTAAAAAGAATTAGACCAGCTGCAAAAGGTTCAGCAGTAAGAATTAGAAAAAGAACAAGTCATATAACAATAG
>OJRK01000762.1_pt1 | contig 10299 bp, 6 predicted proteins | sample 1599161 | NCBI WGS metagenome assembly OJRK01 (sample SAMN03922535, study PRJEB24848) | human gut metagenome | isolation source: stool sample | host: Homo sapiens | place: Germany | collected 2010-05
AGATCCTCTCTGGTCTCGTGGGCTCGGAGATGTGTATAAGAGACAGGCATATGGCACTATAGTATGACAGAATGGAATTGACTACCCTGTTTTCGCAATAGCTTGCAGGCGCAGATGGTATGCTGTGGATCAGGGAATCCAGGTATTCATTCAGCTGTTTATTTTCAGTGTTTGCGAGGCCTTTTATTGCAACCAGCTGGTGACGCAGATCGTGGCGCTGCTTCTTAAAAAGCTGTTCGTTTGTTGTGATGAGCGAATTATATTTCTTCTGCTCCAACAGGGAATGCTCAAGGAGATTCATATCAAATATGAGCCTTTCATACTCACGTTTTATACTGAGCATATCGCTTATATTAAGCCCCATTACAATTCCCATGATTATAATGAAAAGCAGAGTTCCAATCTGGTACAGCAATGACAATGAGGCCACAAATTTTAAATGATAATTGATTATCTCGGCACATGAAGCAAGTGCCAGTATGAATACCGGAACCATCAGCCGTTTTGCCCTGCTGTTTTGGCTGCGAACAGCCTCAAGGATGATGTATGCAGTCAGGAAGCAAAGTATGAGAGGCAAAATGACATGGAACACGTACATGCTCTGGGATAGTGCAACCGTACCGCTAAGCTGTAAGACACAAGCGACAAGGTCAAGCACGGTGAGGAGCTTCGCGATAACTATAATTGGCTTGTCATTCTTAAAACCAACTGCAAGCCTGCAGAAATACAGCAGTGGAATCATCTGCGAGAAAAGCCCTATAAAAGCACACAGATACAGCAGTGTAGGGTTTTTGATTATGACACCTGTGTAGTTGCACTCGCCGATAGACCACATGCCGGCCATGAGTGAGAAGAATCCAAAATGAAATATCATCTTGCAAACCTCTTTATCGTAGCATAAAAGCATTAGTGAGATAAATATAAACAAAACACCTGCGGCAAGCTCAAGCAGTGCTATAAAGAATGACCATTTATTCAGCTTTAACAGAGTGAAAAATAAGGATTTGTATGCTCCGTAGATAGGAGAATATACCGTAAGAGAGCTTCTGGTAACTGGAGACAGATACTCTATGCGAAGCTCTGTATCACCCGAATGACCGTCAGTGCCTATCAGGTACCCCTCGGTTGCGGGATCCTTCATATAGGATGGATAGTTTTCGGTCCTGCCAAACTCATATATGAGTTCATCGTCCAGATAGACCTTCGCAGGGGAATAGACAGTTTTTATGTAGATTGGATCATCCTTGTTCAGGTCGATATGTGTGGTGACGGTGACATGTGTGCGCGGCGAAAGGTGCTTAAAGGTATGTGGAAATGTGATTTCTTCTTTATCTGAATCCGAGCCTTCCACTACGGCATATGCAGAGCTTACTATAGTGGCTTCAGGATAGCTCGCCTGGCTCATAATCATGTTTTTTGAGGAAAGAAGCAGTATGCAAATCAGTGTAAGCAGTATAATTGTCAGATAGGGAATATCTCGTATAGCGCTAATTTTTTTCATAATCCGGGCTCCTTGCAGTGTATTACTTTTGACAGTCTAGCTCATATCAAATCAATAGGAAAGTGCCTTATTTAAGCCCTCTGGTGTGCTCAAAGTAGTATCTCTCCAGAGCTTTTTTGGCTTTGCCGGAGAGCTCTCTCTTGATAGGGATATTTGTGTCATCGGCCATCACGAAGCATTTGAGTGAAGTATCAATGCGTGTGACATACGACAGGTTTACCGCGTAGCTTTTGTGCGGCAGAAAAAACAGCTCAGCGGGCAGCTGATCTGAAAGCTCTGAAAGCTTCTCATAGCAGCTGATTTCCTCATTTTCTTTTAAATGTATGAAAATCTGCCTGGCTCTCTGCTCTATGTACATGATATCAGAAAGGGCAAGCCTCTCCATACTCTTGTTTCTCTTCACGTAAAGAGATGGGGCATCGGATTTCTTCAGCATGGCAAGGTGAAGAATGTTACTTAGCTCAGCTGCCGAAACCGGCTTTTCGATATAGCCGATGGCAGACAGCCTGTAGCTTTCCAAGGCATGCTCCGTGCTTGTTGTGATGAAAGCAACCGGGATATCGGCATCTGTCTCACGGATTATGGAGACTGCCTCGATGCCGGTCATGGAATCTTTCATGTATATATCCATGAGCAGCAGGTCATACTTTCCGTACTCATATGAGGCAAGAAAAGAATCTGCATCAGTAAAGACAGTGTATGTATTTTGGATATCGCTGTGGTTGAGAATATCACAAAGCAGCAAGGTCTCTGCAGCTTCGTCCTCGCATACAGCTATATTAAGTGTTTGTGGCATGTTTATTCCTCTGTAGAATGTGAATGATTATAAATAATCATAATATAATATGAAATAAATATCAAATAAATATTGCTATTAAATATCCGAAATGCTAATATAATTATCAGCAGTTAATTAATTATTTTAAGGAGGTTTCAGTTATGAAATACTGTACAAATTGTGGCAGGCAGTTAGCTGATGATGAGGTATGCACATGTCGTCAGCAGGCACAGCCACAGGCACCAAATCAGACACAGGACAACAATGCACAGGTAGATAATGCAGCACAGCAGGCACAGTTTAACGGACAGCCGCAGGGCAGTGCACAGGCACAGTTCAACGGACAGCCACAGGGACAGTTCAATGGACAGCCACAGGGCAGCGCACAGTCGCAGGCGTTTGATAACTTCACACAGCAGGTGAGTGCAGCAGGACAGCAGCTGCAGAATGACAAGAATGTGGCATCTATCATTACATTCTACAAGGGTCTTGTTAAGAAGCCGGCACAGGCTGCAGCAGAGTTTGTAAAGAATGCAAATATGGCATCAGGCTTTATATTTATTGGCTTATTTGCCATAGTAGAGGTAGTGCTGTCTGTAGTATATCTGTTATCAAGCGTAATTGGCAGCATAGGCGGCTTTGGATTCTCATTTTACCCGGCGAGCTTCTTTGAGGGAATCTTCTCAGGAATCGTAGGAGAGGCAGTGAGAGTACTCATCCTGGCAGCAGTCATTCTGGTTGTATTAAATGCAGTGCAGAAGGATAAAAAGGTGACATTTGCACAGACACTTTCAGCAGCATGTCTGTATGATGCAGTATACCTTCCGATTATCCTTGTGGCAGCAATCATCGACATAATCCCATTCCAGTTCTTTGGCAATGTGAGCAGCTGGCTGCATACATTTGCGGGTGTAGTAGGATATGTAAGCATATTCTTTGGAGTAAGGGCAATAGAAGAGGATGACAATAAGCTTCCACTCGTGTGTGGACTGGCATTCCTTGCAACAGCCATTGGTTCAACAATTGTAAATGCTATTTTCTAATTTAATATTTGATTTAACATATCTGATTTAATATATCAGAAATAGCCGGATCCTGTGAGATTTTCTTGCAGGATCTTTTTTTATTTCTGGCTTCGAATAGTTATCATATATCTTACGATTTGTCAAGTACGAGTTTTGACACTTTTTGTGTAAATTGTCGTTGTTATTGCCATGCGCGGAATTGATGTATAATGATAATTAGATTAATTTGTTTAGTTAAAAACTAGCTGAATATATGAGTCAATGATAATATGAATTCTATAATAAGCAGGTTTATAAAACTCGGGAAGAGAGGCACCTATGACGCATAAAATCAAGGTACAGATGTTTGGCAATTTCAGAATGGACTATAACGGAGCACCATTTGTGGCGGAAAAAATGCATAAGGAAAGCCAGTTCAACCGCATGATGCAGGCTTTGATACACTATTCTGACTGCGGAATAGCAAAGGATAAGCTCGAGGAAATAGTAATTGGTGAGCGTGACATAGATGCACCTCACACGGCACTAAGAGTTATTGTATACAAGACAAAGCAAAAGCTCGCACAGCTCGGACTGCCGGGAAAGAACCTCATATATTTGGAGGGAGGCATATATTACTGGACACCGGATATAGAGATAGAAGAGGATGCAGCAGAGTTTGAGAAGCTTTATAACGAGGCCTGTGCACTGGAAAAGCAGATGCCACAGGAACCGGAGAGTGCAGAGACAGTGTGTGATGAGCGGATAAAGGAAATAGAAGACAATATGCTTGAGCTGTACGTAAAAGCACTATATCTGTATAAGGGAGAGTTTTTGGCGGCATATACAGGCGAGACGTGGATAGCACAGGAGGCCAGACGCTATCACACCATGTTTGAGAAAATCATAAATGAAGCCGCGTACATACTGCGAAAGAGAAAACAATTCAAGGGGCTGGAGAAGCTCGGAGTATATGCGGCAAAGGTCGATCCATTCAATGAGTGGGAGGAGCTCATCATGGAGGCGATGGTAGAGACCAGGCGCTATGATGAGGCGGAAGAGCTATACACGGATGTTGTGGACTATTATCTCAGGGAGTGCGGTATTTATCCATCTTCAAGACTCTTGGAAATCCTTGAGAAATACAGTAATCAGATGAATCATGCACATGAGATACTGGAAAACATCCAGGAGGGCATGAACGAGCAGGAGGAAACAGAAAGAGGTGGATATTTCTGCAGCTATCCGGTATTCAGAGGAATATACCAGGCGTCCATCCGTATTATGAAGCGCACAAGGGTACCTGTATATCTCATGCTCTGTACTCTGGAGGACGAGGAAGGCAGACAGGTGCAGAGCGAGACAAAGATGAACAAGTATTCAAGGCAACTTAAGAAGTGCGTTGGTGAATCAATCCGCTACAGTGACATATATACCTCGTATGGAAAGGTGCAGTTTCTTATTATGCTCATCGGAATCAAGCGTGAGGACTGCGAGATAGTCAAAAAGAGAATCAACCGCCAGTTCGCAAAGAAAAATCCGAGAGTCGCAGAGAAATATCATGTGAACAGTATAGTTTGTGAGTTGTAAAGGGAATAGTACAAATTGGTTGGAAAAGATGCAAGGTGCTGTTACACAATTAAGGTTAGAGTTAATTTGATTATTTTATATATTATGGAGAAAATGTTATGAATGGTAAAGACAAGATATCAGTAATTATTCCATGCTACAATGTCCAAAAATATATTATGAGATGCTTTGATTCAATTTACAGCCAGACATATGGCTTTGAAAATCTCGAAGTGATACTCATAGATGATTTATCGACAGACAATACATGGTCTATATTAGAATCCTTACAAAGAAAATACCCGGAGAATGTTATATCTCTTAAAATACAGAAAAAAGGAAAATGTGGCGGTGCACGTAATCTGGGAATGGATATCTGCACCGGCAAATATATCACATTTGTGGATGCGGACGATTATGTGCATCCGGATATGCTCAGGGTGCTGTATGATAGAATGACAGAGGACGATTATGATGTGGCACAGTGTGGTGTATCGTGTTTTAAAGCAGATAAGCCAAATGTATTAGAAGTAAATGATTTAGAAATTCAAAGGCTTGATTTGGATAATGTTGATAATAGGAAAAATCTCATTATAGGTCTGACCGGATTTACTAATGTAACAGCATGGGCAAAGCTATACTCGACCAAATTTATAATAGAACATAATCTAAGATTTATAGAAGATGTATATTATGAGGATACATATTTTTCCATGCTTTGTGTGTTACTTGCAAAGAAATATTGTAAGGTGCAATCGACATTATACTATTACTTTGAGAATACAGAGGGCATTATACGTTCTGAAATTAGCAATGCAAAGATCCGGGATGCTAAGATTATTATGGATCATATAAGGCAGGCTATTCAAAGTAGAAAAGCAGAACTGAGAAATGTAATTGAGCAGTGTCACTGTGAGATACAGTCATTTTTGTTATGGCATCAATATCTTGAGTCATACAATAGAATAGAAAATTTCCTAAAAAAAGAATTGGATATTTGCAAAGAAGAGTTCTTAAAGAGTGAACCGGATATATTTAATAATCCATATGTGAGGGCTTTTTCAGATGATGCGGTATTGAAAAGAATGTCAAAGCTGAGGGTAACTGCGAAAAAAATGGATAATGTATGGTTTTTAGATAATGCAATACATATCTGTCTTGGTATACATGATAAGGATGGAAATTACAGTGTCTGGGCTGGAACAACGATGCAATCCATTGTTGAAAATACAAAAGCACCAATAGTTTTTCATATATTACATGATGACACATTGAATGAAATGAATAAAAATAAGCTGAGTCTTATTGCTGATAATAGTGGAAACGGCATAGAATTTCATCACTTTAATCCAGACATTTTTGGCTCATTGGCTGATTCAATGAATAGATTTACAATTGGAACAATGTTCAGAATTATGTTGCCCGATATTATGCCGGATTTAAAAAAAATAATATATTTGGACTCTGATTTATTTGTAAATACAGATATTGAAGAATTATGGAACCTAAATATAGATAATTACTGTCTGGCGGCTGCTCAGGATTGTTCGACAATAAGAAATTGGGGAACTCCATACGCTGTAGCAGCAGGGCAGACAAGCCGAGACAGATATTTTAATGCAGGTGTTCTTTGCATGAATCTTGACAATATCAGGAAAAATGGAAGCCTGTTTCAACAGGTTATGGATTATCTGAGCGATAATCCACGAACATGGCTTCCTGATCAGGATGCTTTAAATGCCATATTCAGCGGAAAAACCTTATTGATAGATGAAAAATGGAATTATTTTATTGATGAGGCAAGAAAAAATAATGAGAAAGCAGAGAAAAAAATATATCATTATGCTGCAACCCTGTTGATGCTGCATACAAATAATGAAATTGACAGAGCATACTATTTTACAATACTGAGAACCCCATGGGGAGAGCAGATGGAGGATGGCTTATTGTGTAATTCTATGGGCAGAATTGTAGATAGAACAGGTATGCTGGAGAAGTTGCTAAAAAAAGCTACTCAAAACAATATACGATTCGTATTCTATGGTGGAGAGAATAGCTCTATAAGGAAGGCAATGAGGCTATTAAACAGAAATTTCGATAGCTGTGAATGGCATGAGCATTTAGAAGAGAATGAGATTATCTGTGATGATAATACGGTCTATATAGTTTCAGCGGATGCGGACGATAGTAATGGACTGGAAATACTTGCAAATGCCGGATTAGAAAATGGCGAGAATTATTTTATAACACAGAGGTTTTTACATTATACAGAGGGTGGGTTTGCCCTATGATTTTTATTACTGATGAATTAGGTAAGTTTGAGAAAAATATAATAGAGCTGGCAGAAAATATGGGATTTAAAGAATGCAAAACAATAGAAGCCATAGATTTGTTTTGTGGCATATCTGAAAAAAACGATGTGCTTAAGGAAAAAGACAGGTATTATGCATTCATAGATATCCCTCAATATTGGAGTGTTCGTGCAGATGGTCTAAATGGTGCTATATATGATAATAAAACCAAAAAGGCAAACATCTATTTTAAGAATCCGATAGAGAAAAGAATGGTCAGCAGAGTCGAGTGGATTGACAGGAATAATACAGTATATAGAATAGATTATTACAACAAATACGGATATATGTATTGTTCGGAGAATGTGAGTGGCGGCAATGTTACAGTCAGGGAATTCTATGATAGAAATGGTGACATTAAAGTATTAGAACAGACAGGTCCAAAGACATATACCACGTTTGGCACCCGCATTAGTCCGAAGAGCTATAGAGGCTTTGCTGATTATTTGGAAGCTTATCTTAAATATAATAAAATTTATGATGAAAATATATGGCTGACAAGTGATGAGATATTAAATAAATTTGCCTGGGATTATGGTAATTTTAAAATATCATACCTGCCACAAAATAGATTAAACTCAGATTTGACAGTAATAACTCAGACTAACACAGCGTTTCGAATACTGTGCAGTGAAGAGCAGCAGGTCAATTGGTATAAAGAAAATTCAAATTATAAATGCGACAGAGTATATTCATATTTTGAAAATAATGAATTAAAATTTGGAAAAAAGGAAGCACTTACTATTACAGAATCGGATCAGCTTGAGTATATTGAACAGCTTATAAATGACTTTCCGGAAATAACTTTTCATATAGCTGCCAGTACCATTATGTCAGATAAATTAACGAGACTGGATATAAATAATAATGTTGAGTTATATCCATGTATTACGGAACAAAAGAGAAAAGAACTGTTTGAAAGATGCGATATTTATTTGGATATTAATCATTACAGAGAGCTATACAATGCAGTAAACGAGGCAATGGTTAATAATATGATAATACTAGCGTTTGACAATACAGCGCATTCAAAAGAATTATATCCAATGGGAAATATTTTTGAAAGCAGCAACTATGTGAAGATGAAAGAAACTCTAAAAAATATAATAACTAGTCAGACGATATTCAATGAATATATAGACAGGCAAAAGAAGCAATTAAAACAATTAGCTGCAAAAGTAGTTATGGGTGATACAGATGAGAGTATTTGATTTTACATTACTTAGTGGATATGAATTTTCCGGAGTCGATGTTGCTCAGGGATTTAGAGCAAGATTGTTTGCAAAAAACAATGTAAACGCTAAATTTATTTTTACAGAGCTGCCGACAATTAGGGATATGGAACTGTATGGTTCGCAAAAAATAAAACGTGGTCAGATTATGTCTGCACATCTTTTTATGACCGGAAGATTAGATATGAGTTTGTCTGTGAAAAAAGAAGCTCTTTTAGAAAATGAAAAAGAAAACTATGAGTATGACAATATAGATGAGGATGGAAAGGTGATTCGTCTATATAATTCCGGTGAAAAATCAGTTGAAATATTATGCGATGAAGATGGATTTGTTATAAATGAAAGTCTCTTTAAAAACGGAAAAAAGTATTTAGAAAATTATTATACAGACAGTTTGTCATATACAGAGCTGTATAATTGGGATAATGATTCGAACGATGGCTTAAATCTAGGAAGGAGAATTTTTTGGAACAAACAAGGACAGATGGTTTATGAACAATGTATCTATAAAGATAATGTTGAATATCTGTTTAAAAATGGTGAAGTTATAGACAATGTAGAGTTTCTAGAAAGATTTGTAAAGACACTTAATCTTTGTGAGAATGATATATGTATAATGGATAGAGCGGGATATCTTGATTATATACAGCCTCTTTTTGAAAATAAAGGCAAATCAAAGCTGATAGCTGTATTACATTCAGATCATTTTTACAAAATATATGAGGATGAAAGCTCATTATACATGAACTATGAGTATTATTATTGGTTCAAATATTCAGAGGCAATAGATTATTTTGTTGTTGGTACGGATGAACATAAAAGAAGTCTGGAAGCATTTTTAAAAGAGTATGATTGTTTTGTTCCGCATATTGCAGCTATTCCACCGGGCGCCATACCAGAAGGCAAGCTTAAAAGTAAAAATAATCGTAGGCGAGGCAGCATAATATCTGCTTCAAGACTTAGTCCGAGAAAAGGTATTGATATTCTTATTAAGAGTGTGATAAAAGCTCATGAGATAAATCAGACAATTAATCTGGATATATATGGAAGTGGCGATGATGGGTATACTATATATTTAAAAAATATAGTTAAAGATGCATGTGCTGATGATTATATTCACTTTAAAGGGCGGTGTAATCTTGAAAAGATTTATCCACACTATGAATTGTTTGCATCCTTTTCTTTGTGGGAAACATTTGGACTTTCACTCATGGAGGCTGTTGGAGACGGACTAGCCATGGTTGGACTGGATGTAAGATATGGGAACAGGCTTTTTATACATCCGGATGAAAATGGCTATCTGGTGGATTTTGATATTGAGACAGATTTTCAAAATAAAGATAAGCTCTGTGAAAGAACTGCAGCAGCAATAGTTAAAATATTTGAGGATGATGACAGATTGAAGAAATTCCATGAAAATTCTTATATGATTGCTGAAGAATATAAGGAGCATGTAATAGAATCAAAATGGATGCAGCTTATAAAAAATATACCATAGCTCAATCCGTCAAACTTAATTTTATAGAGAAATGCAGTAACATGAAGGTAAAACATCCTAAGGATTATTGGCTTGAGTATGAGAGAAAAATGTTGGAAAACATCAATGAAACAACAGGCTTGTAGACAGGAGTATCAATGAAAACACACATTACTACATTAAACAACATGGCAGGAACTGCCAGTCTGGCACATAGAAGAGTATTAAAGGTGGCGCAGAGTATTGGCTGTCATGAAATGGGCTTATCTTTTTATCCTCTAAAACCAGACTATGCAAAGGAGATAGACAAACGTCTTGATGGGATAATAGCGCCCCTTAATTATGGGGATATTGTGATTTTTCAGTATCCAAGCTGGATTGGGGTGA
>OJRK01000784.1_pt1 | contig 10062 bp, 5 predicted proteins | sample 1599161 | NCBI WGS metagenome assembly OJRK01 (sample SAMN03922535, study PRJEB24848) | human gut metagenome | isolation source: stool sample | host: Homo sapiens | place: Germany | collected 2010-05
GATTTCTTTTATTTTTTCTACTGTTTGTTCTTCTTCATCAAATGCAAATTTGCTTCTTACATTTGGCCAGTCTGCAACCATTAAATCATGTTTTCCATATTGAATTAGATTACTGAAAACTTCTGTTGTTACAAATGGCATAAATGGGTGTAATAATTTAAGTGCAGTTTCTAATGCATGATTCAATATGTCAACTGCTATAACTTTTGATGTATAATCTTCTCCATATAATCTAGGTTTTACCATCTCTATATACCAATCACAAAATTCATTCCAAATAAATGAATATATTTTGTCAAGTGCTATTCCTAAATCATAATTTTCTATATTTTTAGTAACTTCTGCTACTAATTTATCAACTTTATTCATCATCCATTTATCTTCAATTTTACAACATTCTGCATGATATGTTTTTGTTTTGTCATCATAAATTCTATGGCAATATTCTTTTACATCTTCTTCTTTTACATTTTCATTTGCATTTATTATAAATTTAGCAGCATTCCAAATTTTGTTTGCAAAGTTTGATGCTTGTTCTAATTTTTCTGGCATATATCTAATGTCATTTCCCATTGTTGTTCCAGAAAGAACTGAAAATCTTAATGCGTCTGCACCATATTTGTCAATTATTTCGATTGGGTCAATACCATTTCCTAATGATTTTGACATTTTTCTTCCTTGCGAGTCTCTTACAATTCCGTGTACTACAACATCTTTAAATGGATTTTTATCAGTTAATTCTAATCCTTGTGTCATCATTCTTGATACCCAGAATGTTATTATGTCATAGCCTGTAACTAATACATTTGTTGGGTAGAATGTTTTGTAATCTTCTGATTCTGTATTTGGCCAGCCTAATGTTGAGAATGGCCATAATGCAGAACTAAACCAAGTGTCTAATGAATCTGGGTCTTGATGTAATTTTGTTGAACCACATTTTTCACATTTTTCTGGCATTTGTTTTGAAGCATGTATATGCCCACATTCATCACAATAATATACTGGTATTCTATGTCCCCACCATAATTGTCTTGATATACACCAATCTTGAATATTATCTAACCAGTTAAAATACATTTTTTCATATCTTTTTGGTACAAATTTTACTTCATCATTTCTAACTGCATCTGCTGCTCTTTTAGCTAAGTCTTTCATTGATACAAACCATTGCTCTGAAATTCTTGGTTCTATTGTACTATGACATCTGTAACATTTTCCGACATTATGAGTATAATCTTCTATTTTAACTAAATTTCCAAGTTCTTGTAATTTTTCTACTATTAATTTTCTCGCTTCTATTGCAGGCATTCCTTTGTATTCTGGAACTAAATCTCCCATTATTGAGCTATCATCAAATACTTCTATAATTTCTAAGTTATGTCTTAGACCAGCTTGATAATCATTTGGATCATGTGCTGGTGTGATTTTTACACAACCTGTTCCAAATTCTTTTTCTACAAATTCATCTGCAATTATTGGTATTTCTTTATTCATTATTGGTAAAATACATTTTTTACCTACTAAATCTTTGTATCTTTCATCATCTGGATGTACTGCAACTGCTGTGTCTCCAAGCATTGTTTCTGGTCTTGTTGTTGCAACTATAATGTATCTATCTGGTTCACCAGCAATTTGATATTTGATATGCCATAAATGAGATGGTTCGTCTTGATATTCAACTTCTGCATCTGAAATTGTTGTATGGCAAGATGGACACCAGTTTATCATTTTTTTACCTTTATAGATTAGTCCTTTTTCATATAATTTGATGAATTGTTCTAAAACTGCTTCTGATAATCCTTCATCCATTGTAAATCTATTTCTGTCCCAATCGCAAGAACATCCTAATCTTCTTTGTTGCTTTTGGATTGTTCCACCATATTCTTTAGTCCAAGCCCATGCTCTTTCTAAAAATTGTTCTCTTGTAATATCTGCTTTTGTTAGTCCTTCTTCTTTTTTCATTTTTTCAACAACTTTTACTTCTGTTGCTATTGCTGCATGGTCAGAACCTGGAAGCCATAATGTGTTATAACCTTGCATTCTTTTAAATCTTATTAAAATATCTTGTATTGTGTCATCTAATGCATGTCCCATGTGTAATTTTCCTGTTACATTTGGTGGTGGCATCATTATGCAATAACTTTCTTTTGTTTTGTCCATGCTTGGTTTAAAGTAGCCTTTTTCTTCCCATTCTTGATATAATTTTTCTTCAAAATCTTGTGGGTTGTATTTGTCATTTAATTTTTTTTTCATTTTTTATCTTCCTCCTTTAATCTTTTTGGTTAATTTAAAAACTCGCCAATATGCTTACTTAGCATAAGGGCGAGTTTTCTCACGGTACCACCTTATTTATTATCTATTTTTATTAATTGATAACATCTCATTTTACTTTAACGCAGTATTACGAATAATCTTAAGTTTATTTTCGGATTATCAACTCAAAAGTTACTTTCCATTTATCTTTATTTTAGAAGTTTACAGCCTAGGACTTCTATTCTCTTTAAATTAGTGTTAAATGTACTTCTCTTTTTCTTTGTTTTTTATTTATTATGTTACCATTATATATCTTTTTATTCATTTTGTCTAGTTATTTTCCAAACTATTTTAATGTTATTTTGAAATCATATGTATTTGCATAATCTAATGTCATACCTGCATTGAATTGTGTTTTTGCTCCTGGTTTTAATGGTGAGATTATTCCACCTACTGTTATTATTTCATTTCCGTTTTCGTCTAATAATGTAACGTCAACAAGTTGTATACTTGTTTCTGTACTTCCTGTGTTTGTTACATCTGCTAATAATACTGTTTGGCTTCCTTGTTCTGTTAATTGCATATTTTCGAATTTGTAGCTTCCTACTTGTTTTGTTTTGTTTAATTGTTCACTTGTGTTTAATTTTGTTCCATCTTCTAGCACTTGTACATATTTTTCTGTGTTGTTTTCTTCTGTTTGGTTTTCTCCTTTATTTTTGTTTGAGTTTTTGTTTACTGCAAATATTATTATTGCTATTACTAGAACTACAAATAATATTAATATCATTCTATTTTCATTTTTCTTCATTTTATTTACCTCTTTCTTTTTATAAAATTTTAATAATAAAACTATTCAATTCACGTTCCACACGTTGTTAGTGTTGTTCGCAGACCCAAGCCAATAATTCAAAATCATGCAACACGCAATCGGGACTTACATAGTATTACCCTATATTAAAGTTCTTTGAACTATTAATACCTTTTTGTAACAAATTTAATAGTGCTTTGTTTGTGCCTTACGGCACCATAAATTTTGGTACAGTTGCCCAAAATTTATGGGCAGGTGCTATTTCTTCCAGAAATCAGCATCTAGCCAAAAGCTTCTTTCAGTCGCTTTTTAGATTTCAGATTTGTAGATTTCTATAACTGGGCGAACCCCGTAGGTGCCGCTGCTGTCGAAGTGGCTGATGCGGTACAAACCGCCGTCGTCGCCATACACGACACACACGTAGTCAGTGGGGTATGCAGACCCAAGCCAATAATATTTTGATTTTCCATAAGTCACATATATTATGTCTGAATAACTATCTTTTAAATTTTTGGCTTCTTCATATGTTAGCAATCTTCCACCTATTGCTCCTAAACTTTTGGCATAATTATTTGCTTTATACACTGCACTTCCTTTATCATTTTGTACTGCTAAATATGTATTTAAGTTTAAGTATGGACTACTAGTTGGTAGTGTCTCATCTTTCCAATAATTACTTGTTGAAAACGCACATGTTATATTTGCATTTTCCTGTTTTGTTGCTGTAGAATTTAAAACATATTTTGCTAATAACTCATATGTTGTTCCTTTATCTGCTATGACAAAAAAAGGTTCACCTTTATAAGTTACTTCATCTCCTATGGAGTGTTTTGGCACTTTAGCATAAACTTCATCTAATGCCGCTTTTACGCTTGTTTGAGTTCCATTTGGTTTCGTATAACTTACATCTGTTGCAGCCAATGCATATGCTGCATATACTCCAACATTAAAGCATAACACTAATATTAGAATTACTATTAAAACTATTAATGTTGTTTTAATTTTTTTGTTGTTTTTCATTATTCGTTCCTCCTTTTATATTTTTATTTTTCCTAAGAGAGTTTCTTATCATTGATAAGCCTCTCTTAGTTTTTTATTTGTTAAAGAAATAATCTAATGCTGATTTTACATTATCAACCTTCCAGCTTGAATCACTTGGAGTATATGAAATATCTCCTGCTGTTGGATTCTTTGTTTTTGCACTTATTACTGTAGAAGATACTTGGTTTCCTGCTACGTCATATATTACTGCTTTAAAGTAATATGTTGTTCCTACTGCTAGTCCACTTATTGTTTGTGTTTTTGTTTGAGCAGTTGTTGGACCTTTTGTATTTCCTTTTAATGTTGTTATGCTTGTTGTTGCTCCTAGTGTTGTTGGATTATTTGTTGTTCCATAGTACCATCCTATTTTTCCTAGTCCTGATAGTGTATCTGTTACTCCTATACTTAATGATATACTATTGGTTGTTTGAGCTGTTGATGTTAACGTTTTACTTACTGTTGGGGCTGTTGTGTCTATGTTTCCTATTGCTTGACTTGCTGAGCCTCCATAGTTTGTTCCATCCCATAGAATTACATATATTGTTCCATTTGTTGTAAATTCTTGTGTGTCTGTTGTTTGCCAGTTCTTTCCATCTTTACTTGTTCGTATTGTATAATTTCCTGCTACACCATCTTTTATTTTTACTTTTGCTGTTACTTTTCCATTTGTCCATCCACTTGGTGTTGATGTTATTGTTATGTCTGCTGCTGTTAAGTTTGTTACATTTCCTGTTGCTGTTGATTTACTTGCACTTATATTTCCAGCCTCATCTTTTACCCAAGCATAATATGTTGTTCCTTGTTTATATCCTGTATATGTTTGGTTAAAATCTTTTGTTTTTGTTACTGGTGTAAATTGTGTTGGTTGGGTTGCACTTGTTGTTATTGCATTTGATGTTGCTGTTACACTTGATATTACTGGTTTTTCTGTGTCTATATTTCCTATTGCTTGGCTTGCTGAACCTCCGTAATTTGTTCCATCCCATAAGATTACATATATTGTTCCATTTGCTGTAAATTCTTGTGTGTCTGTTGTTTGCCAACTCTTTCCATCTTTACTTGTTCTTATTGTATAGCTTCCTGCTACTCCATCTTTTATTTTTACTTTTGCTGTTACTTTTCCATTTGTCCATCCACTTGGTGTTGATGTTATTGTTATGTCTGCTGCTGTTAAGCTTGTTACATTTCCTGTTGCTGTTGATTTACTTGCACTTATGTTTCCAGCTTCATCTTTTACCCAAGCATAATATGTTGTTCCCTGTTTATATCCTGTATATGTTTGATTAAAGTCTTTTGTTTTTGTTGCTGATGTAAATTGTGTTGGTTGGGTTGCACTTGTTGTTATTGCATATCCAACTATTCCAGATGCATTGTCTGTTGCCTTTATTGTTATTGCATTTGATGTTGCTGTTACACTTGATATTACTGGTTTTTCTGTATCTATATTTCCTATTGCTTGACTTGCTGAACCTCCGTAATTTGTTCCATCCCATAAGATTACATATATTGTTCCATTTGCTGTAAATTCTTGTGTGTCTGTTGTTTGCCAACTCTTTCCATCTTTACTTGTTCTTATTGTATAGCTTCCTGCTACTCCATCTTTTATTTTTACTTTTGCTGTTACTTTTCCATTTGTCCATCCACTTGGTGTTGATGTTATTGTTATGTCTGCTGCTGTTAAGTTTGTTACATTTCCTGTTGCTGTTGATTTACTTGCACTTATATTTCCAGCCTCATCTTTTACCCAAGCATAATATGTTGTTCCTTGTTTATATCCTGTATATGTTTGGTTAAAATCTTTTGTTTTTGTTACTGTTGTAAATTGTGTTGGTTGGGTATTTGTTGTTGTTATTGCATATCCTATTATTCCTGAAGCATTATCTGTTGCTTTTATTGTTATTGCATTTGATGTTGCTGTTACATTTGAAATTACTGGTTTTTCTGTGTCTATATTTCCAACTTTTATTGATGCATAATCAGAAAATCTTCCGATTTCATCTTCTAATCTTGCATATACTACTCCATTTTCTGTAAGAACTATTTTATTTGTTGTTGTCCATTTCTCCGCATCTCTACTTAATTGTATTATATATTTACTTTCTTTTTTACTTGCAGTTACTTCCACACTTCCATTTGTCCATGTATTAGGATTAACCGAAAATTCTACGTTAGCGTCTTTTATATCTATATCTGGTAAATTTTCTTCTTTTTCATAATAATCTACTGAATTTACTGTTATTATAAAAATATAGCCTTCTTTTGTTACTATTTTTGCTTTTTCGTTTGTTACCCTGTCTATGCTTTTTATTCCTTCTATTTTGTCTGCTTTTATTTGCTCTATATATTCATCTAAATTTATATCCTGTCCATTTTTTTCAAGCATTGCTTCTGTTTTTGCAAGTGAAAAACGCTCTTTATATTCTGCTTTTTTATTTTCTTCTTTGGCTATTTTTGTTTTGGTTATTAGTCCATGTTCTCCACCTAGTGCCTGTATACTAATTCCTGCCAGTATTATTAATAATATTATTGTTACAACTAACGATACTATTGTTATTCCGCTGTTCTCTTAGTTTTATTTTTTTATTTTTCATTACATATTGTACCTTCCTTTTTACTTTCTTTTTTAACGCAAAAAAGACAGCAAATAATTTATATTTAATAGACATTATTAGACGTTTTTTCTAATAATGTTTAAATATATGATTATTTACTATCTTTTATATTATTAATTTATTTAATTCGATTAAATTTAACTGTTTTTTTCCGTTTAATAAAGTGTAGCTCTCTCTCTCTCTCTCTCTCTCTCTCTACAACTGCAAGGGTTCTAGGCATTGCTATTTTTTTCATTTTATTTTTTCTCCTTTTCTTCTGTTTTTTGGCTATCTATAACTAATAGTATAACATATGGTAATTTCACTTTCAATAAAAATCATCAATGTTATACTATTGTAAAAGAATTGTAATATTGCCGTAATATTATTTTCGTTGGTCATATATTATAGTAAAAGTTTATATTGACAAATACTTCTTCAAAAATTTACCAGTATAACTTTGTTCATTCTTACAAATTTGTTCAGGTGTACCGACAGCTACAACCTGTCCTCCACCATCTCCACCTTCTGGACCTAAATCAATAATATGATCGCAAGTTTTTATTAAATCTAAATTATGTTCAATAACTATAATTGTATTTCCAGTATCAACTAATCTTTGTAAAATATCAACTAATCTATGAACATCAGCAATATGAAGACCAGTTGTTGGCTCATCTAAAATGTATAAAGTTTTTCCTGTTGCTCTTTTTGAAAGTTCTGTTGCAAGTTTAACTCTTTGTGCTTCTCCTCCAGATAAAGTTGTTGATGGTTGTCCTAGTTTAATATAGCCAAGTCCAACATCATATAGTGTTTGTATTTTTTGCTTTATTTTTGGTATTTTATCAAAGAATTCTAGTGATTCTTCAACTGTCATATCTAATACATCTGCGATACTTTTTCCTTTATATTTTACTTCTAGTGTTTCTCTATTATATCTTTTACCTTTACATACTTCGCATGGTACATACACATCTGGCAAGAAATGCATTTCTATTTTATGAACTCCATCTCCATTACAGCTTTCGCATCTTCCACCTGCAACATTGAAGCTAAATCTACCTTTTTGGAAACCACGTAATTTTGCTTCATTTGTTCCAGCAAATATGTCTCTTATTAAGTCAAATACTCCTGTATATGTTGCAGGATTTGAACGTGGTGTTCTTCCTATCGGTGATTGGTCTATGTTTATTATTTTATCTATGTTTTCTAGTCCTTTTATTTCTTTGCATTTACCAGGTTTTTCTGAAGCTCCATTTAATTCTTTTGCTATTGTTTTATATAATACTTCATTTACAAGAGTGGATTTTCCTGAACCTGAAACTCCTGTAACACAAGTAAATACTCCTAGTGGAAATTTTACACTAATATTTTTTAAGTTATTTTCTGTTGCATTTTTTACTTCTATTACTTTTGACTTTGTAGATTTTCTTCTTGTTTTTGGAACTTCTATTTTCTTTCTTCCACTTAAATATTGTCCTGTAACAGAGTCTTTAACTAATTTTACTTCTTCTGCTGTTCCTTGTGCCATAACTTTTCCACCATGTACACCAGCACCAGGTCCAATATCTATAATTTGGTCTGCTGCATACATTGTATCTTCATCATGTTCTACTATTAACAAAGTATTTCCTAAGTCTCTTAATTTTTTAAGTGTAGCAATTAATTTGTCATTATCTCTTTGATGTAAACCTATACTTGGTTCATCTAAAATATACATAACTCCTGTAAGTCCAGATCCAATTTGTGTTGCTAAACGAATACGTTGAGCTTCTCCTCCTGATAATGTTCCAGCACTTCTAGATAATGTTAAATATTCTAATCCTACATCTATTAAAAATTGAAGTCTTTTATTTATTTCTTTTAAAATCATATCTGCAATCATTGCTTCTTTTGTTGTTAATTCTAAATTACTTAAAAATTCTTTCAAAGCTTTTATTGACATGTCTGTTACTTCATTTATGTTTTTTCCATTAATTTTTATACATAATACTTCTTTTTTCAAGCGTGCACCATTACAAGTATAGCAATGAGAATTTGTCATATACATTTCATAAAAGCTTCTCATTCCTTGTGATTGTGTTTCACTATGACGTCTATCTAAAGTTGGTAAAACTCCTTCAAATGGTGCTGTAAACTTTCTAACACCTGCTGCTGATGAATATTCAAAGTCTATTTCTTCTTCTCCAGTACCATATAAAATTTTTTCTAAAAACCATCTTGGTAATTTTTTTATTGGAACTCCTTTGATTTCTACCCCATAATGTTTAGCTATGCTTTCAAAATACATTTTAGCCATTGTATCGCCTTTTTTCATAGTACTTGCACCAAAGGCTTTTATTCCATCATATAAAGTTTTATTTTTATCTGGTACTATTAAATCTTCATCCATTTTCATTAGGTAACCTATTCCCATACATGTTGGGCAAGCTCCGTATGGATTGTTAAACGAAAACATTCTTGGTGTTATTTCTGGAAAACTAAAACCACAATCTGGACAAGCATAATTTGAACTATATAGAACTGTTTTGTCTTCTTCTTTTGTTATTATATTAACTTGTACTAAATTTTCAGCGTGTTTTAAAGCTATTTCAACTGATTCTGTAAGTCTACTTCGTATTTCTGGTTTTATTACTAATCTATCGACCACTAATTCGATTTCATGTTTTTTATTTTTATCTAATTTTATTTCATCTGATAAATCATAAATTTCGCCATCGACTCTTGCTCTTACAAATCCATCTTTTTGATAGCCTTCTAATTGTTTTACAAATTCACCTTTTCTACCTCTAACAACTGGAGCTAATATTTGAATTTTTGTACCTTCTTCTAATTCCATAATATTATCAACAATTTGGTCTATTGATTGTTTTTCAATTTTTTTACCGCAATTTGGACAATATGGTACTCCTATATTTGCATATAGCAAACGAATATAGTCATATATTTCTGTTACTGTTCCAACTGTTGAACGTGGATTTTTAGATGTTGTTTTTTGATCTATTGATATTGCTGGAGATAATCCTTCTATTGTTTCAACATCTGGCTTTTCCATTATTCCTAAAAATTGTCTTGCATATGATGACAAACTTTCTACATATCTTCTTTGTCCTTCGGCATACAAAGTATCAAAAGCTAAAGATGATTTTCCAGAACCTGAAAGTCCTGTTATTACTATCATTTTATCTCTTGGTATTTCTAGATTTATGTTTTTTAAGTTATGTTCCTTTGCTCCTTTTATTATTATTTTATCATTCATTTTTTATTCCCCCTCAAACCAAAATCAACCAACATGTACGTTGTTTAATTGGTTCGAAAGTATTATACCTGTCTCTTATACACATCTGACGCTGCCGACGACTCCTTACG
>OJRK01000822.1_pt1 | contig 9577 bp, 7 predicted proteins | sample 1599161 | NCBI WGS metagenome assembly OJRK01 (sample SAMN03922535, study PRJEB24848) | human gut metagenome | isolation source: stool sample | host: Homo sapiens | place: Germany | collected 2010-05
AAGTAAAATGGCAGATTCTTTTGCAGAATTATTTCATCAGCCGAGAAGATGTCCTTAAAAAAATCAGAATGGCACCACAGCAGGATGGTCTTAATGTTTACAGGCAGGAGATGAATGCAATTCAGATTAAGATGACCGCAACTGGAAAAAGTTCCATTGAACAGTCAAAGTATCTTGTAGTAAGCATTGAAGATGTCAGCTATGAAAATGCAAAAAATCGTCTTGAAAAGATAGAGTCAAATGTAGATAAATATCTTGGCAAGCTTACGGAAACATCAATGAAAAGAATGTCAACAACTGAAAGGCTTGCACATTTATACACTATATACAATCAGGATGAAAATGTCGAACCATTTATTGGAAACAGCGAATTCTTCTCGTTTGACAATCTGGCGGAAACCGGACTTATTACGAAGGACATTATTGGACCGAGCAGCATTGATTATAGAAGACCGAGCAGTTACATGATTGGAGACATGTATGCAAAGAGTTACTTCGTAAAAAAGATGCCATCGCGTATGACTACGAGCTTTTTATCTGATATTACAGATATTCCATGCAGCATGCTTGTAAGCATGAAATTTGAGCCTTCGGATCCTGAAGAAACTGTAAGCGCGGTAAGATCGCAGCTTGCATCAATTGAAGGTCAGGTAGCAGCAAAGCAGAAGGCAAATGCAGAGCAGGGCATGGGCGCTTTTATTCCTCCAGAGCTTGAAAAGGCATATGAGCATGCGAAAGCACTTATGGATGACGTGTTGTCAAGCAACCAGAAGCTGTTTTTTATGTCATTTACAATAACCCTGTTTGCGCCAAGCGAAGAACAGCTTAAGACAAATGAAACGCAGCTTATAACTGTCGGTTCGACACACCAGACGCCAATCAAACCGCTTAAGGACCAGATGGAAGCAGGATTTAATTCAACACTCCCGTTATGTGTTGATGAAACACTTGAGATTGACAGGCAGTACACAACTGAAAATGCAAGCGTATTTATTCCATTTACATCGCAGGAACTGAATCAGGATAATGCAATATTCTATGGACTCAACTCTACGACGCAGAATATGATTTTATACGACAGGCTGTCTGGAAATAACTACAATGCACTTATATTCGGCAAGCCCGGTACAGGTAAGTCTTTCACGACAAAGATAGAGATTGTATCAGTACTGCTTAATAAGAAGGATGCCCAGGTGTTTGTCATTGATCCACAGGAAGAGTATTATCCGCTTGCAAATAATCTGCACGGCAAAGTAATAGATATTTCCCCTACATCACAGACGCATATTAATCCGCTTGATATGGACATTAATTATGACGAGGATCCAATTGCTGCAAAAACCGACTTCGTTCTTGGAATGTTGTCAATTATGGTAAGTAATCCAGCAATTATTGATAACGGTCGTTCGGCTGTTGACAGATGCGTCAGAAGAATATATACAAGATACCTCGACGCATTGAGAGATAAAGGTGTAACAAATGATATAAGTGTTGCGCCGACTCTTGCAGATTTGTATCAGGAGCTGTTAAGGGACGCTGAGGACCACGGAGATTACATGGCAGAACAGATTGCGGGACAGATGGAGATGTATGTATACGGTTCGTATCATACATTCGCACACAGGACTAACGTTGATATAAAAAATGAGCGCTTTGTTGTGTATAACACAAAGAAGCTTGGTTCAGGAATGAAAGAACTTGGACTTCATGTATGTCTTAACGATGTGTGGAACCGAATGATTGATAACTCAAAGAAGCATGTATATACATATTTCTACATTGACGAGTTCCATATCCTTCTTCATAACAGAAAGATAACAGATTTCCTTGTTATGATATGGAAGATGGCGAGAAAATGGCTTGGATGCCCATGTGGAATCATGCAGAATACTGAAGACTTGTTAAGAGATGATGCTACACGTAATATTTTAAACACTACATCATTTATTATCATGTTTTCAGAGGAAAAAATGGACAGAGATAATCTGCAGATACTTCTTAAGCTCAGTGATGCGCAGCTTAAGTATATTACAAATAACGCTAAGGGACACGGACTTATTTATACTGGCAAGATTGTACTGCCGTTTGAGTTTGATTTTCCGAAGAACACAAAACTGTATGCATTAATGACAACATCTCATGATGTAAAAGATGCGCAGTTTGCTTAACAGAAAGGAGAGGCCATCTTCGGACGGCCGGTAAGCAAAATGGAACTTTTCACAACAATAGGAAGTATTATCTGTATTATAGGTATAGCTGTATCAGGAATTATGATTGTAATAAGAAAAAAGAACAGTCCGGTGAATGTCGGGATGTATTCTGAAGAAACAATCAAAAGAGCCTCCGAATACAGAGCTGAGCTCGTCAGGGAGCAGGCTGAAAATGACGCGATGTTTGCAGAAGAGAGAAACAGCGAGAATAAGTTTGAGCTTAGTCCTGAAGATTTTGAAGCTGCAGGGAATTTTGAAGATTTTGTTAACTCTGACACGCCGAATATGCCAGACGAGAATTAAGATTCTTAGCTGCACCAATAAGACAAATATTTTAAGAAATACCCTTCTTTTTGAGGGGTATTTTCTTTGTAGAAATAAAAAACATACTTAGAAAAATATGAGAATTGAGAAAAGAGTATTGCGAAATAATGCAGTACAGAAAGGAAAATAATCATGGCAAAAAAGACAAATATGGCTAACGATAACAATATTAACAACTTTAGGCATGAAAGACGAAATGAGCTTCCGCTTGAACGTTTTAAGCAGACTGCCGGAAATGAAGTTGCAAATTCCATACTTGACGCATATGATAATGCAAGGGACAGAAAAGCTGATAACAGACAGCAGGAACAGCGAATAAGAGATTATCAGCAGGAGCGGGAAAGGACCGGAAGAAATTCAGAACAGCTCCATTTTCAGCGAAATTACGATGTGTATGATGCAGGTTTTAGCCGTAACAGCAGTGAAAGTGCGCCAAGGCAGCAGTCTTATAGTGAAAATACATCAGAACAGTCTTATAGCAATAGCAGCCAGTATGCAGGCAGTGTAAGAACAACTGACAGTACGGGACCGTCGTCACGAGTTTCGTCAGGGACTGAAAATCACATACCGGTATCTGGCGCGGGAAACGTATATGCAAACCCTACGATAGACAATAGCCGCTTAAATGCCATGTCTTCAGAGGGGCAGAGACTTGCGCGTGCCGAAACACCCTCATATGGTGTCCGTGGCGGGGGAAGTGTAAGCGGTGAAATTAATAAATCTGCAAGTGAAAGATACGCCGCTCATAAAGTTGCTGTCCAAACGTCAAACGGAATTGTTATGGTCGATGCGGCAGATGAAAAGAAAGCTGAGATGGATTCATATTATAATGATATGATGAGTCGTAAACAGGCCGAGCGTGTTACAGCACAGTTAAATGCAGTTTCACAAAGAATATCTTCACCAAATAGGATTCATGTGGGCGAAGATGTGGGTGGTACAATACCAAAAGCATCACGAGTACAGATAGGTTATAATGCCGGAAATGTAAATGCGTCGGGCGGAGGTATTGGTGGAAATTCTCGAACGGAAAATCCAGCGTTGGAAAATAACAGGTTTGGAATAACAGATGGTACAGAACCTGATACAATGGATATTAACCATAATCCAAATACAGTAATCAACCCAAAACCAGGGATGATGCCAGTTGATATAACAGCTCCTGTAAAAGTGACATTTAAGCAGTCAGATACTTATCAGGGATATAAAAAGTTGAAAACAGTCAGAAACACATTCCGAGGTTCGGGAAACAGGCAGGCAGCAGGTGCTCTGAAGGCGTATGGATTTGAACGAACAAAGGGAGTAGGAATAAAGAAGGACATCCAGAACAAACTGGCTTTAAACGAGCGGTCCCTTAACATGCTTGCTGTCAATGTTGCAAATATTGATGTCAGCAGAATCAATCAGATATTAAAAACTGGTATGTTTAATGGACAGCGCCTGACAAATGACCAGCTTAAGCTGTTGTCAGAAAGAGCCGATCTTCTAAAGGCCAGAAATGAAATTAATTCAAGACAGGGCTATAACCTTTTAAACGTCGCTATTGATAATACCTTCATGCAGGCTGACGTTGTACAGGGAGCAAGAATGGCAAAAACTGCTGGCAGAATTACAGGAAAAGGTGCAAATATTGCACTCAGCGCACCCACTGCTACGGTAAGCAAAATTGCATCTGGCACTGCAAGAATGGTTGGAAGTGACAGGCTTGGAAAATTTGGACAGGTTGTTGGAGATTTTTCATCATCATCTCTTACCGGAAAAGTCAAAATGGTTGGTAAAGGCTCCGCAAAAGTCGTTGGAAAAGGTGCTAAAGCAGCAGAAAGAGCCACAGTCAGAATTGTGGGAAGAACATCCGCAGGACAGGCGGCAGGCAGGGCTGTTGTAAGAGCAAAAACCGGTTTAAACAGTGCAAGAGTGCGTGTTGTAGGCGGTTTGAACGGTGGACGTGCAAGAGTTGTTAATTCAAAAGCCGGGCGTGCAGTTTCTGGAATAACAAACAGGATGACAGGCGTAGGCCGAGGTATAAGCGCCGGCATTTCACGGCTTGGAACAAGAATTGGAAACAATCGGTTTATTCAAGGAACAAGAAGAATTACAGGCAGAATAGGTGCTGTAAACAGAGCGAGAATACGTGTAAAAAGCAATATTAAAAACAAGATTAATAACATGATAAAAAGCGTTACAACAAAACTCAGGTATGCAGCTCTTGGAATTATGCTTTTAATTGTGCTTGTAACGTGTGTGCCGACTGCATTTATGAGTGTAGTCTCAGCGCAGGGCTCAACTACAAGCAGTAATTCAAAGACTGACGAACCGGCGCTTATGCAGCAAGTTGTTTCGGACATGTACAAAATACAGACAAGCGTTGAAGACGACCTGAGAGATGGAAGTGGAGGATCGGGCGTTAAGCCTGAATCTGTAAATGTCACTTACAATGGAAGCCCTCTGGATGGCGGTCTCTCAACCATAGGCCTTTCGAGTGCGATGAATGGTGTTGCTAACATGACAACGGATGGTTTAAATATAAAATATACCGGATGTGCAGAACGTATACAGACTATTAAAACAGAAGAAAACTGGACAGAATATACCAAAACAGATAATGTGTCAAAAACTTTAATGGTTAAAACAGACAAGCTTGAAGAATACAAGAAGAAAGATACTAAAAAAAATAAAAAAAAGAATATAAAAATTTATTATAAAGATTTATGCACCACTGACGAAGGAAATCCAGATTTTGTGTCATCATGCAAAACCCCGGCAACCATAAGCGAAGATGCAAAAAGCTACACGCCTGAAGGAAAATTTAATAAAAACAGCTATTTTCTGGTAAAGGGTAAAGAGCTTGCGACGTTAAATTTAAAAAGATGGACAATAGAAGTGTCAGGAGGCGCTCCGATTGGAACTCCAAAATCAAAGACAACAATAACTTACAAACCGACAGGAATTTATTCTTATGAAACTGTTTATGGTCCGGCAAACAGCGATGGTAAGCTTTCAGGCGTATATCAAGTACCCAAATATGTAAATGGAGTGTACAGAGTGTACCCTTCATTTAAAGCACCGGATCCAGAAATCAGCCTTAAATTTCAGGATGAAAATGGAAACATTGTAAGCCCTAACCAGCTTTACAAAGCGGTATGCGCGGCTGCTTCTGCGGGCACACATAATACTGTAACGGATAAACAGTATTATGAAGACTGGTGTAATTACCTGATGATGTGGATGCTCAATAAAGGTCATGTAAATATTGAAATAAAAACAGAGGATGACACCAGTACCAAGTTTGGCTGGTATGGTTATGATGACGCTGATATTATGCCTTGTAACGGAAATGAAGTAACTGGAACTGACGCAAAAAAGTACAAGTCACTGCAAAAAGGCGACCGTTTGTTTTACTCTGACACAGGGAAAAAGCTGACCGTAAGTGTTGACTATGTTGTTGACACAAGCTTTGAAGAAATATTAAAAAAAGGTGACAAAATAGATTTTGAGTGGCAAAAATCCCATTCAACAGAAAAATGCCCATGGAAAGAAAAAACATGGAAGGGCTTCCACAATAGTGACGGCACATTAAATGATACCGGAGAAAGCGCAAAGGCATGGTATGAAATGGACGACTCTGCATATGAAGATATGGGAATTATTTTCCCAGGAAATACTTATCCAGTGCTTTCATCAGCTAAGATTGATGACTACATTAATCAAATAAAGGCCAGCAATGGTGGCAGCCTGTCGGCGCAGAGAGAGTCGGTAATAAGAGCGGGTCTTCAGTATGTAGGACGCTTCGTTTATGTCTACGCAGGTGGTCATGGTTCGTATTCAAGTAAAGAGACAGCAGCGGCGACAGTTGGAAACAGTGGTGGTGTTGACTGTTCGGGATTCGTATCATTTGTTACCAATCAGGGTGGAGTATTCCATCATTCGGGAGATACCGGATATACAGCTCAGGGTGCCTGTGACTTTGCTCATTTTGGAAAAGCCACAAGCAAAGGCGCTTTGAAGCCAGGGGATATTGTTGTAAAAAATGCTGAAGCCGGAGGTTCTACAACATCGAACAATCATGTAGTAATATACGGAGGAAAATTTGACACCGGTGACGGCGCAGGCGTAATTGACAGATTTATTGAATGTACCACAACAAATAATTTAGTAGATGGTCAGGAAATACAGGAGTGCTCAGGCAGCCAGATTACAAAGCAGTCAAGAAGTACGTATATTCTTAGCAAGTATATGTATTACAGAAATCCATATGGAGATTAAATTATACACAGAACAGAGTGCAAAACAGCACTCTGTTTTTTAGAGAAAAAATAAATCATACTTAATGTAAAGACAGAAAAATGAAGAAAGGAAGATAAGAGAATGCAAAGTGTTTTTAAGACAATATTAGGAATTTTGATTATGGTAATGATTCTGTTCTCAGGGCTTGGTATACTGTGGGCAAATAATGAGGCTGTTGCAGCGGAAAGCTACATCCAGAGAGTTGCGGATGAAGTAAGCTCGGCAAATCTAAGAACAGACGTGCTGGATGCTGAAGTGGATCAGGCTAAGAAAGACGGATATACACTTTCATACGACGTCATGGATGATAACCACGGTGTACGTCATTATGTTGTGTTAAAACTTCAGTATCAGTACAAAGTAAGTGTTGCCGCATTATCGGGAACTCATGAAAAAACAATGACAGTTTACTAAAGGGAGGAACAAAAGATGAAAAAATTATTTGAAGGTATAGGCGAAATGATAGTTTACCTGATAGTGTTTCTCTGCATAATTATAGTACTTGGTATTACATATAGCAAACTGACATCTTATTAGAAAGGAGAGAAAAAGGCTTGAAGAATATATTTGAAGAGATTATGGACATGCTTGTTGAAATATTTCCAATGCTTTTATTCATCTCTATCATGGCAGCGCTTGTAATAGGCGGATATATGAATGGATGGCTTGATAAAATAGCATCATGGATGTTTGGTTAGGAAGGAGTGATAACATTTGAATAAAATAATGGAGCATATACTTGAAATTGCTTTATCAGCAATAATTGTAGTATTTCTCATCTTTATTCTCTTTGCTGGAAAAATGAACGGCCAAAATGGTATTCTTGCAGCTCTTGGCAATTCAAGATACAACACACTAAGTGATCATGTAAATCAGAATACAACTACAAAAGTAAGAGATGTCATGACAACTTTGCCTGATGACTTCAATATAAACTATGTTGATGGCACACAGAAGATTGCCATGGTAGATAATAGTGGTGTGTGGAAAAACCTGTATAACTTTGAGGATTTTATAACAATCAGGTATGAAAAAAGTGATTATAAATATGACAAATCATCAAAGAAATGGCTTATAAGAACTGGAAGCGGATATGTCAGCCAGACAGTCAGTGACCAGAAAAAGTTCAGGGTTTACGTTTCAGCTATCACCGATTCAAATGGTAAAAATGTGCTTTTGTCAGATAAGGTGGAAAATTTAAGTGACGATATTCCCGAAAAGATTTTGTATGATGAAGATAAGGACTTAATTGCTTGCTTTAATCCGGGGACATATAATTTTACGGCTAAAATTCAGGAAACAAATACAAAGAATGTAATAGAAAAAACAATATCTATCCCATTTTCAGAATAAGGAAGAGGTGAAATAATGCGAAATATGATAATCGGAATTTGTTCGGTTGTGTTTTTGCTGATGATCATACTTGTAGGTTCTACTGTTTTCGGACGAAACGCAAGACAGACGGAGCTTGACAATGCGCTTAATACATCTATGAAAAATGCACTGGAGACACTTGATTCAGACCGTAACTACATTCCAAAGACAAACGATGAACTTGTGTCAGTTTTTACACAGCTATTTTTGCAGGAAATTGATTCAAAATCAGACGCAACTGTTGAAGTTCTTGATGTTGATGTGCAGAAAAAGCTTTTAAGCGCAAAAGCGACATTAACATATAATCATCTTAATGGTAAAAAGGGAACTTTAACATCAACAAAAACCATTGTTATGGAACAATCAAAGAACCTGAATGGATTTGTAACGGTGAACTATACGTGGACAGATACAGATCCTGAAACAGGAGCAGCCTACGGAAAATCGACCACATTCCATAACTATCAGGACAAATCTCTTAGTGTTAAAGATTCAGCAAAAACATGGAAACTTGCAGCAGCAACAGGTATTAAGGATTCAAATGAAAGCAGTGATGAGTCAACATATGAAGACGTTAAGTCAGTTGACTTCAAGGATGCAGCGGGTAATAAGGTAACACTTAAGGTTGGAGAGTCATACTCATGCGACACATTGAGTAAAATAAAAATTGACAATGTTGATGTGTACAGCTCGTTAAATTTTACACAAAATTAGAAAAAAGCCTGTCATTTTTATAATGGCAGGCTTTTTGCGTGCAAAAAAATATCATACTTATGATGAGAGACTGTACAAAAGCGGTAGAAAGGATTTAAAAAAAATGGTTAAAGCTGCAGACGCAAAGGAAAGTATTAAAAATGTGCTTTTGGATGACAAAAAACAAAGAAAAATACGCAGGGGGCTTGTAGCTGGAGGTATAGTAATTGTACTTGCAGTAATGATAGTCGGCATAAAAAATTTAAGAAACAATAACAGCCCGGGCAATCTGGCAAAAAAGGCTTATGAATATATAAATAATGGTACTTATTCAATGGAGGTTGACGGCAAGGCAGATATTACATGTACGTTTGAAAAATTTTCACTGCCTCTTAGCACAACGCTCACTACAAATGGAACGATTGATTCTGATGGCACCAACAAGAACATTAAACTTACTTTAAACGGCGATATGAGTTCCGTTCTTGGAAATGACAAATATGAAGATACAAGCGTACAGATTTATACAAACGGAAAGAAAGTCTATTATGGCATTGGTGATGAATTCACATGGAAAAAAGTATCAGATAAAAACATAATGAAGGCAGAAGCCGACTCGCCGCAGCAGGTGTTAATCAGTTTAAAACAGATACCTGAGAGCGAGTTTTTAAAAGCTTTTTCAGATGGGAAAA
>OJRK01000867.1_pt1 | contig 9191 bp, 7 predicted proteins | sample 1599161 | NCBI WGS metagenome assembly OJRK01 (sample SAMN03922535, study PRJEB24848) | human gut metagenome | isolation source: stool sample | host: Homo sapiens | place: Germany | collected 2010-05
AGACAGATACCAAAGACGGTAACCTGATAACTACTCGTGTAGGTGCCTATTCTCCTAATGTGAACGGGTTGTATGATATGGCTGGTAATGTTTCCGAATGGACATCGACTGTTTATACTGAATCAGGAGTGATGTCGATGAACGATTTTAATCCGGAATTGCAATACAATGCTGCTGTTGAAGATCCTTACCGTATGAAGAAGAAAGTGATTCGCGGCGGTTCATGGAAAGACGTGAATGCCCTTATCCGTTCGGATGCCCGTGCTTCGGAATATCAGAATGAACAACGTTCCTATATCGGTTTCCGGTGCGTGCGTACACAAGTTGGTTATAATAAGAAAGGAAGGTAATTATGACAAATAGAGAAAACAAGAGAAGCCTGCGGCAGAAAATACAAGATTTTATGTCTACTCCTAAAGGACAGACGATTATGAATTATGCTTATAATTGGGGAGCATCGGTTGTAATTATGGGTACACTTTTTAAGTTGACTCATTTGCCGGGAGCTAACTTTATGCTATTTGCCGGGATGGGTACGGAGGTTTTGATATTTTTCCTTTCGGCTTTCGATCTTTCGGGAGTGAAAAGGGATGGCACCAATGCAGGGGCTTCTGTATCATTGGGAGGAAACATACAAGCCGGAAATATTGTGTCCGGTGATGCTGTTGCCGATAATACGGAATTTTCCGGAATGTCGTCTGCGGATGATGTACCTGCCGGAAATAGGATTGCAGGGGGAGGCCCTTCGATTGTAGTGGTGCAAGGAGGAAGTGCTATGCAGGCGGGTACTCCGATACAGACCGGTTCTCAGAATATATCTCCGATGCCTGCCGGCCAGCCGGTTCAGCCAATTCAGCCTGTTCAAACTGTTCAGCCTGCTCCTACTGCTCCGTCGGCCCCGCCTATCACACCGGAAATGGAGGAAGCTACCACAGCTTATTTGGAGCAGTTGAAAGCAATGACCGAGATGCTTTCCCGTTGTACAGAGCAGGCACAAAGTGTTTCACAAGACACAGAACAGATGAATATGCTCAGCAAGAACCTTGCCGGTATCAATGCTATCTACGAAATGCAGTTGCGTAGTGTCAGCACACAGATAGGAACCATCGATCAGGTACATGAACAAACCCGGAGAATGGCTCGTCAGATTGAAGAACTTAATGAAGTATATGCTCGTATGTTGCAGGCTATGACTTCTAAATAAAAAAGAACGATTATGAGTTTTGGATCACAGACACCGCGCCAGAAGATGATAAACCTTATGTATATCGTTCTTATGGCATTGCTGGCACTCAACGTATCATCGGATGTGTTGCGTGGTTTTACTCTTGTGGACGAAAGCCTGACGCGTTCTACCTCCAACTCTGCCGAACAGAACCGTTCTCTTTATAATTCGCTGGCGGAATATATGGAGAAGAATCCGGAGAAAGTGGGGCCGTGGTATGAGAAAGCAATGCATGTAAAGCGGATATCCGACTCGCTCTATGTTTTTGTAGGAGATTTAAAGGCAAAGATCAACGAATCGAATCAGGAAGATTTGGAAGCAGCTTCCTATGTGATGTTTTCTCCGCGTACCGGGAAAGGTAAAGAGTTGGCATTAGGCATAAGTCAATATAAAAATGAAATTTTGGCACTGATAGAAGATCCGGTGCAGAAAAAAATTATTAGTGATAATCTTACGTTGAATATTCCCCGTCTTTTTGAAGGTACTCCGGTTGCAGCTGCCGTTACATTGCTGACCAAATTGCAGAGTGATGTGCGCTATGCCGAGGGGGAAGTCCTCCATACGCTGACAAAAGATATCGATGTACATGATGTACGTGTGAACCAGATCAATGCCTATGTGATTCCAAGTTCGCAGAATGTTGTGCGGGGAGGAAAGTTGAGTGCACAGATTATTTTGGCAGCCGTAGATACGACTCAGCGTCCTTCTATATTTATCGGTGACAAGCAATTACCGGAAGAGGCTCATGGCTTGTATGAAACGGTATGCAACAATACAGGGGAATTTACGCTTGCCGGATATCTGGAGTTGAATCATGGAAACGGAGATGTGTTGCGGCGTGATTTTTCACAGAAATATACGGTGGTAGAACCTTCTGCTACGGTGTCGGCAACATTGATGAATGTATTGTATGCCGGATATGACAACCCGATCAGTATATCTGTTCCGGGAGTACCGAGCGGGCAGGTGCAGGCAAGCATTGTGAATGGGAATGGTACCCTGCAGCGGGTAGCTAATGGATATGTGGCACGGCCTGCAACCATCGGTAAAGAGGCCGTGATACGGGTCACTGCAACAGTAGACGGACGTACACAGGTGATGGGTGATCATTCTTACCGGGTGCGCCAATTGCCCGACCCTTCTCCGTTCATTGAATATAAGGATGCTAACGGTAATTTGAAGCGTTATAGAGGTGGAAGCGGATTGTCGAAAGCTGTGTTGATGAATACGGAAGGTATTGTTGCTGCTATCGATGACGGACTGTTGAATATAAACTTCCAAGTACTTGGCTTTGAAACTACTTTTTTTGATAATATGGGTAATGCGGTTCCGGAAGTTTCGTCCGGCTCTAATTTCTCATCCCGTCAGAAAGATATGTTCCGGCGTTTATCCCGTGGAAAACGGTTTTATATCTCCCGGGTACGTGCTAAAGGACCGGACGGTGTAGAACGGTCATTGCCTACGACGTTGGAAGTAATAGTAAATTAGTAAAGAATTAAAATTACGAGTTACGAATGATGAAACGTAAGATTATTATAGCTGTTGGAGTTGCATTATTGTTGGGTACGCTTCCCACATGGGCGCAACCGAAAGCACGCGCTGCTCAGGAAGAGGATAAGAGTGCTAACGAACTTTCTGTTCGTGCTCAGACGAGATATCCTCATTCGAAAGCACTTCCACAGGACGTGGTATGGACGCGTGAGATTTATCGTACATTGGATATGACGAAGGAGGAGAACGGTGCCCTGTACTATCCTGTCGAACCTATCGGAGATAGGATGAATCTTTTTACACTGATCTTTAAATTGCTGGCACAGAAGAAGATTCCGGCTTATGAGTATATGCTGGATGGAACTGAACGGTTGACTGCAGATAATGAAATAAAATTCCGTGACGTGCTGGATCGTTTCAGCATTTATTACGAACAGAAAAAGCTGAAGAATCGGAAAGACAGTGTGCTGATGATTGATAATAGTGATGTGCCCTCTGCCGATATATTGAGTTATTTCATTAAAGAAGTGTGGTATTTCGATCAGAGAACTTCAACATATGGTTCGGTAATAACAGCTATTTGCCCGGTGTATCACCGTTCGGAGGATTTTAGCTCGGAACGGGTCAAATTGCCTATGTTCTGGATTGATTATAAGGATCTTGCACCTTATCTGAATGGAGCCATGGTAATGGCCAGTAATTTTAATAATGTAGCTAACCGTAGTATGGATGATTTCTTTGTAACCCGTCAATATGCCGGTGAGATTTATAAAACTACCAATCTACAGAATCGTCCATTGGCTGAGTATTGTAAAACGGATAGTGCAATGACGGCAGAGCAAAAGCGTATTGAGGCTGAATTGGTTAGTTTTGAGAAGCATTTGTATGGTTCCGATACTCTTTCGACAGTAGCCAAACAAACGGCCAAAGAAAAGGTGACTACAAAGAAAGCTGCCAAAACGGCTACTAAAGGAGAAGAGGGGGCAAACGTTGAGCAGGGAGCGGCCGAATCACAAGAAGCGGTGAAAACGAATTCGAAAAAGAAAGGACGCGAAAAATCTTCTTCCAGTGCTCGTCAAGGATCTAAGCGCGAGTCTGCAGCACCGAAAGCATCGGTTCGAAGACAAAGACGATGAACAAAATAGTTCTAATTTGTGTTTTTAATTTTTAAATACATATCTTTGTATCGGATTTTAAATACAATTTGATTTATGAAAAGAATTATTAATGTATTATTGGTAGCTGTATGTATCGCTATGGCTATGCCCGCTCAGGCACAACTTAAATGGGGTGTTAAAGGTGGTTTGAATGTTTCGAAGGTTACTTTCGATAGTGATTTGCTGAAATCAGACAATATGGCTGGTTTCTTTATCGGGCCGATGGCAGAATTTACGATTCCAGTGGTGGGGCTCGGTGTAGACGGCTCGTTATTGTTTTCTCAGAAAGGTGTGAAGGCTGATAGTGATGCTTCTAAACAGTACGGTTTTGATATTCCTGTAAATTTGAAATATAATATAGGTTTGGGAAGCCTGTTTGGTATTTATATAGCCGCCGGTCCTGATTTCTATTTTGATATCTCTAAGGATAAAAGTGTGGCAAATATAGCTGAGGCTAAGAAAAAACGTGCACAAGTTGGTATAAACGTGGGAGCTGGTGTGAAGTTGTTGGGACATCTCCAAATAGGTGCGAATTATAATATCCCATTGGGGGACAGCTTTTCATTGGAAGCTGTAGGGCATGCTCTGGGCGGTGCTAAAACCAAGACTTGGCAAGTTTCTGCCGCTTACATTTTTTAAAGATATTTTCTTTAACAACTAAACATAGAGGCTCCTGCTAAGCGGGAGCCTCTTTTTTTGTATCTTTGTATCCGCAATGAAGAAATACGTCGATGTCATATTACCATTACCGCTTCCAAGGAGTTTCACTTATTCTTTATCGGATGACAGTGCTGAGGATATAGAACCGGGGTGCCGTGTTGTGGTACCGTTCGGGCGAAAGAAATTCTATACGGCTATTGTTTGTAATGTACATTATTACGCACCTGCGGAGTATGAAGTGAAGGAAATTTCTGCTGTACTGGATGCTACTCCTGTATTATTGCCGGTTCAGTTTAAGTTTTGGGAATGGCTGGCCGATTATTATCTTTGTACGCAAGGAGATGTTTACAAGGCTGCGTTACCTTCCGGGTTAAAACTGGAGAGTGAAACCATAGTGGAGTATAATCCGGATTTCGAGTCGGAAGTGCGGCTCTCGGAAAGGGAACAATTGATTCTCGACTTGCTATCTGTAGATCCGGAACAATGCGTTACTAAACTTGAAAAGGAAAGCGGGATTAAAAACATTCTTACCGTAATAAAATCTCTGCTTGATAAAGAAGCTATTTTTGTAAAGGAAGAACTCAGAAGAACTTATAAGCCGAAAACGGAAGCTCGCGTTCGGTTGACCGGAGAAGCCGATGAGAGGCGGTTGCACATCTTATTTGATATTTTATCCCGTGCGCCTAAACAATTAGCATTGTTAATGAAGTATGTCGAGCTTTCGGGGGTAATGGGTAAGGGTACTGTAAAAGAGGTTGCCAAAAAGGAGCTTTTGCAGCGTGCCGGTGTTTCTCCTTCCATATTGAACGGATTGGTAGAGAAAAAGATATTTGAAATATATTATCATGAAATCGGACGCCTGAATGGTTGTGGTGGTGAAACTTTTTCACTTAATCCGCTAAATGAACATCAGCAGCGCGCTTACGGTGAAATAACGGAAGTGTTTCTTGAGAAAAGTGTCTGTTTGCTTCACGGGGTTACTTCCAGTGGAAAAACGGAAGTCTACATTCACCTGATTGATGAAGTGATCAGGCAGGGCAAACAGGTGTTGTATCTATTGCCGGAAATTGCATTGACTACACAGATAACAGAACGGTTAAGACGGGTGTTCGGCACTCGATTGGGAATCTACCATTCTAAGTTTCCGGATGCTGAACGGGTGGAGATATGGCAGAAACAATTGGGAGATAAAGGATACGATATAATATTGGGAGTACGTTCTTCTGTTTTTTTGCCGTTTCGTAATCTTGGTCTGGTGATTGTGGACGAAGAACATGAAAATACGTATAAACAACAGGATCCGGCACCGCGCTATCATGCCCGTAATGCTGCTATTGTGTTGGCAGCTATGTATGGGGCGAAGGTTTTGTTGGGAACTGCTACGCCGTCTGTGGAAACCTGGTACAATGCTACTAACGGAAAATACGGGCTGGTTGAATTGAAAGAGCGGTATCAGGAAATCCGATTGCCGGAGATTCTTCCTGTCGATATAAAGGAATTGCATCGTAAGAAGCGGATGATCGGTCAATTTTCTCCCCTGCTTATTCAATATATACGTGAAGCATTGGATCAGAAAGAACAGGTAATCTTGTTTCAGAACCGGCGTGGATTTGCTCCGATGATCGAGTGCCGTACTTGTGGGTGGGTACCGAAGTGTAAAAATTGCGATGTCAGTCTGACTTATCATAAAGGAATCAATCAACTGACATGCCATTATTGCGGATATACCTATCAGTTGCCTCGTTCGTGTCCTGCTTGTGATGGGGTAGAGTTGGTGAACCGTGGTTTTGGAACCGAGAAAATCGAAGATGATATAAAAATAGCTTTTCCTGAAGCTTCCGTAGCACGTATGGACTTGGATACCACCCGTACCCGCTCGGCTTATGAAAAGATTATTGCTGATTTTGAACAGGGGAAAACGGATATACTTATCGGTACGCAAATGGTATCGAAAGGGTTGGATTTTGACCATGTAAGTGTGGTAGGTATTCTTAATGCGGATACGATGCTGAATTATCCTGATTTTCGTTCATATGAACGGGCTTTTCAGTTGATGGCACAGGTTGCCGGGCGTGCCGGAAGGAAAAACAAACAGGGGCGTGTCATTTTACAGACCAAAAGTATCGACCATCCTATCATTGCTCAGGTGATGGCGAACGATTATGAACAGATGGTTGCCGGCCAACTTGCCGAAAGGCAGATGTTTCACTATCCGCCTTATTATCGTCTGGTGTATGTTTATCTGAAAAATCGGAATGAGATCCTGTTGGAACAGATGGCTGATGTGATGGCGGGAAAGTTGCGTACTGTATTCGGGGCGCGTGTGTTAGGACCGGATAAGCCGCCGGTAGGCCGGATACAGACTCTTTTTATAAAAAAGATAATCGTGAAGATAGAATATAATGCATCGATGGGGCGTGCCAGGGAGTTGTTGTTGCAAGTACAACGGGAAATGATTGAAGATGAGCGTTTCAAATCGTTGATTGTGTATTATGATGTAGATCCCATGTAATTTGAATATATATTTATCCTTAAAATAGAAGCTATGAAGCGAATAACCTTATCATTATTTTCTTGTCTATTGAGTTTTGGAGTGCTTTCTGCACAGCAGGGAGTCACTCAGTGTGGAGTACCTACGGGGCAGACGCCTTTTCCGGTTTTGACTTATACGGAATTACCCGATCCGATGCAGCCCGTGCCCCGGGAATGGGCTATGGTTAAGACTCCGCATGTCTCTTGGGGTAGTACGGATGTGCGTTATGCAAAACATAAAGTGCCGCAGTTGAAACAGCAAAATACACTTCGTCTACATGCTTGGCGGGGTGAAAAGGTAAATGCTCAAGCCGTTGTATGGACCGGTAGTGAAGTGGAGAATTTGAAATGTACGCTTTCTGATTTAAAAAACAATAAAGGAGGGGTACTTCCCTCTGATGCCTGGAATATCGGTTTTATACGTTATGTGATGACGGATGAGTTGAACAAAGATGGAAAAGGGGCTTGCGGACATCGTCCTGACCATTCACTGTATGATTCTTTGTTAGTGGCCGATCCGATAGATCATATGCTGCAAAGCGGATTGCTTGAGGCTATGACTACACAACCGGTTTGGGTGAAGTGCCAAATACCGCAGTCGGCTGCTCCTGGTATTTATAAAGGAGAGGTGTGTGTTAAAGACGGCGACCGTTTGTTAGGCAAGTTAAAATTGGAAATTCATGTTTCTGACCGCGTGTTGCCTGTACCTTCAGAATGGACTTATCATTTGGATCTTTGGCAGAATCCGTTTGCTGTGGCCCGCTACTATCAGGTTCCGCTCTGGAGTCAGGCTCATTTGGATGCCATGCGTCCGTTGATGAAAATGTTGGCAGATGCCGGTCAGAAAATAATTACGGCAAGTATTATGCATAAACCTTGGAACGGGCAGACGGAGGACTTTTTTGAAACGATGGTAACCTGGATGAAAAAGGCAGACGGTACTTGGGGCTTTGACTATACTGTGTTCGACCGTTGGGTGGAGTTCATGATGAGTGTTGGCATTGACCGGCAGATAAACTGTTATTCAATGGTACCGTGGGAACTTTCATTTCAGTATTTCGATCAGGCTACCAATAGTATGAAGTCTGTGAAGACGGCTCCGGGAGAGAAAGAATATGAGGAAATGTGGATAGCTATGTTATCTTCTTTTTCACGGCATTTACGTGAAAAGGGTTGGTTTGGTATTTGTACGATAGCAATGGACGAGCGGCCAATGGAGGTTATGCAGAAAACTTTGGCGGTTATTCGAAAGGCTGATCCGGAATTTAAAGTTTCTCTGGCCGGGAACTATCATGCGGAAATAGAACCGGCTCTTTATGATTATTGTATCTGTATCGGACAGGAGTTTCCGGTGGATGTGCGTATGCGTCGCGCTTCGGAGAATAAACTGACGACCTATTATACATCTTGTGCAGAAGCGTATCCGAATACGTTCACTTTTTCGGATCCGGCAGAGGCGGTATGGATGAGTTTCTATTCGGCTCAGAAACATCTGGACGGGTATTTACGTTGGGCATACAATAGCTGGCCTCTTGAGCCCTTGCTCGATTCACGGTTCAAGACATGGGCCGGTGGTGATACTTATCTGGTGTATCCGGGGGCTCGTAGTTCCATTCGTTTTGAAAAATTGATAGAGGGTATTCAGGCACATGAAAAAATAACCATATTGCGTAAGGAGTTCTTGGATAAGGGAAATAAGAACGGTTGGAAGAAGATAGAAAAGATGCTGTCTACTTTCCGTCTGGAGGATTTTCCGGAGATTCCTGCTGCCGTGACCGTAAATCGTGCAAATGAAATTTTGAATTCGTTTTAATGATGTGCCAATTAATAATATGCCAATGTGCCAATGTGCCAATTGGCTGCGCTATCATGCCGAACGGCACATCGGCATATTATTTAATTGGCATATTGGCACATTATTAATTGGCACATTATTTATATATGAAGAAGATACTGTTTGTTTGTCTGGGAAATATATGTCGTTCCTCTACGGCCGAAGGGGTGATGCTTCACTTATTGAAAGAAGCCGGACTGGAAAAAGAGTTTGTAATTGACTCAGCTGGTATTTTGGCTTATCATGAAGGAGAACTACCCGATAGTCTGTCTCTTATACACATCTGACGCTG
>OJRK01000890.1_pt1 | contig 9072 bp, 10 predicted proteins | sample 1599161 | NCBI WGS metagenome assembly OJRK01 (sample SAMN03922535, study PRJEB24848) | human gut metagenome | isolation source: stool sample | host: Homo sapiens | place: Germany | collected 2010-05
CCTCAACCTTGTTGTTGAGAGCCACAGCCTGACCGTTTCTGCCGTTGGGGTTCTTCGGGTCAATAAAATCACCCTGATTGCCCTTTCCGGCGTAGGTGTCCGAGATGTTCAGCCAGAGCGTTCCATCCGGACGCAAAACGCGCCTGACTTCGGTAAACACTTCCGTCAGGCGCGAGATATATTCCTTCGGCGTTGTCTCTCTGCCGATCTGAGCCTCCATGCCGTAATCGCGGAGCGCGTAATACGGAGGGGACGTCACACAGCAATGAACGCTGTCATCGGGCAGAGTTTTCAGGATTTTAAGGCAATCGCCGGTATGAATGATGTCAAGCTCTATAAAAACCAGCTCCTTTCTTCGGATTTGAGCGCATATCAGTCGGAGTAATACTCGTCCGGCTCGTAGTCCTCATCTTCCATGAAGTCCTCGTCGAGATCGTCAATCTCGTCTGCCCAACGGTCGAAGATTTCCTCGGCTTCCTTCGCCGCCTCACGATAGAGGCTCAGGCGGTTCTTCTCAAAGGCGGCAAAGGCGGGGACGAACTTGCCGAACTCGCGGATTGCCTTCACATCCTGCGTGCGCATATCTGCGACGCACTGAATGATTTCGGACATCGTGAGCAGATCGTCGATCATCAGCTCATACTTGTCCTTGGGGATAGTTACGGCTTCATCATCCGCCGCGTCAGCGAAAGGGGTATTCTCGTCGCTGTTGCTGCACTTGGGAACATCAACCTTGAAGTAGAAGCCGATCATATCCACAGATACCTTGGTCATAATCTGACGCGCCTCCTTGACCTTTTCGTCGATGTCCTCCCTCACATGGAGGTAGGCGCGATGATGCTTCTTGAGATCGCTTTCCAGTCGGACCAGATCGGTCAGCTCCCACAGAGCCTTAAACAGTGCGGAGGTGTTCTCTCCGTATTCGATAGCGTCCGCATAGGGAATGGTAATCATCTTGTTGTTCATATTCAAAATCCTCCTTAGTTCTGTACGGTTTCTTCTAAGCGGGTGGTCATGATGCGGTAAAGCTGGGTGTCCTTCGGGAAATCGTCCTTGAAGGGAACGATGGTCGAGCCGTAGAAGATCAGCCCCTCACCGGCGTTGGAGTTGGTGATGTAGTTCTGCTGGCTGGGCGAGATGTTCAGCGCCTTCGAGAGAATCTGCCGGTCGCCGGATGCCTGATTCAGAAGGTAGACAAAATCCGAGTTTTCAAAAATGTTCTCCACCTCGCGGGAGGCAAGAAGATCCTTGACGTTCTGCGTGATTCCGGTCGGGATGCCGCCCCATTTTCTGAAACGCTTCCAGATTTCCACGCTGTACGCGGCGGTCTGTTCCTCCTTCAAGAGCAGATGGAACTCGTCCATGTAGTAGCGAGTTGCCTTGTGCTGGGCGCGGTTGATTGTAACTCTGTTCCAAACCTGATCCTGCACGATCAGCATACCGAGCTTCTTGAGCTGCTTGCCGAGTTCGCGGATGTCATAGCAGACGAAGCGGTTGTTGACATCCACATTCGTTCTGTGATTGAAGACGTTCAGAGAGCCGTGAACATAGATTTCAAGGGCAGTTGCGATGCGCTGTGCCTCCGGCTCCTTCTGATTTCTCAGAATGTTGTAGAGGTCTTCGAGGATCGGCATTTTCTCCGGCTTGGGGTCTGCAAGAAACTCCTGATAGACCATGCGGACACTGCGGTCAATGATGGTCTTCTCAACCGGCTGCAAGCCGTCCTTGCCGCCGACAATCAGCTCACACATGGAGAGGATGAAGTCGGATTTCAGCGTCAGCGGGTTTTCCTCTTCGGAGTAGTTCGTGTTGATGTCCAGCGGATTGATGTAATCCGTGCTGACCGGCGAGATGCGGATGACCTGACCGCCGAGCTTCTGCACGAGGGGAAAATACTCGGCTTCGGGGTCGCAGACGATGATGTCATCCTCTGTGATGAGGAAGGCGTTCGTCATTTCACGCTTGGCGGAGAAGGACTTACCGGAACCGGGCGTACCCAAGATCAGCCCGTTGGGGTTTTTGAGCTGCTTGCGGTCAACCATGATCATGTTGTTGGACAGCGCATTCAGCCCGTAGTAGAGAGCTTCGCCGCCCTGAAAAAGCTCCTGCGTGGTGAACGGCACGAAAACCGCTGTGCTGGAAGTGGTCAGTCCGCGTTCGATCTCCACCTGATTGACGCCGATAGGCAGAGAGGACATCAGCCCCTCTTCCTGCTGGAAGTCGAGACGCTTGAGCGCACAGTTGTACTTCTGAGCGATGGCGGCGGTCTGGAACACCGCGTTTTCGAGCTTCTGGCGATGGCGGCGGTCTGAAAGACCGCGTTTTCGAGCTTCTGGCGATTGGTTGCCGTATTCATGATGAGGATGGTCACAAGGAACAGTCTCTCATTGCGGGTCTGGAGATCCTGCAACAGACGCTTTGCCTCACCGCCGAAGGTGGCGAGATCGGACGGGATGATGTCCATATCGTAGCCGGAGCGGACTGCCTTTTTCTGCTCTTCGATCTTCATCTTGTCGAGGTCGGTGATCTTCGACTTGATGCTCTTGATTGCCTTCGCCTGGTCAATCGTCCGGATATGAAAATTGACCGTGATGTTGCTGTCCATCTCAAGGAAGTCGGCAAGCATACGGTCATTGAGTTCCGGCGCGAGGATTTGCAGGAAGCTCACCGCGCCGATGGTTCTGCCCATCTTGAAGCACTTGCCTTCACGGAAGTCAAAGGAAGTGGGCGCGATGAAGTCCTTCGTGCTGAGTCCCGTCCGGGCAACCATGTCAAAGGAAAAGCGGAACGGCTCATTGGTGTCCATATTGAACACATCATGAAGCACTTTCAGCCGTTCATAGCCGGACAGCGGCTCGGTTCTCACACCGAGGGTTTTGAAGTTGTTGAGAATGTCGGTTTCAATGCGTTCGAGCTTCGGCTTTGCCGTGCGGAGGGAGTCCGCCTCAATGCCGAAGGTGATGTACTTCTTCTTGACCAGCCCGTTGTTGCCCTTGGTAAGCTGGCTTTGCAGCATACCGGAATACTCGGAGCGGATGTCGTTGAAGGCGTCCTCCTGTGCCGGAATGTTGATGCGCTTGCGGAACTCATTGAGACTTGCCTTCTGATTGATGAAGGAGAGCTGGACGAAAATCGAGCTGTCGAAGTAGTTCAGAAAGTCGCACCAGTTCTCAAAGATGGCAGTTTTGTCCTCGTTCTGCGCAAGCTGGTAGTTGATGTCCTCAAAGGCGATGGACTTCGTGTAGAGGCGGCTGTTCACCTTGCAGATACCGTCACGGCACATCTCCACATAGGGGATGGTCTGCTGGGCGGACTTGCGGACTTTCTTTGCCTTCCTGTCCTTTTTCTTCTGCATGACGATCCGCTTCTTTTCCTGAGCGGAAAGGGCATCGCCGTAAACGACACCGTTTTTGACGGTCATCTTAGGCTTTGCCTTTGCTGTGCTGTTGTTCAAGCTGCAATTCCTCCTGTTCTTTGATTTTCTGCTGAATCTCAGCGTAGAGATTGTTCGTGCGATAGGGACGCACCTTGTCCCGGATGAACATGGACTGTACGATGTGGTACAGATACTTCTCGGCGGGCTGACCGTCCTTCTCGTAAAGCGCGAAGAAGATGAACGGGAGCATGATCACCACCATCAGCATTGCCGCCGTAGACAAGTCGAGATGTGCCTTCGCCAGAAAGAAGATCGGAACGCCGACCGCCGCAGCGATGGAAAAACAAACGAGCTGCCGCTTGGTCAGGTTGAACATGACCTTCGTTTTGACGCGGTTAAGATCCTTCGGGACCGGAACAAATGCCATTGACTGTTTCCTCCTTTCTAAGCTGCTTTTCATAGCGCAGCTTCATTTGTGCGGGATATTGATCCTCCTTCGGCTGACGCTTGCCCGTCCAGCGAAGCCCACCCGCTTTGCCTTGACAGATCCAGCCGGAAGCCCGAAGGCTTGCACCGTTTTCACTTTCCAGCGTGTAGGTGATGATGCGCTTATAGCCCATAGCCGCAGCAGCTCTTGCCGCCGCGCCGTAGAGAAAGCTGCAAGCGTTCTTCGCCCCGTTGGTGCATAGCCTTGTAACCTCCAATGTGAAGCCGTCATCCAGATACCGGCTGACGGGACGCCCGGCGATGATTACGCCGACCAGCTCACCGTCTGCTTCACAGCCGATGGAAAACTTGTGACCGGCAACCGGCTTATGATGCCGGTGATGCTGCCGGACATACTCGTTGGCGTCTCGAAGAGAGATAGGTCTTAGCCGCAGCATGGTATTTCCTCCATAGGAAGATGAGCCGTGCATTCGACCTCATTGCCCCAAACGTCCCAGCCTTCGGGAGACTGACGGGCAAAAAGCTCTACGCGGGGAAGGTCTCCCATGAGCCGAACAATGCGCTCCCGCGCTTCATCCGGCTTTTTGGAATGCTCTTCGATGTGACTGAGGATGACCTGACGCACACCGGCGTCAACTCGCTTCGGATGTCCCTTTGTTGCAAGGATGCAGATTTCGGCGTTCGCCCTTGTCCAATACCCCATGCCGGTGAAGAGGTCATCGTTCTTGCGGTTTTGCTTCACCCATACAAAAGCCACGGTCTTATAAGAAAAGCCCCATGCCGTCAGCACTTCGAGTGCTTCACAGAGGCACGGGAACGTGATCCAGAGAAACAGAGCGCAGTCCTTGGCGGCAAGCTCACCGACCGGAAGTGCCTTGATGTCTTCAATGCACATTGTCGGGTAGTGGCTTTCCGCCGACCGTCCCTGTCCCTTCTTGGAGTAAGTCCGATACGCCCAAGGGGGATCGGCGTAGATGATGCTGTACTTCTTCATGCTGCCGACCTCCTTAGTGCGCATGGAAGATGGATTTTGCAAGGCTTCCGGTCTTGAACAGCGAGAAGCACAGAATAACCGTGTACGCTGCCACAGAGAACAGCGCCGAATGAATGTTGTCTGCGATGATCATGCCGTTGATCAGCACCGCATAGATGCCGACGCAGACCATGATGAGAAATCCCTGAAATGCCAGAGCGAACAAGCCTTTCAGATAGTTCGTGCCGATGCTGCCCCATTCGCGGTTGCTCATGGTTGCGATGGGAATAGGCGCAATGCTCACGGTGCAGTAAATCTCAATCATGCGCCCGTAGAGAATGACCGTAATGAGGATCGCCATGATTTTAAGGCACAGGCTGATCAGAAGCGTTTCTATCGACAGTCCGAGCAGTTCTCCGACGCCCATGTTCTCCATGCCGGTACGCATCTGCGCAATCGTCGAATCAATATCAATGCTGGTGTTGCCGTGAATGACTCCGGCTGCACCGGAAACCACGTTCTGCCCGATGTCGAATACTGCCATCACGATGTCAAACGTGTGTGTTACGAGATAGATCGCCACAGCCGCCTTGAAAAACCACTTGAAGAACATCCATGTGTCCATGTCATGAAGGTTGTTTTTCTCGGTGATCATGGAAATCAGCTCGTAGCACAAAACGAAGGTGATGATGATACCAGCGATGGGGACTATCACGTTTTCGGATAGTCCCCGGATCATCTGGTACACGCCGCCGTTCCAGCCGGACGGTGTTTGCCCAACTTCGGCGGCAATCGTTCCTACCTTCTCGTTGACATCGGTGAACATATTGGTCAGGTTGCTCTCGATCCATCCGATCAGCATATCCTTGAGAGCTTGTTCGATCTTTTCTAAAATGCTGCCCAATATTTCACCACCCTTCGGTTAAGCTGGGCTTGCCGTGGATTAGCCGAACAAACCGGAGAGCAGGGGGATGAGGGTCGTGCCGATCAGCACCACACCGCCGCCAGCCATGAGCTGCTTGATGCCCTGAGACTTAGCGCCGGGGTTGTCGTTGCCGTAGCCTTCCATGAGGTTGACAACACCCCACACCGCAAGACCTGCGCCGAGGGCGATAACAAGCGTCTGGAGAACCGTAACTGCCTGATTGATAAATGCCATACTTGAATTTCCTCCTTAAATCGTTGGTGAATTGTGAAGGGCGAGTGCCTTTTCCAGCACCCGCCCCGATGGTTACTTCTGCGCGGCTGCCGGATTAACCGAACAGACCGGAGAGCAGAGGGATGAGGGTCGTGCCGATCAGCACCACACCACCGCCAGCCATGAGCTGCTTGATGCCCTGAGACTTGGCACCGGGGTTGTCGTTGCCGTAGCCTTCCATGAGGTTGACAACACCCCACACCGCAAGACCTGCGCCGAGGGCGATAACAAGCGTCTGGAGAACCGTAACTGCCTGATTGATAAATGCCATACTTGAATTTCCTCCTTAAATCGTTGGTGAATTGTGAAGGGCGAGTGCCTTTTCCAGCACCCGCCCCGATGGTTACTTCTGCGCGGCTGCCGGATTAACCGAACAGACCGGAGAGCAGAGGGATGAGGGTCGTGCCGATCAGCACCACACCACCGCCAGCCATGAGCTGCTTGATGCCCTGAGACTTGGCGCCGGGGTTGTCGTTGCCGTAGCCTTCCATGAGGTTGACAACACCCCACACTGCGAGACCGGCACCGAGGGCGATAACGAGCGTCTGAAGAACCGTGACAGCCTGATTGATGAAAGCCATAGATTTTCCTCCTTGATTTGAAAAAGATTGGTTGTGTATTTTTGAAAATGGGCATAAAAAAAGAAGCCCCGTCGCTGTTCTGCTTTGGGATGAGCCATCAGGCTTTACCCACTGCGCAGTGCAGCGACGGGGCTTTAATCCGCTTCGACCTCGCCCATATCATAGAGGTCGAATGTGTCATCGGGCTTGACTACCAGCTTGTGCTGCCGGTATTTTTCGATGTCAAAGGCGTTCCGCTTGTTATAGTCGGAGAGCTGCCGGTACTTTGGATGCTTCGTAATGTCGTATTTGTTACTGAGAAAAGGTCTCACGCCTCGAAGCTGCAAAATACACTTGGCTCCGTCCATGACGGCGATCTCATCCTGAGACATCAGTTCCTTGCCGGTCTTCTGATAGTTCAAACCATAGGAGTTGCTGTTGGAACGGGTTTCTGAGGTGTTGTAAAGGTCGATTGTCTCCTTACCCAGCACCTCGCTGATTTCCTTGAGCGTGGATTTCTCCTTGCCGCCGAGGAAAAGTGTGCAGTCGCAGTTGCCCGTGATGGTGTCCGCCGCATCCTTGTAGATGGTCTTGAGCTGAGACTGGGACTGCAAGATGATTGACGCCGAGATTTCCCGGCTTCGGATGGTGGCGATGAGCTTATCAAACTTCGGGATTTGACCGATGTTCGCAAACTCGTCCAGCAGACAGCGCACATGGACGGGAAGCCGTCCGTTGTAAACGTCATCTGCTTTGTCGCAGAGAAGGTTGAAGAGCTGGGAATACATGATCGCCACGACGAAATTGAAGGTGTCATCGGTGTCGGAAATGATGACGAACAGCGCCGTCTTCCGGTCTCCGATGGTGTCCAGCTCCATCTCATCGTAGCTCATCAGCTCCCGCAGCTCTGCGATGTCGAAGGGCGCAAGCCTTGCACCGCAGGAAATCAGGATCGACTTCGCGGTTTTGCCCGCCGCCAGCTTGTATTTGCGGTATTGCTTGACCGCAAAGTGGTCAGGGTCGCGGGCTTCCAGCTCATCGAACATGACATCCACAGGGTTCTTGAAGGTCTCATCGTCCTCTCTGGCTTCCGAGGCATTGATCATCTCAAGGAGCGTAGTGAAGTTTTTCTCCTGTTCCGGTGCCTCGTACCAGATGTAGCCGATGAGAGCTGTGTAGTAGAGCTTTTCCGCCTTGACCCAGAAATCTTCGCCGGACTTATCGCCGTCTCCCTTCGTGTTGACGATGATCGTATTGACCAGCTTGAGGATGTCCTTCTCGCTGCGGATGTAGCTGAACGGGTTGTAGTGCATGGATTTCCGGAAGTTGATGGTGTTCAGCGACTTGATGACGTAGCCGCCCTTTTCAAGCATTTTGCCGCATTCCACCAGCACGGTTCCTTTCGGATCAGTAACCACATAAGAGCTGTGCATCTGCATCAGGTTTGGCTTCACGAAAAAGCGCGTCTTGCCTGAGCCGGAACCGCCGATGACAAGGATGTTTTTATTTCTGGCATATTTCGGCTGCTTGGGACGGCTGTTCATGGTCAGAAACTCCGTCTGCGTCAGGATGACGTTGTTAGAGAACTCCGGATCCGTGTACGGCTTGATGTCCTCCGGCTTGCCCCATCGTGCAGATCCGTATTCTTCGCCCTGCCGGAACTTCTTGCGGTTTTTGCCCTTGACGTAGACCGCCAGCTTGAGCAACACGCCAGCCGACAGACCGATGAGCAGATCAACGGGATGAAAGCTGGGCAGCGGATTTGCGAAGGTAGTGCCGAACACGGCAAAGCCGTTTGTCAGCTTGTCGATGAACTCCGTGCCGGGAGCGAGACGAAACACGGCGGCGATCTTATCCGCAAAGTAAAAGGCAAAGACATACGGGAGGTTCAGAAGAATGAGCTTCTTCACATCGGGTTTGTTCACAGCTCCACACCCCGATCCTTGGTCTTGACCTTGACTTTCTCCTTGTGCTGCGCCTTGCTCTGTGCTTTCTCCTGATCCAGCTTGTGCCGGATAGACGGCTGTTCCTTCTGCTTGACCGTCTTGGCGGAGAACTCCTTGAAGGCGGCGGTCATAACATCAACGTCCCGTCCCTTGAAGAAGACAAGATAGCTGGGCGGCTCAACGGAAACGTCCTTCTTGAGCGCAAAGTCCAGACCGTATTTGCTGGCAGTCCGCTCAAAGGACTTGATGTTACCGTCCGTCACTTCAATGTTGGAGATGGCGGCATTCTGGCTCATCAGATGTTTGATGGACTGCTTGCCGCGATAGGTTTTAGGTTGCTGCATCTGCTTCTGCGCCTTCTCGATTTCCTGAACGAACTTGTCCAGAGCCTTTTTCAGCACCTCAGCGGAGATTTTACCGCCCTTGATCATGATTGCAACAACTTTGGTGTTGACTTCATCCTGCAATGCAGTGATACCTCCTTTCCTTGGAATGGTTAAAGTGATGTTGCCTCAGCTAAGGCGGCACACCCGGCAGATGAATGAATATGACCATGTAAAGCCCTGTCTCTT
>OJRK01000901.1_pt1 | contig 8987 bp, 7 predicted proteins | sample 1599161 | NCBI WGS metagenome assembly OJRK01 (sample SAMN03922535, study PRJEB24848) | human gut metagenome | isolation source: stool sample | host: Homo sapiens | place: Germany | collected 2010-05
ATCTGCCTTGCTTTGTTGCGTGTTTCCACGCAGATTGTCAAGGAACAAAGCGCACAAAATAAAGCGTCTGCGTGTCGTTGGGATTGACCACAACAGTCTGCGTGCGAGTGTTTTCATCAATGGTGTAACCGGGGATCGTTTCGATCTCTGTGACCACCACGGTGCCGGAAATACCGGAAATGGAGATTTTACCTGCCTTATCCGTCCAGTACAGGCCGGTGGAGGACAGCGTGCCACCCTCGGCATCTACATACGAGCCATCTGCGTAGGTGATCTTAAACTCGACACCTTCCAGCGGCTCCTTTGTAACGGAGTCCTGCTTTACGATGATGAGGTTGCCCTTGGGCTGATTGCGGAACTCCACCGTGACAACTTCATTGGACTTGACCTTGACTGTCTGCGGGGTATCATCGAGAATGTACCCCGCCTTCGCACGGGTTTCCTTGATGATAAGCGTCGTACCAGGTGCAACATCCGTAATCGTGAACGCACCTGCACTGTCCGTCACGAACTTGCCGTTGGCATCGCCGATGAGATTGCCGTCGGAATCCGTGACAAGGAACTCCACGTCAGAGATGGGCGCGTTCGTCACAGCGTCCACCTTTTTCACAAGCACGCCGCCCTTGGGCTGGTTGCGGAACTCCAGCGTCATGACGGCATTGCGCTTGATCTTGATGCTCTGCGGGGTGTCGTCCAGAATGTAGCCGTCTTTTGCCCGCACCTCACGGGCGATGACTGTCATGCCGGGGGTCAGGCCGTCAATGCGGATGGTGCCCGCGCTATCGGTCACATACTTTCCGTTGGCGTTGCCGATCACGCTGCCATCCGAATCGGTGATGAAGAACTCCACATCGGAAATGGGGGCGCCGGTCACGGCGTCCTTTTTTACGATCAGGAGGGAACCCATCTTATCGTTGCCAAAGGTCACGGTAATGACGTCCTGATCCTTGCCGGAGAGATAGACCGTTTCCGTGGCGTCGGTGATCACATACCCGTCCGGCGCGGAGATCTCCTCGCAGACGTAAGTGCCTGCCTTGAGGCTGGTCACAACAATGGTTCCATTGCTCGAAGTGCGGTACTCACCGATGACTGTACCGCCTGTGCCGGAGGTACCGCCAAGGTAGCGGATGCGGAACCATGCGCCTTCCAGCGGCTGACCGCTCTCGCTGTCCACCTTGCGGATGATGATGGCGGAAAGAGGCGTGTTCTCAAAGGTCAGCACCTTGCTCTCGCCACCGGAGATGAAGCATTCCTGCGTGGCAGGCTCCTTGATGGCATACCCGGACGCCGGTTCCAGTTCCGTTACCTTGTACCAGCCATCCTTGATCTCGGGGAGGATGATTTTTCCGCTTGCGTCAGAAAAGTAAGTGCCAAGGTCGTTGAGCTCGCCGGTGTCGGTGTGGTTGCTGCCATACCAGATCTGGAACTTAGCGCCCTTGACGGGATCGCCGGTGACACTGTCCACCTTGCGAATCTCCAAGTTGGGCTTGAGCGCGTTGAAGAAGGTGACGGTAGAGGTTTCGCCGGGTTTCAGCGCCACTTCCTGGGGGATGGGACAGAGAATGACATGACTGGGGACATTGATCTCCGTTACTTTGAATGTGCCAACAGGAACAGAGTCGAGGAAAATCCGCCCATGGTTATCGGTGGTGGCGCTGGTGGAGAAGTTGCCGTCGATCTGCTCGATGCGGTAGGTCACGCCCTCGATAGGCTCTCCGTTGGCGATGTTTTTCTTGATGATCTCAAGACCCGGCTTTTCATAGTCCACAAAGGTGACCTCGCTGGTCTTGCCGGGACGCAGCGCCACGGTCTGCTCGGTATTGGTTACGATGTACGGCTCGGGAACGGATTCCTCACGCACAACATAGACACCGGCAGGAATGGCCGAGAGCGTTGCGGAACCGTCCGTCCCGGTCGTGACGGAGGTTGAATAACTTCCGGTAACGGACTTAATGGAAAAGACCGTGCCAGCGATGGGCTTGCCGCTCATGGCGTCGCGCTTGATGATCTTCATATCGGGCTTTTCATAGTTGACTGCCGCGACGGTGTACTCGTGATCACCTTCGGAAACATCTACATAAACACTTTTGGGCGTGGGATCAACACAGAAGCCGTCCGGTGCAGCGGTTTCCACGAAGCTCCAAAGACCGGTGGCGGCGTTCTCAACATAGATCTCGCCCTGCGCATTGGTGATGTCGCTGCCGACAATCTGCCCGTTGAAATAGATGCTGAAACGTGCACCGGCGAGACCGGTTGTGGTTCCACCAGCAGTTTTTTTCAGCGTGATTTTGCCCGTGCCAGCAGGCGGTGCAGGTTCTTCTCCGCCGCCTCCGGGCTTATCCTGAGTGACCAGTTTGCGGGGACCATAATAATTGAAGAATGACTGATTTTTGCGGTTGCTGGAAATTGCGTATACTGCCCATTTTGCACTGTCGTCCTCCACAATGGATGCAGACTTGCCCTGTGCAGTGTACGCTTCAATCTGGCGCTGGAACTCGGCGTCCTCCTGTGCTTTCTGCTCCAGAAGCCAGTCGATGAGGCTCAGATACAGATCATAGGTGTCGGCGTTGGCATAGCCGCCCGCATCGCCGTCTCCATCGGGCTCGCCTTTATAGCTTTGGTGATCCCACACATACGTCTGCACGGCCATAAAAAGCTGGCCAACATTGGATGCCTTGCAGTCGTTGAGGTAGGTCATCATCCATTTGACGTTCTCGACGGTCGCGGCGTCCATTTCACTGAGGCCGCTGTTCGTGACAGCCGACTGCAATACGGCATCTGCATCTGCACCGGTGCCGGACGTCCATGTAAAGGAATTCAGGTACGAAGGCGTTGCGTAATGATAGCCGAGGCCGCTATCCATGCAGTACACGAGCTTACCGTCCACAAGCGGCGGGCGGTAGCTGTACGGGGTACCGTTGGCGAGCAGGCGCGTGCTCCAATATGCCTGATTGGTGGTAATTTTGAGGCCGGAACCCGTGTTCGACGCGGCAAAAGCCGCAGTCGGCAGCAGGCTCAAGACTGTCACCAGCGTCAAAAGCAGTGACAACAAGCGATGTTTAATTGACTTCATGTCTTTCTCCTTTCCAAAAAGCGCAATAAAAAGAGCAGATCTTGACGACCTGCTCTTGCGTGAAAGTTGATGATTTATTTGTTTGTGGGGGTATCCACCCGAGTGACGGAGCATCCATCGTAGAGGAAAAGCTGGACACAGTACCAGCACGGGTCACCAGTATCATTGACACCTCTTGCCAGCCCAACGCCAATCTCAGATAGCTTTGGGTTGACCATGTTCTTGTTGTGGGTTGTCGAAGCGCTCCAATCCGCCACGGCCCGTTCGGCAAGTGTCTGGTCAGACAGCACCCAATCTGCGATGCGATGGATATTTTCGGCCATGTAAGGACAATCCGTGACGGTATTGAATTTTCTGCCATCCGGCCTTGTGTGAGAATAGACGGTATGCGTAGCCATCTCATTGGCGCGGACCTGCGCCGCCTGCATGAGCCTGTCGTTGACACGCAGCACAGCAACGCCATTTTCGCGCCGCAGCGCATTGGTGCGGTCTACAATATCCTGTTTCATGGCATCCACATCATCGGCAGGCGTCGTAACCTCCGGCTGTGAAGCAGGTCCGCTGGTCTCCGCTTTCACCGGCGCGATGCCGGTGTAGGGCTTGCCGCTCTCTACCTGCACACATTTGGCATCGCCATCCCAATAAACCTCGAAACCAACAGCCTTGCCGATGTCCCGAAGCCGCACATAGTTGCTGCCGTTGATGACATAGGCTTCCATCTGCGCTTCTTTTCCATCTACGACAATGCGATGGTGACTGCGCTCTGCCATGATCCCGGCAGCATAGGCCGTGGTGGTGACGCCAGCCAACAGCAGGCAGGTAAGAAAACCGGCTGCAAAACTTCCTCGCCTCATGGTGTGTACCTCCAAATTCTTTGATGGGTTTATGGTATCGCGGATACCGCCGTGTGTCAAAAAATCCGCCCTGATTTTTCAGAGCGGATTTTTAGTTACACTTCGCTGAGCAGGAAGTCCAGCGCCTTTACGATTTTGATACCGTCCACGTCGCTAATAAGGTCGCAGTCCATGGCAATCACGATCTTTTCGTAATTGTCCTGCACAGCTTGCAGCGGCGCAAGCTCCCGTGCGCGGGTTTCGGGGGCGTTCATGTTGTCGGTGACTTGGATATACTTTTTCTCGTTCATCTTCGTTGCGATGAAGTCAATCTCCTTTTCACCGACCTTGCCGATGGCCACCTCATAGCCACGCCGCAGCAGTTCAAAATAAACGATATTTTCCAGAATGTGTCCCACATCGCCGCCGCGATTGCCCAACAGATAGGTGCGGAGGCCGGGATCGACGATATAGTATTTGCCCAGCGTCCGCAGATAGTCCTTCCCCTTGATGTCAAAACGCTTGACCTCATAAAAGATATAGGACTCCAACAGTGCGTCGATATAGGCAGAGATGGTCTGCACCGCAGGCTTGGTCTTTCTGCCATCGTCCAGCAGGCCCTCGCTGACAAGGGTGCGCCCGATGGACGCCGCCGAGGTGTTGTTGCCGATGTTGTCAGCCAGAAACAGAATGATCTTGCGAAGTAGCAGCGCGTCGGTAACGGCCCGCTGTTCTTTCCGTTTGCCGCGTTCCAGAATATCCCGCACAACAACAGCGGAATAAATGCCGTCCAGCAGCATATTGGCGCGCTCCTGATCCAGCTCCGCCTCGGCCAGCGCCGGCATACCGCCAAACTGTGCGTAGGCTTCAAACAGGTCTCGCAGCTCATACGCTTCGCCGTCTTTTCCCTTGGCGCGCTGTTTCGTCATTCCGTTGGGCGCTTTGTACTCCTCCAGCAGATAGCCGTGGAAGTCCAAGAATTCGCGGAAGGACAACGGCAGCATCTTGATCTCCACATAGCGTCCGGACAGATACGTGGACAGTTCGGAGGAAAGCAGGTAGGCGTTGGAACCGGTCACATAAATGTCGCAATCCAGATCCACACGGAAGGAATTCACGGCATCCTGCCAGTCCCGAACCTTCTGCACCTCATCTAAAAACAGGTAGAGCCGCTTTTCCTTGGGTGCACGCTCCATCACATACTGATAAAGGCTCTTACTGTCCATGTCTGCAAACTGCATGGACTCAAAGTTCATCGAGAGTATTTGTTCCTCCATGACGCCCTGTTCCCGCAGATGTGCCATCATCAATTTCAGCAGGCTGGATTTGCCGCAGCGCCGGATTCCGGTCACGACCTTGATGACCTCCATATCCTGAACGGAAATGAGCTTATCAAGGTACTGCGATCTGTTTTTTAACTCCATGATTCTGTCACCACCTTTGTCAGCCATTATATCACCCCCTTTGCGTCAAGTAAAGTTTTTAACATCAATGTGAATAACTTTTTTCTTGTCGAAATTATTCACATCAATACCACTTCTGTCGAGCCTGCACACACCAGCGGTAATCCGGCTGATTCATCACGCAGGTGACAAGGGTGATGATGTTCTCCGTGCTGTCGTTTAGGACGCTGGTATCGTCCACGCCGATCTTACTGACAGAGTACACTTCATAGCTGCGTGTGCCGAGCTGGGTGGTCAGCTTGATGGTGTCCCCAATGTCAAGGGTGTGGATTTTGCCAAAGTGATTGTTGACGCCCCGATTATGGCCCGCAATCGCCACATTCCCCTCCCAAATGGAAGTGTTGGCGAAATGTCCTGCGCCCTTGCGGAGCGCGTCTGCATCCGTCCCCTGATACACCTTGACAGACAGGCCGAGGGTGGGAATTTTCAGTGTACCGAGGTAGCCGCCGCTGTAATAGAGGTCTTTCGTGACCGCGGTGTACTTCACTGGCGTGTAGGAGCCGGTATTTCCGCTGCTACTGCCCGAAGTCGTAGGCGGCAGGACGGTCACACCGCCTGTGCCGCTGATTGTTCCCGCGACTGAACCGCTCACAAGGTTTGGTGTCAGCAGTTCCCCGGCATTCAGCGTATAAGAGGTAGGCGAGCCAAAAGCAGGCGGGATGTAGGCGGCGTTTTTGCTGCGGTCGGTGTTTGCAGGCTTATCCATCGTGACATAAATGGTATCGTCCGAGGTGGGGCGTCCGAACAGCCCTGCGTCCGGACCGTCAAAGTGATACTCCAATGCCGATGCAGGCATGGAAAAAGCCGCCAGCATACAGCAGGCGGCCAGCAGAGTGGTCAGATATTTTTTCATGCGGCGTACCCTCTTTTCTTATTGATGTAGTGGCGATAGCCCTTATAACCAGCGTAACCGCAGCCGCCCAGTGCCGCAGCACCCACGGGGATCAGCAGCCACAGCCAGTTAAAGCTACTGCTGTCCGTTGCTGCTTCATTCCCGACGCTGGAAAAGACTGCGGTGTAGACCACTGTATCACAGCTTGTGCGGGTGACGTCACCCTTATAGTCTGCCGTGACGGTGTAGCCGGTGGCGTATTTGCTGGTGGCGGTGCCGGTGTAGCTTGCCACAGCGGTATAGCGAATGGGAATGTCATAGCCGTCCGTGGGATCGACAGCCGCCTCCTGCCAGCTCACATCGGCAAGTGTCAGGGTGCGGCCATTTTCATTTACAGACTTGGGAACAAGGGACACATCCGCGTCTGAGAGGTTGGGATAGGTGCGCTCCGCCGTCACCGTGCGGCTGCTGGTCCCGTAGCCCGCAGCCTCCACCTGAATGGTAGTGTGGTCAAGGGACAGGACACCCTCATAGCCGTCCTCGGTCTTGACCTCCAGCTTCGGCTCCAGCATTTTCAGAATTTCCGCCATATCTTTGGTCTTGCTCTCCAGCGTGACCACCTCGATATGCTCCCGCGTGTCCGTTTCTGTCTGGTCATTTTTCAGCAAATCAAGGAGCGTATAGGTGCGTCCCTCGCGCTCAAAGTCAGCGGTGGGAATCGTGGCGGGATCGTCCTTCGCGGTCAGGTAGTAGACCTTTTCCAAACGATAGACACCGTTTTCCTCGCTGGCTCTGACCTCGGCGGGATAGGCGGAAACGCCGGGAAGTGTATCTGCGGCAGTAATCATGGCAGTTACCGGATCAGCCTCCTTAATGGGTTCAGCGGAAACGGCCAGGGCCGTGCTGCTCATAGCGCACAATGTTACTGCTATGCACAGCAAAAGCGAAAGTTTCTTTTTCACATTACACCTCTCTTTCTTAACGAACGGGCCGGTTCTGCTCCAGCTGCTTGCGCTCCTGCGGAGAGATCTCACGCTGAATATCATTTTGCAGCTTGCGGAAATACTTTTGCAGGCTGTCCACCACGCCGCGGCGATCCTGCACCTCCATGCCGTCAAACACCTGCCCCACGCGGCTCACATCAGGCTGCGGGGTCTCCACGCCGAAATTGCGGCAGAGCATATAGCTGACGCTCTCGGCGTCCATGGCGCAGTCCTCGCGGGTATAGTAGGGATAGCGCCCGTGGTCATGGATGCCGGCGTGGACGATCTCACGGGAGAGCGCCGCAAAGATCTTGCTGTCGATCAGGCGGCTGGACACCGTAATGCTCTGCGTTTTAGGATCATAAACGGCATCCTGATACATGGTGCTGCTGGTGACCACGGGAACGGGGGAGCTGTCCAGCAATCGGCGCAGGGCGGCGTCCATTTCCGGTGTATTGTCTTTCAGGCTCAGCGCCGGAACACCGGCCTTGCCGTGGGTCTGGGAAATATCGAACACACGCCCGATCTTATAGCCGTGATACTCTCTTCCGTCCTTCATATAGGTGTCCGACACGCGGATCTTCATGCCGTTCTCATCGCGGTTGACGCTGCGCCCCAGCCGGTTCCACACCTCCAGGCTGTTGATGTAAGTGATCTCCGGGTTCTGCGCCATTGCCAGCATCACGTTGGATGCGCTGTATCGCGGGTTGATGGCCTGCGTGTCCAGATAGTGGAGGTATGCGCTGGGTTCGCTGGTGACGCGCATGACCGCATCATCGGAAAGCTGCCCCAATTCCTCGCGCTCCGCTGTTTTCTTTGCCTTCCAGTCCTCGTCCCTCTGCTGCTTCTGCTGGATCAAATCGTCTAACTTTGCCATGTTCGTTTCTCCTTCTCAAAATCAAATTATTCCCGCGTGGGCATAGCCTTTTGAATGGCTTCCCGCACCGTGTCCTTGGTGGGAGCTGTGCCGTCCCGTTCTGCCGCGGCTTGCAGCGCCATCAGGCGGCTGCGGACAGAGGGGCGGGCATCAGCCTTCTCCGCAGCCGGTTCCGTAGACACTCTCGCACCAGTCCCGCGCGCCTTCGAGCTGCTCTCGGACGGAGCGCGGGCGTTCTCTTTTTTTTCGGCAGTATCCTCCTTCACCGGGGCGGGATAGCCCATGCGTTCAAAAATGCGGTTGATTTGCTTGGCATCTTTGGCTTTTGCCATAATTTCTACCGTCCCGGTCTTTTCCACCTTATTAACGATGGGGTAAAACAGGACGCCATAGCGTTTGGCTTCCATCTGAAAGCCCTTCAAGTCCTCCTGCTTGACGGAAAAGATCGTCAGCTCCTCGCCGTCGTGGATCAGGCGCTTGAGGTTGGTTTTACCGGCGAGCTTCTGATTGTCGTTGGCAAGGGCAATCAGAAGGGCGGCAAGATTTTTCGCCCCCAGCCCTGCCAGCTTGAGGGCGCTCTCGGTGATCTGGATGCCCTCACGCACCATCAGGTCAGCGGTTTCACCGTTGGTACTCATGCTCGTGTTCCTCCTTCTTCTTTAGATTTTCCTGCCGTTCAGCCTGCGCCTGTTGGCACTGCTGGGATACCCTCGGAATGTCCGATTGTATCCTGCGGCACAGCCGCACTTCCCGGCGTTTCTCCCGCAAGGCGGCAGTCTGCTGTTGGATCTCCGCGCTGTACTTGGCTTGTGTTTCTTCATCGCTGGTGTTCCTCCTTTCCTGATAAAGTGGTTTTCTCTGTTCCTCCAGCAAGCGGATGTCCCACTCCAGCACACGGATGCGCTGCTCCAGCTCCGTTTCGGTGG
>OJRK01000914.1_pt1 | contig 8894 bp, 9 predicted proteins | sample 1599161 | NCBI WGS metagenome assembly OJRK01 (sample SAMN03922535, study PRJEB24848) | human gut metagenome | isolation source: stool sample | host: Homo sapiens | place: Germany | collected 2010-05
TACTGACATCAGTAAAATGGTTCAAATAGGCTCTGGTGCTGAAAGAAAACAACAAGATTATGAATTAACAAGATATGCTTGTTATTTAATAGCACAAAATGGAGATAGCAGAAAAAAAGTTATTGCTCTTGCCCAAACTTATTTTGCAGTTCAAACAAGAAAACAAGAGATTACCGAAAAAGAATATAGTATGCTAACAGAAGATGAAAAAAGATTTTATCAAAGAAATTTAACAAGAAAAGGAAATTATTCATTAAACCAAGCAGCTAAAAAAGCAGGAGTTAAAAATTTTGATAAATTTCACAATAGCGGTTATAAAGGTTTATATAATGGAGAAACAGCGGATGATATTGCAAAAAGAAAAGGTTTAAGATATAGAGAAGATATTCTAGATAATATGGGCAGCGAAGAGCTTGCAGCCAATTTATTTCGCATAACACAAACTGAATCAAGATTAAAAAAAGACAACATTGACAGCGAAAAAGAAGCAAACAAAACTCACTATAATATTGGGAAAAATATTAGAGAAGTAATTGCTAAAAATGGTGGAACTATGCCAGAAGATTTACCTACTCCAAAGAAAAGCTTAAAGCAACTCGAAAAGGAAAAAAGCAAGCAACTAAAAAATAAAAATATGTAGAAAATTATATAAAATAAAACGAGACAATTGCACTATGTACAACTGTCTCATTTTATATCAGATTAAACCTTCGTCCATAAAAAATGGACACATTTTGTCTGCGTTTTTACTGATATTACATTCTCCAGGACACAAAAGGTTGGACACCATACGACAATCATTATCGCACTGCCATTTCTCAGGGATAGTGTCATCTTGCCGAAAAGCAAACGCCATTAATGTTTTTACAGCGTCCATAAATTCATCAGCAGTTACACACGAGAGAGCAGAATGAATTTGATTTCCTGGATTTGTAGCATGAGATAAGAAATCTCTTACTTTAACACATGCTTCTTTCGTTCCACCTTCTAAATAGTGATTCTGTTTCAAAACAAAATCTAACTCTTTCCGTTCCATATGCATTCCTCCTAATTGTTTTGATAGAGTTAAAGGTTAACTAAAACAAGTCATATTGACTATAATTGAAATTATAACACATTTATGAACGAAATACAAGATATACATAAAATCTTTATATAGAGTATTGAAAAATTTAAAAATCTATGTTACATTAGTATTAATAAATCGAATTATATAAGAGAGCTTGAAACAGAATATGTCATTTTTTCGCATACCTGTTTCGAAATCGCTCCAGAACGTTTCTGTTCGAACTTTTTTGAAAAGTTATGACAGATGATATGAAATCAATCAGAAAAATCTGGTTGATTTTTTTGTAGCAAGAGATGTCATTAGTATTTTGATGTCTCTTTTAATTTTAAGATTTGGATTGGAGCTTTTTAATTGGTTGAAGAAAAGAAAAAATGTTCATGGTATTGCAACGTTTACATAAATGTGCTATAATTATAGTGTATATAGTTAATAGACTATATATAGTAAACCTCGTGTTTGCAACATCGTTTCACTTATAAATGAAAAAATTTTGGAGGTAAGATTATGTACAATTATTTAGTTGAACGGATGTATCAGGAGTATGAAACTGTAACTGATCAAAACAACATTCACTTTGTCAGCAATGGAAAAGTTGTGGGAACTTTATATCGTAAGGAACAAGTACTTAACATTTTCCTTTCAGCTTCTGCTGGTGGGGTATGGAACCACTACGGACTTGCACTTTTTGTAGTTGCCAAAAAGTATGCAGTGCTCAATAATTCAAAGGTGCGTAACACTGAAGCAGCTTGGCTTATTGGTTGCTGTGGAACACAATTGCAGTATACACTTAATAACCCTATGTATTTAGATCGTGGATTGCCTTTTGGAAACTTGCGAGTTTCGGGGATGGCGCGTGTGAATAATAGAAATGGCTGTATAAAATTTAAACTGTTTGATATGGAAATCGAATATAGAAAGAGTAAACAGCCATATAGCCATATTACCAATCTGAATCCTGCTTTGGTTTATCCTGTAAAGCGTGGTGGGAAGAAGGTTAAAAATGCAAAGGCATATCTTCGCAAAATCTACGATTGGGAATATGGACTTGGATATCAAACCTCAGGTAGTTACGAGACACGCGAATTCATTGATACCAAAGCAAATAAAACAAATCATACTGAGTTAAGCAAGATTAGATACAATATCATTCGTAAGTAATTGACTTATGTTGAAGGAAGGAACCTGTAGTACAGACCTTCCTTTAACATTTTTTGCAAATTTATAAAAATTGATTGATTTTAATATCTGCTTCTTTTTTGATTTTTTCTAAATGGACATCAAGAAAATAATAAAACACACTTTATTTTTTAGAAAAAATGTGATAAAATATAAACATAAAATTTATTTTCCTGTTTTGCAGGTTGATATAAAGGCACTTTGATAAAAAATAATTTTTACAGGAGGTATTGGCATGAAAAAACGAAAAAATATTGCTAACAGAGCATTGATTGTTGCATTAGTCTGGGGAGTTTTATTTTGGGCAAGCATAGGATGCCTTTTTATTAAAAAGATTTCACTGTACCTACGAATAGCAATTATTGTATGTTTTCTAATATTAACGGTATATGGGATTTATATTGGTAAAGAAATATATAATGAATCCAAAGAATAATGTCAATAGAATAAAAAAATCAACCCAAAAGGTTGATTTTTTTTATCATTTAATATAAAATCTATAAAGACCAAAGGAGGTAACAAATGATAACTTTAAAAGACATTAAAGAAAACCAAGAGCTAGACTCTCTTATAAGAGGAGCACAAAAGCAACTTAATGCAATAGGTTACACAGAACATGGACATAGACATATATCAATAGTATCAAAAAGAGCAGGAGACATATTAGAAAAATTAGGCTATCCAGAAAGAACAGTAGAATTAGCAAGAATAGCAGGATATATGCATGATATAGGAAACTGTGTAAATAGAGTAGACCATGCACATAGTGGTGCAATAATGGCATACAACATTTTAAAAGAAATGGAAATGCCAGTAGACGAAAGAATAGAAATAATGATGGCAATAGGAAATCATGATGAAAACACCGGAACAGCAATAAGTGACATATCGGCAGCACTTATACTAGCAGATAAATCAGATGTACATAGAGACAGAGTAGTAAACAAAAATCTATCAACCTTTGATATTCATGATAGAGTAAACTATGCAGTAACAAATGCAGAATTAGAAATAGATGAAAAAGAAAGAAAAATAATATTAAACTTAACAATAGATACAAATATATGCCCAGTATTAGACTATTTTGAAATATTTATGCAAAGAACAATGATGAGTAAATATGCAGCAAAATATCTAAAAGTATGGTTTGAACTGGTAATAAATGGTACAAAATTATTATAAAAACGGAGGAAAGAAAATGAAAGAAAAAACAATGAAAACAGTAAAAATATTAACAATAACACTTCTAGTTATTTTAATATCAATGATAAGTTTTGTAGGAATTTATCAAAAAAACAAAAATAGAATGGAAAACAAAGTAAAAGATTATTCATATTCAATGTCACTAAATGGAGCAAGAACAATAAAATTAAAAGTAAACACAGAATCAACAGATGATGTTCCAAACAATAGTGAAGAAGTGTTAACAGCTGAAAACTATAAAAAATCAAAAGAAGTAATCGAAAAAAGATTAAACAAAATGAATGTAGAAGAATACACAACAAGTGTAAATGAAGCAACAGGAGAAATAACAATACAAATTCCAGAACAAAATAGTCAAACAGATACAATAATAGGAAATTTAAATACAGTTGGAAAATTTGAAATTTTAGATAGTGAAACAAAAGAAGTATTGCTAAACAATGATGATATAAAATCATCAGAAGTATTATACAATACAACAAATAGTGGAACATCAGTATATTTACAAATAGAATTTAATAAAAACGGAAAAGATAAATTAAAAAATGTTAGTCAAACTTACGTATCAGTAAACAATACAACAAATAACACAACAGAAAATAATGTTGCAGAAAATACAACATCAGAAACAGAAAATGAAGCAACAAATACAACTACAGAAGGTTCTTCGGATACAGCAACAACAGAAAAGAAAATAACAATGAAAATTGATGACCAAGAAATAATGTCAACATCATTTGATGAACCAATAACAACAGGAAAAATTCAATTATCAGTAGGAAGTGCAACAACAGATAAAACAACATTACAAAACTATGTTGACCAAGCACAAAGTGTTGCAACAACATTAGACACAGGAAAATTACCTGTAAAATATGACTTAGAAAAAAATCAATATATATTACCAAAATTAACAACACAAGATTTAATAAAAGTGGAAATAGCAATAGCAATAATAGCAGTTGTAGGAATAATAATATTAATAGTAAAACATAAATTAAATGGATTACTAGCAGGAATAGCATATGTAGGATTATCTGCTGTATATATGTTAGTTGTTAGATATACAAATGTAACAATATCAATAGAATCAATAGCAGGAATAATAATAGTATTAATTTTAAACTATATATTTACAACAATGTTCTTAAACAAAATAGAAGAACTAAATAAAGAAAAAGCAGAAAATGTAATGAAAAAAGCAACAGGAGCAACATATAAAAAATTCTATCTTAGAATTATACCAATATGCATAATGGCAATAACATTTAGCTTTGTAAAATGGGTATCTATCAGTAGCTTTGGAATGATAACATTCTGGGGAATAGTAATAATTGCGATATATAATGCAATAATAACAAGATATCTATTAAAGGCAAATGTAGAAAGATAGGAGGTATTACAAAGATGAAACAAAAAAGTACAAAAATATTAGTAATCTTAATTGCTTTAATCTTAATAGTTGGAGCAATAATGATAGGAGTAAAAGGATTAGCTTTTGAATTAAAATATCAAAATGGAAAACAAGTTGAAATAGACTTAGGAAAAGAATTTGATATAAAAGATATGCAAGCAATCACAAATGAAGTATTTGGAAAACAAACAGTATTAATTGAACAAATAGAAGTATATAAAGATGCCGCAAATATCATAACAACAGATATAACAGAAGAACAAAAAGCAGATTTAGTAACAAAAATAAATGAAAAATATGGAACAGAATTATCAGCAGATAATATAACAATAGAAGAACATTCAAAAATTAGAGGAAGAGATTTAATAAAACCATATATAGCACCATTTGCAATAGCTACAGCAATTATTTTAGTATACTTTATGATAAGATACTATAAATTAAATTCATTAAAAGTATTATTAAAATCAGCAGGAATAATTGTTTTAGCACAACTAGTTTTATTAGGAATAATGGCTATAACAAGAATGCAAATAGGAGAATTAACAATTCCATTTGTATTAGTAGTTTATGTACTATCATTGTTAATTTCAACAAAAAAATTTGATGATGATTTAGAAAAAATTAAAGTTGAAGCCAAAAAATAAATATTTATAAAAAAGACCTTGAAAAAATTCATGGTCTTTTATTATTTAATTATTGCAAACAAAAACTCAATATGATAAAATAGCAAAAGAAAAACAAACGGAATTAGAAAGGAAAATAATAAAATGAAAATAGCATTAATAAATGAAAATAGTCAAGCATCAAAAAATGCAATAATATATGAAGCACTAAAAAAAGTTGCAGATAAAAAAGGATTTGAAATATATAATTATGGAATGGAAAATGCAGAAGAAAATAACCTAACATATGTACAAGCAGGACTTTTAGCAGCAATATTAATAAACTCAAAAGCAGCAGACTTTATAGTAACAGGATGCGGAACAGGAGAAGGAGCTTGTCTTGCATTAAATAGCTTTCCAAATGTACTATGTGGACATATAGTAGACCCAACAGATGCATACTTATTTAGTCAAATAAATGCAGGAAATGCAATAGCAATGGGATTTGCAAAAGGATTTGGATGGGGAAGTGAATTAACACTTACATATACATTTGAAAAATTATTTGAAACAGACTTTGGAGGAGGTTACCCAAAAGAAAGAGTAGTTCCAGAACAAACTAACAAAAAAATATTAGATGAAGTTAAAAAAATAACACACAAAGATATGATAACAATATTAAAAGAAATAGATCAAGAATTTTTATATAAAACAATAAACAGAGAACAATTCAAAAAATATTTCTTTGAAAATGCAGAAGATGGAGAAATAAAAGAGTACATAGCAAAAATTTTAAAATAAATGCGGAGGTTACAAATGGGAAATATTGTTTTACTAGATGATTTAACAATAAATAAAATTGCAGCTGGTGAGGTTATAGAAAGACCAGCATCAGTAATAAAAGAAATGGTAGAAAATTCAATAGATGCAGGAGCAAATAATATAACTGTAGAAATAAAAAATGGGGGTATTTCTTTTATAAAAGTAACAGATAATGGAAAAGGAATAGCACAAGATGACTTAGAAATTGCTTTTGAAAGACATGCTACTAGTAAAATAAGAACAGCAGATGACTTAGATGTTGTTACTTCTATGGGATTTAGAGGAGAAGCTTTAGCAAGTATTGCAGCAATAGCAAATGTTGAACTAGTTTCAAAAACAGAAGAACAACAAGTAGGATATAAAGTTGTTGTAGAAGCTGGAGACATATTAAGTAAAGAAGAAATTGGATGTCAAAAAGGAACATCAATAACAGTAAGAAACTTATTTTTCAATACACCAGTTAGATATAAATTCCTAAAAAAAGATTACACAGAATCAGGCTATATAGAAGATGTTATAACAAGAATAGCACTAGTTAATCCTAATATAGCAATAAAACTAATAAACACAGGAAAAACAGTAATCCAAACAAATGGAAATGGAGATATAAAAAGCGTAATATACAGTATATATGGAAAAGATGTAGCAACAGGAGTAATGCCTGTTGAATACGCATATGATGATATACAAATATCAGGAGTTATAGGAAAACCAGAAATAGCAAGATCAAATCGTTCAAATCAATTATTTTTCGTAAATAAAAGATATATAAAAGACAAAACTTTATCAGCAGCAACAGAACAAGCATATAAAGGATTAATTCCTATAGGAAAATTTGGATTCGTAGTTTTAAATATAACAATGAACCCAGCAAAAGTTGATGTGAATGTGCATCCAGCAAAATTAGAAGTAAGATTTGAAGATGAAAGCAAAATCTTCCAATCAATTTATCATGCTATAAAAGACACACTTTTAAAAGGTGAATTAGTTGCAAGTACAGAAAAACAAGAAATTAATCAAAACAAAGAAGAAGTTTCAAAAGGATTATATGACTTTAGAAAAAATGAAACAGAAAAAATAGAACAATATACTAATGATGAAAGTAAAATAAAAACAAATAATATTGTACAAGATATTTATAACAAAGCACAACAAAATGTGCAAACACAAACAGTTAAAGTACCTCATGTAAATTTAGGAGAAGGTGGACCTGTAAATACAGCTGATGTGTTAGAGCAATTAAAAAAATTACAAGAAAACATACAAAAAGAAGTTGAAACAGACCCTAGTATAAAATTAAATTCTAATTATATACAAATGAGAGAACAACAAGGAAATCAAACAAAAGTAGAAACATCAATTGAAAATGATGAAGTAAAAGTAGAAAATAATACAGATACAGAAAATGCAAATATACTAGAACAAAAATTAGAAACGCCAATAGAAATAAAAGAAAATACAGAAACAGAAATAACAGAAAACACACAAATAGATGATACAAAATCAAATGAAATAAAACCAGAAGTAACCCCAGAAGGAAAAATAGAAAAAAACCAACAAGAAGAAGCAAAACCAGCAGAAAACTTTGATGAGATGTATGCAAAATTATTTGGAACAAAACCAATATCACAAGAACAACCAGAAACAAAATCAAACTTACAAGAAGAAGTAATACCAATAAAACCAGAAATTCCAAGTATAGATATGAAAAAAGAAAATGTATCAATATTTGAACAAAATGAAGAATATCAAAAACCAACATACAAATTTATAGGAATAGTATTTAATACATATATACCTAGAAATAGACAAAGAAATGTATATATTAGACCAACACGCAGCACATGAAAGAATAATGTATGAAAAGGTAAAAAACAACTACTACAGTGACTCATCAAAAGACTCTCAAATGCTATTATTACCAGACATAATAACATTAACACACAAAGAAATGGAAATAGCAAAAGACAATATGGAAATGTTTGAAAAAGCTGGATTTAGTCTAGAAGAATTTGGAGAAAACACAATAAAATTAACAGGTGTACCAACAGTGTGCATAGATTTAGACAATAAAGAATTATTCTTAGAAACCTTAGATGAAATAAACACAGTAGCAAGAACAGCAAAACAAGAAAAAGAAGAAAGATTTATAGCAACAGTAGCATGTAAAGCTGCAGTAAAAGCAAATATGGTACTAACAAGAGAAGAAGTAGAAAGCTTAATGGACAAACTATTAGCGTTACCAAATCCATTTACTTGTCCACATGGAAGACCAACAGCTATAAAAATGTCTAAATACGACATAGAAAGAAAATTTGCAAGAAAATAAAAAAGAAGGGAAAAAGTAATGGCAACAGTAATTATTGTAGGAATAGTAATCTTAAGTTTAGTATTACTAGGATGGACATGGGTAAGCTTAGGAAACATAGAAAAACAAAAAAAGATTTTGTATATAATATGTGGAATATTTATTACATGGATTATAACCTTTATTATTTATAATATATCAAAAATAGGAATTGTATATGAAAACCAAGAAATAATGAAAACAATAAGAAAAGTATTTGTATTAGTATTTACAATAATCAATGGTTATGTATTATTG
>OJRK01000928.1_pt1 | contig 8752 bp, 6 predicted proteins | sample 1599161 | NCBI WGS metagenome assembly OJRK01 (sample SAMN03922535, study PRJEB24848) | human gut metagenome | isolation source: stool sample | host: Homo sapiens | place: Germany | collected 2010-05
AAGACAGCGAAGTTACGGCCTCGGCGTCCAAATCGGCGGTTCCGTCGGCTTTCAGCGCTGCCAGGAAACGTCCGTGTCCGTCCCGGTTTTTGGCGGTCTTGTCCTCGTACTGGTAAGCACCGAAGCGAAGGGTGGTTCCCTCAACCGTAACTTCGCCGGCGTTGACAATATCGTTGTTAATCGAAATATACTGGTCGGTTAAACCGTCTTCGTTCAACACGCCGTCGCCGGTGAAAGAAAGGTTGTATTGAGTCTTATAGCCTACGGAAAATAAATTATCCGTTCCGCCTTCGATATTATCGTTTATAACCCAAGCACCGCCGCCGGCAGTGTCAAAAGCGATGACAGGTGCGGAAGCTAAGTCGGTTACACTTTGAACAAACAAAGCGTTGTAGTTTTTGCCGCGGGTTTGGTCATTTGTATAATTGCCGGAGAAGAAACGCTGTTTCCCCTTGGCGGTAAACGAGAGATTTGCATTTGAATAAACGGCGCCGCCCAGCGTAAGTTTAGAGTATTTGCTTAAATATTGTACGTAGTTACTTAGAAAGTTGCCGGTGATATCGCCGATAATAGCCGTGCCATTGCTACTATTATAAATCGCCCCGCCTTTGGCAATGCCATTAACTGCGGAAACAGAAGCGTAGTTACCGATGAAGTCGCCAGTGATATCACCGATAATAGCTGTGTCTTTGCTACCATTATAAATCGCTCCGCCATAGACATAGTCGGAATAATTAGAAGAAGAAGCATAATTGCCGATGAAGTCACCGATGATGTCGCCGATGGTAGCATTTTCATTATAAATCGCCCCGCCATAGGCACTACCTCTACTAGTGTCATAATTGCCGATAAAGTCGCCGGTGATGTCGCCGATGGTGCCACTATTATAAATCGCCCCGCCTTGGACGCTATAGCTACCAAGAGTATAATTACCGATGAAATCGCCGGTAATGTTGCCGATGGTGCCAATGTTATCAATTGCTCCGCCGTTGGCACTACCGACATCATAGGAAGCATAATTGCCGATGAAGTCACCGGTGATGTTACCTATGGCAGTTCTTCCGCTATTATTAATCGCTCCGCCGTAGGCCTTAGAATGATTGCCGATAAAGTCACCGATAATGTTACCAATGGAGCTATCATAGTCATTAAAAATCGCCCCGCCAACAGAATCGGAAGAATAATTACCGATAAAATCACCGGTAATGTCGCCGATAATGCCACTGTTATAAATCGCCCCGCCAATAGCATTGGCATTAAAAACATAATTACCGATGAAATTGCCGGTGATGTTGCCGATGGTACCTAAATTATTAAAAATCGCCCCGCCTTTACCGGAAGCATAATTACCTATGAAATCGCCGGTGATATCGCCGATAATAGCTGTGCCATTGCTACTATTATAAATCGCCTGGCCAAAATTACCCATGAAGTTGCCGCTGATGTTACCGATGAAGCCTCTGTTGCTAATCATACTGCTTAGAGAAGCACTATTACCGATGAAGTCAGCGGTGATATTGACTGAAGAATTATCTTTTGTATTGTAGATTGCGCTTCCGTCTGATGTTTTAAATACAACTTTATTGACACTATCTGCGCTGAGCGTATCGTTAATCCGTGTGTTAGATTCTGTATAATCTGCCGGTTTGGTATAGGTATATTGGAAATATTTACTCTGTTTTCTAGGAAGTTCAGCAACAATAACGCCGGCTTCACTTTTTTTATCTTTGCTGACTTCCATCCATGTGATGCTTTTTGAGGCAGAAAAATTGTCCGGCTTGAGATTGATTTTGTAACGTTTGGTGGTCAGGTTGCCTTCCGCATCCGCTTCCTTGACTATAAAATTATAATCCTTTACCGAATTTTCCGCATATTCAAACACGCTGTCGGGAATCGACGCAACGTCAAAGCCGTATTTCTGGCCGTTCAGCTCAAAAATCCCGTTTTCGCTTGCAACCAGACTGCCGGCCGGAGTTCCCGCCAGCGTCGCAAGCAATGCCGCGTTTTCTCCTGACGGCATAAAGTAATAACTTTTGTCACCGATCATCACTTCAACCGCGCCGGTCGGCAAAGCGCTCGTCAGTTCGCTTAAAACGAAGTTGCCGCTCAAATCCGCTGCTTCCCTCTTAATCGTATCCAGCGTCGGCGTCAATGCTGCCGCGCCCGCCGGCGAACTCAAAAACGTTGTCGCCAGCAGGAAAAGCCCGATAGTCTTGTTTGTCATCATCTTTTGTCCTCTATAATAGTTACTGATCAATTTACGCCGTTATTCTCAAAAACGCTTCTTTTTATCGATCCTTTTTTTGAACTAAAACAAAAGGTTATTATCAGTATTTTTCAAAGACGAAAAATTTGTTCAAAAATAACTATTTAGATGACTTTTGATAAATTTTCTGATATGATATTTCCTGTGACAAAAAAAGGATCTTTTTTTTGTTGCGCTGACATAACAACGGTGTTCTGTATGACCATGAATTTCCGCCGGCTTACACCGGCGGCATTATTTTAAACGTCCAAAAACCAAAGCATCGCAGGCCTTGCGGCCGGGTCGGCATGTCAATGTCTGCCTGCTTACGCAAGCGTTTGAATCAAAAAAACATCCCGCGTGCATTCACCGGGATGTTTTTTTGACGTTTCGGCTGTCCGTTTTTTACCGGCGCAGAACGCCGTCGGTCTTTTTACCGACTTCCGTAATCACCTTTTTCATCAGGGCGTCGATTTCCTCGTCGGTAAATGTCTTTTCTTTCGGTTGGAAAGTCAGGCCGAGAGCAATCGACTTTTTGCCTTCCGGAAGGTTGGCGCCTTCGTAGACGTCAAAGACGCGGACATCGGTAATATGTTCCTTATCGGCGTTTTTTGCCGCGGCAATCAGGCTTGCCGCCGGTACGTTTTTGCTGACGACAAAGGCCAAATCCTTGTCCACCGACTGGAACGGCGAAAGCTCCAGCTTTTTCTTCGATTTGCCGGCACCGCCGCGGGGCAGCGGAATATTGTCGAGATAAACCTCGAACGCCACTGCCCGGCTCTTGATGTCAAAAGCCTTCAGCACCGAAGGATGCAGCTCGCCGAAATAAGCCAGCACATTCTTGCCCAGACGCAGCGCGCCGCTGCGGCCGGGATGGTAATATGCCGGCGCATCGGTCGTTACCTGCGCATTGTCCCAGGGACCGTTGGCCGCGGCAATGGCCGCCAGCGCATCGGCTTTGGCATCAAACACGTCATAAGCACGTTCGCCGCCCTGCCAGTATTTTTTCGCCGTCATGCCGCAGCGGACGCCGGCCGCCGCCAGCTTTTGTTCGCCGGGTCTGCGACCGAAAAATTCCGGTCCGACCTCAAACAGGCTGACGCTGCCGGCACCGCGGGCAATGTTTTTGCCGGCGCCGAGCAACAGGTTCGGCAGCAGCGACGGACGCATCTCGTCCAGCTCGGCAGCTATCGGGTTGGTCAGTTTTACCGCTTCGCCGGACTTGCGGAAGAAGCCCGCCAGTTTGGAATCGGTAAAGCTCCAGGTTACGGTTTCAAACATTCCGCGCGCAGCCAGTTCGTGTTTAACCGTTACCGCACGGCGCTGAGCCGGGTTCAGGGTCTGCTTCGGAAATTCGTCGGCCGGCATCGACAGCGCCGGAATATTGTCCAGCCCGGCCATGCGAACCACTTCTTCAACCAGATCGGCCTCGCATTCGATATCGCCGCGCCAGGTCGGGGAAACGGTTTTCAGACAACCGTTTTCCCTGCTGACTTCAAAGCCGAGCGCGGTCAGAATTCTGACAATTTCGTCTTCCGAGACATCCAGTCCGGCCAAGGTTTTCACCCTCTCCGGCCGCAGGCATACCGGCGCCGGTTTATAGTTTTCCTCACCGCAGACCGTAATTTCCGAAGCCTCGCCGCCGCAGATGTCCAAAATCAGCGCCGTGGCATAATCCGACCCCATAACGTTGGAATTGGGATCGACCCAGCGCTCGTAGCGATAACGGGAATCGGACTCAATCTGAAAATGACGGCCGGTGCGGGCAATGCAGCCGGGTTTGAAATAGGCGCTTTCCAGCAGCACGTTGACGGTATCTTCGCCGCAGCCTTTGGCCGCGCCGCCCATCACGCCGCCCAGACACTGCACGCCTTCATCGTCGCAGATGCCGAGGCTTCTGTTGTCCAGCGTATATTCTTTTCCCTCAAGCGAAACGAATTTTTCTCCTTCTTCGGCCATTCTGATGGTCAGGGAACCTTTTAATTTGTCGGCGTCAAAAACATGCAGCGGGCGTGCCAGATCGAAGTTGACATAGTTGGTAACGTCCACCAGCGGGGAAATGGAATGCAGCCCGATCGCCGCCAGCCGGTCTTTCATCCATTTCGGGGTTTCCGCCCGGTTGTTCACGCCCCTGATATAGCGGCCGGTATAAACCGGACAGGCGTCTTTGTCTTCAACCCTGATTTCGACCGGGTTGGCAAAAAGCCCCGGAACTTTCTTTACCTCAAGCGGTTTCAGGCGTCCCAGACCGGCCGCCGCCAGGTCGCGGGCAACGCCGCGCACGCCCAGGCATTCCGCCCGGTTGGGCGTAATCGAAATTTCGAATACCGGATCAATGTTCATCACATCCGCCGCCTTCCTGCCGACCGGGGTATCGGCCGGCAGCGAAATAATGCCGTCGTGATCTTCGCCGATGCACAGTTCCTTTTCCGAGCACAACATGCCGAAGCTCTCAACACCGCGGATTTTGCCGACCGTCAGTTTTTCGTTATAGCAGGGAATAACGACGCCGACCGGAGCAAAAATGCCGACGGTGCCCTTTTTGACATTCGGCGCACCGCAGACAACCTGCAGCGTTTCGCTGCCGGTATTGACCTTCAGCAGGTGCAGGTGGTCGGAATCCGGATGCATTTCGCATTCTTCCACTTTGGCGGTGACAAAACCCGCAAGCTTTGCCGCCGGGTTAATCACTTCTTCCACTTCCAGCCCGATGCGGGTCAGGGTTTCGGCAATTTCATCCACGGACGCCGTCGTGTCCAGATGTTCTTTCAGCCAGGATAACGTAAATTTCATCGTGCCAATCCTCCGTTGTTGCTCAGTCCGCCAGTCATGGAAGACTCGTCCAAAGGTACGAAGCCGTAGTGCTTCAGCCAGCGTAAATCAGATTCAAAGAAAGTGCGCAGGTCGGGAATGCCGTATTTCAGCATGGCCAGACGGTCGATGCCGACGCCGAAGGCAAACCCCTGATACTCGTCGGGATCAATGCCGCCGGCAGCCAGCACTTTCGGATGCACCATGCCGCAGCCGAGAATTTCCAGCCAGTCGTCACCCTCGCCGATTTTCAGCTCGTCTTTGCTCTTTTTGCAGCCGATGTCCATTTCCGCCGAAGGTTCGGTAAAGGGGAAATAGGACGGACGGTAGCGCACCTTGATGTCGTCAATTTCAAAAAACGCGCGCACAAAGTCATAGAGGCAGCCTTTCAAATGCGCCATGGTCGTGGTCTTGTCAATGACCAGCCCCTCCACCTGATGAAACATCGGCGTATGGGTGGCGTCGTAATCGCTGCGGTAAGTGCGGCCGGGGGCAATAATGCGAATCGGCGGCTTTTTGTTTTCCATGGTGCGGATCTGTACCGGCGAAGTATGGGTGCGCACGACATAGCTGTCGTCAAAATCCGCGCTGTCGGGGTTGGGAATGTAGAAGGTGTCCTGCATCTGGCGCGCCGGGTGGTCGGCCGGCATGTTAAGCGCGTTGAAGTTGTGGAACTGGTCTTCAATGTCCGGCCCTTCGGCAACTTCAAAGCCCATCTCGCCGAAGATGGCAACCACTTCCTCGTAAATTTTCGACACCGGATGAATCCGTCCCTGGGTTTCCGGCCGCACCGGCAGAGTAACGTCGATGCTCTCACCGGCCAGACGGCGGTTCAGTTCAATCGTTTCCAGTTCGCTTTTGCGGCTTTCGACGGCGTTTTCCACTGCCGATTTCAGCAGGTTCAGCGCCTTGCCGGCGGCGATTTTCTCTTCCGGCGGCAGGGTGCCCAGCGTTTTCATCTTTTCGGTAATGCTGCCTTTTTTGCCGAGAGCGGCCACCCGGAGTTCGTCCAGTTCCTTCAGCCCGGCGGCCGAACGGATGCCGGCCAGCAGTTTTTCCTGTAAATCTTGCAAATTTTCCATTGTTTTCCCCGTATACAAATAAAAAGAGTCTGCCCGTTTGCGCGAGACAGACTCTTCTTTATTTTTTTCGCATTATAAAAATTACTTCAAAGCGTCCTTAGCCTCAGCGACTAACTTGGCAAATGCCTCGGGCTCTTTTAATGCGATATCAGCCAGTACTTTACGATCAAGCTCAATACCTGCTTTGTTGAGCCCGTTCATAAATCGGGAGTATGTCATTTCATTGAGTCTGGCGGCAGCGCCGATTCTTTGAATCCACAGCGAGCGGAAGCTTCTCTTCTTCGCTCTTCTGTCGCGGTAGGCATATTGCAAAGCCTTTTCGACCTTTTCAACTGCTACTCTGAATACGTTCTTGGAACGACCGCGGTAGCCTTTCGCCATGGCGAAAATCTTTTTGTGGCGGGCGCGGGCCGTTACACCTCTTTTAACACGAGACATCTATACATCCTCCTACAAATACGGTAAAAACTGTTTGACGATCTGAACGTCGCACTCGGCAACCAAAGTGGTTCCTCTGGCTTGTCTTTTCATCTTCTGGGTTTTGCAGAAGAGACAGTGTCTCTTTTTGGCGAAGTTTCTCTTCAACTTGCCGGTGCCGGTTACGCCGAAGCGTTTTTTAACCGAGCTCTTGGTTTTTAATTTGGGCATTTTATTTCCTTTCTAACGACTTAGATGGTTTTGACAAACGATACATAAGGCATGCCTTTAGCCCGTGCATCTCAAAAATCGTTTTGGTTTATATATCATAAATCTTCTCTTGGCAAGCGTTTTTTCCGGCAAACTTCGGAAAAATCCGCAATTTGTATTGCAATTTAGCGCTTCCGACGATATAACCTTGTTTAAGAAAAGAGGAGTTTTTTATGATTTTTAACCAGTTTGAAAGGCTTCTGGCCCGCCGCTATCTCCGGGCCAAACGCAAAGAGGGCTTCATCTCGGTCATTACCGGCTTTGCCTTCACCGGCATTGCCTTAGGGGTGGCCACCCTGATCATCGTGATGTCGGTAATGAACGGTTTCCGCGCCGAGCTTCTGTCACGGATTTTGGGCATCAGCGGACACATCGGCATCGTTTCCGCCGGCGGACAGCCGTTTAACAACTACAGACAGGCCGTCGGCGAAATCGAAAAGTTCGACAACGTCGAAAGCGTTTTCCCGATGATCGAAAAACAGCTGCTGGCCTCTTCCGGCCGGGCGGCGGAAGGCGCCATGGTCCGTGGCATGCGCAAAGAAGACATATTAAATAAGGAAACGCTCAAAAACGGCATGCTCAACGTCAACATGGAAGAATTTACCGGCAACAACGTTATCATCGGCTACCGGCTGGCGTTGAAAATGGGACTGATCCCGGGCGACGAAATCACCCTTATTTCTCCCAACGGCAAAATCACCGCGTTCGGCACCGTGCCGCGGATGAAATCCTACCGCATTGCCGGAACTTTCGAACTCGGCATGTTCGAATACGACTCCAACTTCATTTTCATGCCGCTTGACACCGCGCAGACATTTTTCGGAACCGGCGACGCCGTAACCAACATCGACGTAACCTTAAAAGACGAAAGCAAACTGAAAGAAACCCGCGCCGCGATCGAAAAAAGCGTTGAACCGGGCGCCTACATTTTCGACTGGCGGCAGTCCAACTCGGCCTTTTTCAACGCCATTGACGTCGAGCGCAACGTGATGTTCCTGATTTTGACGCTGATCATTCTGGTGGCGGCATTTAACATCATTACCGGGCTGATCATGCTGGTCAAAGACAAAGGCCGCGACGTGGCGGTGCTGCGTACGATGGGCGCCACCAAGGGCATGATCATGCGCATATTCTTTATGGACGGAGCCTTTATCGGCGCCGTCGGCACCGCGCTCGGACTGGTGCTCGGCATTTTGTTCTGCGACAACATCGAAGCCATCCGCCAGTTTTTGCAGGATTTGTCGGGACGGGAACTGTTTTCGGCGGAAATTTACTTTTTGTCCCAGCTGCCGGCCAAAATAGACTATGCGGAAGTGGCGGCAATCGCGCTGATTGCCCTGCTGCTTTCGTTCCTGGCAACGATTTACCCGGCTTACCGGGCGGCAAAAATGGATCCCGTGGAGGCGCTGCGCTATGAATAATGAAAAAGAAACCGTGTTGGAATTAAAACAGATTTGCAAAAGCTTTCGGCAGGGCTCGCAGAAGCTTGACGTTTTAACCGGCGTCGATCTGGAAATCAAAAGCGGCGAAATCGTCGCGCTGATCGGACCTTCCGGCTCGGGAAAATCAACCCTGCTGCAAATTGCCGGACTGCTCGAAACGCCCAGCAGCGGCGAAATTTATCTCAACCGGCAGAACTGTTCCAAGCTCGGCGACGGACTGCGCACCCTGCTCCGCCGCGATTTTCTCGGTTTTGTTTACCAGTATCACAACCTGCTGCCGGACTTCAGCGCCGAAGAAAACGTGATGCTGCCGCAGCTGATTGCCGGCCGCAAGGCAAAAGCCGCCAGAGAAAGAGCGGCATGGCTGCTGGAACGGCTGAACCTCGGCAGCCGTCTGAAACACCGGCCGGCGGAAATGTCCGGCGGCGAACAGCAGCTGTCTCTTATACACATCTGACGCTGCCGACGACTCCTTACGTGTAGAT
>OJRK01000935.1_pt1 | contig 8661 bp, 6 predicted proteins | sample 1599161 | NCBI WGS metagenome assembly OJRK01 (sample SAMN03922535, study PRJEB24848) | human gut metagenome | isolation source: stool sample | host: Homo sapiens | place: Germany | collected 2010-05
TCACTCCATTTCGATTTTTTAACATCATATCATACAAACAAAAAAATGTCAAACATAAATTTGGTTTTTTTTAAATTTATGTTTGACTTTTGTTTTTAATCTCCTGCAGTATATTTCATTGCCCAGTAACCTGTTAATTGTTTTCCATCAAATGTAAATGCTTCTGGAATTTGGTATCCTGTATCTGTTTCTGTTGATATTCCTTCTATAAATCTTACTTCTGTTCTTCCAATTGATATTTGTGCACTTTGACTTGCTGTTATCATAAATTCATATCTTGGTATCCATGTAAAATATGTTATTTTTCCATTTGCTTGTACAACTATATTTGCCCATTTACTTTGGCTATAATCATACCAATTACTTGGCATATTACTTCCATCACTTTTTATTTTATCTCCTATTGTTTCATTTCCTTCATCATCATATAAAACATAATATGTGCAATCTGCATTAAAGCCTGTTAGTTCTGGTTTATTCGCATCAATTGTACTTATTTGTTTTACTATTGAACCAATATATTCATCTGTTGTGCTATTTCTTATTTCTACTTGTATTGTATATTTTGTTTTTGGGCTTAATCCTGTATATTCAAATGTATCTGTTGAATTTGTCTTTTCTCCTTTATATTCTCCATTAATATAATATTTATATACTTGTCCATCTGCTTTAGCTGTTCCTGTTATTTCTTTTGTTTTTATGCTTGTACTTGTTGCCATTACTTCTGTATCAAACCTTGGTGCTTCTGCATCTCCTGCTGTATATTTCATTGCCCAATATCCTGTTAATTGTTTTCCGTCAAATGTAAAGGCTTCTGGTATTTGATAGCCATCAGATGTTTGTGTTGATGTTCCATCTAAGAAATTTATATTACTTCTTTGAGATGTGTGATCCAATTTAAATTCATATCTTGGTATCCAAGTATAATATGTTTCTAACCCATTATTTCTTGTTACAATATTTGCCCATTTTGACTCTCCATAATCATACCAATCTTGTGGAGATTCACTACTAATTGGTATCGTACTATGCTCATTTTCATTTTCATCATATGTTACATAAAAGGTTGTTTCCTGATTAAATCCTGTAAATTCTGGCTTATTAATTATTGCTTGTTTACATTTTTTTGTCATACTTCCAACAATTTCTCCAGTTGAATTTAATGCCGTAACATTTACGATTTTTTCATTTTCCGTTGATTCTGCTTTTTCAAAATTTTCTGGTGTTGTACCTTCATATACAATTTTGCCATCTATTGCATATGTGTATTTTGCAATTTCTTCAGTTGTATTTGGAGTAATATTTATAATCTTTACAGCTTTTTTATTAGCTATTGTTTCGTAATTTATAGCATATTTATCATTTTCTCCTGCAGTATATTTCATTGACCAATATCCAGGAATTTGTGTATTAGAAAATTCGAAAGCTTCTGGCACTTGATACCCTTGTGCTTCCAGTTCTTCCCATGTAATTTCTACTCCATTTTCATCTTTATAATTATTATACACATCTATAAATTTAACTTCACTTCTTTGGTTTTCTTGATCAAGTTTAAAACAATATCGTGGAATCCAAGTATAATATGTTTCTAATCCATTGTTTTCTACATAGATATTTGCCCATTGGCTGTTTTTGTAATCATACCAATTTTCTGGTTTCTCGCCATTTACCCAATTTCCTGGTACTAAATTTCCATCTTCTGTTATGTCTAAATATCTAGTATAATCTGTATTATAGCCTGTTAAGTCTGGTTCATTTACATAGACTCCTTTTGTTAGTGTATAATTTCCTTTTATTCTTGGAATTTCAAAATGTAATGTTTCTAACTTTTCGTTTTCTCCAACTAGTTTTATCTTAAATTCGTAATCCTTTTGATCTTCCGCTAGATAGTCTATTCCTACTATTATTTTGTTATGGGCATTAAGCTGTGTTTCTTTATTTGTGTATGGATTTAAATATTTTACTGTTTCTATTCCGTTTTCATTGTTTATTTTTACTAATATTTCGTATTTATTATTTTCTGTTCTTTTTGTTATTTCATATTCTAATAATGGTTTATCTTGTATTTGTTTTATTTGATTTTGCTTAACTACAATATTAGTAATTGGAATAATACAAGCTAAAATTAATATTATTGTAATTACTAATATTATTATTTTTTTATGTTTTGCTATTTTTTTATTTTTAATATTAATTTTCATGCTTGTATCTCCTTTCCATTACTAGTCTCCTGCTGTATATTTCATTGCCCAATAACCAGTTAATTGTTTTCCATCAAATGTGAATGCTTCTGGTATTTGGTAACCTGTATCTGTTTCTGTTGATGTTCCTTCTATAAATCTTACTTCTGTTCTTCCAGTTGATGGTTGTGCATATTGACTACTTGTTATCATAAATTCATATCTTGGTATCCATGTAAAATATGTTGTTTTTCCATTTGCTTGTACAACTATATTTGCCCATTTACTTTGGCTATAATCATACCAATTACTTGGCATATTACTTCCATCACTTTTTATTTTATCTCCTATTGTTTCATTTCCTTCATCATCATATAAAACATAATATGTGCAATCTGCATTAAAGCCTGTTAGTTCTGGTTTATTCGCATCAATTGTACTTATTTGTTTTACTATTGAACCAATATATTCATCTGTTGTGCTATTTCTTATTTCTACTTGTATTGTATATTTTGTTTTTGGGCTTAATCCTGTATATTCAAATGTATCTGTTGAATTTGTCTTTTCTCCTTTATATTCTCCATTTAAGTAATATTTATATACTTGACCATCTGCTTTGGCTGTTCCTGTTATTTCTTTTGTTTTTATGCTTGTATTTGTTGCAATTACTTCTGTATCAAATCTTGGTGCTGTTGCATCTCCAGCAGTATATTTCATTGCCCAATAACCTGTTAATTGCTGTCCATCAAATGTAAATGCTTCTGGTAGTTGGTAACCAGTTTCAGCATCTGCCGTTCCTGTTAAAAATTTTACCGTACTTCTTTGATTTGTTTGATCCAATATAAATTCATATCTTGGTATCCAAGTATAGTAAGTTTCTAATCCATTATTTCTTGTTACAATATTTGCCCATCTGCTTTCTCCATACTCGTACCAATATTGTGGCATTTGTTGATTAATTGGTACTGTACTATGTTCATTGTCATTTTCATCATATGTTACATAGAAGGTTGTATCTGGATTAAATCCACTCAAATCCGGTTTATTTACAATTGCTGGTGAATATACTTTTGTCATGCTTCCAACTTCTTCTCCTCCAGCATTTAATCCTGTTATATTTACAGTGTTGTCTCCAGATTTCAAATTATCTATTTTTATTGTTTGAGAATTTATATTTGTTATATCTTCAGCTTTTTCAATTGTTTGTACTATTTTACCATTTAATGCTACTGTATATTTTGTTATTGGATTTGTATTCGTTATTGTTGTATTTAATGTAATATTTTTTAAATTTATTACTCCTTTTGATACTGACATGTCATAATTTATTGTTGATGGTGTTGTTATATCTCCCGCTGTATATTTCATTACCCAATAACCAGGTAATGTTTGTCCATCAAATGTAAAGGCCTCTGGAATTTGATATCCATCTGTTTGTAATTGTTCCCAAGTTGTTATGTTTCCATTTTCATCTTTGTAGTTATTATCTGTGTCTATAAATTTTACATCACTTCTTTGTGTACTGTTGTTCAACTTAAAACAATATCTTGGAATCCATGTATAATAAACTTCTGCTCCATTATTTTCGACTAATATATTTGCCCATTGACTATTTTTATAATCATACCAATTCTCGCTTGGATTATCTGTAATCCAATTTCCTGGTGTTAAATTATTTTCACTATTTACTTCTAAGTACCTTGTTTTTTCGCTTACAAATCCTTTATTTAATACTGGCGTACATAGATAAATTCCTTTTACTAATTCATATTTTCCATTTTTTACTACAATTCCAGTTGGTTCTATATATTCTAAAACTTTTATTCCAATATCTTTACACCATTTTACTTGTTTTTCATTATTTTGAGTATTTTTATTTGATACATAACACAATTCGCCTTTATATACAACTAGAGATTCTTCATCACTTGCTTTTATGTTTGTTATTATATCTTCTAAATTTATTGTTACATCATCTTTGGTTATGTCTGTTACTATTTCTTGGTCTATTGCGCTTTTTAGGATTTCTCCAGCATTTATATTTGTCGTGTCTGTATTTAATGTTTCTGTTATTTTCCACGATACATATAGGTTTGTTTTTTCTCTATATTCTGCCATTTTGGTTTTGAATGCTGATTCGCTTGCTCTGCCAAATAGACCATTTTGTGTTACTGCTGATATTGTTATTCCTGCTAGTATTAGAAGAATTACTATTGTTATTACTAGTGCTATCAGTGTTATGCCTGTTGTTTTTCGTTTCATTTGATTTTCTCCTTTACATTTTAAAGTCCAGTGCCACAGACTGCGACTCCACGACCAGCATATCTGATACCATTATCGTCGTTGTCAAACGAAAACAATCCTCCATTATCACGTGCGAAGTAAGGGTTGCTATTAGTAACCCAACTAGACGTAGACGCTGAGTGCCATCTGCTACATCCAAACGCATCTCCAACTTTTGCTGATGAAGAACTTTCAGTATAGCTATCATAATATTTTGCATTAACTCCTCTAAAAATACTACCTTGTAATCCTCCTGCATTCCACTCCCAGTTATTTCCTGTAAAATATACTCCTGTTTTATTTCCTGTAGTTGTTTTTATTGAGCTATTCTGCAATGTTTTTGAATTACCATATCCAGATATTGACAAAATAGCAATTGCTCCATATTCAGTAGTTCTCATCATATGAACATCAATATTATTACTTTCCTTTGATGTTAAATCAGAATTCAAACTTTCGCTTAATCCCATAGCACCATTTGTTTCTTCCATTTTTCTAATATTACTCATCCAATTTGTTGGAGCATCTGTCTTTTTTACGTGAGTATTTGGATTTGCTTGCAATGCTGCTTTTACTCCTCCCATTGGTAATAATGTTATACTTAATATTAAAAATAATATCATTAAATATTTTTTTCTTGTTTTTTTCATAATTTTCCTCCTTGATTTTATATATTTTTTAAATTTAATAACATTTTTGTACGCCAAAAAGATAGCAATATTATACACATTTAAAATATATAATATTCCCATCTTTTTACTATCTATTCAATTTTCTTTTTTATTTTTAGTAGACTATAGCTCTCTCTCTCTCTCTCTCTCTCTCTCTCTACAGTATCAAGAGTTGCAGCTATTTTAATATTTTTCATATATTTTTTCTCCTATTATTTGAATCTTTTTCCTTTTGAATGTTTTTTCTTTTTCTTTTCTTCTATCTCTTCATCATATTCTTCTTGTTCATCTTGATTTTCTTCATTGATATTTTCTTCTGATTCATCATTATTATATAATTCACTATAATAGTATTCTTGACCATTATTTGAATTTCTTTTTTTATTTACAATTACTATAATAATAACAACTATTATTAAAGCTAGAATTCCAATTCCCAAAATAATCATTTCTTTGGTTTTATTATCAATATTGTTGACTATTGCTTCTGTTATATTTGTCTCTTCTTTGATTTTATTTACTGTTATTTGGTATGTAGCAGTTTTATCAGTATCTTTTTCTTTGACTATTACAGTAATTATATTTTCACCATCTTTTAAATCTTCATTTCCTGTAACTTCTATTTCTGCATTTTCTTCTGTTGCTATTGTTGTTAATTCCAAACTTGTTTTATCTTCTTTTAGTTCAGCACTATATTCATATACATCTGTTTTAAATTCTGGTGTTAATTCTAATCCATCTATTTTTAAATCTTTTAATCCAAATGTTTCTTCTTCCTCTGTTGATGTTTCTTCTGGTTGTTCTTCTGTATTTTCTTCCTTATTATCTGTTGTTTCTGCTGATTTTCTTTCAATGTTAATTGTATATGTTTTTGTAGTTGTTCCATCTTCTGCTGTTACTACTACGTTTATTGCATTTGTTCCTTCTTTTAATTGTTTTACACCTGTTCCTGTTATTTTTTGTCCACTTTGACCTTTGCTTGCATATATTTCTACTGATTCTGCTTCATTTGGTACTGTTACTGAATATGAAGTTTTTGCTGCTCTAAATCCAGTAAAATCATATTGTCCTTTTATTCCTAGGTTTGCTAATGTTGCAACATTTGATTTTGTTTGTGGTTGTTGTTGTGTGGTTGAATTTGAGTTTGAGCCTGAATTTGAATTATTATTAGGATTTGTATTATTTTCTACTATTTTAGGATTAACTGTTACTGTTGATGTATTAGTTACATCATTAATTTTAAAAGACACTTTATAAGTTGTTTTTTCTGTAACTTCTGGTGCAACAAAAGTATATGTTCCTAAATTTTTTGTTCCTGCTCCCAAAGTTGCATATGCAATTTTTCCTGTTCCACTGTTTACTGCAGCAGATTCACTACTACTTGAACAACCTTTATATGTTAATCCATTATAACTTACTAATTGTAAATCATAATTTTGTAAATTTTCATTTGATACTATTGATATAGTTATTGTTTCTCCAGATTTTACTTCTGGATCATTTGATGAATAACCTGCATTCGATTTTATAGCTAATAAAATTAATGTCAACAAAAACATTTCAAAAAATATAAGAATTTTTCTTTTCATAATTACCCTACTTTCTTTTTTTAAATTTCTATATTTGCATTTCCAACACTATATTTTAGTATTAATAGTGCATCAGCGGAATTTACTTTATCATCACTATTTGCATTTGCTGCTTTTAAATTTTCATTATTTAAATTTAATGTTCCAACACTATATTTTAATATTGATAATGCATCGGCAGAATTCACATTTCCATCTCCATTACAATCACCTTTTTTTATAACAGTATATTTATCTTCTACTTTATACCCTGTTGCAACTGTATCTTGTGAACCATTTAAATAATTTCCATCTGCTTTAGTTATTTTAGCTGTTCCTCCAAAGCTTTCTAGTATATCATTTGCAATTGCATTTGGAACTACCATTATAATTTTATTTTCTTCATCTATCTTTACTTTTGAAGTATTTGTAGGTTTATTGTTATTATTATCATTATTATTTCCGCTATTTTCACTTATAGGAACTAAATACAATTTATACTCACTTTCGCTCTCATAAGTTTCTCTAGCTACATACCCTGTTGTTCCATCTGCTTTCTTTATTTTATCCCAATAAGTTCCATTAACTTTAGTTGTTGCTTTTTCCAATCTAGTTACAATTTCATCTTTATATAGCCATCCAACTGTATTATTGCCATTCACAGCATTTCTTAATCTTATTGTACTATTAACATTTACTCTTACTAAATCTGTTGTTACATTACTTGTTCCATTTGTAGATGGTCTTGCACAATCTGCTTTTGGCATATTCTCATATACTGGTATTATGAATGTATGTGCTGATGACATTGAATTTGTATTTTTATATGTATTTTTTAATGTTAATCCTTCATTTTCTGCTGCCATTAGGTTTTGCATATATTGATTTGAATATAGTCCATTTGTTGCTTCTACATCAAATTTTTGTAAATATAGGTTATTTTGTCCTTTATGTATGTATTGATTTGCTATAAAATCAATTCCACCACTTATTGATTTTTCTAAGCTTGTCCATCCATATTTTTGTGCTGTTGCTAATCCATTTAATAATATTGCTTCTGTTGAGTTTCCAGAAGCCCCTCTGTTAAATGCATTGTAATAGCCAACATACTGACCATTATAACCTTTTCCTGATGTTAAAACTGTTCCTGTTTTTCCTTGTTCTTGTATTAGTCTTGCAACTATATAGCAAGCATTTACATTGTTACTGTTCGAAGTATCTATTATTGCTTGTTCATAACCGGCTAAGAATGTTCCTGTTGTCATGTTTTTTATTGTGTTTATATCTGTTTCTGTTTTTGTTAATTCTTCAAATTGGAATATATCAGATTCGTTTATTGAATTTCTAGGATCCATCATATATTTTATTGCTTCTTCTGATGCACATCTCCAATTTCCATTGTCATATATTCTTTCTTTGCAAATTGAACAAATCCATGCTCCTTGATAATTTGCTGATTTGTATATTAGGTTTTTAGGAGATTTTCCGTGTCCTGTATATTCATTTGCTATTACTTCATTAAAATCTAACCCTGTATAAAGTATTTTAAATTTCCAATTTGGGTATTTTTTTTGTAAAGCTTGTATTTTTTCTTTTACTCCTGGATATTTTGAACTATCTATTGAATTAATATCTGTACTTGTACTTTGTGTTACTGCTAGTGATTTATTTTGAATTAATATTGATGATAATATGTATGTTATCATTGTTAAGATTATTATACTTGCTAACATCTTTTTTAGCATTTTCATCTTTATTGTTTCCTCCAATTCTTTCGTTTTTTTTATATATTTTTCCTTTTTTGATATTTTTTTACTTTTTCCGTTTTATTATATCATTGCATATTTTTTTAGTCAATAAATTTGAAAAATTGTAATATAAATGTAATGTAAAAACTTTTTATTTTTTTCATCCTACCAAGTAATATAGAACTCAAAAGACCCTTACATTAAGTAAGAG
>OJRK01000956.1_pt1 | contig 8504 bp, 5 predicted proteins | sample 1599161 | NCBI WGS metagenome assembly OJRK01 (sample SAMN03922535, study PRJEB24848) | human gut metagenome | isolation source: stool sample | host: Homo sapiens | place: Germany | collected 2010-05
CCAAAGGGGGTATTCTCTTTGGAAAGAGAATACCCCCTTTGTCTCGCGCCCCTCTGCGAATAGGGGGACAAAAAGCAGCAGCGCTTTCACGCTGCAAAAACCCACCGCGCAGTGCGCGGACAATAAGGAGTTATTATGTTAAAAAACGTCAAATGCGCCCGCTGCGTCAAGTGCGGGAAAGAATACGAGGCCACGGCGAACCTCACGAACTGCTCGTGCGGAGGTATTCTCGATATCATCTATGATTACGACTACATTAAAGAGAATCTGACAAAGGAAACGCTCAAGTCCCGCCCGAACACGATGTGGCGCTACCGCGAGCTGCTGCCGGTGGAGGAAACAACGCCCGACACGCCGCTGCGCGTGGGCTGGAGCCCGCTCTACGAAGAGCCGCGCCTTGCAAAGCAGCTTGGCCTCAAAAAGCTCTGGGTCAAGGACGACGGACAGAACCCGACGGCGTCGCTCAAGGACCGCGCGTCCGCCATGGCGGTCGCCAAGGCGGGGGAGGCGGGCGCGAAGATCATCGCCTGCTCGTCAACGGGCAACGCGGCGTCCTCCCTTGCGGGCAACGCCGCGGCCGCGGGCCTCAAGACCTTCATCTTCGTTCCCGAGCGCGCGCCCAAGGGTAAGGTCGCGCAGCTGATGACCTTCGGCGCAAACGTGATCTCCGTCAAAGGCAACTATGAAGAGACGTTCGAGCTGTCGAAAAAGGCCATCGACAAGTGGGGCTGGTACAACCGCAACGCGGCCATCAACCCGTACCTCTCCGAGGGCAAGAAGACCGTTTCGATCGAGATCGCCGAGCAGCTCGACTGGAAGATGCCGGATTATCTCGCCATCTCCGTCGGCGACGGCTGCACCATCGCAGGCGTGCGGAAGGGCCTCAAGGACCTGTACGCCATCGGCTTTATCGACAAGCTCCCGCGCCTCATTTCCGCGCAGGCCGAGGGCTGCCACCCCATCAACCGCGCCATCGCGGAGAACAAGCCCTGGGAGCCGATGGAGGAGAACACGCTAGCCGACTCCATCGCCGTCGGCGTGCCGCGCAACGCGGACAAGGCGCTCATGGCGATCCGCGAGTCGAACGGCATCGTCGTGAACGTGACGGACGAGGAGATCATGGCGGCGCAAAAGCTGCTCGGCACGACCTGCGGCGTCTTCGGCGAGCCCGCGGGCGTCACTGGCACGGCGGCAGTCAAGAAGCTCTGCGAGCAGGGCGTGCTCGGTGAGAACGACACGGTCGTCTCCGTCGTGACGGGCAACGGCCTCAAGGATGTGGCCAACGCCATCAAGTTCTGCGGCGAGCCGATGAGCCTGCCGAACGACCTTGACCTGCTGGTCGAGGAATTCGACAAGCGCGGCATCAAGACCGAAGCGTAACAGAAAAAGAAGAGCCCCGTGAATCGCATGATCCGCGGGGCTCTTTTCATACAAAATACTTTTTGAAAAATGGGATCTGGTGAAGCAGCGCTGAGACGAGGAACGACAGCGCGCCGATGATCAATGTCAGCAGGGGAACGGAGAAAAACACGTTGAGTGACAGCGTGTTGAAGTGCAGAAAAATGTCGAACGATTCGATGAACAGCGGGTGTACGAGGTACGCGCCGAAGCTCCAGCGCGACAGCGCGCGAATGCACCTGTGACACTTTTCGCTTAAGTTCGGGAAGTTCAGATGCTCTTTGGCAAAGACGAACAGCCCCACGCAGACAAACAGTACATTGAGCGAATCGTAGCCGTAGAACAGCTCTGTTGCCGCGCCCTGCAAACGTGAGGCGAACGACGTCAGCACGACCGTGAGGACGAAGCCGAGCACACCGAGCGCGTAAAGCACACGCTTTGCGGTCAAGGAAAACTCCTTGCGGACCAAATAGTAACCGAGCACAAAGTAGGGGACGAAGCCGAGCGTGAAATGATAATAGAATTTGCCCGTGAGCGCCTTGAATTCAGCGCAGTACTGCCACGAGAGAAGCGACACGGCCGACGCGATCTGCGGCAGCAGGAACGTAAAGATGAGCGTGAGCAGTAGAAAATAGCGCAGGAGCTTTTCATCCCGCACGATGGGGCGAAGAAACGGTACGATCAGATACAGTCCCACGATCATAAAGAGGAACCACATGTGATAGTGACCGTTGAGAAACTGTTGCAAAATAAGGTTCGTCGGGCATCCCTCGAAGTTCACCATGAAGACGGCGTAGAGCGCCGACCAGAAGATGAACGCTGTGACAAGGCGCGACACGTTCTTTTTCAGAATGTGCCCGATGCTCTGCGAGCCGGAGAGAAACAGCGCGCCGCTGATCATCACAAAAACCGGAACAGCCCAGCGGACGGCACTGTCGTAAAGGTTGAAGGCTTGCCAGGCTCTTGAATAGACGTCCGTATCGGCCCAGTGCTGCGCGGACAGATGCAGCACGATGACGGCGAAAGTCGCCAGAATGCGCAGTACGTCAAAATACGCGATGCGCTGCGGTTGTGTCTGTTCCATACTTAACGTTCGACCGCCTTTTCAGGATCTTCGTTCTCTGCTGGTGCGGTCTCCTCGGCAGCGGGGGAGGCAGACTCATCCGCTGCGGGCTCTGCCGCGATAGCTTCGGCTTCCTGCGCCTGCTGGGCGGCCATGGCCTCGGCGCGGCCTTCTTCGCGCGCCTGCTTTACGGCCTCCTCGCGGGTCTTTTCCGCCTTGGCGCGCTCCTTTTCGACCATGTGCTGAGCGTGCTTATTTTGCAGCTTGAACACCAGCCGCAGCACGAACACGAACACCACGATCGCAAGGCCGAGCCAGCTCCAGAACTTGAGCTCGAAGAGCGTCTTGACCGTCCAGTACTTCGCCTGCATGCCGAGGAAGCAGAACAGGATCGACACGGCCAGCGCCGCGCCGAACAGCAGCACCCACAGCACCGACTTGACGGCGCTGCGCTTACGCACACGCAGGTGCGCGATCAAAAACAGCAGACTCAGCAGAAAAAACGCAGGGAACTGCGCAAATAAAATTTCCCTCAGATCCATATCTTACCTCACAGTGCGCATTTGCCGCGCTTCAAGTATTCGCCCATCTTGCCGCCGACGACCTTGCCGCCGTCCACCTGCAGCTGACCGCGCAGGTAGACCTTCGACACGCCGCCATTCGTGCGGAAGCCCTCGAACGGCGTGTAGCCCGCCTTGGAGAGCATGTCCGCGCCGTGGAGCACGTGGCTCGCGCCGGGATCGTAGACGACGATGTCGGCGTCGCTGCCCGCAGCGATGACGCCCTTGCGGGGGTAGAGACCATAGAGCTTGGCGGGATTTTCGCTCAGTGCGCGGCAGACGCCGCCGAGCGAGAGCTTGTTTTCATTGATGGCCACAGTGTAGACGACCTCGCCACGCGTTTCGACGCCGGGAAGACCGCCGGGGATCTTCGTAAAGTCGTCGCGGCCCATGTCCTTCTGCTCGAGCGTGAACGAGCAGTGGTCGGTCGAGATGGTCTGCACCTCGCCGCGGCGCAGCGCTTTCCAGAGCGCTTCACTGTCCTCCTGCGAGCGGATGGGCGGCGCGCAGACGTAGCGCGCGGCGGAGGAAAAGTCGGGATCGTAGTAAACGCCGTCGTCGAGCGCCAAATACTGCGGGCAGGTCTCGACATACACGGTCTGTCCGCGGCGCCGCGCCGCGGCGATCTCGTCAAGAGAAGCACGGTTCGTCGTGTGGACGATGATGACGGGCGCGTCGGCCGCCTGCGCGATGCGCAGCAGACGCGAAACAGCCTCGGCCTCTAAATAGTCGGGGCGGGAGATCGGGTGCGATACGACGTCCGCGCCCAAACCGCTCGCCTTGAGTTCGGCGATGCGCGCGTCGATGACGCCCGCGTTCTCACAGTGGACGCCCGCGATGCCGCCGCGGACCTTGAGCGCTTTCAGCGCGCGGTAGACCGCGCCGTCGCCGATCATCATGGCGGGGTAGGTGAGGTACATCTTGAAAGACGTGATACCGGCGTCGAACATCGCGTCGAGCTCAGACTCGATGCTCTCGTTCCAGTCGTCGATGGTCATATGGAAGCCGTAGTCGCAGTAGCACTTGCCATCGGCCTTTTTATGCCAGAGATCAAGGCCATAGGCAAGGGATTCCCCTTTATTGGGGCAGGCAAAGTCAATGACCGTCGTCGTGCCGCCGCGGATGGCGCTTTTGCTGCCGCTTTCAAAGTCGTCGGCCGTCGTGGTGTTGCACACATCGAGATCGAAGTGCGTGTGCGCGTCGATAAAGCCGGGGAAGAGCATGCAGCCCGTCACGTCGACGACCTCGCTCTGCGCGGCGAGCTCGGGCGGGATGTGGCCAAGCATTTCGACCTTTTCCCCGTCGATGAGCACGTCGGCGCGGCGGCAGCCGCGGCCGCTGACAACATAGCCGCCTCGAAGCAGTGTTTTCATGGAAGAACCCTCCTTTGAAAAAATACCGTTCCAAATTAGCAAAAGCATAGCATACTTTTTACCCAATTTCCATAGAGTTTGGAAAAAATGTGAGAAGCGCCAAGATTTTTGCCGCAAATTCGGAACAATGCCGTATTGAGAAAGTAGCAGACATACGATACAATAAAATCATACCACATTCCGCTTTTATTTGTACAAAAAGCGAACTTTTGGCGCGCAGACCAACTGAGAGATGTGAAAAGAAGCTGTGTGTCACGAAGAGCGGACAGAGAAAAAGCGGAGTGAAAAAATTGAGGAGGAAAACACTATGCGCAAGTTCCTATCCGTCCTGCTCGCAATGGCGATGGTTCTCAGCCTGACTGTGACCAGCTTTGCGGCGGACACCGCCGCTGATGCGAAAGCCGAGATGGCGGGCAAGACTGTCATTCTGCATACGAATGACGTGCACGGTGCGGTCGAGGGCTATGCCTACATCGCACAGCTCAAGGCCGACTATGAGGCCAAGGGCGCCGAGGTCATCCTCGTCGACGCCGGCGACTTCAGCCAGGGCACGACCTATGTCAGCTCCACCAAGGGCGCTGATGCGGTCACGATGATGAATGCCGCCGGCTACGATGTCGTCACCCTCGGCAACCACGAGTTCGACTACGGCTATGCCCAGCTCAAGGAAAACATGAGCAAGGCCAAGTTCAAGGTCGTCTGCGCGGACGTCTTCAATGAGGACGGCACCCCCATCTTCGATGCGAGCTACACCTACACCACCAAGTCCGGTGTGAAGGTCGGCTTCTTCGGCATGGAGACCCCCGAGACCCAGACCAAGGCCAACCCCGCGCTCATCAAGGGCCTGACCTTTGCGACCGGTGACGCCTTCACCAAGGCGGCCGCCGATCAGGTCGCGGCGCTCAAGGATGCAGACGTTGTCATCTGCCTTGCGCACCTTGGTGTTGACGGTGAGTCCAAGCCCTACCGCTCCGCCGATCTGTATGCTGCCGTCAAGGGCATCGACTTCATCGTCGACGGTCACTCCCACACCGTGATGACCAAGGGCGAGAAGGGCGAGCCCATCCAGTCCACCGGTACCGCATTTGCCAACATCGGCGTGATCGTCATCGATGACGCCAGCAAGAAGATCGAGAGCAACTCCCTTTACGAGATCAAGGAAGACACCGCCAAGGACGCGACCGTTGCCGCCGCCGCGAAGACGATCGTTGACCGCGTCGACAAGGAATACGGCGTTGTGTTCGCCAAGAGCGAGGTCACGCTCAACGGCGCGAAGGCCCCCAACGGCAACCGCGACAGCGAGACCAACAACGGCGATCTCATCACCGATGCAATGCTCTGGAAGGTCATGCAGAACAAGGAAGGCCTGACCGTCGATGCTGACCATGTGGTCGCCATCACCAACGGCGGCGGCATCCGCGCTGCCATCAAGCCGGGTGATGTCACCAAGAAGGACATCAACACCGTTCTACCGTTTGGCAACACGGTCGCAGTCATCTATGTCACCGGCGCAGAGCTTCTTGAAGCGCTCGAGGCTTCCACCTACAGCCTGCCCGTCGGCGGCTTCCCGCAGGTTGCCGGCATCAACTTCACCCTCTCCACGGCTGTCGCTTATGATGCCAATGCTGAGACCTATCCTGCTTCCACCTACTATGGTCCCAAGAGCATCAACCGCGTGGTCATCAACAGCATCAACGGCAAGGAGTTCAAGGCGGACGATACCTATGCGGTCGTTACCAATAACTTTGTTGCCGGCGGCGGCGACACCTACTATGCCTTCGCTGCTGCTTCCGCACAGTTCGATACCGGTATCCCTCTGGACGAGGCTGTGATGGAGTACGTCACCACCGAGCTCAAGGGCGTGATCGGTGCGCAGTATGCCGCGCCTCAGGGCCGTATCCTGCTGAACCCGTTCAAGGATGTCAAGGTTTCCTCCTGGTTCGGCAAGTATGTCATCGACCTTTACAATGACGGCATCATCAACGGCACCTCCGCCACCACCTATGCGCCCAACGACACCCTGACCTGGGCTGCCGCGCTCAAGCTCCTGCTTGTCAGCAACGGCGATCTCAAGGCTGCGGACGCCACCGGCGCCGACTGGAGCAAGAACGTCATCGCCAAGGCTGCGGAGCTGGGTCTTGTTGCCGCCGATCTTGACGGTGCGAAGGCCATCTCCCGTCTCGAGTTCTGCCAGGTCGCTGCCAAGCTCAACAAGCTTGCCGAGTCCAAGACCGAGAGCAAGTTCACTGACTGCACCGACGGTTACGTGATGGCGCTCGTCGATGCGAAGGTTATCAACGGCATGACCGAGACCACCTTCGAGCCCGATGCCTCTCTGACCCGCGCGCAGATCGCCAAGATCATCTATCAGCTGAACCTGATCGAGAAGTAAGGCGAAGCATAATACAACGAAAAGAGCGCTGCTTTAAGCAGCGCTCTTTTTTGCTTCCAACAGGGAAGAGGGAGCCGGGGCATCGCCCCGGCTCCCTCGTTTTTCGCTTTGCTTACAGGTAGAGATAGCTGTACTTATCGCGCACGGTGAGGATCAACGCCTCGAGCTCGACGGGGAGATCGTTGTCGCAGGAGGCCAAGTCGTATTCCTTCACGCCGTCCTCGTAGCGCAGGCGGACCATATCGTCGTCCTCGAAGAGCACGCCGTAGTTCTCGCTCTCGTCCATGTCCTCCTTCGTCTGGAAGAGGGTGAATTTGTCGTGGCAGGGTTCGCTTGCGTAGGGGCAGAACTGCGTGCAGTTGCCGCATTCGTTGCACATCTTGTCGACATGGATGATCTCGTGCGAGCCGTCGGCCATCTTGATGACGACATTCGCGCGGTTCGGGCAGGAATCGACGCAGTTTTCACACACGGTGGAGCACTGTAAGCAGCGCTCGCCGTCGCAGACACACTTACTGGCCATCGAGAGGATACCCTTCTTGGCCTGCGCGTCGAACTCGGTCACATCGGCCTCGGCAGGGATGTCGTAGATGTGCGGGTGACCGACGACGATCTCGGCAAAGCGTGCGGCGTCGGCAATGCCCTCGACCACGGTGGCGGGGCCGCGGTGCGCGTCGCCCGCGCAGTACACGCCGGGGATGTTCGTCTCGAACGCGGGACCCTTGCGCTCCATCTCAATGCCATTCGCGGCCATGAGATCGGCGTCGACCTGTTCGCCGACGGCGGAGATGACCATGTCGCAGGGGATGGTGAACTGCTCGCCGGATTTGACGGGGCTGCGGCGGCCGCTCTCATCCGGCTCGCCGAGGATCATCTTATCGCACAGAAGCTTGCCACGGCTCTGCTTGACGGGCGCGGCCAGCTCGACGAATTCGACGCCCTCGTCGATGGCGAGCTGTAACTCGTGCTCGTCGGCGGGCATGAATTTCTTCGTGCGGCGGTAGAGGATGGTCGCATGCGCGCCCATTCTCTTGGCAACGCGCGCGGCGTCCATGGCGGTGTTGCCCGCGCCGACAACGACGATGTTGCCGCTCAGGCAGGGCTTGACCTGCTTTTTCATGCGCTTCATCCACTCGATGACGCCCTGCACGTTGCCTTCAATGTCGAGCTTGCCGGGCTTCCACGCGCCGGTGGCCATCAGGATGTGCGTGTAGCCCATCTTCTTGAGCTGTTCGACGGACGGAGCAGGCTTGCCGAGCTTGACCTCGACGCCGTAGCGCTCCATGAGCGCGACGTCCTTGTCGATGGCCTCGTCGCTGATGCGGAAGGCGGGGATGACGTAGCGCGGCACGCCGCCGAGTTTGCGCTCGCGCTCAAAGATCGTGGTGGGAACACCCTCGCGGCCAAGGAAGTACGCCGCGGCGATACCGGTCGGGCCGCCGCCGACGATGGCAACCTTTTTATCCTCGACCGGCTCAGGCATACGGAGGGAGGCCATCAAGGTGTTGTAGCCCTTTTCCGCGGCAAGAAGCTTCGTCTCGCGGATGTGGACGGATTCCTCATAGAAGTTGCGCGAGCACTTGCCCTGGCAGCGGTGCGCGCAGATGGTGCCGGTGATAAACGGCAGGGCGTTCTTCTCGGTGATGAGCTTCAGTGCTGGGCCGTAGAGCTGTCTCTTATACACATCTCCGAGCCCACGAGACCAGAGAGGATCTCGT
>OJRK01000966.1_pt1 | contig 8454 bp, 8 predicted proteins | sample 1599161 | NCBI WGS metagenome assembly OJRK01 (sample SAMN03922535, study PRJEB24848) | human gut metagenome | isolation source: stool sample | host: Homo sapiens | place: Germany | collected 2010-05
CGCAGCCGCCGAGAGCGCCGCGGCTCACCCGCACCAAATTGCCGGCGGAGAGCTTGCGCAGGATCTGGTAGGCAAACTGATTGGGGATCAGTTCCGTTTCCGACATCTCCGCCACCGAATGCTTCTCCCCGTCCAGCAGCACCCGCAAAATGCGCAGCGCGTAGTCCGTCTCTTTGGTGATGATCATGCTCCACATCCTCTTTTCGCTTGCTTGTTAATACCATCATATCAATCTCGATAAATTTTGTCAAGATTATTTCAAAAAAAATATCGCTTTCATACAGACCGCCCCAGCCCGGGTCAGCTTCGCTTTCCATTCAGCGAAAAGCCATGTTCCTTTCTAATTATAGAAACCAAAAAACTGTGCCGTGGCAGCCCGCCGAAAGTAGAAAAGACTATGACTGAAAACCAGAAAGCGGAGAAATCGGTTGGGGCTCACAGGGGTCACCCACCCAAGGCGGATGCGGCGATCCCTGACAAGCCTAAGCCGTCCAGCCGAAACAAGCAATAAAGTGCGTGCTTTTCATGTTATATTCGACGAATTAAGTTAATGTGCACTGAATAAAAGAAAAAGCCTTATATTTCAATCCATAGAGGCCAATCTGTGGTATAATTGGAGCAAGAGAACTGGCAAAAATCCAGCAAAAACCTTGTACCTGGAGGGCAACTATGTATCGTTACAGCAATGGCCAGATCAGCTTGGCGGATTAATCGAGTATCTAAATTTTCCCCCTGCTGCGGGGCTGGTTTTTTGAGCCTTGCTACAAGCTCAATGCTCGTTTAATGCTCAAAAACAGTAGAATTTCATCTGCACACGAAAGATAGATGAATAGCTGAACAACAAAATGTAACTTTTGTGACCTACGACACCAGTCTCAAGCGGTCTAACTAATGTCCACTGAACAAGTGCCCAATTTTTGTTCTGAGCCAGAATCTCCAGAAGATATGCGAGCATTCTCAAAAGAGCACGCTGGATCTTGCGGAGATTCAGCACCAGAACGGACATGGCGATCACATGAGCCGCGGTCTCCCGCAGCTTCGCGGCGACCAGCAAATAATATTGCTCGTTTACCGCCGGATCCATTTCAGAAGCTGAATCACCAGCATAGAGCCAAACGCCAGTCCTACAATGGCACCCACCATCCCAATGGACAGGGAGGCCACGGCGAACAGCGGTTCCAGCGCAGGAACCAGCAGCACCAGCCCCAGCAGCAGAGCGCCGATGGTAAAGGCCCCTAACAGGGCACGGTTGTTCCAGAAGTGCCGGGTAAGCAGCACCGGATGCTGGGATTTGCAGCTAAATCCGTGGAACAGTCGGCTCAGGCACAGGGTGGAGAAGGCCATGGTCTGTCCAGCAGCGGCACCGCCGGCGTTCAGCCCCAGATAGAAGGCCGTGACGGTGGCGGCGGCGATGACCAGTCCCTCGACGCCCACGCTATAAAGGAAGGGCTTTGTCAGGATGCCTTCGTTCCGGGGCCGGGGCTTTTCCGACATGACCTCGTTGGTGTGTGGCTCCATGCCAAGGGCGATGGCGGGTAGGGAGTCCGTCAGCAGGTTGATGAACAGCAGGTGCACTGCCGCGAAGGGCACGGGCAGTCCCATCAGAGAGGCGTAGAGCACCGTCAAAATGCCCGCCGTATTGCCGGAGAGCAGAAATTGAATGGCCCGCTTGATGTTGGCATACACGTTCCGACCGTTTTTTACAGCCTTCACAATGGTGGCGAAGTTGTCGTCCGTCAGCACCATACCGGCGGCATCCTTGGCCACCTCCGTTCCCGTGATGCCCATAGCCACGCCGATGTCCGCCTGCTTCAGGGCGGGAGCGTCATTGACGCCGTCGCCGGTCATGGCTACCAGATTGCCCCGCTGCTGCCACGCCCGGACGATGCGGATCTTATGCTCCGGGGACACACGGGCGTAGACGCTGACCTTCGGCACAAACTCCTGCAATTCCTCGTCGCTCATGCCGTCGATGACCGCGCCCTCCACGGCCTCTGTGCCGTCCCGCAAAATGCCGATCTCACGGGCAATGGCCGCCGCCGTGATTTTGTGGTCGCCGGTGATCATAATAGGACGGATACCGGCTGTCTCTTATACACATCTGACGCTGCCGACGACTCCTTACGCGGATGCACTCCGCCACCGCCGCCTTGGATTCCTCACGGGGCGGGTCCATCATGGCGATGAGGCCGAGGAAAGTCAGGCTGTTTTCATCCGCCAGAGTGATGGCCGGGCCGTCCACGCTGCGGCAGGCGAAGGCCAGCACCCGCAGGCCCTCGTTGGAAAACTGTTCGTTGACCTGTTCGATCAGCGCCCGTTCCTCCGGCGTCACCACGCAGCGGTCCAGCAGCACATCCGTCGCGCCCTTGGTGACCAGCATCAGGCCACCCGCCAGCTTGTGGACCGTGGACATCATTTTCCGGTCGGAATCGAAGGGGATCTCTGTCAGACGGGGCCAGCGGTTCCGGACGAGATCCTCGTCAAAGCCGTTGGTCTCCCCCAGCCGCACCAGTGCCGTTTCCGTGGGGTCGCCGATCTCCGTATCCCCGCTGATGACCGCATCGCTGCACAGCAGAGCCGTCCGCAGCAACGGCTCCTGTAACGGGTCCCGGAAGTCCGCGTCCTTGGCGTCGATCACCTCGCCTCCGGTGTAGAGCTTGCGCACCGTCATACGGTTCTGGGTCAGCGTACCCGTCTTATCCGAGCAGATGACCGACACGCTGCCAAGCCCCTCCACCGCCTGCAAATGGCGGATGATGGCGTTTTCCTTGGCCATTTTCCGGGTGCCGAAGGACAGCACGATGGTCACGATGGAGCTGAGGGCCTCCGGGATAGCGGCCACCGCCAGCGCCACGGCGAAGAGAACGGCGTTCATCACGTTTTCGTGCCGCCACAGCACACTGACGCCAAACAGCACTGCGCAGATCACCAGAATGATGATTGACAGCTTTCTGCCGAACTGATCCAGACTGACCTGAAGCGGCGTTTTCCGCTCCTCCGTGTTTTTCAGAAGCTGGGCGATCTTGCCCATTTCCGTGTCCATGCCGGTGGCCGTCACAAGAAAGCGGCCCCGCCCATAGGTGACGAAGCTGCCGGAGAACACCATGTTCTTCCTGTCGCCCAAGGCCGTTTCCCCACTGAGCGGCTCCGTATCCTTTTCCACCGGCAGGCTTTCGCCGGTGAGGGCACTCTCCGCGCACTTCAGGCTGGCACATTCCAACAGGCGTCCGTCGGCACAGACGGAATCTCCCGCCTCCAATATGACCACATCACCGGGAACCACCTCTCGACCGGGGATCTGTACGATCTGACCGTCCCGCAGCACCTTGGCGGTGGGAGCGGACATCTGCTTCAGGCTGTCCAGCGATGCGGAGGCCTTGACGGTCTGAACGGTGCCCAGAATTGCGTTCATGGTGATGACCGCCAGAATGACGATCATGCTCTCCACGTCCCCCATGCAGGCGGAGATGACGGCGGCCAGGATGAGGATCAACACCAGAAAATCCGCAAACTGCCCCAGAAAGATCTGCAAAACACTCTTTTGCTTGCCGGCGTGCAGTTCATTGGCTCCGTATTTTGCCAGACGATCCGCCGCATCCTCCTGCGATAGGCCGGTCTCCCGGCAATCCAGTTTCTGGAACAACTCCACGCGGGACTGTTCCCAAATGTTCTTTTCCTGCTTCATGTACTGTGTCTCCTTTCGGCGGACGCAAAAAAGGCGAGCCCTTTTGCGTCAATGCCTTCACATTGATACAAAAGTCTCGCCATTTCAATCCGCAGCGGAGCCAAACGACCCGTACTGACGCCAACGGATACACAAAGCTGTGCAAGCTACTCCCTTTGAACGAAGGATACACCATCCTTTTCACATTGTCAAGAAGGACGCCTGCTAAAGGAACATTGTCAAGAAGGACGCCTGCTAAAGGACGCTAAGAATTGTACCTGTACAGATTCTTACAGGTGGAAGTATTTTCCAGCTTTTGATTTTCTCCCAGCATCAGCAAGGTCAGACTTCCGTCCAGCATGGTTTCCGGTGAGATGTTTACATCGGTTTTGCCATGCACACCTCCTTGAACGGATGGTACTCTCAATTTCCCGTACAGTATAGCACGGTGTTGGCGATATGCCTGCACAGCCGTAAAATTTATTTCATATAATATAATGTCCACTGAACAAGTGCCCAATTTTTGTTCTGAGCGAGAATCTCCAGAAGATATGCGAGCATTCTCAAAAGAGCGCGCTGAATCTTGCGGAGATTCAGTACCAGAACGGACATGGCGATCACATGGGCCGCAGTCTCCCGCAGCTTTGCGGTGACCAGCCCCATGCCACATTTACGCTTCGCCAGACTGAATCTGCGCTCCACTTCCACGCGCTCGCACTCATCCCGATAGTCCTGAGCCTTGTCTCTGGTTTCACCTTTCTTAGGGCTCCCCAGAGCCGGACCGGAAAGACGGATCCCGTGCGCCCTGCAATAGCTGAGATTCTCTCGGTTTCGGTAGATTTTGTCCGCCAGGATCCGGCTGGGGTAATGCCCCTCTCGCGCTCGGAATCGCTCTGTCATTTCCTACAGATTTCCCACCTCATTGTAGGCGTCAAAAGAACAGCACTCCAGCCGCGTCCATCCGTCAACGACACTGATGTCTAGTTTCGCGCCAAACTCCACCGGCTTTCCCGCTTTTCCCCGCACAATGGGCCGAACGAAGGGCTGGCTCACGCTGACGATCCGGTCAGGTACGCTGTGGGTACGGTTATCGTACATGTACTTCTGCTGCTCATAGACGGTGCGGATCGTGTCCAAACGCTCCGCCTGGCGAGGGGGCAGATTTTTTCCGAGGGACAGTTTGCCATCGATGGCATCCAGGTCGCGCCGGAGGTAAGCCAGCTGCTTTCCAATGGCTTTGCGGGTCATTTTCGCGGTATGTTTACGGCATCTTGTGTATTTCAGGTAATCTTTCCGGGCGCGTTTGCGGTAGGTTCGAGGCTTCTTTCCGCCCGCGGGATCGTGAAGAGCGTCCAAAAGCTTTTCAGCGTTCTCCCTGGCCTCGTTGAGCAGGGAAACATCCTGAGGATAACGGATATTGGACGGCGCGCAGGTGGCGTCCACGATCATAGTGCCGCTGTTTCCGCCAGTTCCCGGCTGGCCGTCAGAATCATCATCGCCATCCCTGGATTCGGCTTCTTTGATCTGACGCTCCTTTGCGTCCCGCACGATTCATTGATCTCACCCAGCACTTCCGGGGTCAGGCGCTTGCGGAAATACACCATCAAAGACGGGTCAAAGGGCAGCTTTTCGTCATCATAGCCAGGATATCCGCAGAAATACTGAAGATATGGGTTCTCTTGGATCATAAGGGCAGTTTCTTCATCTGAGAAACCATACTTCGCCCGAATGATGCAGGCCCCCAAGGCCAGACGCAGCGGCTTGGCCACATTGCCTTTCCGGTTTGTGAATAGGGCGGCGTAGCGCTTCTCGATCTCCGGCCAGGGGGATCGTCTGGGCTTTCTTTACCCAACGGTTGCTTTCCTTCAGCTTCATGCCCACCGGCTGTTTGAAATCCGCCAGGCTGATCTGGCCATTGCTGTAACGATACATATGCTCCAATTATACCGCAGATTGGCCTCTATGGGTTGAAATATAAGGCTTTTTCTTTTATTCAGTGCATATTAAGTTAGGATGTGCAGTAAATGCTCCATTTTGCTGTCCCATTCTCTGCTGGAATCGGCGCACTCTTTCAGTTCAGTTTCGACTTCAGCATTTATCGGCAAGTTTTTCTTATAGCGGATGGTATGCTCAAGGCTTGCCCAGAAGTCCATAGCGATTGTACGGAGTTGTATCTCCACCGGCACATGGATCTCTTTTTCCGCAAAGAATACCGGCAGCCGGATCGTCAGGTGCAGACTGCGGTAGCCGTTGGGCTTTGGGTTGGAAATGTAGTCCTTCTCTGTGACTATCTCAATATCAGACTGATCTTTTAAGCACTTTGCCAAAAAGAACACATCCTCCTCGAAAGAGCAGATCACACGCACACCGGCAACATCCATGATATTTGCCTGCATGGTCGGAAAATCCAGAGGAAGTCCGCGCTTGTGCATCTTATTCATAATGCTGGACGGCGACTTCAAGCGGCTTTTCATACTTTCTATCGGATTGCGATCATGCTGCAATGAAAACTCTTCGTTCAGAATTTCCAACCTGCTTTCAAGCGCTTTCAGTGCGCAGCGGTATTGCAGCATGACTTCCTGATGCCTGCGATTTTCACTTAAAAGGCGTTGGCATTGCAGATCATCCAAGCCTTTATCTGCCGCAACCGTCAAGCCAAATAGATTTTCACTCATAGCTTCTCCATCCCGCAGGGATAGGCGCTCCGCGCTGTCTGCTGTTCTTTTGTTACGACCTGATAAAAGCTGTATCCACCGGAGAGATGGGCACAAGAAAAGCCGTACTGCGTCAAAAGGCGGCAGGCCAGATAACTGCGAAGCCCTGTCTGGCAATTCACATAGACAGGCTTGTCCCGCTCTAACTCGTCCAAGTGCTCACGCAGATCGTCCAGTGGAATATTGCGGAATCCATTCAAGTGCCCACGCCGATATTCGCCTTCCGTACGGACGTCCAGCAGCGTCGCACTGCCATCGCAGGGCAAGTCCTCAACATCATTCCAATGGAACTGCCGCACTTTCCCGCTCTCCAAATCCTCGATCATAAAGCCTGCCATATTGACCGGATCCTTGGCAGAGGAATAGGGCGGCGCATAGGCGAGGTCCAGCTCTGTCAGCTCCAGCGCCGTCATACCGGCGCGGATGGCCGTTGCCAGTACATCAATGCGCTTGTCCACACCGTCGCCGCCAACGATCTGCGCACCCAGCAGCCGCAGGCTTTCTTTTTCATACAGTACCTTCATTGTCATAGACCGTGCGCCGGGATAATAGGCAGCGTGGGATGCCGGGAAAAGTACGACTTTGTCGTAAGCAATCCCTGCTGCCTGCGCTGCCTTCTCATTGATCCCCGTAGAGGCCGCTGTCAAGCCAAACAGCTTCAGAACAGATGAGCCCTGAGAGCCGTGAAAGCGGCTGTTTCCGCCGCAGATATTGTCAGCGGCAATGCGTCCCTGCTTGTTGGCAGGCCCTGCCAACGAGATCAACGCTTTCTGCCCGGTCACGAAATGGCTGACCTCTACGGCATCGCCCACAGCATAGACTGTCTCTTATACACATCTCCGAGCCCACGAGACCAGAGGTCCGGCACGGAAGTTTCCATCCGCTCGTTGACAGCGATGCTGCCACGAATACCAAGCCTGAGTCCGGCATCTTTTGCCAAATGCGTATCCGGGGTAACACCGATGGCCAGCAGCACCATATCCGAATGCAGTGGCTCACTACCCTCCAACAGGGTCAGCACGGAATCTCCGTCCTGTCGGAATCCGGTGACGGTTTCACCCAACCGCAGAGCCACGCCGTGTCTGCGCATTTCCGCATGGACAAAGCTCGCCATATCCGCATCCAGTGGCGCTAATAGCTGCTTGGGACGCTGAACGATGGTAACCGAAACGCCTATCTCCACAAGGTTTTCCGCCATTTCCAGACCGATAAAGCCGCCGCCAGCCAAAACAGCGGTTTTCGGCTTCTGATCCTCTACAAAGCGCCGAATGCGGAGGGTGTCTTCCACGGTGCGCAGGGTAAAGACCCGCTCGCTGCTGATGCCGGAAAGCGCAGGAACCGTCGGCTTTGCGCCGGGTGCGAGGATCAGCTTGTCGTAGGTTTCCGTATAGACCTTACCGCTGTCCAGCACGTGAACGGTGACGGTTTTCTCTGCGGGATTGATCGCAGTTACTTCCTGCCGTACCCGCACGTCAATGCGAAAACGATCCCAGAAGCTCTCCGGAGTTTGCAGTGCCAGTTCTTTCTGCTCTTTGATCACACCGCCCACATAATACGGCAGACCGCAGTTGGCATAGGACACATAGCCGCTGCGCTCGATCATGATGATCTGCGCGTGTTCATCCAAACGGCGGATGCGGGCAGCGGCAGAAGCACCGCCCGCCACACCGCCTACGATCACAACTTTCATCTTGCGCCCTCCACCATTGCGGCGATCTCCGCCTTGGACCGGTAGCCCACGGATTTGGCAATAACCCACCGACTTGGCGACGGCTTTTCCGTCCTTGAATACGACCAGCATCGGGATGCTGGAGACCTGAAAGCGCATGGCCAGCTCCATCTGCTCGTCCACATTGATCTTGCCCACCTTGAGGGCGTCGGCGTTTTCCTCAGCGATCTCGTGGAGCACGGGAGCGAGCATTTTGCATGGTCCGCACCAGTCCGCGTAGAAATCCAGCAGGACGGGCTTGTCGGAACGCAGCACCTCGTTTTCAAAATTCGCAGCAGTAATTTTCAGTTCAGCCATGAGAAAGGCCTGTCTCTTATACACATCTCCGAGCCCACGAGACCAGAGAG
>OJRK01000977.1_pt1 | contig 8414 bp, 7 predicted proteins | sample 1599161 | NCBI WGS metagenome assembly OJRK01 (sample SAMN03922535, study PRJEB24848) | human gut metagenome | isolation source: stool sample | host: Homo sapiens | place: Germany | collected 2010-05
CTACACGTAAGGAGTCGTCGGCAGCGTCAGATGTGTATAAGAGACAGGCATATTGTTGTTGCTTGATGAATATTCCCCATTTAAAGACACCCTTTACAATAGCATTATCAAGCATTTGTCTTCCCGTTATAAGGTCGATTTATGGTTTCACCAATATAACGAGAGCCTGTTCAATGCTATTCTTCGTGAATCCTTGGGGCGGTATAATAAATACGTTGTTATGAACTTCGATAACGAAAAGTTCTCTCCTAATCTTTATAAAATAGACTCTTCCAAACTCTTATTGCTCGACTTCGGCAAGTTCGACAAGAAAGATTATTCTTATATATGTCAGGATTTCGATGATTCTTTTTATCAGGCATTATTGCAACTGGCCGATCGGTTGCGGCACTATAAAAGGCTCGTTTTGTTGTTTGTGAAAGGGACAAAGCACCCCCGGAGCACTTGTGACAGTTTCCGGAAGTTTTGTGCCGACCGGGAATTCATGTGCGAAGTGAGGGAGGATGTGGAAGGAATGAAAGTGCGCGAAGGCGAGGTTTATATCGCTATCCGACAGGTCGATGTGGTACATATCATCAAACAAAGCCGGATAGAAGGTTTGGTTTGCGGAACTGATTTCGGCTTGTTGGCCTATAATGAAACTCCTGCTTATGAAGTGATAGACAGGGGAATAACTACGCTGAGTATCGATTGGGAAAAGATGGGGACATTGACAGCCGATTTTATCCTTACTGGCAAGCAGATACATACGTATTTGCCTACCGAGATACGTTTAAGAGGATCTTTATAGGATTTTTTATTCCTATGTTTCAGCACAGTTCAGTACAGATGGAAATGTTTTACTTATTTAAATCATAAGAATATGAAAAAGTATCCGAAAATTGGAATTCGCCCTACCATTGATGGTCGTCAGGGTGGTGTTCGTGAAAGTCTTGAAGAAAAGACAATGAATCTGGCTAAAGCCGTAGCCGAATTGATCTCTACAAATTTAAGAAACGGAGACGGTACTCCGGTAGAGTGTGTGATAGCCGACGGTACGATCGGACGTGTGGCCGAAAGTGCTGCATGTGCCGAGAAATTCGAACGTGAAGGGGTGGGGGCAACCATTACCGTGACATCCTGCTGGTGTTATGGAGCCGAAACAATGGATATGAACCCGTATTACCCGAAGGCGGTTTGGGGATTTAACGGAACCGAACGTCCGGGAGCCGTTTATTTGGCAGCCGTATTGGCAGGACATGCACAGAAGGGCCTGCCGGCTTTTGGTATTTACGGACACGATGTACAGGATCTGAATGATAATTCCATTCCTGCCGATGTAGCCGAAAAGATATTGCGTTTTGCCCGTGCTGCCCAGGCGGTAGCTACTATGAGAGGAAAATCTTATCTTTCTATGGGTAGTGTTTCCATGGGTATTGCCGGTTCTATCGTTAATCCGGATTTCTTCCAGGAATATCTCGGTATGCGAAATGAGTCTGTCGACCTCACAGAAATCATCCGTCGCATGACAGAGGGTATTTATGATAAAGAAGAGTTCGCCAAAGCAATGGCCTGGACCGAAAAGTATTGTAAGAAGAACGAAGGAAAAGACTTCAACCTTCCGGAGAAAACAAAAACCCGTGAGCAGAAAGACGAAGACTGGGAATTCATTGTCAAGATGACTATTATCATGCGCGATTTGATGCAGGGAAATCCGAAACTGCGTGAGATGGGCTTCAAAGAAGAGGCTTTAGGGCACAATGCCATCGCTGCCGGATTCCAGGGGCAACGCCAATGGACCGACTTTTATCCTAACGGGGATTATTCGGAAGCCTTATTGAATACCTCTTTTGACTGGAACGGTATTCGTGAAGCTTATGTGGTAGCTACCGAAAATGATGCCTGTAACGGCGTAGCGATGCTCTTCGGGCATCTGTTGACAAACCGTGCGCAGATATTCTCGGACGTGCGTACCTATTGGAGCCCCGAAGCGGTAAAACGCGTGACAGGAAAAGAACTTACCGGCATGGCTGCCAATGGTATTATTCACTTGATCAATTCCGGTGCTACAACGCTCGACGGAACCGGTCAGCAAATCGATGAGAAAGGTGAACCGGCGATGAAACCTTGCTGGGAGATCACGGAAAAAGAGATGGAGAAATGTCTGGAAGCTACTACCTGGTATCCTGCTAACCGTGATTATTTCCGTGGCGGCGGCTTCTCTTCCAATTTCTTATCCAAAGGAGGCATGCCTGTTACGATGACACGTCTGAACTTGATTAAAGGATTAGGCCCGGTACTCCAGATTGCCGAGGGATGGACGGTAGAGATCGATCCGGAAGTTCACCGTTTGCTGGATGAACGTACGGACCGTACATGGCCGACCACTTGGTTTGTACCTCGTTTGTGTGACAAACCTGCATTCAAAGATGTTTATTCGGTAATGAACAATTGGGGGGCCAATCATGGTGCTATCAGTTATGGGCATATCGGACAGGATCTGATCACATTAGCTTCTATGTTGCGTATTCCTGTATGTATGCACAATGTCGAAGAAGACGCTATCTTCCGTCCGGCCGCATGGAATGCTTTCGGTATGGAGAAAGAAGGAGCGGATTACAGAGCATGTGCTGTTTATGGTCCTATTTATAAATAATGGAATAAAATGATTAATCGATTTATATTAAACGAAGTTTCATACTTCGGACCGGGAGCACGGGAAGTGCTCCCGAAAGAGATCGCCCGTTTGGGGCTGCATAAGGCTCTGGTCGTTACGGATAAGGATCTTATTAAATTCGGGGTAGCCGATAAAGTGTTGAAAGTACTTGAAACAGCTTCTGTTCCATACGAGGTTTTCAGTGATGTCAAACCGAATCCTACCGTAGCTAATGTCAAGGCCGGTCTGCAGGCTTTTGCAGCTTCGGGTGCCGATTTTATTCTTGCAATCGGTGGCGGTTCATCGATCGATACTTCCAAGGCGATCGGTATTATAACCAATAATCCGGAATTCAGTGATGTAGTATCTCTGGAAGGGGTGGCAGATACGAAAAACAAATCTGTTCCCATTATTGCTTTGCCTACTACGGCGGGTACGGCGGCCGAGGTTACTATTAATTATGTGATTACCGATGAAGCCAATGAAAAGAAAATGGTTTGCGTAGATCCCAATGACATTCCCGTAGTTGCCGTTGTAGATGCCGAATTGATGTATACCCTTCCCAAAGGGCTGACAGCTTCTACCGGATTGGATGCTTTGACGCATGCCATTGAAGGACTTATAACGAAAGGTGCCTGGGAGATGAGCGATATGTTCGAGATAAAAGCGATCGAAATGATTGCCCGTTATCTTGAGACGGCTGTCAATGAGCCATCCAATGCCGAAGCCCGTAATGGTATGGCGGTTGCCCAGTACATTGCCGGTATGGCGTTTTCTAATGTAGGTTTGGGAGTTGTGCATGGCATGGCACATCCGTTGGGAGCTATTTTCGATATACCTCACGGTGTAGCAAATGCCTTGCTGTTGCCTATTGTGATGGAGTTCAATGCTCCTGCGGCACTCGATAAATATGTAGAGATAGCCAAGGCTATGAATGTATATACGCCGGATATGACTCGTGAAGAAGCCGCTGCTGCGGCGGTCAAGGCAGTCCGGGAACTTTCTGTCCGTGTAGGGATCCCGCAGCATTTATCCGAATTGGGAATAAAAGAAGAAGATCTGGATAAGTTGGCTGCGGCGGCGTTTGCCGATGTATGTACCCCGGGAAATCCCCGTGAAGTGAGCAAAGAAATAATACTTGAACTTTATAAAAAAGCATTGTAGTCATTATGATAACGAATGAACAGATAGAACAGTTTATAGCCCAGGCTCATCGTGTAGGCGATGCCGGACTTACTATTTGCAGTAGCGGTAATATCTCCTGGCGTATAGGGGATGAAGTGCTGATTTCCGGTACAGGCTCTTGGGTGCCTTCTCTGCCCAAAGAAAAGGTCTCCATCTGTAAACTCTCGACGGGAGAAGTGCTGAATGGTGTGAAGCCGTCTATGGAGAGCGGTTTCCATTTCGGTGTTCTCCGTGAGCGTCCCGATGTGAATGTGGTGCTTCATTTCCAGTCTCATTATGCTACTGCGGTGGCTTGTATGAAGAATCGTCCCACTAATCTGAATGTAACGGCCGAAATACCTTGTCATGTAGGCAGCGAAGTGCCGGTAGTTCCTTATTATCGTCCCGGTTCGAAAGAATTGGCACAAGGGGTGATCGACGGATTGAAAGACCACAATTCGGTATTACTGTTAAAGCACGGACAAGTGGTATGTGGAAAAGACTTCGACGAAGCTTTTGAACGCGCCATGTTCTTCGAGATGGCATGCCGTATTATTATCCAGTCCGGTGGTGATTATACCGTGTTGACGCCCGAAGAGATTGATGATCTCGAGACTTACGTTTTAGGTAAGAAGACTAAATAATAAGATGAAAAAGGAGGGGAAAATGGGGATGTACTTCCAAGTCTCTTTTTCTCCTCCTTATTATTTAGAAAAGAGTTGAGCTATGAATACATATTTAGCAGTGGATTTTGGTGGAGGTAGCGGGCGAGTGATGGCCGGCACCATCGACAACGGGCGGTTAACACTGGAGGAAGTATATCGTTTTCCCAACCGGCAAATCCGAATGGGGAACTATATTTATTGGGATTTCCTTGCATTGTTCGGTGAAATGAAAACCGGGCTTCGTCTGGCTGCCCATAAAGGATATTCCATAAAAAGTATCGGAATCGATACTTGGGGGGTCGATTTCGGATTGATAGACAGGCAAGGCAATTTGTTGGGCAATATGGTTTGCTATCGCGATCCGCGCACGAATGGATTACCCGAAGAACTGTTCGGGCATATGGATATTTCCCGTCATTATGCGGAGGCCGGTATTCAAGTGATGCCTATTAACACGCTTTTTCAGCTTTACAGTATGAAAAAGAACGGGGATGTACAATTGGAACTTGCAGATAAGTTGCTGTTTATGCCCGATCTTTTCAGTTTCTTTCTGACAGGCGTGGCAAATAATGAATATTGCATTGCTTCCACCTCCGAAATGCTCGATGCCCGTAAGCGTACTTGGAACTATCCATTAATAGACAGTTTGGGTTTACCCGAACGTCTTTTCGGAGAAATAGTAATGCCCGGAACCGTACGGGGAAAACTGAAAGCCGATATTGCCGAAGAGATCGGTATGAATGGTGAGGTCGATGTGGTTGCCGTAGGTTCGCACGATACTGCAAGTGCCGTATTTGCAGTGCCTGCCGTCACCGGTGGTGCTAATTCTCGAAAAGCTTTCCTAAGTTCCGGAACCTGGTCGCTTCTTGGAGTTGAATTAGACGAACCTATCCTTACCGAAGAGGCCCGCTTGGCAGGGTTTACCAATGAAGGAGGCGTGGGAGGTAAAATCCGTTTTTTGCAGAATATCACAGGCTTGTGGATTTTGCAGCAACTTATAGCTCAGTGGAAAGAACGAGGCGAAGATACGGAGTACGAAACTCTGATAACTGCTGCGGAGAATGCGGAAATCGATTCAATTATTCGTGTGGATGACGAGGTCTTTCAAAGTCCGTTGAATATGGAGAAAGCAATTGCCGATTATTGCCGTGAACATCGCCTTGCCGTACCAAAAACTTGTGGTGAATATGTTCTTTGTATACTTAAATCGCTCGCGCAACGTTATAAACAAGGAGTCACTCAGTTAAACAGCTTGTTACCGTCACCTGTTACCCAACTTCATATCATAGGGGGAGGGTGTCGTAACCGCCTTCTCAACCGCCTGACGGAAGAAGCATTGGGCATTCCGGTGTATGCAGGTCCTGTTGAGGCCACTGCTATTGGAAATATCCTTGTGCAAGCTTTGGCGTGTGGGGAGATTAAGGCACGTGATGAAATTACAAAAATTATTTAAAGGGACAGATAAAAATAAAACCATGGAAACATCTATTAAAAGTTATGCGGCTAAAGAGCATCATCAACCGGTGAAACGATATTGCCGGACATTGGATCTGCGTGACGATCCGAAGCTGATAGCCGAGTATCGCCGACGCCACAGCCAAGCGGAAATCTGGCCGGAAGTTATCGCCGGTATCCGGGAAGTCGGTATCCTTGAAATGGAAATCTACATTTTGGATACACGTTTGTTTATGATAGTCGAGACTGCACTCGATTTTGATTGGGACACGGCAATGGAACGGCTTGCCACTCTGCCCCGCCAGCAGGAATGGGAAGATTATATGGCGATTTTCCAACTTGTGACTCCCGGATCTACTTCCGCACAAAAATGGCAACCGATGGAACGTATGTTCCATTTATACGAATAACCTTTTATTTTTACGAACAACCTCAAACGAGTTTATATCCTAACGAATTTATACCATTATGAATAACACCAAACGCTTTTCTATCCTGAGCAAAGACGGCGTCAGCTATCTTATTCCTTTTATTCTCATCACCAGTTGTTTTGCACTCTGGGGATTTGCCAATGACATAACCAATCCTATGGTAAAAGCTTTCTCCAAGATATTCCGTATGAGTGTGACGGATGGCGCATTGGTGCAAGTCGCTTTTTATGGTGGTTATTTTGCAATGGCTTTTCCGGCTGCTATATTTATCCGCCGGTATTCTTATAAGGCCGGCATTTTGTTGGGATTGGGGCTGTATGCATTCGGTGCTCTCCTTTTCTTTCCTGCCATGATGACCGGAAATTATTATCCTTTTTTAATTGCCTATTTTATTTTGACTTGCGGACTTTCCTTTCTTGAGACCAGTGCTAATCCGTATATCCTGTCGATGGGCACGGAGGAGACGGCTACGCGTCGGCTCAATCTGGCTCAGTCTTTCAATCCGATGGGGTCATTATTAGGCATGTATGTGGCGATGAATTTTATCCAGAACCGTCTGAATCCGATGGATACTGCCGAACGGGCTCAGTTGTCTCAAACCGAGTTCGAGGCGATGCGTGATTCGGACTTGGCCGTACTGATTGCTCCATATCTGGTAATCGGTATTGTCATTCTGGTTATGCTATTGCTGATCCGTATGGTGAAGATGCCCAAAAATGCTGACCAGTCTCATTCCATCGATTTTCTGCCTACGTTGAAGCGTATCTTTTCCATTCATCATTATCGTGAAGGGGTGATTGCTCAATTTTTCTATGTGGGTGCACAAATTATGTGTTGGACATTTATCATTCAATACGGTACCCGTTTGTTTACCTCGCAAGGGATGAGTGAACAGGCTGCGGAAGTTTTGTCTCAGCAATACAATATAATAGCAATGGTTATTTTTTGTGTGAGCCGTTTTGTCTGTACTTTCATACTGCGTTATCTCAATCCCGGACTACTGCTGAAGATTTTGGCTATTGCCGCCTGCTGTTTCACAACGGGAGTTATTTTCCTGCAGAATATCGGAGGTATGTATTGTTTGGTCGGTGTTTCGGCATGCATGTCATTGATGTTCCCTACTATTTACGGAATAGCTCTTCAAGGTTTGGGTAATGATGCCAAATTTGGCGCTGCCGGGTTGATTATGGCTATTTTAGGCGGTTCGGTTTTACCTCCGTTGCAGGCAAGTATCATTGATCAGCATGCTTTATTTGGAATGCCGGCGGTGAATCTTTCGTTTATACTTCCATTTATTTGTTTTGTGGTGGTAACTATATACGGACATCGTTCTTATAAACGTGTGAGAAAGGGGTAATTGCCTTTATCTTTACAAGGGAGGTTGGGGCTTACTTTCTCATTTTATTCCCTTTGTCATATCTTATGGACTTTTAGATAGTTCCTCTACGAGAAGAGTATCGTTTCTCGTAGAGGAACTATCTTTTTCCCGTAGAGAAACGACCTGATTCTCTACGGGAAAAAATGTATTCATCTAATATGCTGATAGCCAGCTCTGTGTGTTTTGTTTCCCCTGTGTATTATCTTTACTGTAAAAGAAACTCTGTTTTTACTTTTAAGCAACCTGCCGTTTTGTTTAAATCATTACAATTTTAGTTTTTGGATAACTGATGGGAGCAGTGAATTTTTTGTTTCTTAGACTTATTGTCTAATTCCCTATTGTTTTTTGCTTGTGCCGGTTAGCGAATCGGCTGTTTTCAGCACTTAATTCTGTGAGGTTTTTCCATTCTTATTTATAATTACTTTTCGAATTTCTTCTGATAGGTTGTCATTACCTTAATCGGTATATCTGTTCCATAAAATGGTATGGAGGTTCTATTCCATGGATATTGCCCCTGCTGTTACTACGAATTTTCTATTTTTTGCTTGTATTTTGCAATTTTAAGATATACGAATCGGCTACTTTTGGCTAACAAAGTAATGCATCTGTTAATTTTTAAATTTAATAAAATGAAGAGACGAAATTGTATATTTAAGTATTCGCTTTGCTTATTGTTCATTCAGATC
>OJRK01000999.1_pt1 | contig 8243 bp, 3 predicted proteins | sample 1599161 | NCBI WGS metagenome assembly OJRK01 (sample SAMN03922535, study PRJEB24848) | human gut metagenome | isolation source: stool sample | host: Homo sapiens | place: Germany | collected 2010-05
CTTTCCGGTAGGAATGTCATCGGTCGAACATCCTTACCTCGAAACCGGCTTCGGCATCGAAAACATCTTCCGTTTGCTGCGCGTGGATTGCATCTGGCGTCTGACGCATCACCGCGCCGTCCCCGGACTGTCGATCCCGACCTTCACGGTCAATTTCAGTCTTAACCTCAAATTTTAAGCGTGAGTATATATTAGGTACCTCTTCAGGTACGCAGCGTCCAAATCCTCTCCGAAGAGGGGATTCAGGAGAGGATCGGAATTACGGATGCGGCCACAGGCCGCAATAAACGGACCTCGAGTTCGATGCCGCGATCGTCGGAAAGGGTACTAAAAAACTACAATCGCCATTTTAGACTACGGCCCCGCCTCGAAGTGCTACGCTGCAATTTCCCGGTCGTTTCGGCGGCAACTCCCGGAAATATGATTACTTTTGCGACTCAAAAAACAACAAAATGATACGGGGAGTCCTGTTCGATATGGACGGCGTACTGGTAAACAATACCCAGGCACACGTCAAGGCATTCGAGATATTCTGCGAGCGTTACGGCGTCGAAGATTGGCAGCACAAGCTCCAGACCGCTTTCGGCATGGGTAACGACGACATCATGCGCCTGATCCTGCCCGAAGAAATCATCCGCGAAAAGGGAATGAAAGCGCTCGGCGAGGAGAAAGAAGCCATCTACCGCGAAGTCTATGCTCCGGAAATCCGCCCCGTACGGGGGCTCGTGGAACTGCTCGAAGAGCTGCGCCGTCGCGGAATCCGCTGCGCCGTCGGTTCTTCAGGCTGCCGCGAGAACGTCGATTTCGTCCTCAGCAACTGCGGTATCACCGACTACTTCTCCTGCATCGTCAGCGGCGACCGGGTGACCCGCTGCAAGCCCGACCCGGAAATATACCTGCTGGCAGCCGAAGGACTGCACCTGCCTTCGGCCGAATGCCTTGTATTCGAGGATGCCCGGGTCGGCATCACTGCTGCCCGCCGGGCCGGAGCAGGCCGCATCGTGGCCCTGGCAACGACTCTACCCCGTCATACGCTCGCAACCCAAACGGAAGCCGATGTCGTCATCGACGATTTCGCCTCGATAACCGATCTCAATGCTCTGCTATTATGAGCCGTGCCCTCGCTACCATCGCCCTGCTGATCCTTTCCAATACCTTTATGACATTGGCTTGGTACGGGCATATCGCTTTCAAATCCAAAATAGAGCGCTTCGGGATGCTGTCCATCATCCTGCTCAGCTGGGGGATCGCCCTGTTCGAATACTGTTTCCAAGTCCCGGCCAACCGCATCGGCAGCTCCCAACTGGGAGGCCCCTTCTCGATCTGGGAGCTCAAAGTGATCCAAGAAGTCATCTCCCTGCTGGTCTTCACGGTCTTCGCCGTCGTCTTCATGAAATCGGACACCCTGCGGTGGAACCACCTGGCGGGTTTCGTCTGCCTGATTCTGGCCGTCTATTTCATCTTCCGCAAATAGTCGTTTAACAAAACCATGTTTTTCAATGAATTACAAAATTCATTGAAATTTATTTCCGATTTCGTTTGCGAATAATCCCGGAAAAGCAATACCTTTGCACCCGCAAGGTTCGGACTTGGAATCACTTTTCCAAGCCGATTAATAGAGAATGCCGTGAAAATCGGCGACAGTACCTGCTGCTGTGAGTTTCAGCCCCCGACCGGGCAACTTCGCGCACTCTTTGCCACTGGCTATATCGCTGGGAAGGCGTTGCGGAGGAAACGAGTCAGAAGACCTGCCTTGACAATCAGGATTTACACCCGCGGGTTTCGGGTCGAAATCGTGCAAGATAGTCTTCGGCGCGCTATTTTTCCATGTATTTCTTCTGTACCCTCGCGTGTAAGTTCCGAACAGGACTAAACGACAGGAGTATCGATGACTTACGGCTATTTTACGGCTGACATTTCAACGGGCGTGACATGCGCTCACTCTACCCGGCCTTCGCCGGGCTGCGCTTCAGGCGTTCTCCGGAACGGACATTCGTTTCCTCCGGCGGACGCCTTCGTCGTTTCGGCGCAGCACAATGCCCCTCCTCCGAACCGACGGGTTCCGATACAGCCTGCCTATTCTGCGGAACATGGAAAACAAAATTCAACCAATAAATCAAATTCTTAAATTATGAAAAAATTCTTTACGCTGTTAGTTCTCGCTGCCTGCTGCGCAGCAATGACCTGGGGCTGTTCGGACGACAAGTACGACGACACCGAAATCCGCCAGGAGATCGAAAACCTAAAACAGGAGATCGCTTCGATGAAGGAACAGGTCAATTCGCTCAAGACGATCATCGACGCCCTGAACGAAAACAAATTCATCACCAACTACACCGAAGCGGCGGACGGAAGCTGCACGATCACTTTCAACGACGGCAAGACCATCACGTTGCACAACGGCAAAGACGGCGCAGCGGCGCCGGCCATCGGCATCGCGCAATTCGAAGGCATCCTCTCTGGTCTCGTGGGCTCGGAGATGTGTATAAGAGACAGCGGCAAAGACGGCGCAGCGGCGCCGGCCATCGGCATCGCGCAATTCGAAGGCATCTACTACTGGACGCTGGGCGGCGATGACCAGTGGTTGCTCGACGATAACCAGAACAAGATTCCGGTTGCGGGCCAAAACGGTAAAACCCCGACCATCAACAAGGACGGCTATTGGGAGATCGACGGCGAAACCATCAAAGGCGAAGACGGACAGCCGATCAAAGCGGTCGGTAAGGACGGTGCGAACGGCGATAAGGGAGAAGACGGCGACTCTTTCTTCAAAAGCGTCGTACAGGACGATGAAAGCGTAACCTTCACGCTCACCAACGGCGATCAGATCGTTCTGCCCAAAGCCAAGGAGGTGAATTTCGTCATCGAGCGCACATCGCTGACGCTGAAATTCGGCGCTTCGCAGAACCTCGCCGTTACCCAAAAAGGCGTTGAAAACCTCGCCATCGCCAAACCCGACGGCTGGCGCGCCTGGCTCGAAGGCGATGTGCTGACCATCACAGCCCCTGCCAAGGAGAACGTATATGCCGAAACCTCGGGTGAAGTATCCGTCGTAGCCGTAGGCGCTACCGCAACGGTCATAGCCAAGGTTCAGGTACTCGCCACCGATGAAATCCTCGGCGGCGCAGGCGCCGGATCGAGCGAATGGGAAGAGTGGAACTAACGGATAAAAAGGAGATTACCGATGAAAAACTACTTATACATATTGTGCGCATTCCTGCTCGCATTCGCAGGATGCACGAAAGATGCGGACGTAGAACCTATCGCCCCTGCTCCTGACGGAAATACGCAGGTCGTACTGACCGGATTCTCCGGCCGGGGCACCCGCACCGGTTTCGGCGGAGCCGAAGACGGAGCCGTTCCGTTCCTCTGGAGCGCCGGCGACTACATCTGGGCACGCAATACCCGAAGCGAAGCCATCGCCGAAGGCGGCAGCCAGGCGACATTCGTTTTCGAATCCCTCGAAACGGCCGACACGTACGACGTATTCTACAACCTGACCGGCCCGGCAGCCGCAACAGCCCTGATTCCGGCCGAGCAGACACAGCAGGCAGCCGGAGAGTTGAACCTGGGCCAAAACGGTGACTTCGGTTATGCAACGGCGCAAAACGGAACCTTTACGCTCGAGCATGCGACCTCCTACGTCTGGTTCGACACCTATTCGAGCGATGTCACCTCGAACCTGCTCTCGATCACCTTGAGCGTATCGGGCGGTCAGACCATCGCCGGCGAAGCCGCTTTCGCCGACGGAAAGCTGGGCGACTGCAAAGGCTCTTCGTCCGTCACCCTGTCGTTCGGCGAAGAGGGTGTCGCCCTGCCTTCGCAGAGCAACGATACCGACGTGTTCGCCGCCATGGTGCTCTACCCCGCCGATCTTTCGACGGCAACGGTTTCGATCGTCTATAAATTCGCCGACGGTTCGGTTTATCTGCAAACCAAATCAGGCAAAACGCTTACCCCAGGCCACACGCTGCGCCTCTCGACACAGATCGCCAAGTCCGACTGCAAAAGCTCCGGCGCATTCTTCATGACCGAAGCCGGTGTTGCGGAAGAGCTGCCGACCGAGCCGATCGGCTACCTGAAAGTCGTTACCCTGGGCGAATCGACCCTCTCGGCCGAAGAGCTCACCTCGATTGCAGGCAACCTCGCAAACGGTGCGGTCATCGACCTGGGTGAAGCTACCTTCGCCACGACCGAATTTCCGATGGACTTCACCCGCAAGACCAATCTTCAGGAGATCGCACTGCCCCGTAATATCCAGACTTTCACTCCCAGCACCTACAATTCCGGGGCTTTCTACGGCTGTGAGAACCTGACGCGGGTAACCTTTCCAGAAGGCCTGACTGCCATCGGGCAGAACTGCTTCCGCAACTGTGCCAAACTGGAATCCATCGAGCTTCCTTCCTCGGTGCGCACATTGGACATCTATGCGTTCTACGGCTGCAAATTGCTGACATCGGTCGTAATTCCCGAAGGTGTGGAAGCAATTCCACGATTCTTATTCGACAGTTGCACAGCTCTGACCGATGTAACCCTGCCCTCGACACTGAAGAGCATCGGAGCCGAAGCATTCGAAGCGACCGGACTCGAAGAGATCACGATCCCGGAAAGCGTGACTACAATAGAATCATCCGTATTCAAGAACTGCAAATCACTGGAACGCATACAGTTTCCCGATGCACTGACTGCAATTCCGGCCAACCTGTGCAACGCATGTTCGGCCCTCACGACAATCAATATGCCCTCCAAGCTGGAGACTGTCGGCAACGACGCCTTCTACAACTGCGGCAAGTTGCAGGACGTAACCTTCCCCGAAACGCTGAAATCGCTCGACGAGCGCTCGTTCGGCGGTTGCAGCGCCTTCACCCGCATTATTATCGATATCCCCGCGATCGCCAATTACGCCTTCTGGAACTGTGCCAACGTCACCTCGATCGATCTGGGCGAAAAGGTGACCTCGATCGGACGCAACGCCTTCATTTCGGCAAGCAATCTGCAAACCATTACCTGCCGGGCCGAGAATGCGCCCTCGCTGGGAAACTCCGCTTTCGGCAGCGCCGGCAGCAAAGTGGAAGGTGCAAAAATCCTCTATGTTCCGGCTGCGTCCTACGATGCCTATGAAACGGCCTGGACGGACGTAACCTCGCAGGGATATGCGCTGCAGGACATCAACGACCAGCAACTGACGGACGGCATCTACTATCGTGCTTCGCGCGAGACCGACTGGGTTCCGACCCTGCCCGCGACATTCACCGCACTGTATGTGCGCACCGTAGGCGACGATGCAGCCCTTACCGCCAGCCAGTTCAATACCGTCATCACCAAAATCTCGGCACAGTCCGCTCCCGTGACACTCGATCTGAACATGGCGAAATTCGAAGCCACGGAGTTCCCGACAGGATTGGCCGGCAACGCCAAACTGGGCACGATCAAATTCTTCGAAAATACGACCTCGATCGCAGCCGGAGCCTTCAAAGGCTGCACGGCCCTGACCAAGGCGACCGTTCCGACCGGAGTCGGCACTATCGGCGAAAGCACGTTCGAAGAGTGTACGGCGCTGGCGGCTCTCACCCTGCCGTCGAGTGTCAAAACCATCGGCGACAAAGCGTTCAAGAGTTGCGCCGCCCTTGCGGATGCCGACCTCGCCTCGATAAACAGCATCGGAATCGAAGCGTTCGCCGGCACGGGTCTCACCTCGGCGAAAATCTACGCCACGACACTCGGAGAGAAGAGCTTCCGCGACTGTACCGAACTCACGGCCATTACCCTCGGTTCGGCAACGACCATCCCGGCCGAAATGTTCGCCGGCTGTACGGCTATTACGACCGTCACCATTCCCGCTTCGGTTCAGACAATCGGCGCGAGCGCTTTCGAAGGCTGTTCCAAGCTGGCGACCCTGACATTGGGTTCTGGCGTGACAACCCTCGGCGATCGTGCTTTCGCCGACTGCGGCCTGACGGCACTCGCCCTGCCCGACAACGTTACCACGCTGGGTGACGGAGCCTTCAGCAACAACCCCAATATCGCTACGCTCCAATTCGGTGCAGGCCTCACCGCTATCAGCGACAATGCCTTCGCAACGAACGACGCGATCGAAAACCTGACCATTCCGAAAACGATCGTGACGATCGGTGCGGGTTCTTTCTCCGACTGGTCGAAGCTGACCAAATTGACCATCTCGGGCAACACGCTGACTTCGATCGGCAGCAAGGCCTTCGAAAACGCCGCACTGCTCGCAGACGTCTATGCGGAACCGACGACGGCCCCTGCGGTACAGGCCGACAGTTTCTCCGGCGCGGGTACTTCGGTACAAGGCAGCAAAACGTTCCACGTAGCATCGGTCGAAGCCTACTCCTCCTGGACCACAGCCGCCAGCGGCTATACGATGGAGGCGCTCGGTCCCGACTACCTGAGCGAAGGCCTTTACTACCGCGCTTCCGGCGAAGATCCCTGGAAATCAGAAATTCCGCAAACCTTCACTACGCTGTACGTCAAGACCGTCGGCGACAATACGGTGATGACGGCCGCTCAAATGAAATCCGTAGCCGATGCAGTTCTGGCTCTCGCGGCCCCTGCCACGGTGGATTTCTCCGAAGTCGTCTATGAATCGACAACTTTCCCGAATTCGTTCAAGTCGAATGCGAACCTCGCAGGCATCGTATTCCCGCAGAACGTCACGGCGACCGCTTCGGCTGCCTTCCAAAAAACGGGCATGACTTCGGTAACGGTACTGAAAGACATCAGCTACGGATCGAACGCTTTCGACTCCTGCGCATCGCTCGTCAGCGTGACTGTCGAGGAGGGTGTGACCGAAATCGGCAACTACATGTTCCAAAACACCAAACTGACCGACGTAACCCTGCCCAATTCCGTCACGAAGATCGGAGCAAGCGCATTCAACGGCTGCTCGCTGACAACGATCAACTTCGGTCAGGGTGTAAAAACGATCGAGAATTCCGCATTCCAAAATTGCGGAGAGCTGACCGAGATCATCCTCCCGGATGCCACGGAAACACTCGGGCAGAATGCCTTCGGAGATTGTCCAAAACTGGCTAAGATTTCGTTAGGCAAGAATATGAAAACACTCGAAGCATACTGTTTCGTCGGCTACTCGAAAGGCTGCCCCTTGCTGGGTGACATCATCTGTCGGGCAACTACCCCGCCGACCCTGAAGGACGACTACGGTACCGGTCCCTTCGGCGGCGGTTGGAGTCCCGTTGCAGGCAAAGACGTCCCTGCTGAGAACCGGATCATCCACCTTCCGAAATCGGCCGATCTGGTCGGCGGTACGGGAGCCTACGCCGACTCTTCGTGGGTTAAATTGACCTCCTCAACTTATGGATTCGCCTTCAAATACGATGTGGAAGGCTAACACTAAAATAGAATGATCGCGCGGTGAAAATGTCGGCAATCCTCCCCGGATTGCAGGCATTTTCATCCGCATTTAATCGAATCGCCATGAAAAAATTACTATACATCCTCGCAGGACTCGGCCTGGCGGCCTGCACCTCGGACATCGAGGAACTTCCCGAAGTCGGTCCCCAACCCGGACGGGAGGTAGCCCTCACGGGTATTTCCGGCACCGCGAGCCGCACTCAATTCGTGCCTGGCGACGGGACCGAAATTCAATTTCAATGGAGCACCGGCGACCGAATCTGGGCAGGCGGCGTACAGAGCGCCGAAGCGGGAACGGACGGCAATGTCGCCGACTTCGGATTCACGAACCTCCCGGGGGATGCACCCTACCGGATTTATTACAACATGACCGGCACCGACGCCGAAGCCGTCGTTCCGACCGAACAACGCCAGGCGGAGCCGGGCAAACTGCAACTCGGACCGAACGGCGATTTCGGCTATGCCACGACCGACTCCGAAGGACGATTCACCCTCTCGCACGCCACCGCTTACGTCTGGTTCAACCCCTGGTCGCAGGACGTGAAGGAGAAGCTCGTTTCCGTCACGCTGGCAGCGACCGACGCCTCGACCGTACTGACCGGTACGCGCACCTTCGACGGCACCGGATTCAGCGATGCGACCGATGCGAACAACGCCGTAACGCTTTCGTTCGGCAAGGAGGGTGTCGAACTGCCCGCGACGAGCAGCACCGCGAGCGTATTCGCCGCAGCGGTCGTCTATCCGGCGGATTGCAGCGCAGAGGAAATACACGTAACCTACACCTTCGCCGACGGCAGCGTCTATACCGAGACCAAAACCGGACGCAATTTCGAAGCGGGCCGTATCTA